>Ga0196976_1001029_pt1 | contig 14185 bp, 6 predicted proteins | sample S3v_513CmetaG_FD_148644 | JGI IMG/M metagenome (GOLD analysis project Ga0196976, IMG submission 148644) | Soil microbial communities from Anza Borrego desert, Southern California, United States - S3+v_5-13C | ecosystem: Environmental > Terrestrial > Soil > Desert | place: USA: California...
TCGACGAGATCCGGGAACTCGCCGGACAGGCCGCCGCCTACGCCAGCAACGCCCGTGGCCCCGGCACGCTGCGCGCCTACCGCTCGGCATGGCGCCAGTACACGGCGTGGTGCGAGCGCCTCGGCTTTCCGCCGCTGAGCGGCGACCCGCGCTTGGTGGGCATGTATCTCACCGCCGCCGCCGAGCGCTTGGCCGTCGCCACGCTGCAGGTCCACCTCGCCGCCATCGTCACCGCCCACCGCCTCGTCGGCCTGTCGCTCGACCCCGGCCATCCCAGCATTGCCCTGCTGCTCGACGGCATCCGGCGCCGCAAGGGCACCCGGCCGGCCCGGCAGGCGGCGCCGATCTCGCCGGCCATGCTGGCCGCCATGGTGCGCGCCCAGCCCGACACGCCGCTCGGCCTGCGCAACCGCGCCATCCTGCTGGCCGGTTTCGGCGGCGCGTTGCGGCGCAGCGAGATTGTGGCGCTCGACGCCGGCGACGTAAGCTTCGTCGACGGCAAGGGCGTGGTGTTGACCGTCCGCCGCTCCAAGACCGACCAGCACAGCGCCGGGGCGGCGGTGGCCATCTGGTTCTCCGACGACACCGACCTGTGCGCGCCCACGGCACTGCACCGCTGGCTGGAGCACCGGCGGGCGGAGCGCGCGGACGCGCCGCTGTTCGTCGGCCTGCGGGCAACCGGCGCCCTGACGGACAAGCGGCTGTCGGACAAGGCCGTGGCGCGTCTGGTGAAGGACACGGCCGAGGCGATCGGCGACGGCGACCCCGGCCTGATCGAGCGCCGCTTCGGCGCCCTGGCGGTGGGAATGGAGCGCCGCTACTCCGGCCACAGCCTGCGCGCCGGTCTGGCCACCGCGGCGGCCGAGGCGGAGGCGCAGTTGCACGACGTCATGCGCCAGACCCGCCACAAATCGGTCGAGGTGGCGCGCCGCTACATGCGCTCCGCCGACCTCTGGCGCAACAACGTCACCGAGCGGGTCATGCGGCGTGCGCGGACCTGACGGGACCGAATACCATATATGTCGGTCTGTTTCCCTCTACTCCGCGGCGATGCCGACGCGCGGGTTCCCTTCGAGCCTGATGACCCTGAGCATCGGGCCGGTCGGCGTTTCTTGCGGCAGGAGGGCAAACTTCTCCTCGATATGGCGCACCAGTGGGCGGCTTGCCGTGGTGAGGACCAGTCCGAGATTTTCCTGGGTCAGAGCGAGAACGCGCAGAATGTCCAACATGGCGACACGATTCAGGTCGTCGAGGTGAACCAGCGGTTCATCCAGGAAGAAGGTGCCGCCCAGTCGACAAGCGCGTGCCAGGAACAGGGCGAGCGCCAGATCCTGCCGCTGCCCATCGCTGAAGTGCAGGCCCGGCTGGAAGACCTCGTTGTCTGCATCAGCCAGCCAAACCAGGGGGTCCTCAACGCTTCCCGGACGGATTCCGTCGAACACGCGGTTGGCGTGGACGCGGGCGAACAGCGTCGTGACGACCGGCATTAGGTGGTCGAGTTGTTCCTGAATGTATGCCTTGCGGTGGGACAGCAGCGCTTCGCGCGTTTCCTGTGCCAGCGCCATACGCTGGTCCAGCCGTGCTTTGCGCGCACGGAGGTCGGCCAGTTCCGCTTCGACGGACTTCCGTTGCCGCCAGGCGGCTGAGGCCGACTGCGCCTTCCGCGCGGCTTCGAGGTGCAACCCTGCCGCGTCGAGGCGATGTCCATTCCCGACAACCCGTTGCCGTACAGCATCGAGAGCGGATTGGTCCGGTTCGTCCTCCGAAAGGCGTTCCCAGGCTTCCCTGAACTTGCGCCACTCTTCGCGCAATCCGGCTTCCCGGGCATCCAACTCCCGCTGGTATTCGCGCAAGTGGGCAAGGCGGCCGGAGAGGCGGCCGGTTGTCTTTTCGATGCGCTCGGCCCATTGGTATCGGTTCGCGGCCAAGCTCTGTGCCTGCGCTGCCGCCTCCTGAAGTGCATGGCAGACCAGTTCGACCGCGGCTTCCAGTGGCTGCGCCTCAGGCGGTTCCCCTTGAATCAGAGACTGGCTATGCTTCAGCATGTCGAACAGACGGCGCATAGCTACCGCCAGATCGAGACGGACCAAAGCCTTCGGCACCGCCTCGGCCCATTCCTTTTCGTCGGCCGGCAGGCCCAGCGCGGCGGCGTATTCGGCAAGCCTGTTGAACGGTTCGGATTCTCTCGCCAGATCTTCGAGCGTCTGGTCGTAGAGGCGCCGCTGACCTTGAAGTTCGTGCAAGTTCTGCCGCGCCGAGACCGCCGCTTCGTCGGCTTTCCGCCGGTTCTCTTCCAAATGCTGCACAAGCGGAGGAACCGAGGTCAGCGTGGCATCCAGGGCGGTGCGCAGAGCCTGTGCGGTAGACCAGCCATGGCCACACAATGGGCAGGACCGCTCGTCTTCTCCCAGGGCAGCAAGCGTCGCTTGGCCGGCTGCCTGCAACCGTTGCAGCGGACCAGCCGCCATCTCATACTCGTGGGTGGCCTCCCGTGCGGTCCGTTCGCAGTCGGACAGGTTCGCCTCAGCGGCAGCCAACTGTTCGGAGCTGGGGACCGGCAGCTCGGCCAACCGGGATTTCAGCGCTTCGACAACGGCACGGCGGCGGACTTGGTCTGCCCGATGCTCCTTGACCCACTGGAGCGCGGCGCGACGTTCCGCATGCTGCGCATCCGTCCACAGCGCCTCGGGCAACAACTCCGCCATGGACCGGACCGAAAGGGAAGCGCCCCAGCGTGCCAACGCGTCATGAGCGACCGCGTTCCAAGCATTGCGAATCCCGGCCAGTAGATGTCGCGTGGCATCGGCCCGCCTTCGTTCGGCTTCGTCCTGGATGCGGAACCGCTCGATTTCCGCGCGCATCGTCCGGAAGCGTTCAGTCCGCCGAGTGATGATCGCCTTGCAGCGTTCCAGCCGAGTCTGCACAATCGGCAAAGCTTCATTCGCTCGGTGGGCGCGGCCCCACTCCAGTTCGACGTACAGAAGGGCGACCTTCTGCTGCCCGACTTTCGCGTCTTCATGGGAGTGTAGGGACATCGCCTCGGCCAGACGTTCCTCGAACGTCTTCTCCGATGGTGAGGGCGACATGGGCGGGAGTTGGGCAAGAGCTGCGGCGAGTTCGCGCTCGGCCACATCGGCCGCCGCCCCGTCTTCCGGAATGGCGGCCAGAGCAGTTTCCTTTTCGGTGATCTGCCTGGAAAGCCCGCTGCCTGCCCGGCGCATCGGCTTTAGATACCGCGCAATGCCGTCTTCCGTATCCAACAGCCGACGGATACCAAGGATATCTGCGAAGATCTCCTCTCGCCGTTTTTTGGAATCCTTGTCGGAGTCGAGCAGCACGGCAAGATTGGTTGCATCCAGAAAGTGCGTTCCCCTTAACCATGTGGTGCGCACTGCGTTCGCGGTCTGCGGTGCCTTGTTGCTGTCCTCGACTGCGGCCGGCGCGAGCATCTCAAGCAATCTGGTGTCCGGTTGCGATCGAGGTGTTTCGCCTTCCCGTCCAAATCGGCAGCCCGTCCGCGTTCGTCGCAGCCGCCAGGGCTCTCCGTCAAGCAAGACGGAAGCCTCGACATGTGGTTCAGCGTCGGGGCGCAGGCGGTAGCGCAGATCCTCATAGGCAAGTTCGCCGGCCTTACCGGTCATCAGCCATTCCACCGCTTGGCACAGGCTGGTCTTGCCCGTGCCGTTCGCGGCGTGGATCACCGTCAGACGGGCTGAAAGATCGATCGGCAGGCGATCGCCAATTCCGCGAAAATTGGAGACCGCGAGTTCACGGAAGCGCAAGCTCGGATTGCGGACCATCATTACTCCTCCGCCTCTCCGGCCGCGTCGAGCCCGGCATCGCGAAGGTGCTCCTCGACGACCTCCTTCCTGTTGGTGCGCAGCCGTTCCGCCAGCGTTTCCTGATCCGCAGGAAGCGCGGGGAATGCGGCCCGCTCGCCGCCGCCATTGGGGCGGGGCAGTCCCAGAAGCGTGATCGTGTCCATCTGCGCCCAATCCTCGCCGTTCCACCACACCACGTGCTTTCGGCAGAACCGGGTTCCCAGTTCGGTACGCCGCACGACGGCCCGGGTCGTCGGTGTGGGGGGCTCCGGCAGCGCCAGCACGACGTAGCCGTCGATCACCTCGTTTCGGTCCCTGGCCTCCTTCAGCGCTTCGTCCAAGCGGCTTTCGGCCTCGGTGCACTGGGCATCGATGGCGCCCGGGGTGGGCTCGGCAATGGGCCAGACGATCAGCCAAGCGTAGGTCCCTGCCCATGCGCGACCGCCGGGGGGCAGGATGGAACGGGTTGGATGCGCCTCGTCCGCTTCCCGCAAAGCGACGGGTTGGGCGAGCGCGTCGATCCGAGCGGCGAGCATGTCCAGATTAGCAGCCGTCATGACTCGCCTCCTTGATGCAGCAGGTCATCCAGATCGTGAAAGACGTCCAGCGGCTCATCCGGGTCCTTTACGGTTGCTGCGTGATGAACGTCTGTAAGCGGGTAAGTAAAAACTTTTCGATAGCCGCGTGCTGCTGTTATTTCCGACGTGCTCGTCGGGGAGGCTGAAACATCGCTGCCTCGTTCACTTGGTACGATACGTTCTTGGCGTACCGAGCCGCTCACGGTTTTGGCCACCACGATGAGCGGCGGGTGAGGCTTGTGGGTGTCCTGCCAGCGCTGGAGCTGGCGCTTGAGGTCTGTCCGCGTTCCTTTGTGCGACCAGACCAGAAGGTTCGCGTTCTGCGTGTTCCATCTCAAATGACCGTGCTCGCGATCCGGCTCATCAAGATCACCGTGTTCGCGATCCTGTACACGCCACGTGACGTCGGGTCCTGCGGCCGCCAGGAATGCCAGTGTTTCCAGGGCGTGCGTCAGACCGGGATGGCAGTCCTCGGTGTGGAGCGCATCGGGATCCGGGTGCCGATGGCCCTCTTCGGCGCCCACACCCCGCAGGCAGGTGCTTGCCAGCCATTCGGCCCGGAAGCAGCGCTGGCACTCCAGACAGGATTGAAGGTGCCCGAGCCCTTCGGCGAGCGGTGCCGTACAATCCGGTTCCGGCGGCCGACGGATGAGGAGGCGCGCCAGTTCGTGCCCCATCGGGTCGTGGCTCTCCCGCGCCGGAAGAACGCGGCCATCCTTCGCGATAGGACGTCGGCGCCCCTTGGCCCAGAGCTGCCGTCCGGTGGTCGGGCCATAAGGTGGCCATTCAATCCTGCCCATCACCACGCCCGGCGTGGTGTGACGGAGCACCACGCCGGCAAACAGCAATCCGCCTTCCTGGATCGTCCGCAGGGCCTCCTGGCGCGCGTGGAATGAGGGGCTGGTCGCACGGGCAACGAACACGCCGCTCAGGCATCGCCAGCGATCCTTGGCCTCGTCCTTGTCGGGGGCATCAAAGGCATGGTTTGCCAATGCGACCAGGGTACGGTCCCGGTGCGCGCCGAAGCCATCGGTCAACCGCGCCAAGGCGGCCGACCAGTGTGGCTTCCACGATTCACGCTGGAGGAGTGATCCGGTCACAAGGACCCGGAGGTCCTTGTCGGTGGTCTCGACCGCACGCTGCACCCGCGACGTGAACGTGTCGTCGCCGTTCTCGCACAGCAAATCGGCGCAAATGCCCGGGCACAGGAGCAGGTCCTTGAAGCGGATGCGAAGGGTACTACGCCCCCGTCCATCGACGAATTGAGTCTCCTCCCGCGGTTCCAGATAATTCTTCAGGAAGAGAATGCAGGTTGTATTGCCGCCTTCTTTGATCCAGCACCAACCGCCATTGTACAGAGGCTCGTCCGCAACCTCCTCGCCTTCGCACAGGCGGCAGTCGGTCTCGCGACGGGGAACTCTCCACGCCTCGATCTTGGCGCCGGGAGTTGCGCCGAATCCGGCGATCAGGATGAGATCACCGTCCCAGCCGCGAACCAAACCGTCGACTTCGCTCCAATCTCCGGACCCCAGGGCGTATTCGGGGAGCAACACCAGCGGTACGCGCCCCTGGAGGGACTGGCGCAATACCGGTTTGTTCCCGTCAACCGACGCCAGCAACTCGCGAATGGTCGACACTGTTTTCGGCCGCGACGCGTCGTCCCGGATCTGCTCCCGCGAAGGCGGGTCGGTCTGCACGATGCACAGGGACAGCGCGTTGCCTTCCAAGACCGCCAAGTCGGCGAATGCCACTTCGCCTGGATCCGGCCGCCTTGCCCTGGCATCCGCCGCACTCCGCGGATCCAAATCGCCCAGCGGCAGTGCATTGAAACCAGCGTCGAAAACTTCGGTCATGATCACGTCGGAACTGGTGCAGCCGGGAATGCCACCGGAACGGCGAAGATATGGCTGTTTAACACATCCAATACGGGTATTCACCTGATATCTTGGTGCGGTATGTCGAGCGCCATGGTGGTGGTGCATCCTTGCACTGCGGAGCGTGATGGCCGTTCCCCGCGGGCCAGCTGGAACTCCGCCTGCCTCGATACGTTCGAACGCACTCGACGCGTCATGGTTGAACTGGGTACCGGTCAGACGGCCGGCGTTCCCCGGCAAGCGGAAGCGTGATCACGCCGGGTGGGCGCACACCGAACTTCCGAATTGCACCATCACGCCGATATATCCGTCGTTGCGGTCGAAGGGCCGCTGTAGCACACTCCCGCGACGCGGACGACTATTCCGGCGCTCAACTTATGGAAGCAGGCTCGCAGGTTCCTCCGGAGATACGCCTGATGGCGGCGTTCACCCGCCTGCTCGACCTGCACGGGACGCGGCGTGACGCGGATGGCGATGGTACCATCAAGCCGCCGGCGGTTCCGGAAGGGGCGGGCACCCGGCTCTGGACCGCGCTGCGGCTGCTGGCTCAACTCTACGGTCGCGCGCTGGAAGGCAGCACCGGCCGCGTGCCGCTCGAAGTCCTGCTGGCCGATCTTCAGGCCAGTGCCCAGGGCGTGACCCCGGCCGATCTGGAATTCTGCGCGGCGTTCCTCGCCGCCGAGCGCGAGGTCCGCTACGTCGATCCGTCATCCCTGCCGGCGCTGGAAGAGCGCGAGACGCGGGCGCCCACGCCCCTGGTCCGCTTCTACAAGCGCGAGCAGGAGGTGAAGCTGACCGAGAACGGCCGCCTCGTGATGCGCGTGCTCAGCCTCCAGCGGGACTGGCTGTTGGGCGACAAGGACGTCGAGCGCGTCGTCGCGGCCATCGACCGCGGCCTCTTCGAGGAGGTGCCGCGCATCTGCGCCGAAGTGATCGGCGAACTGCGCGCCTTGAACGAGCACCTGACCGAAATCGAGGAAAGCCCGACCTTCGAGGCGCAGCGCGCCGCCTTCGAACGGCGCGAGCCGCAGTACCGCGAGATGCTGCGCCGGTCGGAGGAGACCGCCCGCCAGGCCATCGGGCGTTTCGGCGACGCCGGCACGGCCGAGCGGTTCGCCGCGTGGCAGGCGGAAAACCCGGACCACGAGCTGACGCTGTCCGACCTGCTCAGCCACGCCGAGGATGTGCTGCGCGCGGTTGAGAGCCTGTCGCGCCACTGGCTGCGCTTCCTGCGCGAACTCCAGAGCCGGCGGCGGCGGCCGCTCGGCGTCGTCGACTTCGGCGCGCTGGCCGACGCCCTGGTCGACGACGCGCCCGAGCCGGACTTTCTGCGCAACCTGATCGCCAGCATGGGGCCGTGGCGGCGCACGCACCTGTTCAGCCTGGCGCTGCTGGACACGGCCGATCTGGACGAACGCGTGCCGGAGCAGGGCAGGGTGGAATTCGACCAGACCGGCACCGTAGCGGCCGAGGAGTTCCGCACCTTCCTGGGGCGCAACGGCGCGCGCATCGTGGCGCGGCTGCGGCGCGGGCCGCTCACCCTTTCCGTCCTGCTGGTGGAGGCCCAGGCCGACGAGGATGCCTTCGAGCTGGCCGACGGCGTCGGCCTTGCCGACCTGTTCGGCGTCTTCACCATCCCCGACGAGATGGGGGAGGAGGTCGACGTCCGGGTCGGGCTGTCGGGCGCGCGGTTCCGCCTGCTCGACGGCGACCGCCTGCTGCACGGCGACGACCCGGTGATCCAACTGTGCGAGGAGGATCCGCTTGACGCCTGAGGACATGGGCCGCGTCTTCGCCTTCCTCTCCATGCACAAGGTGGCGTCCACCGACCCGGTCGACCGGCCGCGGCGGCCGCGGGAGCGCGAGATCGCCGACCTGCTCGCCCGCGATCCGGTGGGGCTGAAGGAATTCGACGAATTCCTGGCGCCGCAGGGCATGGCCATTTACGAATTCGAACAGGCCGGCCTGGGGCTGGGGCCGCGCGGGCGGGTGTTTGTGCTGGCCCGCGCGGCGGACCGCGAGGACGCGCACTGGGTGGACGACGGCTGGCTGTGGGACGGCCTCGTCGACGGCCGCCGCCGGGAACCGCTGACGCACACCATCGTCTGGACCGCGCAGTTGTGGGCCGTCATGAACTGGTTCTTCTACACGCGCGAGGGACGCACCGTGGAGGCGGTCAGCGGCTTCAAGGACAGCCGGCTGTCGCCCACCGAATTCATCGAGGAGGCCAAGCGCCGGATCGAGGCGCTACGCGCCCGCGGGGCGCCGGACGACGGCCGGGCGAGGAAGGTGCACGCCATCCTTGTCGCCGCCGACGCTACCGCCATCGAGACGCGCATCAGGCGCTTCCTCACAGTCATGGAGCAGGCCGGCATGATCGAGCCCATTCCCGGCACCGGCGAGCACTCCGGGATGGTCGGCCTGGGCTACCGCCAGACGCTCAACGCGGCGGTGGAGATGAAGCTGAACCTGCACCGGCAGGCGGTCGGATTGCCGCTGATCGACGGTCCGGCCGAAGCGGACGGGGAGGGCTGAGCATGTCAGTCATCAACCGGCTGGAAGTCGCGAACTTCCTGAACCTCGACGACACGGCCGACTGGCGGCCGGACTACCGGCACGTCGTCTTCCATTTCCGCGGGCAGTCCTCGGCGGTCAACCTGGCGAACGGCGGCGGCAAGTCGACGCTGACCCGCGCCATGCTGGCGCTGCTCGGGCGTGACCAGCAGTTCATCACCGCGACACGCCACAAGACGGCGCCGAAGACGTACGGTGTCTACTCGCACGTCCGGCTGGAGTTGCTGCTGAAGGACGATCCACGCAGCAACGACCTGTTCGGCCAGATCGGGCAGGCGGTTCCCGGCGAACCGCACGTGTTCGGCCTGTACGGCGACAGCGAGAAGCTCCGCTTCTACCGCTACCAGGGAAGCCTGGAGGACTGCCCGGTCGCAGAGACGCACGGCGGGAAGGTGGTGCTGGTCGACAACGAGACGTTCCGCACCCGCATGCGCGGGCTGCGCGGCGTGCTGCACGAGCCGGAGGTCGAGGAGTGGCTGCGCGAGGTCGACCGCCACTTCGAACGCGGCGCCGTCCGGCAGATGATCGACTACCAGAAGCGCGGCGCCGGCGACGGCACGGCCAGCTTCTTCAAGGTCAACCGGCTGCAGAACGAGAACTACGACAGCGCGTTCTTCTACTCGGTGCTGGCGCCGGAACTGCTGGTCGGCGTCATGGGCGGCGAGGCCGAACCGGATGAGCACCGCGTCGAGGACACCATCCTGAAGAGCGCGCGGACGATCCTGTCCACCATGTTCGAATCGCAGCGCAAGGAGGATGAGGTTGCCACCATCGGGCGGGCCTGCAAGGAGGTGGAGGCGGTCCACACCCGCGCGCGCGATTTCGCCGATGCCCGTGCCGCCTTCGACCGCGAAGTCGCCGGCCTGCTGGCCGAGGCGCGCTTCCTCGACCACATCGTGCTGGAACGGCCGCTGCCCGGCATTCCGTCGGCGGCGCTTCCCGATCACCCGCAGACTCGTGCCGTTGCCGCACGTCTGGTGCTGGCCGACGGCGTGTGGCTGCTCCCCGACTGGGCCATCGGCGAGATCACGGGCGAGGAGCCATCCAGGCTAAACGAGAGGGGCGGCCGGCAGGGGCTGCCCCGCACACCGGTCCGGCACGGACAAGTCATTGAAAACCCTTGCGATATAAAAATGGAAAGGGATCCGCGGGGCAAATCCAATGTCGGTTATCCGCGTGAAGCCACTGTCCAACTGGTTAAGACAGCACACACCCTAGCCGACGGCTGGGACCGGGAAGCGGCGTTGCGGGCGGTCAACCACGGTTTCGACTGGGTGGCGAAGAGCGGCGACACCAACATGATGCGCCGCGCGGCGGAGCGGCTCGCGCAGGATCTGGCCAACCTCGGCCACCGGCTGGACGCGCTGGAACAGGAGCGCGAGCGCACCGACGACGCGCTGAAGGCGAAGATCGACAGTCGCCGGAACATGGACGCCGCCCGCCACGCCTTCGCCAAGATGCAGGCGAGCGGCCTCTTCGGCGCTGCCGAACTGGCCGCACCGGCGGACACCGGCCGGACCGTGGCGCGCGCGCTTCAGGATGCCGAGAGCGCCCTTGCCACGCACCGGGAGCAGGCGGCTGCATTCCAGCGGCCGTTCACTCAGTGGAAGGAGTTCGTCGCCGAGGACGGCGAGGATGCCGACCCCGAGACCGTCGCCCGGCGGATCGAGGACGCGCACGGCGCGCTCCAGCGTGCGGCCGGGGAGGCGAACGCGCGCCGGGAGGCCCTTCAATGCGAGCGCGACGGCGTCGGCGACCGGCTGCGCGGCGCGGAGAGCGAGCGCGAACGCGTGCGCGCCAGCCTCGCCCGGATGGAATCCCTGCTCGGCGGTGTCGAGCGGTTCGCCCAGCACTTCTCCGGCGAGGATCCCGAAGGGCTGGAAAAGCGCCTCGACGACAGGCTCAAGCAGTCGAGCGGCGAGCACAGGACGCTCACGCTGGAGGAGAATGACGTCCGCAACCGCGTCGGCGAGATGGACGCCCTGCAGCCGGAGGTGGCCCACTTCGTCGCCCTGTTCCCGGGCGAGGATCCGCAAGGTCTGGAGCAGCGCTGCCTCGACGACGTGAGCAAGGCCGAGCAGGCGGTGCATGCCGGTGAGGCGCGCGTCGAACGCCTGCAGGCGCAGGTCGACGACATCGCGGCGTTCCACCGGCGCTATGGCGAGACGGCCGATCCTTTCACCGAACGGCGGCAGCGGCAGCGGCGTCTGGAGGCACTGTCTGTCGAGAAGACGCGGGTCGAGGAGGAACACGCCGACGCCCGGCGCCGCCGGGCCGAACTCGATCAGGCGCGCGCATCGGCGGGGCGGATCGCCCACGAGGTTCTCCAGGTCGCCGGCGGCGAGGCGGAGCCGCTGCACGAGGTGGTCGCGCGCCTGGGCCTGGAGCCCGACCGGCTGTGCCAGGTGCTGACCCACTTTTCGGCGCTGCTGTTCGCACCGGTGGCGCCGGACGTCGACGCCGCGGCCCGCATTGCCGCCCGCCTGTTCGAGGAGGGGCTGGAGGCACCGGTGCTGGTTGTCGGCGAACTGGCGGATTTCTGCCGCACCGGCCGGCTGGTTGACGGCGGGCGGCACGTCCACACTTGGATGCTGGGCATCCACACCCGCCCGGTGGACTGCTTGCTCGACCCCGCCGGCGTCGAGCGCGAGAAGGAGCGCCTGGACGCGCTGATCGTCGAACTGGAGGAACGGCTCGCCCGACTGGTGGAGGAGACCGCCGCCTTGTCGCCGGACCACCCCGATGGCCGTCTCGTCGACGCCGCCGTCCGGGCGCTGGAGGCCGAAGCACCCCGTCTGCTCGAGGAGGCCCGTGTTTGCCTGATGGAAGCCGGTGAGGCGTTGCAGCGGGCGCGGGCGCGGGCCTCAGCGGAGGCGCGCGCCGCCGTCCGGGCGCGGCTGCGCTTTGACGAACTGGGCGGAGATGCCGCCCTGCATCGTGCTCGGGCGCGCCTGGCAGAGATCGCGCACCATCTCGACCGGCTCAGCGCGGAGATCACCAGGCTTGAGGCTCAGACCACGGCGCAGGTCCGCGAGGCGATCCGCGCGGCCCGCGACTTCGCCCGCACTGGTGGCTGGCCGGCGCTGGAGGAGGCCCGCGCGCGGGCGGCGGATCTCGACGCGGAACTGGATGATTTGCGCGCCGCGCGGTTCGAGTTGGACGAACGGATCGCGGAGGCCCGCGCCGCTGCGGAGCGGGCCGGCGAGGAGTTGGGTATCGCCGCCACGGCGCTGCAGCGCATTCCAGTGTTGCACGAGGTCGCCCGCTTCCTGGCCGATGGAGGACCGGCGTTCATGCGCACGGAGGCGGATGTCCGCGCCACGCTGACTGCGGAGCGCCAACGCGCCGACGACCGCACGCGCTTCGAGTTCGGCTTGGCCCAGGGGCATGTCGACCAGCAGGCGGCCGGTGCGGAGGCGGAACTCGACCGCGCCATCGCCGCCCTGGAAGAACGGCTGCGCGAGCTGCGTACGGTCATTCCCAGGCAGCGGCAGGAACGGGAGGCCCTGCGCGGGCGCATCGATCTCACGCGTGCGGCCGCCGGGAGGCTGGACGAGTCGGTGAAGGCGATCCTTCAGCAGTGGCGCACGGCGCGTGGCGCCGTGGCCGGCGTCAGCGCCGAGGTGCCGGCCACGGAGGCGTCGACGACGGATCTGGAACGCGCCCGGCACTTCTTCGACATCCTGTGCACCGAAACGGATGAGCCAGACGAGGACCGCATCGAACGGATCGGCGACATCCGCTCCGCCGTCGAAGCGTTCACGCTCGCCGCCCGCGCCAAGGAGGTGGAACAGAGCCGCAAGACCAAGGATGCCGCCCTGCGCCGCCTGATCGACGAAGTGGACCGGGTGGCCGCACTCGGCGACCTCGGCCTGTCCGATAACGAACGGCTGCGGCTGGCTGGCGCCCGCGACAACCCGCGCGAGGCCGAGACGCTGTACGATCACCTGAGCCGGCAGTACCGGGAACAGGCGGAACTTTTGGAAAAGGTGCAACGGAACCTCGACGAGCGGCGCCAGCAATTGGCAGACAACCTGGGCAGCCTGTCGGCACGCGTCAGCGTCAACTTCGATGCGTTGCGGCGGGCGTTGGCCTGGAAGGTCGACAAGGACACCGGCGAGTTGCTGGAGGCCGGGCTCGAGGTGAGCGCCACGCTCAACATCGCCGAGATCGGCACCGTCATCGAGGGCATCATCCAGGTGGTCGAGGAGCAGGAGCGGCACCGCCGGGAAAACACTCGGCGCGGCAAACCCCTGCCGTCGCAGGAGGAACACGACGCTGCGCTCAAGACGGACATCCGCCGCACCTTCTACCGTGGCATGTTCCTCGATCCCCGGATCCGCATGCGCCATCCGGAGCTGAAGGCCGGCAAGCCGCACCCCTTCGACGACAAGATCAGCACCGGACAGCAGAACGCCATTGTGCTGATGCTGATGTTGAAGCTGGCCGATTTCGCCATCGAACGCGACATCCGCATCACCACGCGCAACCCGGCGCACCGGCGCAAGGCGCGTGCCCTGGCGCAGAAGGTCGTCATCATCGACGGGCTGTTCAGCAACCTCACCGACCGCGCGCTGATCCGCGAATCCATGGCCGCCATCGCGCGGGTGCGCGGCAACTTCCAGCTCATCGGCTGGATCCACAACCCGCTCTACCAGAACGACCCGGACATCTTCCCGACGTTCATCCTGGCGCGGCGAATCCGCGCCAGCCACGGCGGCTATGTGATCCTGGATGACAGTGGCAGCCCGGTTCCGCCCGCCACGCTGGGGCGGTCGGACGGCGAGGTCGGCACGCTCACGGTGCACGTCGACCAGCGCCCGGCCGGCTTCCTCGAGGAGACCCCGGCGTGAGTGTGCCGCCGCTGCGCGAAGGATCGGCCGAAGCTATCGTCTTCGATGCGCTGCGCACGCTCATCGGCCGGTCGAAGTACATCAGGGACAAGGTCGAGGAGCGCGTTCAGGCTCGAACTGGTCTCAGCCGCGCCGATGTGCGGGCCGCCTTGGCCGCTTTGGGGAAGAGGGGTCTCGTGGAAGGCCTCGGCCCGTCCGGCGTCCCGGTCGGGCATGTCACGGTGTCCGCGGAATACCGGTTGATGCCAGATCTTCCACTGCGGTCGGCCACGCAACGTTTGTGGGGCGGCTTGGTCGAGGAGCGTCGCCGGAGCGGCCGGTTCGGCGAGGAGGAGGCGGCCCTGTTCATGGTCGCCGCCGAGAGCCTGCCGGATCTGCCCGCGGACGATGTCGAACCGATTCTCGACGGGCTGGTTCGCCTGAGTCGGGACCGCGCAACGCTGGCCGGCACCGACCCGGCGCTGGTGAGCGCGCGCTATCTGCAG
>Ga0196976_1001030_pt1 | contig 14132 bp, 9 predicted proteins | sample S3v_513CmetaG_FD_148644 | JGI IMG/M metagenome (GOLD analysis project Ga0196976, IMG submission 148644) | Soil microbial communities from Anza Borrego desert, Southern California, United States - S3+v_5-13C | ecosystem: Environmental > Terrestrial > Soil > Desert | place: USA: California...
CGAGAACTTCCGGGAAGGCTTCACTGATCCACTGCAACCCGGGGGCGGCGGAGGCGTTCTCAAAAGGGAGAACAAGGACGGTGTGAGACCCGGAGGTGGGAACCTGGGTCGCGCCGGCGACCAAGGCCAGCAAGGTAATCCCAAACAGCAGGGCCGAGTGCAGGTAAATGGATAGCCGTTTCAAGATACGCAGATTATAGCTTTATCAACTCTGGTTCCACAGCAAGTCTCGTCCGCGCTTTTCCACAATCCGCGAGTTGTTCACCAGCACCTGGAACTCGAGAATTTTCAACAACTCTCGAATTTCATCCCCAAGTTGCGCTGCTGGCAAACCCTCCCCCAGTAATGCCTCTCTAACCACGTGCCAGACGAAACCGCAGCAGGGCACTTAACCGACAAAACCGCAGCAGGGCACTTAACGCCATTCCGCCACTTCCAGGGAGAACACGCTTTATGAAGAAGATCCTCTACTTTACGGCTGTCACATTGCTGTCGACAGGCATGGCAGTCGCGCAAACGGGTACAACAGGAACATCGACAACCGGCACGGGTACAACAGACCCGAACACGACACAAACGGGAACAACATCTGGAGCGGACACGTCGGGCCAGAGCGGCACGACGGGCACCACGTCTGATATGTCGGGACAGAGCGGCACAACCGGCACGACGTCCGGAACCGATATGTCGGGGCAGAGCGGCACGACTGGGTCCACAGGCGCGAGCGGCTCAATGGGCACGGATCCCAACGCGGGCGCTACGAACCCTGACGCGACCACTGGAACCAGCGGCACCCAGACGGGCGGCACGACTGGATCGGCGACCGGCACAACCGGCACAACCGGAAGCACGAGTGATCAGAGCGGCGCGGCGGCGGGTTCTGCCACTGACACGGGCACGACCGGCGCGACTGACACCACCGGCGCGGCTGGCACGAGCGGCACGACGGGTGCAACCGATACCACGGGCACGGCCGGAACCACGGGTGCAACCGACACTACCGGCACCACGGGTAGCGATCAGACCGGCGCGACCTCCGGCAGCGAGCAGACTGGCGCGACCTCCGGTACGACTGGTGCCACGAGCAGCGATCAATCGGGTACTCCAGCCAGCACGACCGGCGCAACGGGCAGCGACCAGAGCGCTACTGGCGCGGCCGCTGACCAGACCGGCACGCAGAGCGGCGCGGGTGGAAACCTGCCGCAGACCGCTTCGCCACTGCCGTTGCTTGGCCTCTTGGGTATGGGTCTGGCGTCTGCCGGATACTACGCCCGCAAGTTCCGTCGCTAGCGGAAGACACGAACCTCCACTTCGTCCAAACCAGCAAGACAGCAACGCCCTCATCGAGAAGATCCGATGGGGGCGTTGTTGCGTGTGGGCTGAAACTGCAAAATGGCCGTCCGTCAGCGGGAGCTTTGCTGCGTGCGTGCCGCGCCCTCAGTATTCTTCGCCGACTGCCACTTGGAATACCCGCAGGCCGCAGTTGCGCCACATCTCGCAGACGGATGGGCGATCGTCGATGACGAACGCAACGCGATCTTTTCCGACTTTATCGAGCAGCTCTTTCTTAACTACGTAGTCCGGGCGGCGGTCGCCGGAGCGGCGCATGATTATGTCGGAATACTGAATGTCGTGGCGCTTCAGCCATTCTTCCGTGTTGGCTCGGTAGTTCTCAGGGCGTCCGGTGACGATGACCACCTCGTACTCGGGCGAGAGATTCTTGACCCAGTTCACAACGATCTGGCTCGGCGGGTCTTCGTCCATGCCCGCGAAGAAGCGTTTCCAGCTCTTCTTCGGTCCGTGCAGATGATGCAGGCGGTGCGAAACATCTGCGAGGGTACCATCCATGTCGACGATAACTACTTTGCGATCGGGGCCGTCCGAACTCACGATACTCTACGCTCCCTAACCTGGCCCTGCTCAGGCGACAGATGGTGCGTAGCTAAAGGCTCGCCGTCTGCGTTCGTGGGCACAATTTCATTGCTGTTTCCGGTGATCAGCGGCGCACCCCTCTGGAAGGTGAAGTAGGCCCACGCCCATTGTATGAGCACGATGATGCGATTGCGGAAGCCGACCAGGTACAGGATGTGAATAAACAACCACGCCAGCCAGGCGAGGAATCCGGAGAGGTGAACCCGGCCAAAATCGGCGATTCCGGCGCGACGTCCAATGAACGCCAAACTGCCCTTGTTGCGATACAAGAACGCGGCGCGCGGAACACCCTGGAGGTCGCGCTTGATGGCTGCGGCGGCGAAAGCCCCCATCTGCATGGCGGCAGGGGCGACGCCGGGGACGGGAGAGCCGTCGGTTTGCCTCGCAGCGGCGAGATCGCCAATAACAAAAACATTCGGATGTCCGACGACAGTGAGATCCGGTTGCACTGGAACGCGGCCGGCGCGGTCTGTCTGTATCCCGGCCTGGGCGGCGAGCTGCTTGCCGAGGGGTGAAGCGGCAACTCCGGCCCCCCAGAGCGTTGCCGCAGTCTCCATGCGCTTCTCGCCGATGCGGATGAAGTCGGGACCTACCTCAGTGACTTTGGCATTGGTAAGCACATCGACTCCCAACATCTTGAGTTGCTGCTCGGCGCTGCGGGAGAGATCTTCTGGATACGCGGGCAGAATTCGGGGTCCTGCTTCAATCAGAACTATGCGCGCGCTCTTCGGATCGATATTTCGAAAATCCTGGGCCAGGGTGCGGCGGGCTACTTCGGCGAGAGTGCCAGCAAGTTCCACTCCGGTGGGTCCACCGCCAACAACGGCAAAAGTGAGCGGTTCGCGAATGTCCTCGAGCCTGGCACGGCGCTCGGCCAATTCAAATGCCAGCAGCACGCGACGGCGAATTTCGGTAGCGTCTTCAATGGTCTTCAGTCCGGGAGCAAAGGGCGCCCATTCCTCGTGACCGAAGTAGGCATGGCTGGCTCCGGCAGCAACAATCAGATAGTCGAAATCGACATGGCCTTCGGGGATAATGACGCGGTTGTCCCCGAGATCGATCTTCTGAACTTCGGCCAGGAGTACCTCCACGTTCCGGTGATTACGCAGGATTTGCCGGATAGGAACCGCAATTTCAGCAGGGGAAATGAGGGCCGTGGCCACCTGATAGAGAAGAGGTTGGAAAGTGTGGTGGTTCTTGCGGTCGATCACGGTGACGTGTACCGCCGCCTTGGCGAGCGCGCGCGCTGCGTAGAGGCCGCCGAAGCCGCCGCCGATGATAACTACATGAGGAGTAAGCGTCGAGTCCTTCACATCTTTAGGATTAGATTCACGGGCTGTTGGTTGATTTCTTTTCGCTCGCAGCGGAGTCTATCTAATGTGCCCACTATCGACGCATCGATTGACACGATAATTGTATCTAAATAGAGTAAGTAACCACTTACTATGGCGACTCCACATCAGAGATTTACGGCCGAGGACCGCAAGCAGCAGATACTCGAGATCGCTACGGAACTGTTTGCCAATCAGGGCTTCCAGGGCACGACAACCCGCGAGATTGCGAACCGCGCCAAGGTTAACGAGGCGATCATCTTTCGTCATTTCTCGTCCAAGGAAGAACTCTACTGGTCGGTCATAGAGGCAAAGTGTAACCTTGGCGAGGCTCGCAGGCGCATACGCGAACGAATCGCACAGGGCGGCGCTATCCGAGAGGTCTTCATAGATATTGCTGAAGGAATCCTTACGCGAAGGCAGCAGGATCCGACGCTGATGCGGCTGCTGCTATTCAGCTCGCTGGAGCGGCATTCCCTATCAGATCGTTTCTTCCGGACCTACATCGCTGACTACTACGAGACACTGGCTGAGTACATCCGGGAACACATCACTGAAGGCGAGTTGAAAGACGTTGACCCGCTGCTTGCCGCACGAGGGTTCCTGGGCATGGTGATCTACCACTCAATGGTTCAGGAGCTGTTCGGGGCGAAAAAGTACCGCCAGTACGGTATTCGGGAAGTGAGCGAAACGATAGTTTCTATCTGGCTGGATGGGATGAAGGCGCACAACGGCATGGAAGATTCGAAATCCGGACCCACATTTCTACATCAAAAAGGGAAGTCTTAATTTCATGAAAGTAACCGCCATTTTGTCGATCCCCAAAACAATGAGGGCTACTGCGATTGCAGGGCTGCTGGTCGTGCTTGCGATGCTTGGTGCATGCGGCAAGCAGCAGAAAGCCGCAGGTCCGCCTCCAAGTGTCCCGGTTACGGTCGCGACTGCGCAGCAGCAGGATGTTCCGCTGGTGGTGAGCGCTATCGGTACGGTGCAGCCATTCACCACGGTGCAGGTGAAATCGATGGTCACTGCCCAGATCGAGCAAGTGCACTTTACGCAAGGGCAGGACGTGAAGAAGGGGCAATTGCTCTTCACTCTTGACCGGCGCTCGTTCGAAGCCGACCTCAATAAGGCGTTGGGTACGCTGGCGCGAAACAAAGCATCTGCAGAGAACGCCCGCGTGGAAGCGCGCCGTTACGCAGCACTGCTGAAGGAAGGCGTGGTTGCGCAGCAGCAGTATGACCAAACTCAGTCGCAGGCGGCGCAACTCGGGGCGGCGGTGCAGGCGGACGAGGCTGCGGTGGAAGCTGCGCGAGTGAATCTCAACTACACCAAGATCTACGCTCCCGTGGCGGGCCGCGTGGGCGACATCCTGATTCACGAAGGCAACTTCGTCAAGGCGAACGATGTGCCGCTGGTAGTCATCAACCAAGTGCAGCCAGTTTACGTCTCGTTCAATCTGCCGGAGCAGAGCCTGGCAGAAGTAAGAAAGTTCATGACGGTCAGCAAGCTTCAGGTCGAGGCGCAGTTTCCCAATACTCAGGAAGTCGCCTCGAAGGGAAGCCTGAGCTTCATCGACAACACCGTCGATCGCCAGACAGGAACCATCGCGCTGAAGGCGACGTTCCCGAACGCTGACCGGCAGCTATGGCCGGGCCAGTTCGTAAACGTGAACATGCGGCTGACCACTCTGAACAACGTTGTGACCATCCCCTCGCAGGCCGTTCAGAACGGACAGCAGGGCACATACGTTTTTGTACTGAAGCAGGATAAGAGTACGGAAACACGTCCGGTGACACTTGCCTTCAACTACGGAGGAGCTTCTGTGGTGAAGTCGGGCGTGAACGCGGGAGAAGTGGTCGTCACGGATGGACAACTGAGAATCGCCCCAGGAAGCAAGGTTGACGTGAAGACGGCGGAAAACCCGCAGTCGCCGGCTCCAGAGGGACAGCAGAGCGGAACCCCGACGACAGCAGAGGCGAAGAAATAATGCCGGTGAGAACAGGATCTTGTCGTTTCTTACGCGCAGCAGCAGGTAGGGGAGCGCGCTGATGAATATCGCTGAAATTTTTATAAAGCGGCCAGTCATGACCACTCTGGTCATGTTAGCCATTTTGCTGTTTGGTGTTGCTGGATACCGGTTGCTGCCCGTCAGCGATCTTCCAAACGTTGACTTTCCGACGATCTCCGTAAGCGCCTCACTGCCGGGCGCTAGCCCGGAGACAATGTCTTCAGCGGTGGCAAACCCGCTCGAGAAGCAATTCTCAACGATTGCCGGCGTGGACTCGATGACGTCGACGAGTTCGCTGGGGTCCACGAACATCACTCTGCAGTTCAGCCTCGACCGCGATATCGACGCGGCAGCGCAGGACGTGCAGGCGATGATCTCCAAGGCTGCACGTGACCTGCCTCAAAACATGCCAACCCCGCCTTCATATCAGAAGGTCAATCCGGCAGATCAACCCGTCTTGTACCTCGCCCTGCACTCTCCGACGATGCGTCTGTCTGACATCGACGAGTATGCAGAGACGACCATGGCGCAACGCATCTCGCAAATCAGCGGCGTGGCGCAGGTGAACGTCTACGGCGCGCAGAAGTACGCAGTGCGCGTGCAACTGGATCCGAGCCAGCTTGCGAGCAGGCAGGTTGGTATCAACGAGGTCGTTCAGGCAATCCAGACGGGAAACCAGAACCAACCTACTGGCACGCTGTGGGGCAATTACCAGGCATTCACGATCCTGTCGAACGGACAGCTGCGCACGGCAAGCGAATACATGCCGATGATCGTGTCCTATCGGAACGGGAACCCGATCCGACTAGGGGAGGTGGCGAAGGTCACCGACAGTGTCGAAAACGTTCGCACGGCGAGCTGGTTCAACAAGGAGGGCAAGGAGGCGCGCGCCATCGTCTTGGCAATACAGCGCCAGCCGGGAACCAACACCGTAGCCGTTGTCGATAACATCATGGCGCTGATGCCGCAGTTCCGGCAGCAGATTCCGGCTGCGATCAGCATCGATACGCTGTACGACCGATCACAAACCATTCGCGAGTCCGTCGAAGACGTGAAGTTCACCCTGTTGCTGACGATCGCACTGGTCATCATGGTGATCTTCCTCTTCCTGCGGAACCTTTCAGCAACGATCATCCCCAGCATGGCCGTTCCGATGTCGATCGTCGGAACGTTTGCCGTGATGTATCTGTTGGGGTACAGCCTCGACAACCTGTCACTGATGGCGTTGACGCTTTCAGTGGGGTTCGTGGTGGACGACGCGATCGTCATGCTGGAGAACATCGTTCGCCACATGGAGATGGGCGAGTCGCCATTGCACGCTGCGTTGAAGGGCTCGCGCGAGATCGGCTTCACGATCATATCGATGACGATCTCGCTGGCAGCAGTATTCATCCCGGTGCTCTTCATGGGTGGGCTGCTGGGACGGCTGCTGAATGAATTTGCCGTCACGATCATGACGGCAATCCTGGTTTCCGGCGTCGTCTCGCTGACACTGACCCCGATGCTTGGTTCCCGATTCCTGAAGGAGCATAAGCAACAGAGGCACGGGCGCCTGTACCAGGCGTCGGAGCGGTTCTTCGATGGCATGCTTCGCGTGTATGACACGACTTTGAAAGTCGCGATCCGTCACCGCTTCGCAACCTTGATGGTTTCATTTGCCATCGTGGGAGCGACAGCGTGGATGTTCGTCGTGACGCCGAAAGGCTTCTTGCCGTCAGAGGATACAGGCCAGATCTTTGCGCCAACAGAAGCGGTGCAGGGCATTTCCTTCCAGGACATGGTCAGGCATCAACAGGCGGCGGCGGCGATCGTGCGCCAGAACCCAAACGTCGACGCGTTTATGTCCGCGGCCGGTGGCGGACCTGGTGGGGCAAGCAGCAACGCGGGCCGGTTCTTCATCAGGTTGAAGCCCCGCGAGGAGCGTCAATCGGCAAAAGAAGTGGTGCAGCAGCTCCGCAGAGAGGTTGCGAAAATACCGGGTATTGCCGTGTATCCGCAGGAGCCGCAGGCTATTCAGATCGGCGGTCGTTCGAGTAAGAGCCAATACCAGTTTACGTTGCAGGGTTCCGACACTGATGAGCTGTATCGAGTGTCTCAGCAACTACAAGGAAGGCTCGAAAAGGAAAACCTTTTGCAGGATGTGACGAGCGATCTGCAATTGAAGAACCCGCAGATTGAAGTGGATATCGATCGCGACAAGGCGTCGGCACTTGGAGTGACGGTGCAACAGGTCCAGTCGGCGCTCGGTAACGCTTACGGTCAACAGCAGATCTCGACGATCTACGCGCCGAACAATGCTTATCGTGTGGTGATCGAAGTCCTGCCGCAGTACCAACTGGATCCGCAGGCGCTGTCGCTACTCTACATTCGGTCGAGCTCCGGCCAAATGGTTCCGCTGAATACAGTGGCGACCCTGACAAGGACAGTGGGTCCGCTGACAGTTAACCACCAAGGACAACTGCCGGCGGTTACGGTGTCATTCAACCCGGCGCCTGGAATAGCGCTGGGTGACGCGGTGGGCCGAGTGCAGCAGGTCGCGCGAGAAGTCCTGCCCACGAGCATAACGGGAAGCTTCCAGGGAACAGCGCAGGCATTCCAATCGTCGCTTCAGGGATTGGGCCTGCTGCTGGTCATGGCGATCCTGGTGATCTATATCGTGCTGGGAATTCTGTACGAGAGCTTCATCCACCCGATCACGATTCTGTCCGGTCTGCCGTCGGCGGGCTTTGGCGCACTGGTGACGTTGTGGATTTTTGGGCTTGATCTGAATCTCTACGCGTTCGTCGGAATCATCATGCTCATCGGTATCGTGAAGAAGAACGCAATCATGATGATCGACTTCGCGCTGGAGGCCCAACGCACGCAGGGGAAGGATCCGGCGGCGGCCATTTACGAAGGCTGCCTGATCCGTTTCCGGCCAATCATGATGACCACGATGGCGGCATTGATGGGCACACTGCCAATTGCCTTGGGCATCGGTGCCGGAGCAGAAGCACGGCGTCCGCTGGGCCTCGCTGTTGTAGGCGGACTGCTCTTTTCGCAGCTCATTACCCTGTACATCACGCCCGTGATCTATGTCTACCTGGAGCAGGTGCAAGCCTGGTTCCGGCGTCACGGAATGCGCGACAAGTACACGGAGAAGGACATCGACAGAGAAGAGATGGACGCCGAACTTACCCATCGGTGAAACAGCATGGCACAGAAGGCCCCGGAGAAACCGGGGCCTTTTTCTGCGGATTCGACTGTTCAGGTTCAACGCTGAACTGCCCGCCTGAAGAGGCATTTGATTTTCTGTGCGGCGCGACGTGCATAATGGGTGCCCAGTAGTCAGGGTCATGCACAAGCCAAAGACGGTTTCACCACCGGGAACGCTGTTGGCCTCGGATTAAGCGGAGCTCGGCGACTTGTGAGCGAACTTGACATCCAATCCAGGGTGGGCGAAGGCACACGCGTAACGATCACACGGTGGAAGTAGATGCGAAACCACCTCAGTCTCCCAATCAACGAAGACACGCAGGTGAGCGACGCGCGCCGCGTCGCCGTGAATCTGGTATACGAACTCGGGTTCGACGACACCGATGCAGGCAGGGTCGCCATCGTTGCGACTGAACTCGCACGCAACCTAAGTGAGCACGGTAATGGCGGGGAATTGCTGATGTGCACAATGGATTCGCCGCGCAGGCCAGGGCTGGAGTTCATTGCCATCGATAAAGGGCCTGGGATGGGCGACTTCGAGGCTTGCATGCGTGACCGGTACTCAACTCCCGGCAACGCCGGAGCGGGTTTGGGGGCTGTTCAACGCGCAACTGATTTCATGGACGTGTACTCGGCAAAGGGGCATGGGACCGCTATTCTGGGCCGCGTGTTCCAGAAGAGCGCTGCTGAATCTATGCCGAAGTCGTTCGATGTTGGGGCGGTGAGTGTGCCAGTGCGGGGTGAAACTCAATGCGGCGACGCGTGGCTGGTTTCCGGCGACGGCGAGCGAGTGCTGGCGATGATAGCTGACGGACTGGGGCACGGTCCCGACGCAGCAAAGGCGGCGGAAGAGGCTGTGCGTTTATTGCGTGAGTCACCGCAGTCAGACTTGTGCGATATCATCGACGACATGCACGCGGCACTTCGGAGCACCCGCGGAGCCGCCGTAAGCCTTGCGGAGCTTCGTCCGGGCTCATCGCAGGTACGGTATGCGGGCGTGGGGAACATTGCCGGGGTGATCGTGGACAGTCACTCCCCGCGCAGCATGGTCTCGCATAACGGAACCGTTGGACATGCGGTGGGCTGGTGCCAGGAGTTCACATACCCGTGGAGCCGTCGTGCGCTCCTCGTTATGCACTCGGACGGCATCAGTACACAGTGGGACCTGAACCGCTATCCGGGGTTGAAGATGCGCGATCCGTCGCTGATCGCCGCCGTGATTTACCGGGATTACAAGCGCAGCCGCGATGATGCCACCGTCGTTGTTGCTCGGGAGCATGTGGCATAGGGCACCAATGGGACGCACACTGATATACAGTCTCGACCTGCGAAACGAAACGGACGTGGTGCTCGCTCGCCGGCGTGCGCGGGAGATTGCGGAGCGGCTCGGCTTCGATGTTCAGGACCAGACGCGCATCGCGACAGCGTGCTCCGAGATTGCCCGCAATGCCGTGCGCTATGCGAGCGGCGGCCAGGTCGAGTTCGAATTGGAGTCAGATCCAGCGTATGAACTAGTCATCACGACCCGTGACCATGGTCCGGGAATCAAAGATGTGCGTAAGGTGCTTTCTGGACGATTCCGCTCGACCACCGGTACTGGACTAGGCATCGTCGGCGCGAAAAGGCTGATGGACGGCTTCGACCTGCACTCCAAGAATGGCGCAGGAACTACCGTCACCCTCTCGAAGAAGATCTCGGGTTCCCGGGAAATCTCCCAGGCGCGGCTTGCGGAGATCGCGTCAGAGCTACAGAGCGCCGCGCCTGACGATACGATCCGAGAGTTCCAGCAGCAAAATCTCGACTTGCTGCGAACTCTGGACCAACTGCGCGAACGTCAGGCAGAACTCGAGCGGCTTAACCGGGAACTCGACGATACAAATCGCGGCGTCGTGGCGCTATACGCCGAACTTGACGAACGGGCCGGGTTTCTCCAACGCGCCTCGGAACTTAAGTCGCGATTTCTGTCGAACATGAGCCATGAGTTCAGGACGCCCCTGAACTCGATCCTGAGTCTCTGCCTCCTGCTCATCGAGCGGGTCGATGGAGACCTCACGCCGGAGCAAGAGAAGCAGGTCGTTTTTATTCGGCGTTCTGCCGAGTCGCTGCTGGAGCTAGTGAACGACTTGCTGGACATAGCTAAGATTGAGGCAGGCAAGATCGTCGTCCACGCCGAAGAATTCTCGGTGCCCTCGCTGTTCGGCGCACTGCGCGGCATGTTACGCCCACTGATCACGAACCCTGCTGTCGTTCTCACATTCGAAGATGCCGCTCAGCTGCCGCCGCTCGTATCGGATGAGTCAAAGGTCTCGCAGATCCTGCGCAATTTCATCTCAAATGCTTTGAAGTTTACGGAAAAAGGCGAGGTGCGCGTAACAGGGACCCGTGGGCCGCACGACAGCATCATTTTTGCCGTTCAGGACACGGGAATTGGGATAGCAGCAGAAGATCAGTCACGCATCTTTGAAGAGTTCACACAGGTCGATAATCCTCTCCAGAGGAAAACCAAAGGTACCGGCCTCGGGTTGCCGCTGACGCGCAAACTAGCAGAATTGCTTGGCGGTCACGTGGTTGTACAGAGCGAACTCGGGCGGGGCTCCACGTTCACCCTTACTGTTCCTCGCCTCTACTCGGAATCGAGCAAGCTGCTGCAACAGGGGCCGTCAGCCGGTTGGGCCGGCACCGGATCCAAGCTGCTCATTGTGGATGACGAAGAAGTGGCGCGCTATATCCTGCGGTCACTGCTGCCGGCGGGGTTCCACGTCATGGAGGCGCCAGACGGGCGAACCGGGCTCGCGCTAGCCAAAGACGCTGCACCGGATGTGATCTTTCTCGACCTGATGATGCCCGACTACTCTGGTTACGATTTTCTGAAGGATCTTCGGGCAAACGCGGCAACGTCCGGCATTCCGGTCATCATCCATACCTCCAAGGCACTCGATGCGGACGAACGGGTCCGCCTGCTGCGCGATGCGGTCGATATTGTGCCCAAGGAGTCTCACTCGCGGGAAGCTTCAACACAACGCATTCGCAGCGCGCTAGAGAAAGCCGGAGCGCCCAGAACGGCGGCGGAGGACAGGTAAATGCACTCGGCCGACCGGGATGTCCGTTGCTCGGTAGCGGATACCGCATCGACGCCCGCTCCAGCTACCATCCTTCTCGTAGACGACACCGAAGCGCAGCGGTACGCGGTTGCACGCATGCTGCGCGCGGCCGGCCACACCGTTTTCGAAGCAGGAACCGCTAAGCAGGCTCGTCACCACATTGCCGGTGATCAGCCTGACCTCGTCGTGCTCGATGTGAATCTTCCGGATGAGAGCGGGTTCGATGTGTGCCGGGACCTGAAGACCGACCCGGCTACTGCGACCATGCCAGTACTTCAGATCTCCGCGTCATTCGTTCGCTCGAGAGATCGCGTGCATGGGCTCGAAGGCGGAGCGGACGCCTATTTAACTCCGCCGTTCGACTCGACCGAATTGCTGGCGACGATCAACGCCTTACTTCGGATGAGGCGCGCCGAGGAGCGAGCGCGCCGTGTCGCACTTGAAGCCGAGCACGCACGAGCGGAGTTGTCTGCGGTCTTAGCCAGCATGGCCGAAGGGCTGGTGCTGTTGGATAACGAAGGCAAGATCGTCTACGTGAATCTCGCCGGGGCGCGGATGCTGTCTATTTCGCCGGATGACGCGCACGGACGATCGCTGCATGAACTCGTGCATGAGGGGCAAGAGGAACTTTGTGGCGCAAACTGCCGGCTTCGCGAGCGGCGGGAGCCGGAGGTGTTCTCGGCCGAATCCAGTTTTCGGCAGAGTAACGGCGGAACGCTGGTCGTCGAGTACACGTCAGCTCCGCTCGTAGAAGAGGGCACCGTCACGGGGACTGTGGTGTCATTCCGCGACATCACAGAACGAAGGCGAGCGGAAGAGGCTCTCCGGGTGACGGAGAAGCTGGCGAGTACAGGTCGCATGGCGGCCACGATCGCGCACGAGATCAACAATCCGCTGGAAGCTGTTACGAATCTCTTGTACCTGATCGCGCATCAGCCGGCGCTTGACGACGCGGTGAAGAAGTACACGGTTATGGCGGAGCAGGAACTCGCACGCGTGACGCATATCACACGTCAGACCCTGGGGTTCTATCGGCGGTCCGAATCTCCGACTAAAGTGAATCTCGTCGATGTTCTTGAGAACGTGCTCACGATCTACGCGCGTCGAGTGGATTCCGGCGATATCGCCATCGTGCGGAAGTATCGAAGCGAAGAGCCAGTTGAAGCCTTTGCCGGAGAAGTTCGCCAGGTATTCAGCAATCTGTTGATCAATGCAATCGAGGCGATCGGCCACAAGGGTCGCATCCTGGTGCACGTATCCAATTGGCATGAGTGGCGCAGAGATGGGAACGCTGTTGGCGTGAAGGTGACGATCGCGGACGACGGCCCCGGCATTCGACCGGAACAGCGGTCTCACCTTTTTGAGCCTTTCTTTACGACGAAGGGCGAGAAGGGGACCGGTCTCGGGCTATGGGTCTCGTACGGAATTGTGCGGAAGCACGGGGGGCACATTCGTTTCAGAACCAGGTCAGTACCGGGGGATAGCGGCACGTGCTTTACCGTGTATCTTCCATTTCACAACCACGTGCATCAGGAAGGGCATCCGCAAAAAACGCACTCGGAAGCTGCGAATTGATTTCTTGCTGGCCATTTGCCACCCGAGAGTCTCTCGTGAGAAAGTTGCGGCTATCGCAAACAGCAGTTCGCAAGCGGAGAGACTTGGCTGAGCGCACCCCGATTCTCATTCTTCATCGGCAAAGGCGGCGTCGGCAAAACGACGGTTTCGTCAGCGTATGCCGCGCATCTTGCCGCGAGCGCCACCCGGCGTTCCATACTGCTGATCTCCACCGACCCTGCCCATTCCCTGGGCGACGTCCTGCAAACGGAGTTGTCGGACTCTCCTAAGCGCATTCGCGCTTCCGGAAGGCTGTTCGCGCGACAGATCGACCCGGAGCGAGAAGTGCGCCGGTTCCTGGGCGAACACCGCGATGGATTGCTCAGAGTGATTGAGTCTGGAACGTTCTTTACGCGAACTGAGATAGAGCCGCTCCTGGACGCGAGTCTGCCGGGCATGGCGGAACTGGGTGCATTGCTTGCAATCAATCGGATGCTTGACGTTAGCGAATTCGGCGAAGTTGTCGTGGATACGGCGCCGATCGGGCACACTTTACGAATGTTCGAGATTCCGCAGCATCTCGCAAAGGTGCTGAGCTTCCTGGAGACGGCTTCCTCACGCGACCAGGCGATCGCGGCCCAGTTCGCGGGTCGCAAACTCGACGAGCATCCTGTGATTTCGGACTGGCGCCGGATGGTGGAACGGGTTCGCGAGGTCATCGGCGGTCCGCAGTCACGCGTCGTTCTCGTGACAACGCCGGAGGAATTCGCACTTGAGGAATCATGGCGCGTGCTCAAGGAGCTTGGGCGACTGAGCATCAAGGTTGATGAAGCAGCGCTGAACCGTGCCGTTACCGACCCAGGCACATGCGCAATGTGCATTCGACGAGCACGGGAAACAACTCGCGCACTCCGGAACCTGCGCGCGCATATTTCGGAGGACAGTGTTCGACTTGGAGTGGATCCCGGGGGCCCGATACTCGGTGCTGATTCGCTTGCGGTATTCGGA
>Ga0196976_1001031_pt1 | contig 14129 bp, 13 predicted proteins | sample S3v_513CmetaG_FD_148644 | JGI IMG/M metagenome (GOLD analysis project Ga0196976, IMG submission 148644) | Soil microbial communities from Anza Borrego desert, Southern California, United States - S3+v_5-13C | ecosystem: Environmental > Terrestrial > Soil > Desert | place: USA: California...
GGTGGCGGCGGCGGCGGTGGCGGCGGCGATCCAGCGGGCGGGCCGACTGGCCCCACCGGTTCCACCGGCCCGACAGGCGCCACCGGACCGACCGGCCCCACCGGACCGACCGGCCCCACCGGACCGACCGGCCCCACTGGCCCCACTGGCCCCACTGGCCCCACTGGCCCCACTGGCCCCACGGGCCCGACTGGCCCGACTGGCCCGACTGGCCCGACTGGCCCGACTGGCCCGACCGGACCGACCGGACCGACCGGACCGACTGGCCCGACCGGCCCGCTGAGCCAGTGCGACGCCCTCCAGCCGACCTACGCCACCGCCGTCGACGTCCCCTTCCAGTCGGAGAAGGCCTGCTCGATGGCGACCACGTCGCCCGACGGCCAGCTCGCCCTCGCGTTCGAGTCGCCGGACGACGCGGACGTCGAGCTCTACACGCCGGCGGGGCAGCGCCAGACGAGCGCTCCCATCGCCGCGGTACGCGGCGGGAGCACGGACATGGAGTCCTGGTTCCACTGGAGCGAAGGCGGCTGGCACGGGATCACCGTGGACGATCCGCAGCGCCAGACGCTCACCGCCTGGGACACGGCGGGCGCGCTGCAGACGTCGCTCGAGGGCTACGACGTGGTGCACCTCGCGCCGGACGGCGACGGCGGGAGCGTCGCGCTCGCGACCGCCGCCGGCGGCAGCGGCCAGGCGCATCTCCTGTGGGTGAACGGGGACGGAGAGGTGACGCGGGACGTCCTCCTCGACCGCGCCGGCACGCAGGCGATCGTCCACCCGACGGGGCACGTGCTGGTCCTCGCGTCCGGTGACGACGAGGACGCGTTCGCCCGGTGGTTCGACGACGAGGGGGCGCCGCTCACGGAGTGGTTCGACGCGGACTTCCGGTACGGCGGGGACGACGACCCCGCCCTCCGGCTGCTCCTCGACGGCCGCGTCGTGGTCCACGACGGCACCGGGTGGGCGGCGGCGTTCCGCGACGGCGAGGCCGCCGTCGAGGATCCGCCCGCGTGGCTCGTGGCGCTTGGAGACAGGCGGCTCGCGGCGCTCCCGGGCGGCAAGGGCTACGTCGCGCTCGGCGGGGAGCCGGGCGGCGCCGCGGGAACCGCCGAGCTGCTCACGCCGGAGGGCGAGCGGTGCGGGGCGCTGGCGCCGCCGCCCGGCGCGCCACCGGCCGGCGGAGCGCGAACGCCGTTCGGCTACTGGCTCGGCCCCGACGGAACGCTGATCGAGGGCTCGACCGTCGCGGGGCCGTCGCTCACGGGGAGCGCCAACCACTGCGCGTTCCGCTGGTGGCCGGAGCTGTTCGCGGAGTGACGGAGGCGCGGGCGGGCCCGGGGTCCCCGGGCGCGCCCGCCGGCTGCCGCGCTCACGCCGCGTGCCGCTGCTCCTCGCCCTCGCCCTCGTGCCGCGAGGCGTGGCGCCGGCGGAACCGATCGAGGAGGGAGTAGATCACCGGCACCACGAGCAGCGTGAGGACGGTGGACGCGACCAGGCCGCCGATGATCGCCCAGGCCATGCCGGTCCGGCTCTCGGCGCCGTCGCCGCGGGCGAAGGCGACCGGGAGCATGCCGGCGATCATCGCCACGCTCGTCATGAGGATCGGGCGGAGCCGCAGCGGGCCCGCCTCGAGCAGCGCGTCCAGCGTCGAGCGGCCCTCCTCGCGGAGCTGGTTCGTGAACTCCACGATGAGGATGCCGTTCTTCGCCACGAGCCCCATGAGCATGATCATCCCGATCATCGCGAAGATGGTCATGTACTCCTGGGCGAGGAGGAGCCCGGAGAGCGCGCCGATGACGGCCAGCGGGAGCGAGATCATGATGGTGAGCGGGTCGAGCAAGCTCTCGAACTGCGCGCAGAGCACCATGTAGATGAGGATCACGCCGAGCAGCAGCGCCTTCATGAACTCCGCCATCGTCTCGCCGAGCATCTTCTGCTGCCCCGCGTAGCCGTACTGGACGCCGGGCGGGAGGGTCTTCGCGAACGCGTCGAGCTTCTTCGTCGCGTCCCCGAGCGACATGCCCTTGAGGTCGGCGAGCAGCGTCACCTGCCGCTTGAGCCCCTGGCGATCGATCTCCGCCGGGCCCGTCGTCTGGACGAGGTCCGCGACGCTCCGGAGCTCGACGAGCTCGCCGCGCGCGGTCCGCAGCGTCAGGGCGCCGAGCGCTTGCGGGTCGGCGCGGACGTCGGCGGGGAGCCGGAGCTTCACGTCGTATTGATCGCCCTTCTCCCGGTACTTCACGAACTCCTGCTGCCCCAGGAACGCGCGCAGCGTCAGGCCCACCTGGGCCGCGGGGACGCCGAGCGCCGCGGCGCGGTCCCGATCGACCCGGACGGCCACGATCGGGCTCCCGGAGCGCGCGCTCGAGTCCACGTCGGCGAAGCCCTGGTCGGCGCGGAGGAACGCGAGCCCCTTGGCGACGGCGTCGTCGAGCAGCGCGGGGTCGTCGCTCTGGAGGTTGAACTGGACGAGCTGGGTGCGTCCGCCGGCCCATCCACGCTCACCTACGGTGAACAGCGCGCCGTGCGGGAGCTGGATGGCCTTGCGCAGGAAGACCTTCATGTCCTCCTGCTTGAACGTGCGCTCGGCGATCGGGACGAGGTTCACCGTGAGGGTGGCCTTGTTCACCGCGCCGTCGGTCTCGCCGCCGACGAGGGTGAACACGCCCGCGACCCCGGGCAGCGCTCGGATCTGCCGGCTCACCTCCTCCGCTGCCCGATCGGTGTCGTCGAGCGGCGTCCCCAGCGGGAGCTCGAGGCGGCCGGTGAGCTCGCTCACGTCCTGCACGGGCATGAAGGCGAACGAGAGGAACCGGCTCATGAAGACGGTGAGCACGAGGACCGCGACCGTCAGGGCGATCGTCGCGAGGCGGTGGCGCAGCGCCCACCCCAGCACGCGGCGGTAGAAGTCCTCCACCGCCCGGAACCCGCGCTCCAGGAACTGGCTCACCGCGTCGGTGGACTCGCCGTGCGAGAGCAGGCGGGCCGCCAGCATCGGCGTGAGCGTCATCGAGATCAGGTACGAGAGCCCGACCGCCACCGTGACGGTGATCCCGAACTGGAAGAAGAACCGGCCCGCCATGCCCTTCATGAAGGCCACCGGCACGAACACGGCGATGACCGAGAGCGTCACCGCGAGCACCGCGAGGGCGATCTGCGTCGTCCCCGCGAACGCCGCCTTGCGCGGCTGCTCGCCCTTCTCGAGGTGCCGGAACACGTTCTCGATCACCACGATGGCGTCGTCGATCAGGAGGCCGATCGAGAGCGTCAGCGCCAGCATCGTGATCATGTTGAACGTGAAGTCCATCGCGTGCATGGCCGCGATCGTGCCGATGATCGAGGTCGGCAGCGCGAAGGCGGCGACGATGGTCGCCCGCCAGTTGCGCAGGAACAGGAGCACCACCAGCACGGCGAGCACGGCGCCGATGAGGAGGTCGTGCTGCACGGACTCGATGGACTTGCGGATGAACCGCGAGTTGTCGCTCACGACGGTGAGCTGCGAGCCCGCCGGCAGGAGCTTCTGGAGCTCGCCGAGGTGCGCCTTCACGCCCTCGGCGACCTCGGTGGTGTTGGCGTCGGACTGCTTCTTCACCACGAGCGCGATCGCGGGCTTGCCGTCGAGCCGGGCGGTGGACCGGGCCTCGGCGGGGCCGTCCACCACGCTCGCGACGTCGCGCACGCGGACGGGCCGGCCGCCGGGGCTGGCGATCACGAGGTCGCGGAGCTCGTCCACCGACTGCGCCTCGGTCTCGAGCTTGACGACCCGCTCCTTCCCGGGCTCGAGCGTGCGGCCGCCGGGGATGTTCACGCTCTGGGCGGCGACCGCCTGCGAGACGTCGGTCGCCGCGAGGCCGTACGAGCGCAGGCGGGTCGGATCGAGCTCGATCGCGATCTCGCGCTTCCGGCCGCCGATCACGTCGACCGTGCCGACGCCCGCGACGCGCTGGAGGGCGGGGCGCAGGTCGTCCTCGGCGGCCTTGGTCAGGGTCTCGACGGGCAGCGGGCCCGTGAGGGCGAGCTGGATGAGCGCCTGCGCCTGGAGGTCGATCTTCTGGACGACCGGCGTCTCGATCTCCGCGGGGAGCTTGGAGATCGTCGCGCTCACCTTGTCGCGCGCCTCCTGCGCGGCGACGTCGATGTCCTTGTCGAGATCGAACTCGAGGACGATGACCGAGAGGCTCTCGTAGTTGAACGAGCTGATCGTGTCGAGGCCGGAGATCGCGTTCAGCTCCTGCTCGAGCGGCTGCGAGACGTTCTTCTCGATCGTCTCCGGATCGGCGCCCGGCAGGATCGTGTTCACCGTGACGATCGGGATGTCGACCTTGGGCGTCTGGTCGACCCCGATGTTCGGGAAGGAGTTGAGGCCGAAGACGACCAGGCCCAGCACCAGCATGCTGGTGAAGAGCGGCCGGTTGATGAAGGTGCGGATCGGGCTCACGTGAGGCTCCTGGCGATCTTCGGGCTACTCCTGGACGTGGACGCGGGCGCCTTCGGTCAGGCCCGTGCCGCCGTCGGCGACGACCCGATCGTCGGGGGCGACGCCGGCGAGGACGCGCACGGTCCCCGGCGTGAGCCGCTGCACCTCGACCGCGCGGCGGTGGGCGGCCTCCGAGACGACCGCCCAGACGTAGCTCTTCCCGTCCTCCTGGCGGACGGCCTCGGCCGGCAGGAACACGCCCTTCGAGTCGCCGCTCGCGACCCCGAGCCGGACCTGGACGATCGCGCCCGGCCGGAGCTCCTTGAACGGCGTCCCCGCGACGTCGGCGCGGACGTCCACCGTCCGGGTCCCGGGCTCCACCGAGACGCCTACGGTGCGGACCTTGGCCTGGAACGCCTTGCCCGAAGGGCTCACGTTGGCCTCGAGCGTCGCGCCCGGCGCGAGCAGATCGACGAGCGCCTCCGGCACCGGCACGCGCACCTCGACGGTGGCGACGTCCACGATCGCCAGCACCGGCGTGGGCGGCATCATGGCGACGTACTCGCCGGCGCTCTTGAGGCGCGCGGTGATGACGCCGTCGAACGGCGCGCGGATGGCGGTCTTGCCGAGCGCGTCCTGCGCCGCCGCCAGGGCCGCCGCGGCCTGCTGCAGCGCGGCCGCGGCCTGCTGCTCGCCGATCTGGGCCTTCTCGAGCGCGGCGGTCGCCGCCGCCCCGCCCTTCGCGAGCTCCTCGGTCCGCTTCAGGTCGAGCGCGACGGAGCGGTGCGCGGCCTCCGCCGCGGCATGGGCCGCCTGCGCCTGCTGGACCTGGATGCGCTGCGTGGAGGAGTCGAGCTCCATGAGGATCTCGCCCTTGCGCACCCGCGAGCCGACGTCCACGTGGAAGCGGAGGATCCGGCCCGAAGCCTCGGCCGAGAGCACCGCCTCGTTGCGGGCGCGCAGCTCGCCCGTCGCCCGGAGCACCGCGCCCGCGTCGGCCTGGGGCTTCACGATCTTCACGCCGACGGCGCTCGCGGCGGCGGACGGAGCGGCGGGCAGCTCGGCGCGGTCGGCCTTCTTGCACGCGGCGAGCGCGAGCGCGGCGGCGAGAGCGGTCAGGGGAACGAGCTTGGGCGAGGTCTTCATGACGAGTTCTCCGGGCGTGAAGCAGCTGCGAGGCGAGAGGGTCAAGGGACGGCGGGGCGGGCGACGCCGTGCAGGAAGACGTCGACGAGGCGGCCGGCGAGGCGCCGGGGGTCCGGCAGCTCCTCGCCGGCGACCCAGGAGATGACGACGCCGTGGACGAGCCCCATCAGCACCGCGGCGGCCTCGCGGGCCGGGAGGCGGAGCTCGCCCCCGGTCGCCGCCGCCTCGAGGTGCGCCGCCAGGCGCTCGAGCAGCGTGGCGCGCATGTTCCGCTCCTCCTCGAGCGCGGGCGGGCGCTCGAAGAACACGCGCAGCGCGTCCATCCGCTCTGCGACGAGGGCGAGCTGGCGCTGCAGGAGCAGCTCGAGGCTCTGGGCGAGGCTCAGCCCCGTCGGCATCGGAACGTCGAAGGACGCCAGCACGCGCCGCCGCATCTCGTCGCGCAGCCCGTCGAAGATGGCGTCCTTGCTGGCGAAATAGGTGTAGAGGGAGGCCGCCGTGAAGCCGGCCTCGCGGGCGATCGCCTGGACCGTGGCAGCCTGGTAGCCGCCCCTCGCGAACACGCGCGCCGCGGCATCCAGGATGTCCTGGCGGGTCCGTTCGATCTCGCGGGCGCGGCGGTCTTCGCGGGCGTTCGGGGACGACACGAACGCGTTATCGGGCGAGCCGAGTAAACAGTCAATGCGGCCGAATGGACGTTCGGAACACTGGACGACCCGATCTGGCCGGATCCCCGGTCGTTCTCGGCACTTGGCGTTCGCCCGCTAGGCTTCCGCCTCCGTCCGGCGGCTTCGCCGGATGGCCTCGAGGATGCGGAACGGGGCGAGCGCGAACGCCCTCGCGAGCCGGAACGACTCGACCGCCAGGCCGGCGACGATCCCGATGACCGACTCGTTCTCCAGCTCCTCGCGCCGGCGAGCCTCCGCCGCCTCCTCCGCAAGCTGCGTGACCTTCGCCAGCTCCTCCTGCTTCGCCTCCCGAGCCTGCGCCGCGCGTTCGCCGATGAACCGCTTCCCCGGCGCGCCCCGGCGAAGGTTGGCCGCCTCCTGTCCCAGTAGGTCCCGCTGCGATCCCGGCCTCATCTTGTTCGCCATGAACGGAAGCTAAGGACCGGGTGCCGGAGGCGGCCGAGACGGAACGCCCCAGGCGCTCGCCTCGTTCACCCCCTTGCGGCCTCTCGCGGGCGATGCTAGTTAACGCCGGTTTCGCGCCGACATAGCTCAGCTGGTAGAGCAACTGATTCGTAATCAGTAGGTCCCCAGTTCAAGTCTGGGTGTCGGCTCTCGAACTTCGAAGCTGGTGGAGGCGCCCAGGCACCGAACGGTGTCGTCGCGGCGCCTCTTCCGTTTCTGGGCGCGCTCATCGCGAACCCTCCCCCGTTCGTTGGCCCCCGGCCGAGTTCCCGTGCTATGCACCGGAGTCGCCGTTCGGCGCTCACGAGCGCACGCGGCTCACCAAGGGGACCTCACCGATGCGGAGACTCGGCGTTGTGATCGCGCTCGCGATGCTCGCGGGCGTCGGCTGCAAGAAGAAGGCGGAAGAGGGGCAGCAGCTCCCTCCGATCGTCGTCGGCAACGTGATGCCGCTGAGCGGCGACATCGCGACGTTCGGCCAGAGCGCCAACAACGGGGTGAAGCTCGCCTTCGAGGCGGCGAACGCCGCGGGCGGGATCAAGGGGCGCAAGCTCCAGCTCCAGGTCTACGACACCGTGGGCAAGCCCGAGGAGGCGGCGGTCGCGGCGACCCGCGCGATCACCCAGCAGAAGGCGGTGCTGCTCATCGGCGAGCTCGGCTCGGGCGGCTCCCTGGCCATCGCGCCGATCGCCGAGACCAACAAGGTCCCGACCATCTCGCCCGCGTCCACGAGCCCCAAGGTCACGAAGGACGGCGATCGCACGCGGCCCCACATGTTCCGCGTCTGCTTCATCGATCCGTTCCAGGGCACGGTGATGGCGCGGTTCGCCCGCGAGAACCTCAAGGTCAAGCGCGCCGCGATCGTGCGCGACGTGAGCAACGACTACTCGATGGGGCTCGCGGAGTACTTCACCCGGACGTTCAAGGAGCTGGGGGGCGAGATCGTCGTCGACGTGAGCTACAAGGGCGGCGACCAGGACTTCAAGGCGCAGCTCACCAAGGTGAAGTTCGCCGACCCCGAGCTGATCTACGTCCCGGGCTACTACACCGACGTCGCGCTCATCGGTCGCCAGAGCCGCGAGGTCGGCCTGAAGGCGCCGCTCGCGGGCGGCGACGGCTGGGACTCCACCAACCTCTACGAGATCGCCCAGGGCGCCCTCGACGGCAGCTACTTCTCGAACCACTACTCGACCGAGAACCCGTCGCCCACGGTCCAGGAGTTCGTGAAGAAGTACGAGGCGGCGTACAACGCGAAGCCGGACGCCTTCGCGGCCCTGGGCTACGACGCGGCCCTCCTCGCGCTGGACGCGATGCGGCGCGCGGGCGACCTCACGCCCGGCGCCATCCGCGACGCCATCGAGCAGACCCAGACGCTCCAGGGCGTGACGGGCACGATGCGGCTCGACGCCGACCACAACGCGGTGAAGTCGGCGGTGATCATGGGGATCCAGGAGAACGCGCCGAAGTACGTCGCGACCGTGGATCCGTAGCGTCTCGGCCTCGAGGTCCGCTCGCCCCGCGACAGGCTCGGGGCGAGCGGACCCGTTCCGCCCGACCGCCCCTACCCCTCCGTCGGCGTCGCGATCTTCAGCCCGACGATCCCCGCCACGATGAGCCCGATGCAGGCGAGCCGCAGCGCGGTCATGGGCTCGCGGAACAGCGCGATCCCGAGCGCGGCGGTCCCGATGCTCCCGATCCCGGTCCAGATCGCGTACGCGCTCCCGAGCGGGAGCGTGCGGAGCGCGATCCCGAGGAGCACGAGGCTCGCGACGAGCGTCACGACGGTGAAGGCGGTCGGTCCGGGCCGGGTGAACCCGGCGCTGTACTTCAGACCGACCGCCCACGCGACCTCGCACAGCCCGGCGACGAACAGGATCAGCCACGCCATCGCCGGGCGCGCGATCAGTGGAGCGCGGGAGGCGACTCCGCTTCCCCCTGCGGCTGCGGCCCGCCCTGCTCGCCCTGCTGCGACGGAGCGTTGATCTTCTCCGACGCCTGGTCGAGCGCCTGGCTCCCCTTCTGCACGGCCATGTCCTTCGCCTGCTCGCCGAGCTCCCGCGCCTTGCGCTTCGCGGGCTCGAGGAGCTGCCGCTCCTTCTGCGTCACCGGCAGCGCGAAGCCGAACAGGAGGCCGAGCGCCGCGGCCCCGAGCGCCCACAGCCCGGTGTCCTCGTGCGTGCTCGCGCGGATCTGCTCGCGATCCGGCAGCCGCTCGCGGAGCGAATGGGCCTGCTCGCTCATGCGGTGCCGGAGCTCGCCGGCCTTCGCGCCGACCCGCTCCTTCATCTCGCCGGCGCGGCCCTTCAGGTCCTCGACCTTCGAGCCCGCGCGGTCCTTCATCTCCTGGACCCGCGAGCCGGCCTGGTCCTTCATCTGCTGCATGCGCGAGCCGGCCTGCTCCTTCACGTCCTGGAAGCGGGAGCTGGACTGCTGCTCGTCGTAGCCCTCCGCGCGCTGCCCGCCGGGCACCTCACCCACCTCGGACGGCAGCGTGCCCTCCTCGTAGGTCTGGTACGGCGAGTCCTCGCGGTAGCCCGTCCGCCCGTAGTACTCGCGGTAATCCCCGCGGTACCCGGAGCTGCGGAACCGCTCGCCGCCGTAGTAGTCCTCGTGGCGGTGGTCCTCCCGCGACTGGGCCCGCGACTGCAGGGCCTTCCCGACCAGCATCCCCACGCCGGCGCCGAGCGCCGGCGCGAGCCAGGAGCTGTGCACCGCGCTGTCCCGCACCTTCCCCATCTTCTCTCGTGCCATCTCGCGCGCCCTCCCCTTGGCGTACTCCGGCGTCAGGCGTCGTGATACCTCGCCGGCGAGCTGCGCGATGCGTTCGCGCCTCTGCTCGACTTGATGTCGTGCATCGTCTCTTTCGCCCATCGCCCATCCTCCTTGATGTGCTCGACGGCCCGCGTCGGGCGGGCCTTCTTCAGCTCGGCGCGCCCGGCGGCGATCAGCCCCCCGGCGACCGCCGCGTAGATCACCGTCACGATCAGCGCCGAGAGCCAGACCGGCATGAACGTCGCCCCGACCGCCACCAGGGTGATGCCGAGCAGGAACAGCGCGATGTAGCCGACCGCCCCGCCCGCGCCGATCTCCGCGCTGCCCTTCTGCACCTTCTTGAGCTCGGCCCGGAGCTCCGCCTTCGCGAGGCGGAGCTCGTCGCGCACGAGGCCCTGGCTCTCCTGCCCCAGCTCGCGGACGACGTCCCCGAGCGGCCGGTCGTGCAGCCGTTCGCCCCGGGAGAACTCCCGCCCCGGTCTCATGGCAGCTCCTCGTCCCAGTACGCGGGCCGGCCCTCGTACGCCGTCCGGCCCTCCGCGTCCCAGCCGCCGTCGCCGCTCCAGCGCTGCTGCCCGGGCTCGCGCTTCATGACGCGCGCGACCGCGAGCCCGGCCACGAAGCAGGCGCCGAGCAGCAGCCCTGGCCGCGCCCGGACCCCGGACCGCACGTTGTCGAACAGCTCCTCGGCCGAGTGCCGGCGCAGGTACTCCGCGCCGCGCCGCGCGTAGTCGGCGGCGTACTGGCCGAACCGGTCGCCCTCGGCGGACTGCGCGATCCGGTCGAGCAGGCTGCTGAGCTGCTCCTTCTGCCCGTCGACCGTGCTCATGGCGCGCTGGCGCGCGCTGTGCGTGAGCTGGGTCGCCTTCTCCTTCAGCTCCCCGGTGTCCTTCGAGCCGGGCGAGCCCTGCGCATACAGGTCCTGATCCTGAGATCCGAATTCCATGTTCGCCCCTCCGGCGTGCATCGCGTCTCGGAGAGAAGGCTGAGCATGGGTGCGCCGGCCCGCAGGAGGGGTGCGACCGGGCGGCGACCCCACGTGGGAACGCCGGTCCTCTGCGCGCTCTCCGGCCGTGCGCCGCGGACCCGCACGCCCGCGCCGCTCCCCTCCACGGCCTTGGCGGCATCCGCTCGCCGCGCCGTGCGTGCACATCCTTCCCCTTCACCTCAGGAGGAAGAACATGATCTGGAAGCGGGCGGCGTTGGTGGCGGCGGTGCTGTCGGTGCTCGGAGGCCCCGCGGCCTACGCGCAGTCGGGCGGCGGAGGCGGCGGAGCGGGTGCGGGCGGCGCGGCCGGTGGCGGGGGTACCGGCACCGGCGGCGGCGGGTCCGGCAGCTCGGGCGGGAGCGCGGCCGGTAGCTCGGGCGGGAGCGCGACCGGCGCCGGCGGCGCGGGCGGGAGCTCGCCCGAAACGGGCGGCACGGGCGAGGAAACGACCGGTTCGGGCGCGGGCAGCTCGGACGCGGCGGGCACGGGTTCCGGCACGAGCGGCTCGGACGCGACAGGCACGGGCACGACGGACGACGGGGCGCTCGGGACGTCGGGGACGTCCGGCGCCGGAGACACGGGCACGGGCACCTCCGGCAGCTCGACCACCGGCTCCGGGACGGGCGACGCGACGACCGGCTCCGAGTCCGGCTCCGGATACTGACACGGCTGACACGGCCCGGCTGCGCGAAGCAGCTACGCGTCGTCCCCCGCCACCGCGGCGAGGAGCTGCTCCCGCCGGCGCTCGAGCAGCCGCGCGGTGAGCGGGCGGATGGCGCGCCGCACCGCCACGCCCGCGACGGCGAGGGCCGTCCAGATCGCGACGAGCAACCACGGGTTCTCGAAGCTCATCGCCAGCAGCACCGGGAGCCCGAAGAGCGTCGTCCCGCCGGACACGATCGCCATCCCGGCGAGCGCGGTCATCGGCGCGAGGCTCGCGCCGCGCTGGAGCGAGTGCGCGGACGGGCGCGGGTTCAGGATCGAGACGAAGTTCCCGGCCGCGGTCCACCACGCGCCGGTCCCGAGGTGGAGCGCGAGCGCGGCGCAGATGGCCCACGGCTGCGCCAGCCCTCCAGTCGCGAAGAGCGCCACCGCCGTCAGCGCGAACAGGGCGAACGCGAGGGCGAGGCTCGCGTCGTTCTTCGCCCGGAGCACGTCCGCGGGCGCGACCGGCGCCAGGAACCAGAGCCGCACGCCGCCGCGATCCCAGCCGAAGGCGTTGAGCCAGACCGCTTGCGTCACGAGGAGCGTGTAGAGCGCGAACCCGAACAGCGGCAGGGCGCGATAGATCTCGTCGGGCGGGAGCAGCGGCAGGGCCTTCCAGCCGACGGCGGCAGCGAGCGCGGGGAGCACGAGCGCCAGCACCGCCGTGAGCGGATGGCGCAGGAGGTACTTGAGCTCCTTCTCGAGCATCGGCCCGAGCCGGCCCGGGAGCGGCCACCCGCCGCCGGCGCCGCCGCTCGCGCGCGCGCCCTCGGCGCCGGCGAGCGCGCCGGAGAGCGCGAGCCGGTACGCCGCCCACGCGATCGCGGGCACCGCCGCGGCGAGGCCCCCGATCCACGGGAGCGCGCCGGCGACCGCGCCGGTGTAGAGCGCCTGCGTCGCCTCGACCGCGAGCGCGGCCGGGGCGGCGAGCCAGCGGAGCGTCGTGAGCGCCCGCAGACCGCTCCACACCGCGCGCCCACCGCCCGCGGCGACGTACACGACGAGCAGGATGACCCCGATGTAGACCGCCGCCACCCCGAGCTCGCGCACGCGCCTGCGGCTGACCGCGCGCGCGAGGAGCTCCTGCAGCAGGGCGACGAGGCAGACGGTCCCCGCCGCGAACAGGACGTGCACGACCGCGAGGAGGAGCACCCAGCTCCCCGGCCGCGCCACCGCCGCGCCGACGAAGGCGCCGGCCTGGAGGAGCAACCAGAACAGCGCGAACGGATCGGCGAGGAGCCCGGCGGCGAGCTCGTACAGGTAGGCCTGCCACGGTGGCACGGGGTAGACGAGGACGCGGCGCAGGTCGAACGACTCGCGATCCGACATCGTCAGCGCGAGCGAGGTCCACGAGGTCCAGACGCCGAAGAAGAAGAGCGCGGTCCCCCAGGCGATCGCGCGCGGAGAGCTCATCCGCACGGCGAGGAACGCGCCCCGCCCCGCGCCCCAGGCGAACAGGAGCCCCACGGGCACGGTGAACACGATCATCACCGACCGTGCGACGAGGTCCTGGACCCCGCCCTTCCCCAGGAGCCGCCGCACCGTGAGCCGCAGCCGGAGCTCGGCCAGCGCGAGGAACGCGCTCACGCCCCCGAGCCCTCGCCGAGCCAGGAGAGCCCGACGGGCGCGGTCTCCTCCCCGACCGTGCGGATGAAGACCTCCTCGAGCGTCCCCGTCCCGCGGACCTCCTCGAGCGTGCCGTGCGCGGCGAGCCGCCCGCCGCGGATGATCCCCACGTGCGTCACGAGCCGCTCCACCACCTCGAGGACGTGGCTGGTGAGGAAGATCGTCAGGGCCCCGCGCCCGACGAGGTCCACGAGCAGGCGGCGGATGCCGGAGACCGCCACCGCGTCGATGCCCTCGAACGGCTCGTCGAGGAAGAGGAGCCGCGGGCCGTGGATGAGGGCGCAGGCGAGCGCCAGCTTCTTCTTCATGCCGTGGCTGTACTCGCCCACGAGCTTCCCCGCGTCGGCGACGAGGTCGAGCGCGGCGAGCAGCTCGTCGGTGCGCCGCGCCGCCTCGGCGCGGGCGAGCCCGTAGAGCTGACCGTGGATCCGGAGCTGCTCCGCCCCGGAGAGCCGCTCGAACAGGCCGAGTCCGTCGGGCACCACCCCGATCTGGCGCTTCACGGAGAGCGGATCGCGGCCCAGGTCGAGCCCGAGCACCCGGGCGCGGCCGGCGCTGGGCGCGAGCAGGCCGGTGAGCATCTTGATCGTCGTGCTCTTGCCGGCCCCGTTCGGTCCCAGGAACCCGAAGAACGCGCCCGCGGGCACCGCGAGGGTGAGGTCGCTCACCGCCGGCTTGTCGTCGAACAGGCGGGTGAGCCCCTCGGTCTCGATCGCGTGCACGCCCTCCTCGGCTAACACGCGGAGGGAGGCGCGGCAAGGCGACGAGGCGGAGGCGCGGAGCCGCGCTCAGTGCAGCCTGCTCACGCTCTCCTGCCCGCCCTCGAAGTACAGGAAGCGGAGCCCCATGCCGCGCATGGCGAGCGGTCCCGGCGCCCGGCTGGGCCCGCGCGCCAGGAGGTGGCAGACGTACCGGACCTCGGCCACCGCGAGCATGTTTCCCGACTCGGACGGGAAGGTGATGCGGACGTGGGTGCCGATGGGCTGCGGTGCGCGCGTCTCGACGAACAGTCCGCCCTCGGAGATGTTGCGGGCGATCCCCAGACCGCAACCGTGCTCACCCTCGAGGTACACGCGGAACACCTTGTCGAGCCGCGTGCCCTCGCGGCGCTCCAACCGCCCCGCGTCCTGCTCCGCCCGCCGAAGCCGTTGCATCGCCACCTCCGAACGGAGCCCAGCGTAGGTCGGTGGGATGATGTAGGCAAATAACCGACCTCACCTCACCCGGGTCAAGACCCGATCGTGTCCTGAACTCAAGGTATGATGGCCGTGTTTTCGGGCGCTTCCGCCCAATCCGAGGTGTCCATGCGCACCGGCTGCCTGCTCGCACTCCTGCTCCTCGC
>Ga0196976_1001032_pt1 | contig 14108 bp, 10 predicted proteins | sample S3v_513CmetaG_FD_148644 | JGI IMG/M metagenome (GOLD analysis project Ga0196976, IMG submission 148644) | Soil microbial communities from Anza Borrego desert, Southern California, United States - S3+v_5-13C | ecosystem: Environmental > Terrestrial > Soil > Desert | place: USA: California...
GGCTCGAGAATCCGACCTCGGAGCTGCTGGCGGTCTGGATCTGGCGCGAGCTCGCGCCGCAGCTCCCGCTCCTCGTGCGCGTGACCATCGAGGAGACCTGCACGAGCCGCTGCCACTACTACGGATGACGCGAATCGTTCTCGCCCTGCTGGCCCTCTTCTTCGGGGCGATGCTCGTGCCGCACTTCGTCCCCGCGGCCGGCGAGACCGTGCTGACGATCTACTACCTCTTTGCGGTGCTCGCCGTCCTGCTCCTGCTGCTCGGCTGCGCGGTGCTCTGGCTCTTCGTCCGGCGCAAGGCGCTCCTGGCGATCTGCTTCGGCGGATGGCTGCTGTTCGCAGCCATGCTCGGCGCGAGCCTGCTCTACGCGCGCGGCCTCCCCACCGGCTCTTTCGTGCGGCGGTTCGACGCCGCGGCCTGGAAGTCTTCGCGGCATTACGTCGAAGGGGACATCACCCCGCGGCAGAAGATGCTCGGCGCCGTCGTGCGCGACGTGCTCCCCGGCCGCACGAAAGCGGAGATCGTGGCGCTCCTCGGGCCACCGGTCGACGACCGCTCCTGGAACTGCGACCTCACCTACGTGACCGGCCCGGAGCGCACCTCCCTCTTCGCCATCGACTCCGAATGGCTGCTCATCGACCTCGACGAACAGGGGAAGTTCGAGCGCTACCGCATCGCCACCGACTGAAGTAGTCCCCTCTCCCCGCGCGCGGGGAGAGGGCCAGGGTGAGGGGTCGTTCCTCGCCCGAAACGTTCGCCCCTCACCCTGACCCTCTCCCCACGCGGTGGGGAGAGGGGACGGGGGTTTGCCGGGAACCTCCCTTGCACGAGTCCGCCCGTGTCGCTCGTCCGCATCCGTCCGCGCCCGCAGACCGTGCACATCGCCCGCGGACGGAGCGTCCTCGCCACGGCGAGCGACGGCCGCATCGACGGCCACCCCGACCGCGGTCTCTTCGTCCATGAGACGCGCCTGCTCTCGCGCTGGCAGTACTTCATCGACGGCGCGGAGCCGTCGCCGAACGCTTCCTCCGCGGTCGCGCAGAACCAGTGGGTCGCCTACTTTGTGCACCCCGCGCCCGGCGTCACCCCTCCGCCGCCGGATGACGGCAGCGGCCAGGTGCCCGACGAGTCGCGCAACACGCTGGAGCTGCGCGTCACGCGTCTCATCGACGACGCCCTGCAGGAAGACCTGGCCCTGACGAACTACACGATGGAGCCGGCGTCGTTCGTCTTCGCCATCGAGGTCGACGCCGACTTTGCCGATCAGGCCGAGACGCGCGCGCGGCGGCAGCACGGCCAGTGCACCACGCGCTGGGACGCGAACACGCTCACGTTCGACTACGTCTCGGGCACGCTGCGGCGCGGAGTCGAGATCGCCGTCGACCGCGAGGCGCGATACGAGAACGGCCGCATCGCGTTCGCGGTGCGGCTCGCGCCAAAAGAGCGGTGGCACGCGCGCCTGCTCGTGACACCGCTCATCGACGGACAACGCCTTTCGTCCAATGTCGACCACGAACAAAACGTGCGCATCTACCTCGACGAGACGACGCGCTTCGAGACCGCCGAGTCGCGGACCATGACCGCGGACGTCATCACGACCCTCGAGCAGGCCCGCGCCGACCTGGCCTCGCTCCGCCTCTTCGACCTCGATCGCGCGCCGCGCGCGTGGACCGTCGCCGCCGGCCTGCCGCTCTACGTGGCGCTCTTCGGCCGCGACACGCTGACCACCGGCTGGCAGGCCGGCCTCCTCGGCCCGGAGATCATGACCGGCACGCTGCACACGCTGGCCGCGCTGCAGGGCACGAAGGAGGACGACTGGCGCGACGAGCAGCCCGGCAAGATGCTGCACGAGGCGCACACCGGTCCGCTGTCGATGCTCGGCCTCAACCCGCGCGGCCGCAGCTACGGCTCCATCACCACGTCGGGCCTCTACGCCTTCATCGTCGCGGAGCTGTGGCACTGGACGGGCGACAAGGCACTCGTCCGTCCGCTGATCGAGCCGGCCCTGCGCGGCCTGCAGTGGCTGGAGCGCTACGGCGACCTCGATGGCGACGGCTTCTACGAATACCGCACCCGCTCCCCGTTCGGACCCGTGCATCAGGCGTGGAAGGACTCGCCCGACGCGATCGTGTACGAGGACGGCGCGCCCGTCGAGCCGCCGATCGCCACCTGTGAGGAACAGGCCTTCGTCTACGTGGCCAAATTGCACTTGGCCGAGACGCTCTGGTCCCTCGGCGAGCGCGAGCTCTCGCGCACGCTCTACGGCCAGGCCGTGGAGCTGAAGAAGCGCTTCAACGACGCGTTCTGGATGGAGGACGAAGGCTTCTTCGCCCTGGCCCTCGACTCGCGCAAGCGTCCGGTGCGCTCGATCGCCTCGAACGCGGGGCACTGCCTCGCCGCCGCGATCGCCGATGCGTCGCTGGTCGAGCGGACCGCGGACCGCCTCTTCGCGCCCGAGCTCTTCAGCGGCTGGGGCATCCGCACGCTCTCCTGCGACCACCCGCGCTACAACCCCTACAGCTATCACCTCGGCTCGATCTGGCCGGTCGAGCACGGGACGTTCGCCCTCGGCTTCTGGCGCTACGGCCTGTACGAGCGCGTGCAGCAGCTCGCACGCGCGCAGTTCGAGGCCGCGGCGCTGTTCGAGCATCACCGCCTCCCCGAGCTCTTCGGCGGCCAGCCGCGCGACGAACAGCATCCCTTTCCCGGCATCTATCCGAACGCGAATCCGCTGCAGGCGTGGTCGTCGTCCTCGGTGTTCGCGCTGCTGCAGGCGATGCTCGGTCTCTATCCGTACGCGCCGCTGAAGCTGCTCGTCGTCGACCCGCACCTGCCCGACTGGCTGCCGGAGATCACGCTGCGCGACCTCCGCGTCGGGAAGGCGCGCGTGACGATCCGCTTCCGCGGCCGCGGCTTTCGCATCCTCGAACAGCACGGAACGCTGCACGTGGTGAAACAGGCCACACCGTGGTCGCTCACGACGCAGCCCGCCCAGCGCCTGCGCGACGCGCTGGCCAGCCTTCTGTAAAGGAGAACAGCATGAACGAACGAGTGGTCGTCATCACCGGAGCCTCTGCAGGAGTGGGACGCGCCACCGCGCGCGCGTTCGCCGCGCGCGGCGCGCGCATCGGCCTCATCGCGCGCAATGCCGAGGCGCTGGAGGCGGCGAAGCAGGAAGTGGAGGCGCGCGGCGGAAAGGCCGTCGTCGCGGTGGCGGACGTGGCCGACGCCGAGGCGGTGGAGCGTGCGGCGCGGACCGTCGAAGAAGCCTTCGGCCCCATCGACGTCTGGATCAACAACGCCATGGCCTCCGTGCTGGGGCCGATCCGCGAGATTCCGGCGGAGGAGTTCCGCCGCGTCACCGAGGTCACCTACCTCGGCGTCGTGCACGGCACGCAGGCCGCGCTGCGGCGGATGCTGCCGCGCGACGAAGGGGTGATCGTGCAGGTCGGCTCGTCGCTCGCCTACCGCGGCATTCCGCTGCAGGCGCCGTACTGCGCGGCCAAGCACGCCGTGCAGGGGTTCCACGACTCGCTCCGCTCGGAGCTGATGCACGACGGCAGCAAGGTGCGCGTCTGCATGGTCAACATGCCGGCGCTGAACACGCCGCAGTTCCGCTGGCTGCGCAGTTACATGCCGCGCAAGGCGCAGCCGTTCGGCCCCATCTTCGAGCCGGAAGTGGCGGCCCAGGCGATCGTCTGGGCGTCCGAGCACCCGCGCCGCGAGCTGAACGTCGGCTGGAAGACGACGCAGGCCATCGTGGCCAACGCCTTCGCCCCCGGTCTGCTCGACCGCTATCTCGGCCGCATCGGCTTCGACGCCCAGCAGGGCGACGAGCCGGAGGAGCCCGGCCGCCCCGACAACCTGTTCCATCCCGTCCCCGGCGATGCCGGCGCCCACGGGGCGTTCAGCGAGAAGGCGAAGACGGTGAGCCCGCAGCTCGTCGCCAACACGCACCGCGGCGCGATCGGAGCCGCGGTCGCAGTGGTGGCGGCAGTGGGCCTGATGCGACTGCTCTCGCGCAAATAGTGGAGCGCCGGCGTCCTCGCCGGCTGTCTGTGGCGGCGTCCCGCCGCCACGGTGCGGGCGAGACGCCCGCACAGACAGCCGGCGGGACGCCGGCGGTCCACTATTAACATTCGCCCTCGATGCTCGCCCTGCTCATCCTCTCCTTCGGCGTGGCTGCCGATGCCACCGCGGTGGCCATCGCCGCCTCCGTGCGGGGGATGACGCTCGCGCGCGGGCTGGCCATGGCCTGTTGCTTCGGCGTCGCGCAGTCGGTGATGGCGGGGATCGGGTGGGCGGGCGGTGCGACGCTCGGCGGGATCTGGCGCGCGTGGGATCACTGGGTCGCGCTCGCGCTCCTCTCCTTCGTCGGCCTGAAGATGATCAAGGAGGCGTTCGACGCGGACGAGGAGCGGGCGCCGGCGCAGGCGGGCTTCGTCACGCTGCTCGTGCTCTCCATCGCCACCAGCCTCGACGCGCTCGCGGTCGGCGTCTCGCTGCCCGCGATGCGCGTCGCCGCGCCGGTCGCGCTCGCCTCCATCGGCCTGGTCACGCTGCTCTTCTCGGCGGCCGGTGCGGCCTTCGGCCGCTTCCTCGGCGAGCGCTTCGGCCGCGTCATCGAAGTCGCGGGCGGCCTGGGACTCATCGGCATCGGCGTGCGTATCGTCGTCGAGCACGTTTGACATATATTTGCCGGATGAAAATCCGGCACGCATTCCTGTTCCTCTCCATGCTCCTGCTCCTCACCGCCGCCGCGCCGCGGACGGAGAAACCGGTGCCGCAGCAGACGTCCGGCTGGTCGTTCGCCGGCTGCTTCTCGCCGACGCGCTCCCTCCCCTGCTACGACACCTACTCGCACAACGGCGCGTACTGGATCTGCAAGGAGTGCGGCACGACCAAGCAGCCGAGCGAGAACCGCTGCCGCCCCCTCAGCTCCTACCAGCTGGCGAACGGCGCCTGGTGCTCGTAAGCAGCCACCTGCCCGACGCCGCGTCGAACCGCATGCCGAGCCGCTCGAGCACGCGCTGCGACGCGGTGTTCGGCGCATCCGTCTCCGCCCACGCGCCGTCGTGGCCGAGCACCTCGAAGAGATAGTGCAGCACCGCGGCGGCAGCCTCCGTGGCCAGGCCGCGGTGCCACGCGTGCGGCAGGAGTCCGAACACGAGCTCCGGCTCCTCCTCCGACGGCCGGAAGCCGGCGAAGCCGATGGCCTGCTCGTGCTCGTGGAGGAGCCAGAGGCCGTAGCGATGCCGCTCCCAGTCGCGCACGCTTTCCGCGACCACCGCCGCGGCCGTGTCGCGCTCGATCTCCACGTCGTCCCAGAGGTAGCGGCGCACGTCCGGGTCGCGCCACATCGCGTGCAGCACGTCGACGTCGCCGAGGGAGACCGGGACCATGCGCAGGCGGGGGGTGATCAGGGTGATCATTTTCGGGTCAGAATCGACCGCCCTTTCTTCGCATATTGCTTCAGCCAGCCGTCGAAGCCCTTCGTGCTCCATTCGATGTCCGGGCCGAAGAGGGATCGATAGCGCTGCCCGACCGGATGTTCTTCGAGCCCGCGGTCCATCTCGTCAAACTCCACCACCGAGATCTGCTTGGGATCGACATTCTTCAGTCCGCGCTTCAGCAGATAGATCACCTCGACGTCGTCTTCCGGCAGGCTGTAGCCGACGATGATTACGCGGTTGGCGCGCTGCAGCAGCCGCTCGGCGCGATACCACACCGCTGCGATGTGCGGGTTCCGATAATCTTTGCGAGTGGTTGGCGTGATCATGACCGGCCGGATGCCAGCGCCACATACCTTGCACATCTTGTGGACAGCGGAATACCAGTCAGTCGAGTCGGGTGCTTTGTTGTAAATCTCGTACAGCACCTTCTCGGTCTGCCATCCGCTCTTGGAAACGCCGACGTCGAGCTGGTGACAACCCGGACAGTAGATCCAGTTCAGTGATCCGTGCAGCTTCAGCAGTTCGTACTTATCCGCCTGCTTGCGATACTGAGCCGTCGCCACATCGCAGCCGTAGTCCGGAAACTGTCCGGTGAGCTTGCGAAGACTGCGGTCGGCAATGATGTCGTAGTTCAGCGTGATCGCCGATGGCGCATGTCTTACTTCTGCAAGCAACCGCTTGAAAAGAGCGGCGTAATGATTCGTGGGGATCTTCCGTAGATCGTGATCCAGTACGGCGAAGATCGTGAACTCGAGTGCGGCACGCAGGCGAAGCAGGTCATCAAGTCTGGACTTGCTCCCGAGTGGCTGTTTGCGATCGATGGCCGTGTCGATGAGGCTGAGGAGCAGTGGCAATCCCGGGTACTGTTCCTTCTTCCGCTCGGCGACGTTTTTCGGAAGGTGAAACTCGTCGACCAGAAACTGGTCGAGATGATCCAGGAAAGGATGCGGTTTCGGCTTGAACTCCGGGTCGAACGCATGCGGCAGAATCTCATTCGTCAGCGGCCCGCCGCACGCCTTCGTCGCGCCGGCACCGAAAAGAACCACAGGCTGTTTGATGGTCATGCTGAGTACCATACCCCGCCATGACCGACCACATCCCCCAATGCGAGCGCTGCCGTGTCCCGATGGAGCGCGGCTACATGATCGATCACGGTTATGGCGTCACGTATCCGATGGCGTGGGTGGCGGGGGTGCCGCGCTGGAGCAAGTGGTGGGGCCTCAAGGTCAAGCGCGAGGAGAAGATCCCGGTGGCGTCGTACCGCTGTCCGCAGTGCGGGCGGCTGGAGTCGTACGCGAAGCCGGGACCGTGGCCCACGTAGCGCGGCATTGGTAAAGCGCTTGCAATCTGCGAAATCCACAGCTTCGCAGTACCGCAGCAGTTTCGCGCTTTCCCAACCCCCATGCTCTCACTTCGTGCTCGCACTGCACTGCTGTTCCTTCTCGCGACCCTCGTGGCAACCGCGGCCTTTGGCCAGCGTTCCTACAACGAGGGGGGGTACGCCGACCGCCACAGCGTCGTGGCCGGCAGCCCCATCGCCTTCCACATCTCCACCTCCGTCAGCCCCTTCTCGGTGGAGATCCTCAACATGGCCTCGCCGCACACAGTCATCCAGACCATCGGCGGACTGATGTCGCAGGCGCGCGACTGCACGGGCATGTGGGAGAGCGGCTGCAACTGGCCCGCGACCCACGTCTTCACGGTTCCCATCACCTACGTCCCCGGCTACTACGTGGCCCGCTTCCCCACCAGCATCGGCACGAAGCACATCCTCTTCGTCGTGCGGCCCGCGGTGACGGGGAGCTACGCGCCGATCGCGGTCATCCAGCCGTCCAACTCCGACGTCGCCTACAACCGCTTCGGCGGGAAGAGCGTCTACGACACGATCTCCGATGACGGCCGTCGCGCGCACGTCGTCTCCTTCAACCGCCCCTACTACGAAGACTCCGGCCTGGCCCGCTTCAACATCTGGGAAGAGAAGTTCGTCTCCTGGATGAAGAGCGAGAACCGCAAGTTCGAGGTCATCACCGACGATGACATGGAGGCGGGCATCGACCTCTCCGCCTACAAGGCGCTGGTCATCGTCGGCCACTCCGAGTACTGGTCGCTGAAGGCCCGCCAGCATCTGGAGGCCTACAGCCGCGCCGGCGGGCACATCGCCATCTTCGGCGCGAACACGATGTGGTGGCAGGTGCGCACCGACCTGCAGGCGCGGACCATGACCGTCTACAAAGACGCGTCGCTCGATCCGATGACCGGGGTGAACAACGACCTCGTCACCACGAACTTCTTCGACTGGCCGGTCCTCAACCCCGAGAACCGCATCCTCGGCGCGTCGTTCCTCAACGCCGCGTACGTCAACAAGCTCAACAGCTCCGACCGCCTGCCGATGGAGCAGCGGACGCCGTACACGACCCGCAAGGCGAGCCACTGGTCTTTCGCCGGCACCGGCCTGACGAACGGCGCCACGTTCGGACGCGCCGCCGGCGCCATCGAGGTGGACGGGGCGCTCTTCAATACGCTCCCCAACGGCAGCGTCGAGGTCGAAGGCTCGGACGGCACGCCGCTGTCGTACGAGGTGCTGGCCACCCTGCCGTCGAGCGACGGCTACGCCACGATCGGCATGTACGTGAACCCGCAGGGCGGCGCGGTCTACAACGGCGCGGCGCGCGACTGGTCGTACGGCCTGCTCGAGGATCCGGCCATCCAGCAGATCACGCGCAACGTGCTCGACCGGCTGGCGACGGGAACGCCGTTCCCCTATCAGCCGCGCGTGACGCCCAACCGCGCCGAGGATCGCTTCAATACGCCGCGCGCCACACAGGACTTCCTGCCGGGATGGCGCTTTCACCGGTTCGGACTCGAGCTCACGCCGCGCTGCGCGGTGGAGGGTCCGTTCGGACTGGAGCTCACCGGGCCGCGCTGGACGCTGATCCTGCGGCACGTCGACCTCGGGCGCACGGGACTGACGAAAGCGGCGGCCAACATCTGGCTCAACGCCGACCTGCTCACCTCGTCGGCCAGCTTCGCCACGCCGCTGCTCGGCTTCGTCGACTATCAGGGCGCCAACCGGCCGTACTCCGGCGTGCTGGAGTGGATGAAGCGCCCCGAGGGGACGGCGGTGCGGATGGCGTCCTACGACAACGGCGTGCAGGTCACGCGCACCGACTGGGTGGTCCTCGGGCCGGGATGGCACTCGGTGCAGTTCGCGTGGGAGTCGCCGGGCATGCTCGAGGTGAACGTGTCGGGGAGGAAAGCCAGCACGTTCAACCCGAAGTCGGGGCAGAAGATGAACGCGCTGATGATCGAGTTCGCGGGGAGCCAGACCACCGGCTCCGTCTGCATGGATCACCTGCAGTTCCGCGATGCCTTCGCTCCCGCGTCGCGGCACATCTCGTCCATCAGCGCGTCGCCGTCGACCATCGCCGCCGACGGCTCCTCGCTCATCATCGTGCAGCTCTACGACGCCAACAGCCAGCCGCTCGTGAACGGCGGGGACACTGTCACCCTCTCCACGAACCTCGGCACGCTCTCTCCCGTCACCGACATGGGCGACGGCAGTTACACCGCCACCTTCACTCCCGGCGCGAGCAGCGGCACGGCCACGATCCGCGGCACCGTCAACGGCCAGAACATCGTCGACACCACCGCCGTGACGGTCACGCCGGGAACGCCGCCCGCCGCGCCGACCGGGTTGACCGCGACGGCGGTGTCAGCCTCGCGCATCGACCTCGCCTGGACCGACAACGCCACGGACGAGGCGAGCTTCCGCATCGAGCGCTGCACCGGCGCCGGCTGCACCTCCTTCGCCCTGCTGACGACCCGTCCGGCGAACTCCACGTCGCACAGCGACACCACCGCCGCGGACAACACCACCTACGTCTATCGCGTCATCGCCATCAATCCGCACGCCGAATCCGCGCCGTCGAACAGCGCCACCGCCACGACGCCCGCGGCCTGCACGCCGCCGGCGATCCAGTCGCAGCCGCAGTCGAAGAACATCGCCAGCGGCGAGAGCGCGACCCTGAGCGTCGGCGCGACCGGCACCGCGCTCTCGTATCAATGGTTCGCCGGCTCGACCGCAATCGACGGCGCGACCGCCAGTTCCCTCACCGTCTCCCCCACGACCACGACCAGCTACTTCGTGCGCGTGACCGGCGCCTGCGGCACGATCGACAGCGCCGCCGCGACGGTGACCGTCCGGCCCCCGGGCCACGCGCTCTACGTCATCACGCCGTGCCGCGTGCTCGACACGCGCGACAACGGCCCGGCTCTCCCTTCCGGCCAGACGCGCATCGTGCAGATCGCCGGCGTGTGCGGCGTGCCTGCCGGGGCCACCGCCGTCGCGGTGAATGTCACCGCCGTCACCCCGGCCTCCACCGGCTTCCTCTCGCTTTATCCGACGGGCGCGCCGTGGCCGGGGACCACTTCGCTGAGCTATCGCACCGGGAAGACCCGCGCCGGCAACTCCATCGTTACCCTGAGCGCGAACGGACAGACGACGGTGCTCAACGACGGGTCGACGCTGCACTTCATCGTGGACGTGACGGGGTACTTCCAATGAGTTGCTGGTTGCTGGTTGCTGGCTCGTGGTGCTGCCTCGCCTGAGGTGCGGTTCGACGAAACACCACCACGAACCAGCAACCAGTAACCAGCAACCTCTTCACGCCCGTTCGCGCAGCGGCACGAACCGCACCGCCTCGAGCCGCTTCCGCACCAGCTCCCCGTTCCGCCGCTCGAACAGCCAGAGGTGCTGCTGGTCGGCGGGGCCGATGGGGAGGATGCAGCGGCCTCCTTCGGCGAGCTGCTCGAGCAGCGTCTCCGGGAGGATCACCGGCGCGGCGGCGGAGAGGATGGCGTCGAACGGCGCCTCGTGGCGGAAGAGCTCCACGCCGTTGCCGGTGCCGAGGACCACATTGGTGAGGCCGAGCTGCGTGATGACGTTGCGCACGCTGGCCGCCAGGTCCGGCTCGACCTCCGCGCTGTAGACGATGCGCGCCAGCCGCGCCAGGATCGCGGTCTGGTAGCCGGAGCCGGTCCCGATCTCCAGCACCTTCTCGTGGCCGCGCAGGCGGAGCTGCTCGGTCATGAAGGCCACGATGAAGGGCTGCGAGATGGTCTGCCCGCGCACGAGCGGCAGCGGCGAGTCGTCGTAGGCCGAGGCGTGGAACTGCGGCGGCACGAACCACTCGCGCGGCGTCATGCGGAACGCCTCCAGCACGCGCGGGTCGGAGATGCCGCGCGCCGCGATCTGGTCGCGGATCATCCGGTCGTTCCGATTCGTCGGGTCCATCAGCGAAGAAACGCCGCCGACAGTTTGCCGGCCAGGTCCGACACGTACGGCTCCTCCACCATCGTCAGATGATCGCCGTCCACGTCGTAAATCTCCAGCGACGGCACGAGCAGGCTCCAGCCGCGCTGCTTGGCCTCGGTGAACTCCTCCGGCTCGAGCCGCGCGCAGAAGAGGCCGACCCGCCCGTCGTACGGCCGCCCCTTGTAGATCCGCAGCGCGCGATAGTTGTTCTGGGCCACGTCCTGCAGCGCCTGCGGCAGCGGCCTGTTGAACTTCTGGAAGAGCGCGAAGACCGTCTGCCAGATGCGGTAGACCGTGCGGCGGCGGAGGCGGCGCTCCTTCTTCTTGAGATAGCCCCAGCGGTCGGGGCCCTTCAGCAGGATGCCGAGATGGACCTTCAGGCGCTCGCCGAGGCTCTGCTTCGTCTTTTTACCCCCCTCGGCGGCGTCGACGGCGGTCGTGTCGAGCAGCGCCACGAACGCCGCCGCGTCGCCGGCGGCCTTGAGCTGCTGCGCCATCTCGTACGCCACCACGCCGCCGAACGACGCGCCGCCGATGAGGTACGGCCCGCGCGGCTGCACCTTGCGGATCTCGGCGAGATAGACCGCGGCCATCTCCTCGATCGTCGCGATCGGCGGCAGCTTGCCGTCCATGCCGCGGGCCTGCAGTCCGAAGAACGGCTGGTCCTGGCCGAGGCGCATCGCCAGCGGGCGGTAATTGAGCACGTTCCCGCCGACGCCGTGCACCCAGAAGAGCGGGCGCCGCGCGCCGTTCGGCTGGATCGGGACCAGCGGCGACCACGGCGCCTCCCACCCATCGCTCCGGAGGCGGGTGGCCAGCGTCTCGATCGTGCCGGCCTGCAGCAGCGTCGCCAGCGGCAGCTCGCGGCCGAACTCCGCCTCGATGCGCACGAACATCTGCACGGCCAGGAGCGACTCGCCGCCGAGGTCGAAGAAATTGTCGTGAATCCCGACCGTGGGGAGGCGCAGCACGTCGCACCAGATGCGCGCCAGGCGCTGCTCGATGTCGTCGCGCGGCGCCACGCTCGCCGCCTCCGCCTGGCCGGCCGTGCGCTCGGGGGCGGGGAGCGCCTTGCGGTCCACCTTCCCGTTCGGCGTCAGCGGCAGCTCGTCGAGGCGGACGAGAAACGTGGGCACCATGTACTCCGGCAGCGACTCCTTGAGGAACGCCTTCAGCGCGGAGGCTTCCGGCGGGGTGACGCCCGCCGCTCCACTCCAGTAGCCGGTGAGGACCTTGCTGCCGCCGGGGCCGTCGGTGCGGACGATCACCACCGCGTCGGCGACGGCGTCGTGCTTGCGCAGCGCGGCCTCGATCTCGCCGAGCTCGATGCGGTAACCGCGCAATTTCACCTGGTTGTCGAGGCGGTTGAGGTATTCGAGCTCGCCGCCCGGCAGCCAGCGCACCGCGTCGCCGGTCTTGTACATGCGCGCGGCGGGGTCGTCGACGAACGGATTGCGGATGAAGCGCTCCGCGGTCAGCTCGGGGCGATTCAGGTAGCCGCGGGCCACGCCGTCGCCGCCGATGTGCAGCTCGCCCGGCACGCCGATCGGCACCGGCTCGAGCGACGTGTCGAGCACGTACACCTGCGTATTCGCGATCGGTTTCCCGATCGGGACGCTGGCCGTCGACACCGGCGTCACGCGGCGCACGGTCGACCAGATCGTCGTCTCGGTCGGGCCGTACATGTTCCAGAGCGAGCCGCAGCGCTCCAGGAGCCGTTCGGCGAGATCGCGCGCCAGCGCCTCGCCGCCGCAGAGCAGTTTCAGCCGCTCGCTCCCCTGCCAGCCGGCGTCGAGCAGCATGCGCCACGTGGCCGGCGTGGCCTGCACCACCGTGGCGCCGGAGCGCGAGATGACGTCGGAGAGGCGCCGCGCGTCGGCGGCGACCTCGCGCCCGATCAGCACCAGCTGCGCGCCGGTGGTCAGCGGGAGATAGATCTCCAGTCCGGCGATGTCGAAGGAGAGCGTGGTCAGCCCGATGACGACGTCGTCCTCGGACAGCCCCGGCTCGCGGCGCATGGTCTCGAGGAAATTCACCACCGCGCGATGCGGAAGCTGCACGCCCTTCGGTTTGCCCGTCGACCCCGAGGTGTAGATCACGTAGGCCAGGTTCTCGGTGGTGCCGGGGCGGGCTGAAGCCCGCCCGACATCGCCGTCGTCGTCGGCTCCACCGAGCACCAGCGTCCGCGCCCCATGCGTCTCGAGCATGCCGTCGAGCGACGGCTGCGTGAGCAGCACCGCCGCGCGCGAGTCCTCCAGCATCAGCTCGAGCCGGTCCTTCGGATAGCTCGGATCGAGCGGCACGTACGCGCCGCCGGCCTTGAGGATGCCGAGGAGCGCCACGATCATCTCCATCGAGCGCTCGAGCAGGACGCCGACCAGGACGTCCGGGCCAACGCCGAGCCCGCGCAGCCGCTGGGCGAGCCGGTCGGCGCGGCGGTTCAATTCCACGTAGGTCAGGAACTCATCGTTGAAGCGCAGCGCGACGCGGTCCGGATGCATCGCCACGCGCGCCTCGAAGAGCTGATGCACGAACGTGTCGCGCGGGTAATCGGCGCGCGTATCGTTCCAGTCGTACAGGAGCTGCCGGCGCTCTTCCTCGGTGAGCATCGGCAGCCGCATCACGGGCGTGTCGAGCGCCCGCGGCATCGCCGTCAGGAGCATGCGCAGATGCCCGGCCATGCGCCGGATGGTGGCTTCGTCGAAGCGGCGCGGATCCCAGGCAAAACGCAGCGTGCCGGTGTCGAGCCAGGCGGTGAGCGTGAGCGGGTACGAAGTGCGCTCGCGCAGCTCCGCGCCGGGGCTTTGCTCCTCGATCACCAGCAGACTCTCGAACAGCCCGCCGCGCACGTCGCTCCAGCGCTGGATGCTGGCCAGCGGCGCCTGCTCGTGCGGCCGCGCCTCCTCCTGCTCGCGCTGCACGCGCTCGAGGAGCGTCCGCACGGTGTCGCTCTCCGAGACCCGCACGCGCGCCGGGATCGTGTCGACGAAGAGCCCGAGCATCGACTCCGCGCCGGGAACCGTGTTCGCGCGCCGCGACTCGGCCACGCCGAAGACCACGTCGCTCTCGCCGCTGGTGCGGGCCAGCAGCAGCCCCCACGCCGCGAGCAACAGCTCACCGGGGAGACGGGCTGAAGCCCGTCCTACGTTCAGCGCGCTCAACGTAGGTCGGGCTTCAGCCCGACCCTGCGGCAGAAGATCGATCGTCAGCTCCGCGTGTGTCGCGCCGCTCGCATGCTCCATCGGGACGGACGGCAGCGGCGTCGGCGCCGTGAACCCGCGCAGCCGCTCGCGCCAGAACGCCTCGTCCTCTTTCAAATCGCGCGCGTGGAGCCACTCGGC
>Ga0196976_1001033_pt1 | contig 14101 bp, 12 predicted proteins | sample S3v_513CmetaG_FD_148644 | JGI IMG/M metagenome (GOLD analysis project Ga0196976, IMG submission 148644) | Soil microbial communities from Anza Borrego desert, Southern California, United States - S3+v_5-13C | ecosystem: Environmental > Terrestrial > Soil > Desert | place: USA: California...
GCACGAGGTCGATCCCCCGCAGGAAGATCGACGCCGCGAAGCCCGCCGTGTCGCCGATCATCCCGCCGCCGACGACGACCGCCATCGAGTCGCGCTTCGCTCCCCGCTCGAGGAGCTGGGTGATGACGGCATTGGCCGTGTCGAGGGTCTTGTTCGCCTCCCCTTCCTCGATGGTGAGGATCTCGGCGTCCTGGAAGGAGGCCGCCACGCGCTCGCCGAAGCGCGCCCTCAGCGCGTGCGAGGTGATGACGAAGACGCGCCCGCGCGGCCGCACCAGCGCGCCGGCGCGGTCGAGCAGGCCGCGGCCGACGAACACCGGCGTGTCATGAATGGAAAGGAAAGGCACCATCGCCGAGCGATGATCGATGAACGATGGGCGATGAGCAACCTCGGACCGTTCATCGCTCATCTCTCATCTCTCATCGCTCGTTCCCGCGAATCCCGATCCCCAGCTCCGTCAACTGCCGGTCATCGACGACGCTCGGCGCCGCGCACATGAGGTCCTGCGCGCGCGCGGTCTTCGGGAAGGCGATCACGTCCCGCAGCGACTCGGCCCGGGCCATCATCATGGCGATGCGGTCGACGCCGAAGGCGATGCCGCCGTGCGGCGGGGCGCCGTAGCGGAAGGCCTCGATGAGGAAGCCGAAGCGCTCGCGCGCGTCCTCGTCCGTGATGCCGAGGGCGCGGAACATCCGCTGCTGCACCTCCGGCTGGTTGATGCGGATCGACCCGCCGCCCAGCTCGATGCCGTTCAGCACGAGATCGTACGCCCGCGCCAGTACGCTGCCCGGATCGCTCTCGAGCCGGTCGAGATGCTCCAGCCGCGGCGAGGTGAACGGATGGTGCCGCGCGAAGAAGCGTCCCGACTCCTCGTCCCACTCGTAGAGCGGAAAGTCGGTGACCCAGAGAAAGTGCCAGGTCTCGGCGGGGATGAGCTTCTCGTCGGCCGCGATCTTCAGGCGCAACGACCCGAGGACGTCCCACACCGTCGTCTGTTTCCCCGCGACGAGCAGCGCGAGGTCGTTCTCGTTCGCCTGCAGCGCGCCGCGCAGCGAGTCGAACGCCGCATCATCGAGGAACTTCTTGATCGACGACCCGCGCTGCGCGTCGAACTTGATCCACACCAGCCCCGTCGCGCCGAGCTTCTTCGCTTCCTCGGTGAGGTCATCGAGTCGCTTGCGCGAGAACGCGGCGCCGTTCGGGACCACGATGGCCCGCACCGTCGCCGCGGCCTTGAACGGCTCGAACGCCGTCGTCTTCGCGGCCTCCGTCACGTCGATCAGCTCCATCCCGAAACGCGTGTCCGGGCGGTCGATGCCGAAGCGGTCCATCGCCTCCTGCCAGGTCATGCGCGGGAACGGCGTCTTCACCTCGATGTTGGCCAGCGGGAAGATCTCGGCGAAGAGCCCTTCCATGGTGCGGTAGATGAACTCCTCGTCGATGAACGACGCCTCGACGTCGATCTGCGTGAACTCCGGCTGGCGGTCGCGGCGCAGGTCTTCGTCGCGGAAGCAGCGCGCGATCTGGAAGTAGCGCTCCAGCCCCGCCACCATGCAGAGCTGCTTGAAGATCTGCGGCGACTGCGGCAGCGCGTAGAACTGTCCTTTGTGCACGCGGCTCGGGACGAGGTAGTCGCGCGCCCCCTCGGGCGTGGACTTCGTGAGCACCGGCGTCTCGATCTCCAGGAAGCCGAGGCGGTCGAAGTAGTTCCGTACCGCCGTGAGCATCTTGTGCCGCAGCGTGAGGTTGCGCGCCAGCGACGGCCGGCGCAGGTCGAGATAGCGGTACTGCAGGCGCAGCTCCTCGGCCGCGTCGGTGTCGTCCTCGATCGGGAACGGCGGCGTGTCGGCGCGGTTGAGGATGACGATCTGCCTGGCCACGATCTCGACGTCGCCCGTCGGCAGCTTCGCGTTCTTCTGCGCGTCCGCCCGCTCGACGACTTCGCCTTCGACGCGTACCACGAACTCGGAGCGCAGCTCCTTGGCCGTGGCCACGAGCTCGTCGCTCGCGCCGCGCTCCTTGTCGACGACGATCTGGGCGATGCCGGTGCGGTCGCGGAGGTCGAGGAAGATCAGCTCGCCGAAATCGCGGCGCTTCTGCACCCAGCCGTTGAGCGTGACGGTTTGGCCGACGTGTTCTTTTCTGAGTGTTCCGTTCATGTGAGTACCAGCGATGAGTGATGAACGATGAGCGATGAGCAAAAGCTCCCCGCGCTCATCGCTCATCGCTCATCGCTCGGTATCGATCCTTATAGTCCACGTAATTGCGCCACGAGCGCTCGAGGTGCGCCAGCTCGTCGTCGGTGAGCGGACGCTTCACGCGCGCGGGCATGCCCAGGACCAGCGTCCGCGGCGGCACGTGCATGCCGGGCGGGACGAGCGCGCCGGCGCCGACGAGGGCGCTCTCGCCGATGACCGCGCCGTCGAGCACGCGCGAGCCGATGCCGATCAGCGCGCCGTCCTGCACCGTGCAGCCGTGCACGATCGCGCCGTGGCCGATGGTCACGTGCGCGCCGATGACCGTCGGCCAGTCGTGGTGCGTGACGTGGATCGTGCAGTTGTCCTGCACGTTCGTCCCCGCGCCGATGCGGACCGCGTTCACGTCGGCGCGGATGGTGGTCGAAAACCACACCGAGCAGTCATCGCCCAGCTCCACGTCCCCGATCACGGCGGCGTTTTCGGCCACGAACACACGTGCCCCGAACCGCGGCTCTTTCCCGTCGTACGCCCTGACGATCATCAGGGGCGGACTCTAACATGAGGGTCGCGCGGCCAGCGGACCGCCGGCGTCCCGCCGGCTGTCTGCGGCGGTGTCTCGCCGCCGCTATTTGTGCAGGCGAGACGCCTGCACAGACAGCCGGCGGGGACGCCGGCGGTCCCCGGGGGGCGGCGCGGCTCTACGTCGCCGGTGCGGGTGCCGGAGGCGGCGCGCCGGGGGCGATCGCGTTCGGCTCCTTCGTGTACGCGAGCGACTTCGGGATCTCCTTCAGCGCGCGCACCTGTTCCAGGAACGCCCGCGACAGCGACGCGGGGTTGTAGCCCGGGTCGTCGTGGATGCGGCGCAGCGCCGCCTCGTGCAGCAGCTCGCCGTTCGACAGGCGCCGGCTGCGGAAGAGGTTCAGGCGGATGCCGTTGCGCCGCTTCTCGCTGTTGTAGTGCAGCTTCGGCACGAATTCGAGCAGCCACCACCACGGCTTGAGCAGCTCGTTGTGCTTCTTCTCCAGCCACGGCTTCGCCACCGGCGGCTGCGACGCGGCGGTGCGGCGCGCGGAGTCGACGTGCAGTCCGGCGGCGACGGCCTCGTCGAGCATCCAGTCGAAGGCGCAGCGCCCCAGGTGCGAGTCGGCGTAGCCGCCGCCCACGTCGGCGTGTGCCCCGGGAAACCAGAGCTGCTGCAGGTCCTGCCCCCCCGCCGCGAAGAAGCGGTTCTGGCGATAGAAGGCGCGCCGCTCGTCGATGGCGATGGCGTGGCGGATGTGGGAAATGCCGGGATTCGTGGCGGAGTACTTGAACTTGGCCGGCTCCCAGAACCAGCCGACCGAGGAGACCGTGTCGAAGACGCCGACGAAATGCACCGGGCAGCGGCGGTCCCGGCTCCCGGCGATCGGGCGAGCGAAGGTCTCGCGGAACTGATCGCCGACCTGGAGGTCGTCCTTGTTCGTGACGCGCAGCAGACCCAGGGCGTACGGGATCAGGTTCTGCGAGCCCTGCGGCAGCAGGCCGACGTGCTGCAGCAGCGCCGCGACGACGCGGGCCGTGTACGCGCCGCGGCTGAAGCCGAAAATGTAGATGCGGTCCCCTTCCTCCCAGTGCTCCATCAGGAAGGAGTAGGCCTCCGAGACGTTCTGCTCGAGGCCGGTCGCGAAGGCGAGGTCGATCAGCTTCGAGAGGAACTTGCCGGTCCGCGTGATCAGCCCCGGGCCGGGCATGGTTCCCACTCCCGGGTCGTAGTAGACGAGCTGCTCCTCGTCGTCGCGGATCAGCGACTGCACGATGCGCACGACGTTGGTGTTGACCACGCCGAACTTGTTCGCGGTTCCGTCGCAGCAGAGCACGATGTTCCTGGACATGAAGGCCTCCGGTTGGTTGTGTACATAGGAGGGGCGGCGGCGGAGAATTTCCCTACCACTTTGCAACAAACCGCGCGCGCCGGGTGATTACCATGGCGTCATGGCTCACCGCCGGCTTGCCCTCTCCCTGGTCGCGCTCCTGTTCCTGGTCGCCGCGAAGCACCGCGCGGTGCGGCATCCCGAGCGGCTCCTCGAGCTCCCGCCGGCCGACGCGTTCACGTTCTCCAACACGCACGAGGTCACGACGCGGCACGTGGCGCTCGACCTGGCGGTCGACTTCGCGTCGCGGCGCCTGGCCGGCACGGCCACGCTCACGCTGGACAATTTCACCGGCACGCGGCAGCTCGTGCTCGACTCGTACGGCCTCGACGTCCGCGGCGTGACTCTCGATGGCTCGACGCCCACGCTCTGGTCCCTCGGCACCTCGCGGGACTACGGCCGGCCGCTGACGATCGCCATCCAGCCCTCCACGAAGACGGTCACCATCGACTACGCGACCATGCCGGATGCGCCGGCGCTCTACTGGAACTCGGCCGAGCAGAGCTACGGGCGGAAGGAACCGTACGTGTACTCGCTCAACGAGCCGATCGCGGCCCGGAGCTGGATCCCCATCCAGGACACGCCGGCCACGCGCATGACGTGGGAGGCGACGCTGCGCGTGCCGCCGCACCTCCTGGCGCTGATGAGCGCCGAGAACAACCCGACGGAGAAGAATGCCTCCGGCCTCTACACGTTCCGCATGACCCGGACCGTGCCGGCGTACCTGATCGCCTTCGCCGTCGGGCGGCTGGAGTTCCGCGCCTTCGACGAGCGCACCGGCGTCTACGCCGAGCCGGAGCTGATCGACGACGCGGAGTGGGAGCTGCGGTACGTGCCGGAGATGGTGGACGTGGCGGAGCGGGTCATCGCCCCCTATCCGTTCGTGCGCTATGACCTCCTGCTCATGCCGCCGACGTTCGTGGCCGGCGGGATGGAGCACCCGATGCTGAACTTCATCCACCCGTTCAGCGTGGTGACCGGCAACCATCCGGCGCAGCCGGAGCCGCGCAGCCTCATCGCGCACGAGCTGGCGCACTCGTGGGCGGGCGACCTGGTCACGCTGGCGAACTGGAACGACGTCTGGCTGAACGAGGGGATCACGTCGTACCTCACGCTGCGCATCCTCGAGGAGATGCTCGGCGCCGAGCGCGTGGAGCTGTCGTACTTCCTGGACCGCAACTCGTACGCGGCGTACGCCGCGCAGCCGGCGAACCACCCGCATTCGATCCTCCACCGCGAGGTGGCCTGGCCCAGCGACGGCTTCGATTCGACGGGCTATACGAAGGGAGAGCTGTTCCTGCGCACGCTGGAGGATCTCCTCGGCCGCCCGACGCTCGATTCGTTCCTCGACCGCTGGTTCGCGCGCTACGCGTGGCGCTGGGTCGACCATGAAACGTTCCTGGCCACGCTGGCGGAGGTGACCCGCCCCGGCACGGACCTCCGCCTGCAGGAATGGCTCTACGAGCCGGGGCTGCCGTCGAACGTGACCGCGCCCGCGACGTCGGCGATCTACGCGCGCGTGCAGCAGCGCGCGCAGTCGTTCAACGGCGGGACGCCGATCGCGCAACTGGCGCCGTCGACGTGGACGGACGTCGAGCTCGACCTCTTCCTCTCCCTCACCCCGGCCCAGGCCATTCGCGCCCGCATGTCCGAGATCGACGCCGCCCTCGGCCTGAGCCTGCGCAACACGCCGCCCTACGCGTGGCTCACCCACTCGATCGCCGCGAGCTACGCCCCGGCCCGCCCCGCGCTGGAGCGGGCCCTCCTGCGCGGCGGCCCGAACGCCAATATCCGCGGCCTCTACAACGCCCTGCGCCACACGAGCGACAACCGCGCCTTCGCCACGCAGATGTTCGCGCTCGCCCGGGCGCGCTATCACCCCGACGTCCAGAACTACGTGCAGGGACTGATCGCGTCGTTCCCGGCCGCGCTGCGCGAGGCGGCGTGATGACAAACGTCAGCTGACACGCACGCCACTCTCCCGTACGCTTCCCCCATGGGCAGCAAGTCGATTCCCTTTCGCGTGCGGGGCGACGAGGTCACCCGGATCGAGGCGTTCAGCGACGTGGTGTTCGGCTTTGCGCTGACGCTGATCGTCGTGTCGCTGGAGGTGCCGGCGACGTTCGCGGAGCTGATGGAGATCATGCGCGGCTTCCCCGCGTTTGCGATGTGCTTCGCCATCCTGACCTGGGTGTGGTGGGTCCATCACACGTTCTTCCGCCGCTACGCGCTGACAGACGGGGTCACGGTCTTCCTGAACACGCTGCTGCTGTTTCTGGTGCTGTTCTACACGTACCCGCTGAAGTTCACCTTCTCGCTGCTGACGGGACAGATCCCATGGAGCAATGTCGGCAGCGACACGCTGATGGTGATCTACGGCCTCGGCTTCGCCGGGATCTTCGTGCTCTTCCTGGCCATGTACTGGCGCGCCTGGTCTCTGCGCGAGGAGCTGGAGTTGAACGAGCTGGAGCGGTGGGATACGCACACGAACATGATCCTGTACGCGTTCTACATCGTCCTCGGCCTGTTCTCGGCCGCCCTCGCCGCCACGGGAAACGGACCGCTGGTGCGTCTGTCCGGGATCGCGTACTTTCTCATCGGTCCGATCTCGGCCGCGATCGGCTTCTGGCGCGGCAGCGGACGGCAGAAGCTGCAGACGTCCCTCGCCGCGACCGCCTAGCGCCGCATCCCGGAAGTAGGTGACCACTCATAACGTAGGGCCGGCTTCAGCCCGCCACCCCCGGGGAGGCGGGCTGAAGCCCGCCCTGCGTTAGCGCAGCATCCGCAGGCGCTCGCGCGGGAGCGGGTCGTCGGGGTGGATCTGCACGGCGCGCTCGAAGGCGATGCGCGCCTGCTGCGGGCGGCCGAGGCGGAGGAAGACGTCGCCGGCCAGGACGTAGTAGCCGCGCGGGAGGGGGCCTCCCCGGTCGTGGATGCGCTGCAGCAGCGGCAGTGCGTCGCGCGCCTCGCCGCGCATCATGTGGATCGTGGCCAGGAGGAACTCGTTGCCGGACAGGCGCGCCTCCGCCAGCGCGGCGTCGGGATCGTTGCGGCGCATGGCCACGTGCGCGAGGAGCTCGTGCGCCCCTTCCGGATTCGTCTTCAGCGCCAGCCGCGCGTGCCGTTCGGCGTCGTCGAGCGCCCCTCGGTCGAGGAGCACGCCCGCCAGCGAGAGCGCAAAGCCCGGCGCGAGCTCCGGGGTCGCTGCGATGGCATCGCGGTAGGCCTTCTCCGCGCGCGGCAGGTCGCCCATCTGCCGATAGGCGACGCCGAGGTCGTCGCGGAGATCGCTCCAGCCGGGATTGCGCGCCAGCAGCGTTTCGATGAGCGCCGCCGCTTTCCCGTATTCGCGCGACGACATGAGCATGGTCACTTCTTTGAGGGCGTTCAGGTCGCCGAGGTGCTCGCGCGGATTGAGGTCGCTGCGCGCCGCGGGAGCCTGGGCGGTGAGGTAGCCGAGGGCGGCGAGCTTCCTGGCTTCCTCCGGATCGACGCGCGGTGCGGCGGCATCGGTCGACGGCGCGGCGGCGAGCGCGGTGCGCAGGCGCGCGTACGCGCGGCGGTCGGCTTCACGCAGGTCGCGCGTCTCGCGCGGATCGCGGGCCATGTCGTACAGCTCGGGCCTCGGTCCGTCGATGAGGTGATGCGGCCAGGAGATGACCGAGCGGAGGTCGCTCCAGCCGAGGTGGATCCGTGGATAGAGCGTCTCGCTGAACACCGCGCGCTCCGGCGCATCGTCGTCGAGCAGGGAGACGCCGTCGGTCTTCGGAGCGGAGGCGCCGGTGAGTGCGGCGATCGTCGGCAGCACGTCGACGAGCTGCACGGTGCGGGTGACGCGTGTCCCGCGGCGCTCGTTGCGCGGGAGCTTGACGATCAGCGGGACCTGCAGCGCCTCGCGGTAGAGCAGCACGCCGTGCTCCTGCTCGCCGTGGTCGCCGAGGCCTTCGCCGTGGTCGGACAGCAGCACGATCAGGGCGTCGTCGTAGAGCTTCGCATCCCGCAGGGACTGCAGGAGCGTCCCGAGGTGGCGGTCAGCGGCGAGGACGTCGGCGTCGTAGGTCGGCTCGTACGGCGCGTGCGGCTCGAAGAGGTGCACGAAGGCGAAGAACGGCTGCGACGCCTGCGCGTGCATCCACCGCGTCATCACGTCGACGGTGCGGTCGCCGGAGCGCGCCAGGTTCCCCATCGGCGCGCCCTCGATGAACGGGATCTCGTCGTCCCACGATTCGAAGCCGCTGCCGGCGTTCGTCGATTTGCGCAGCACGTACGCGGAGACGGCGCCGCCGGTGGCGTAGCCGCGCTCGCGCAGCAATGAGGCGATGGTCGGCGTCTTCGCGTCGAGGACGTAGCCCGCGTTGTCGCGCACGCCGTGGCGGGCGGGCAGGAGGCCGGTAAAGATGGAGGCGTGCGACGGCAGGGTGAGCGGCACGTGGGCGAACGCGCGCTCGAACGTGATGCCGTCCGCCGCCAGCGCGGCTATGTTCGGCGTTGTGGCGCGGTCGGAGCGCAGCGTATCGATCGAGATCAGGATGACGTGCGGCTTCTCCGGCGCGCGGTTGCACGCCGCGAGCGCGAGCAGCGACAAAATGAGGATGCGCCGGAACATGAAAAAGGCCGGCTCCGAAGAGCCGGCCGACAGTATGAGAGAGGAGCGTGGATTACGGAGCGGCCGTCGGCGTCACGCCGCACGATTTCCAGGCGTTGTAGGCCTGCTGCGACTGCACCGAGCCGATGCCGAAGCGCGCCTTGGCGGCGTTGACGAACGCGTTGGCGACCGCGGCGAAGTTGCTGCTGGCGGTGCAGAACTTCGTGTCGGCGTCATAGGCAATGGCCGCGGCGTCGGCCAGGCCGATGCCGGCGACGATCGTGCCGGTGGTGTCCTTGTGGTTCGTGCCGCCGGTGACCAGAAGGTAGAAGACCTTGTTCTGGATGCCGCTGTTGATGTGCACGCCGCCGCCGTCTTCCGAGCCGATGTAGCGCTCGCTGTAGTGGCAGGGGTCGCCCTCGATGTGCGGGTCGGCCATGTGGCGGATGCCCTTGGTCGGGTTGGCGGGATTGGAGATGACGTAGAGATCCTCGCCGATCCACCAGTCTGCCGGGAACGCCTGGCCGCCGAAGCCGACCACCGTGCCGACGTAGAACTCGGCGGTCACGCCGAAGATGTCGGAGAACGACTCGTTGGCGGCACCGCTCTCGTTCGAGTAGGTCAGGTTCGAGGTGCGCTCGGTGATGCCGTGCATCATCTCGTGGCCGACCACGTCGAGGGCGTCGTACGGACGGCGATTCGTGCCGTCGCCGTCACCGTAGGTCATCGACCTGCCGTCCCAGAAGGCATTGTTGTAGTTCTGGCCGTAGTGGGTGCGGGAGACCATGTGGCCGAAGCCGAGGTTGCGGTTGTTGTTGTTGTCGATGCCATTGCGGCCGTAGGTCACGCGGAAGTACTCGAGGACCTTGGAGGCGAAGAAGTGCGCGTCGACGCCGATGCTCTCGCGGTTGGTGAGCGCGCCGTTCGTGCCGAAGACGGAGTCGGCCGACGTGTAGAGCGTGCCGGTCGAGCTGCAGCCGAAGAGCGAGCACTTCTTGTTCTTGTAGTCGTACGTCTTGCCGTTGTTGGGGACGTCGAACAGCGCGTACGAGCCGGAGGCCAGGTCGAGGGAGAGCGCGGGCACGGTGCCGGAGTAGTAGCCGTAGCCGGTGCCGGTGACGCTGGCGGTCTGGAGGTTGTTCCAGCGGTCGAGGATCGCGCCGTTGTGCGCGTCGACGATCATCATCTCGCGGCGGGGGTTGTCGAGATCGGCGTCATTGGACCAGGTGTTGGCGATGTCGACCGCGTACGCGAGCTGGGCCGAGAAGCCGTTGCCGCGCGGGTAGATCACGAGCTCGGCTTCGGCGCCGACCTGCGCGTTGCCGCCGAAGACATTCTTCGCCGCGGCGATGGCCTCGTCGCCGGTCAGCGTCGGGCGGTTGCCGTTGACGATACCGCGGAACATCACGCCGCCAGCCATGCGGCCGGCACCTTTGGTGTCGTGCGCCGTCACGTCGCCGCCCCACACGCGGGCACCGTTGACGTACTGCTGAAAGCGGATGTGCGTGTTGTTGACGTCGTCGACGATGGCGTCTTTGACGACGAGCTGCGAGACGTTGTAGCCGCGGCCGGCGAGGTCGGCACGCGCTGCGGCGACGGCACCGGCCGACGCGGGACGGTCAGCGAAGGCGCTGACGGACACTGCAAGAGACAGAATGAGTACAAGCGAACGCTTCAAAGGGAATTCTCCTGAATTGTTGGTTGGGTTAGCTGAAGATACTGGACCTTTGGACGACAGTTCCCAAGGCAGCGTTCATGCCGAAATGCGAACCGGCCTGTATCTCCTTGAAATGGCTGTGGTTCCCATTTTTGGGACATTTCCGATGGGTCAACAAAGAGACCAGACTGGGTCGGACCGATGGATTTCAGTGGGTCAGTGGTTGGAACGGTGCCACATTTTTGACCCGCCTAGCGCCAGAGTTTCCAGGTCCATATGGCCCAGATGACGCCGAAGATGAGGCAGACGCAGGCGGCGCCGAGAGTCGCGGCGGGGGCGCCGAAGCGGTCGGCGGCGATGCCGGTGCCGAGGCCGGAGAGAGCCATGGTCAGCGTGACGAAGCCGTAGTCGGCGGCGAAGACGCGTCCGCGGATGTGATCGGGGGTCTCGCGCTGCAGGCCGTAGGTCGAGATCTGCCACGCCGCGCCCCCGCCGAGATGGGCGAAGGCGATGGCGGCCACGCCGGCGGCGAGCGTCGTGGAGATGGCCAGGGCCGCGTAGCCGGCGCCGAATGCGAGCACGCAGAAGGCGATGACCCGGTAGCGCGCGTCGTCGGTGCGCACGGCGCCGCGGATGAAGAACGGCCCGAGGAGCGCCCCCGCGCCGCGCGCGGCGAAGAGCAGCCCGATGCCGAACGCACCGGCCTGGAAGATCTCGCGCCCGAAGACGCTGAGCATGGCCACGACGCCCGCGCCGAGACCGTAGCCCCCTTTCACGGTCAGCAGCCCGAGCACCCGCGGCGCGTTGCGCGCGAAGTGAAACGTCTCGCGCATCGAGGTGCCGAACGTAGGGCGGGCTTCAGCCCGCCGCCCCAGCGAGAACCGCCCCCGAATGCTCCACAGCAGCGCGGCGGAAACGAGAAAGCTCGCCGCATCGAGCACGAACGACGCATCGCGGCCGAGTACCATCGTCACCGCGCCGCCGAGCCCCGCGCCGACGGCAAGCATGGTCCCCCACGTCGAGCCCATGAGCACGTTCGCGGGGCCGAGGTCCTCGTCGCGGACGAGGTTCGGCAGCGCGGCCTGCGAGGCCGGCTCGAAGTAGGCGGAGCCGATGGAGATGAGGATCACGCCCGCGTACGCGAACGGCAGCAGGGCCGGGGTGCGCGCCAGCAGCGGCAGCAGGCAGGCCGCGGCGCGCAGGAGATCGACGGCGATCATCAGCCTGCGGCGGTCGACCCGGTCGATGACGTGCCCCGCATGCGGGGTGAAGAGAAAGATGGGGAGTGTCTGGCAGAGGAGGATCAGCGAGGCGAGCGTCGCCGACCCGGTGAGCTGCAGGACGAGATCGAGGAGGGCGACGGTGAGGAACCAGTCGCCCCCGAGGGAGATCAGGGTGCCGAAGTAGAGGAGGCGAAAGTCGCGGTTGTCGCGGAGGAGCCTCCAGTACATGGGCGGGCGAGTGTAGCGCGATCTCGCAACAGCAAGTTCCCCGCCGCCCACCCGAGGTGGCGGCGCGGGACGCCGCCACGACAGCCGGCGGGGACGCCGGCGCTCCGCTGGCGAGGAGCAGGACGGCGGTCACCTGTGGACCCCACTGGGTTTTGCTCGCCGATCAATTGTGACAAGCTTGGTTCCGGAATCTATGGAAACAAGAGTCAAACCTCACCTCCGCGGAGTCCTCCATCAGGAAGCAGCGTGGTTCTCGCTCGGCGCGGGCTCGGTGCTCGTCGCCATGGCCCACACCCTCGAGGCGGCCGTCGCGGCGGCGATCTATTCGGCCAGCCTGGTGGCGCAGTTCGCGGTCAGCAGCATCTATCACCGCGTGCAGTGGACGGAGCGGATGCGCGCGCTCCTGCGCCGGGCGGACCACTCCGCGATTTTCGTGCTCATCGCCGGCACGTACACCCCGATCTCGCTCCTCGGCCTGGCCGGCGACGACGGCCGCCGGCTCCTGATCATCATCTGGGCCGGCGCGGCCGCGGGCGTGGCCCTCTCCCTGTTCTGGATCAACGCGCCGAAGGTGCTGGTGGCCGTCCTGGCGGTGGCCCTCGGATGGACGATCGTTCCCTACTTCGACCAGGCCCGCCAGCTCCTCGGCGCGGGCATCTGGCTCGTCCTGGCCGGCGGCATCGCCTACACCGCCGGCGCGATCGTCTACGCCGCGCGGCGCCCCGACCCCCATCCGCACGTCTTCGGCTACCACGAGGTCTTTCACGTGCTGACCATCGTCGGCGCCTTCCTGCACTTCGCGGCCATCCTGGGGATCGTCCGCAACGCGGCGTGAGCGGACCGGCCTACCCCTCGTCGGGGATGGCGTGGCCTTCCGCTCCCACCCGCTCGTACGTCAGGAAAGAGAACGGATACTCATTCTTCTCGTCCGCGTCGAAGTGCTCGGCGTCGGTGAGGCGCCACTCCGACACGTCGTCGAAGTCGGGGAACCAGGTGTCTCCCTCGACCTCGGCGTGCACGCGCGTGAGGTACATGCGGTCGGCGCGGTGCATGGCCTGCGCGTAGATCTGCGCGCCGCCGAGGAGGAACGCCTCCTCCTCGCCCGCCCGCGCCGCCACGCGCACCGCCTCCTCGAGCGAATGCACGACCGTCACTCCCTCCGGCGCGTAGCCCTCCTGCCGCGTGATGACGACGTTCGTCCGCCCCGGCAGCGGCTTCCCCACCGACTCGTACGTCTTGCGTCCCATGATCACGTGATGCCCCATGGTCATGGCCTTGAGGCGCTTGAGGTCCGTCGACAGACGCCACGGCACCTCGTTGTCGCGGCCGATCACGTTGTTCGTGGAGAGGGCGGCCATCAGCGACAGCTTCATACGGCGATGGGCGCCTTGATCGCGGGATGCGGGTCGTAGTTCTCGAGGGTGAAGTCGCTGAATTTGAAGTCGAACAGCGAGCGCACCTCGGGATTTAGTTTCATGGTCGGCAGCGGACGCGGGTCGCGCGCGAGCTGCTCCCTGGCCTGCTCCAGATGGTTGAGATAGAGGTGCGCGTCGCCGAGCGTGTGCACGAAGTCGCCCGGCTGCAGGCCGCACACCTGCGCGACCATCATGGTCAGCAGGGCATAGGAGGCGATGTTGAACGGCACGCCGAGGAACACGTCGGCGCTGCGCTGATAGAGCTGGCAGGAGAGGCGTCCGTCCGCGACGTAGAACTGGAAGAGGGCGTGACACGGCTGCAGCGCCATCTTCTCCAGGTCGCCCACGTTCCAGGCGCTGACGACGAGGCGCCGCGAGTCGGGATTGCGCTGGATCTCGGCCAGCACGTTGGCGATCTGGTCGATGTGCCGCCCGTCGGCCGCCGGCCAGGAGCGCCACTGATAGCCGTACACCGGGCCGAGGTCGCCGTTCGCGTCCGCCCACTCGTCCCAGATCGTGACCTTGTTCTCGTTGAGGAAGCGGACGTTCGTGTCGCCCGCGAGGAACCACAGCAGCTCATAGATGATGGAGCGCAGATGCAGCTTCTTGGTGGTCAGGAGCGGAAAGCCCGCGGCCAGGTCGAAGCGCATCTGATGGCCGAAGACCGAAAGCGTGCCGGTGCCGGTGCGGTCGGTCTTCTTCGCGCCGCGATCGAGGATCGTCTGCATCAGGGCGTGGTATTGCCTCATGACCGGCGATTGTACCGGCTGCGAGTGCCGGCGGGCTGAAGCCCGCCCTACGTCGAGGTCCCTCTCCGCGAGGAACGTGCTGAACGTAGGACGGGCTTCAGCCCGTCCCGCTCTCGCCATGCCGGCCCGCCGGAGC
>Ga0196976_1001034_pt1 | contig 14095 bp, 11 predicted proteins | sample S3v_513CmetaG_FD_148644 | JGI IMG/M metagenome (GOLD analysis project Ga0196976, IMG submission 148644) | Soil microbial communities from Anza Borrego desert, Southern California, United States - S3+v_5-13C | ecosystem: Environmental > Terrestrial > Soil > Desert | place: USA: California...
CCCTGCATGACCTCGTCGAGGTCCGGGCCCTTCTCCGCGTAGTGGCGGTCGATGGCCTCCTTGATGGCCTGCTCCGAGGCGACCACGACCTCGACGTTGTAGCCGGTGAGGAACTTGACGTCGTCGATGGCGAAGATGTTCGACGGGTCGCTCATGGCCACGATGAGCGAGGAGCCGGCCCGGTTCACCGGGATGACCTGGTGCTTCTCGGCCGTGGCCTTGGGGATGAGCTTGAGGACCTCCTCGTCGATGTCGAAGTCCTTGAGGGAGATGGCCGGCACGCCGTACTGCTTGGAGAGGAAGCCGGTGAGGTCCGCCTCGGCGAGGGCGCCCTGCTTCACGAGCAGCGAGCCGATGCGGCCGCCCGTCCTGCGCTGCTCCTCCTGCGCCTTCTGCAGCTGCTGGAGCGAGATGAGGTTCTCCCGCACCAGGAGTTCGCCGAGACGTCCGGACATGAGCGTTCCTCTTCGAGAGGCGAGCGAGATGGGAGCCGGGTGAACCACGCGCCCGGGCTCTCGGAAAGTAACAGCCGGCCGCGCGGAGGGTCAAGGAAGGGTCCGGCGCCGAGGCCCGCGAAATCGCAGGGAAAGCGCCAGAAAAGTGCGCTCCCGCCCACATCCACGCCCGCGCGTTCAGCGCTGGGTCAAGAACCGTTTCGCCGCTTCCACGTCGCGCGCGATCTGCGCGCGCAGCGCCTCGACGGACGGGAACCGCCGCTCGTCGCGGAGCCGGCGCAGGAACGCCGTACGCATGCGTACGCCGTACAGCTCGCGACCGTCGAAGTCGAGGAGGTGCACCTCCGCCACGACGCCACCCGCGGCCTCGACGGTGGGCTTCACGCCCACGTTGCACACCCCGACGATCGTCGGCCCGACGCCGGGTGATGCGAGCCAGGCCGACACCACGTACACCCCGTTCGCGGGGAGGAGTTGCGCCGTCCCGAGGTTGGCGGTGGCGAAGCCGAACGCGCGGCCCCGCCCGGCGCCGCGGACGACCTCGGCGTCCACGTCGTAGGGGCGCGCCAGGAGCTCGGCGGCCGCCTCCACGTTCCCCTCGAGGACGAACTCGCGGATCTTGGTCGAGGAGACCACGAGCCCGTCGGCGGTCACCGGCTCGACGAGGTGGAGCGCGATCCCGTGCGCGGCGAGGAGGGGCCGGAGCGCGTCCACCCGCGCGCGCTCCCGGCCGGCGGTGAAGTCGTGGCCCACGACCACGTGGGCGACGCCCAGCTTCCCCGCGAGATCGCGCGCCACGAACTCCGCCGCGGGCGTCGCCGCGTACGCGCGGTCGAACGGCTGGACGACCGTCGCGGCGAGGCCGAGCGCGCCGAGCAGCTCGAGCTTGCGCGGCAGCGGCGTGAGGAGCGGCGGCGCGCGCTCGGGGCGCAGCACCTGGACGGGATGCGGGTCGAAGGTGAGGAGGCCCGCCGTCGGCGCCAGGGACCGCGCGACCTCGAGGAGCCGCCGGTGCCCGAGGTGCACGCCGTCCATGTTGCCGATCGCAACCGCGCCGCCGCGGAGCGCGCCCGAGGCGGCGGCCTCGTCGAGGGAGCGGAGGACGAGCATGCGCCTACAAATAACGCTTGGTGAAGGCCATGGGCAACAGCGCGCCCAGCGTCGTCTCCGCGCGCGATCCCTTCGCGCCGACGAGGACGACCGGGAGCTCGGGCCCGGCGAACTCGGCGAGGGTCTGGAGGCACATCCCGCAGGGCGGCGTGGGCGGGACCGTGCCGCTCGCCACCGCCACCGCCTCGAGCCGCCGCGCGCCGTCGGCCACGGCGGCGGCGACGGCGGCCCGCTCGGCGCAGACGGTGAGACCGTAGCTCGCGTTCTCGACGTTGCACCCCGCGTACGTGCGGCCGCCGGCCAGCACCGCGGCGCCGACCTGGAACCGCGAGTACGGGGCGTAGGCGCGTCGCCGCGCCGCGACGGCGGCGCGGGGGAGCGCGGCGGGGACCGGGCGCGGGCGTCGCATCAGCGCTGGAGGAACCGCGCGATGGCCAGCTCGGTGTCGAGCGGCAGATCGAGGAAGCGCAGGTGCGTGCCGAACCGCTCGCCCTCGCGGGTCACCTTGAGCACCTCGGCCCTGGCGCGGATCTCCTCGCGGGCGCCCGGGAGGATGAACCGGACCCCGAACCGGTCGCTCGCGGGCGGGTGCAGCGCTTCGAAGAAGACGCCACCCAGCCCGAGGTTCCCCTGGCGCTCCTCGAACGACCCGCCCAGCGACTCGTCGCGGACGAGCAGCGGGAGCGGGATCCGCGCGCTGTCGCGGCGGTCGAGGGCGGCGGTGGTTCCGGGCTCCGGCGCCTGTGCGATCGCGTGGGTCATCGTCATGGGGATCGGGAGCCTCCTCGCGCACGAGGCTAGCACAGGCGAGCGTCGATCATCCGCGGCCCACGCAGGCCTTCGACAGGAAGGCCGTCACGAGCGCGGCGAGGCGGTCGCGCACCCGTCCGGCCACCTCCGCCACCTCCTCGTGCGAGAGCTTCCTCGGCGAGAGACCGGCCGCGAGGTTGGTCACCACCGAGATCCCGGCGACGGGCACGCCCATGTGGCGCGCCGCGATCACCTCGGGGACGGTCGACATCCCCACGAGGTCCGCGCCGAGGGCGCGCAGCATGCGGATCTCGGCGGGAGTCTCGTACGAGGGGCCGAGCAGGCAGGCGTACACGCCCGCGGGGAGCCGCTGCCCGAGCTCGCGCGCGCTCGCGTCGAGCACCGCCGCGAGCCCGCGATCGTAGGCCTCCGACAGATCGGGGAACCGGGGACCGAGGCGGTCGTCGTTCTCGCCGACGAGCGGGTTCTGGCCCGAGAGGTTCAGGTGGTCGGCGATCCGCACGAGCTCGCCCGGGCCGTACGCCGGGTTGACGCCGCCGGCGGCGTTGGTGACGAGGAGGAGCTTCACGCCGAGTCCACACAGGATCCGCGCCCCGAAGGCGACGTCGTCGACGGGCCACCCCTCGTAGGCGTGGACCCGCCCCTGGAGCGCCGCGACCACGACCGGCGGACCGTCCGCCCGCGGGAGTTCGCCGACCACGAGGCGCCCGGGGTGGCCCGGGACGCGCGACACCGGAAACCCCGGGATGCTCTCGTACGGGATCACCGCCGCGCGCTCCAGGCGATCGGCGTAGCCGGAGAGGCCCGAGCCGAGGATGACGCCCGCCTCCGGCGCGGTCTCGAGCTGCCCGCGGATCCAGGCGAGGGCGTACGAGAGGCGGGTGTGGAGATCGGCGCGGCGGGTCATGCCAGGCGCTCCCGGACGAGGGGCGGGGCGGCCGCCGGAGGGCTCCCCTCCAGGCGCCAGGCGCGCTGCAGGCGGGCCGTCATGGCAGGGCGGGGCTCGCTCCTCGGGCCCTCGTGCACGCGGCAGATCGGCTCCCCCGCCTCGACCGGCTCGCCGACCTTCTTCAGGACCTCGAAGCCGACCGCGGGATCGACGGCGTCCTCCACCCGGGCGCGGCCCGCCCCGAGCGCCACGGCGGCGAGGCCCACCGCCTCGCCGTCGATGGCGGTCACCCAGCCACCGGCCGGCGCGGGCACGTCGTACCGCGCCGGCGCCCGCGGCAGGCGCTCGGGATCGCGGATCGCCTGCGGATCGCCGCCCTGCGCCTCGACGATCTCGGCCAGCTTCGCGAGCCCGCGGCCGTCCTCGATGGCCCGCTCGACGGCGGCGCGCGCGGCGGCGAGGTCCCCCGCGACGCCGGCGAGGAGGAGCATCTCCGCGGTCAGCTCGACCGTCACGGTCCGCAGATCCGCCGGCCCGCCGCCGCGGAGGAGCTCGATGGTCTCCACCACCTCGAGCGCGTTCCCGACGGCCCGCCCCAGCGGCTCGTCCATCGCGGTGAGGAGCGCCGTGACCCGCTTGCCCATGGCGCGCCCGATCGCGGAGAGCGAGGCCGCGAGCGCCCGCGCGTCGGGGAGCGACTTCATGAACGCGCCCGCGCCGACCTTCACGTCGAGCACCAGCCCGTCGATCCCCTCGGCCAGCTTCTTCGACATGATCGAGGCGGAGATGAGCGGGATGGACTCGACCGTCGCCGTCACGTCGCGGAGCGCGTAGAGCTTCCGGTCCGCGGGGGCGAGCCGGGCGGTCTGCCCGATGAGGCAGGCGCCGACGTCGCGGACGAGCGCGCGGAACCGCTCGACCGGGAGGTCCACGCGAAACCCCGGGATCGCCTCGAGCTTGTCGAGCGTGCCGCCCGTGTGGCCCAGGCCGCGCCCGGAGATCATCGGCACCTTCACGCCGCAGGCGGCGGCGAGCGGGGCCAGCGCGAGCGAGACCTTGTCGCCGACGCCGCCCGTCGAGTGCTTGTCGATCTTGGCGCCCGGGATGTCCGAGAGGTCGAGGACGTCGCCGGAGCGGAGCATCGCCTCGGTGAGCGCCCGGGTCTCCCCCGGCTCCATCCCGCGGAAGAACACCGCCATGCAGAAGGCGGACATCTGGTACGCGGGGATCTCTCCCCGGGTGAACCCGTCCACCAGGAACGCGAGGTCCTCGGCCGGCAGGGCGGCGCCGTCGCGCTTGGCGTGGATGATCTCGTACGGCGAGCGAGCCACGGAAACCCCCTCGGGCCCTCGGGCCCGCGTCCCGCTACGCGAGCTGCTCGAGGAGCGCGTCCTCGACCTCGTAGTTGGCGTACACGTCCTGGACGTCGTCCAGGTCCTCGAGCTCGCCGATGAGCTTCAGGAGCCCGCGCGCCTTGTCCGGATCCGTGACCTTCACCGTCTCCTTGGGGAGGAAGGTGATCCGCCGCCCGCCCAGCGCCCACTTCCGGTCCTCGAGCGCGCCGGCGACGGCGTGGAGGTCGTTCGGGTGCGTGCGCACCTCGAACCCGTCCGCGCCGTGGTTCACGACGTCCTCCGCGCCCGCGTCGATCGCCGCCTCCATCACCTGGTCCTCGCTCGGCCCGGGCCTCACCTCGACGACGCCGCACCGCTCGAAGTTCCAGGCCACCGCGCCCTCGGCCGCGAGGTTCCCGCCGCCCTTGGAGAAGCAGGTGCGGACGTCACCCGCCGTGCGGTTCCGGTTGTCGGTGAGGCACGTCACGATGAGCGCCACGCCGCCCGGCCCGTACCCCTCGTACGTCGCCTCCTCGTAGCTCACGCCCTCGAGCTCCCCGGTCCCCTTCTTGATGGCCCGGGTGATGTTGTCGGAGGGCATGTTCGACTCCTTGGCCGCGTCGAGGGCGGCCCGGAGCCGGGCGTTGCCGGCGGGATCGCCGCCGCCCATCCGGGCCGCGACGGTGATCTCCTTGATGAGCTTGGTGAAGAGCTTGCCCTTGGCCGCCCCCTGGGCCGCCTTCTTGTGCTTGATCTTGGTCCAACGGTTGTGGCCGGACATGCGCGCTCCCGGGGCGGCTACGGCGACCGCTCCGGGAGTAGCACGCGACCTCGGGGCCTTCAAGAGAGGTGGTTCGAGCCTCCGGCTCCCGCCCCCCGTGGGCCGGGGCGGGCGCCGCGGATCGTCTACTGGCAGCTCGCGTTCGAGACGTGCCGGCACATGTGGACCTCGAGCGGCACCTCGGTCCAGTAGAGCGGCGCGGCCGCGTCGCGCGAGCCGGAGCCCGTGCTCGTGGCCGGCGCGCCCGGATCGAGCTGCAGCGTCGAGTAGTAGATCTTGCCTCCCCGGGTGACGCTGTTGCGCGCCATGGGCGCGGCCGGCGGCGCGATCGTGGTCCGCTGCGACCCCCGGTACACGACGTTGTCCGCGGTCGACTTCCCCTGGCTACACGAGAGCGTGGGCACGCCGGTGACGTAGTCCGAGGAGTACCCGATGGCGGTCTGCTGCGCCGTGTTCGCGCCCTGGCACGGGTTGCTCCCGCTCAGCGCGGAGCCGCGGGGGATGAAGCTGTTCCACATCGTGCACGAGTTGACGACGGTGGAGCCGGAGACCGTCTTCTCGTTGCTGCACCCGGCGCTGCACTCGACCTCCGTCGGGCAGGTCACGTTGTACGTGTAGAACCAGCCCGGGTCGTCCACGGAGGCCTGGCACTTCGTGACGCCGCGGCACGTGAGCCGGCCCTCCGCCGACACCTGCGCCCGCGTGGTCTCCACGAGCGAGCACTTGTCGTTCTGGGTGAAGGTGCAGCCGTCGTAGTCGACGTCGGTGAACCGGTTGCGGTCGAACGTGGTCGCGCTGGCCCAGCCGGCCGTGGGCTCGGTCGAGAACGTCTTCTCCGGCACCTGGTACCCTCCGTACGACCATACGCCGTAGAACTTCGCCTTGTTGGTGCAGCTCGCGGCGCCCGGGGGGACCAGGTCCTTGCCGGTGCCGACCGGGTTCACGGCGCACAGGCCGGTCGCGTCGCAGGTGGCTTTGCCGGCGGCGATCGAGCTCCCCGAGGCGCCGCAGGAGAGGCTGTAATTGGAGGTACTCGTGAAGGTGTTCGTCGCGCCGCCCGTGCACGCGCTCGCGCCGGCGGTGCCGCACCCCTGGTCGAACGCCGGGCTCGAGGTCATCCGGCCGGTGTTCGTGCACGCGAAGGCGCCGCTCGAGCTGCACACGCCGTAGTTCACCTGCGTCGAGGTGGCGACGGAGCAGCCCGCCTGGCAGCAGCTCATGAGGTTGTCCGGGCCGCAGCCCTGTCCCTGCTCGAGGATCTGCTCCCGGTTCCCGGAGCCGAGCAGTGTCCGGAGCTGGTGCCGCTGCGGCTCCCAGGCGTTCGACGTCATGTAGAAGAACTCGCTGCGGTTCGTGGCGTACTGGTCGTCGGAGGGCAAGCGGCCCTGCTCGAAGGTCCGCGCGGCCCTCCAGTTCGTCACCCGGCCGGACGCGTCGCGCTCCCCGGGCCAGTCGAACCGCGCCACCCACAGGTTGCCGCCCAGATCGCCCCAGGTGGCCGTGTCGAAGAAGTTGTCGGAGTCGAGCCCCACGTCGCCGGTCGGATCGCCGATGTCGACCATGCCGATCCCGGCGGCCACCGGGAACATGCTCGTGTTGTCACGGGTGGCGTTCCCGAGCACCTCTCGCTTGAAGACGGTGTCGTCGAAGCGCCAGTAGACTTGCCCCGTCCAGGCGTCGACCGTCCAGACGGCGCGGCCGCGGTTCAACGTCGGGTCGTACCCTCCGTTGAGCATGACGATCCACTTCTCGATCCAGCCCTTCTCCTGCGGATCGGGATCTCCGGCGTCGGCCTTGAGCCGCACGGGGCCGATCGGCGGCGGCCGGGGTGACGAATCGACCCACGACTGTGCCTTGTACTGGGCGTCCTCGGAGCGCGGCGGCGGGAACGACCACCGGAACGTCGGGCGCGGCCGCGCGCTGCGCTCGTAGCCGAACGCGTTGGTGACGTCGAGCGCCGTGAACTGCGTCCCGCCCGACCGCTCGCCGAAGATGGCGATGGTGCGGAACTCGTTCACCTGCTTCACGCCGTCCCGGGGATCGCCCCCAGGGACCGGGTTGTTCGTGCTCCCGTCCGCGGGCGCGCCGTCCACCCAGACATCGCGCACCATGATGTTGCCGTCCACCATGTACTGGTGGTTCATGAGCGTGTCGCGGAGACGCGGGAGGAGATCGGGCGGCGTGAACCCCCAGACCTCCTCGCCGGTGCCGTCCTGGACCTCCGACCAGACGCAATCCAGATCCTGCCGGTTGTGCGTGCTCGCCTCGGTGTTCGGCCCGCCCGCGTCGAACGCGTGCAGGAAGCCGCTGTTCGAGCCGACCAGCACGACGTTCCGACGATCGGCGAGGACGCTGCGCCACTTGCGGTAGGCGTTCACCTCGCCCGCCTCCGGCTTGCACCCCTCGTACGACTGGAGCCCGGTCTGGTAGTTGGCCGTGTACTTGGGGTTGGACGTGTAGCCGAACAGGGTCCGCACGCACTGGTTGTCCACGCCCAGCCGGCACATGACGTCCGACGTGGGCGCGTGCACGAGCACGGGCGAAGAGTGGAAGATGTCCCCGAGCTTCCAGAACGTCGGCGCCGGGTTGCTGCCGGATGCACCGAAGTCGTTCTCCCGGTCGCGCTCCTCACCGCCGTACCGCGTCGTGCCGCTCGTCGTGATCGTGCAGTCGGCCGTGGCCACACCGCTCGCGACGCGGTTGCTCCCCGCGCCGGTGCCGTTGCCGGGGTGGGGCTGCACTCCGGCCGGGGGTGCGATGCCGTACCCGGGCCCGCCGCACCCGTCGGAGTCCTGATCCATCACGTCCCAGCCGCGGGCGAACAGGATCACCTGCTGCGCACAGTACGTCTTCCAGTTGCCCGCGACGGTGACGGGGCACGCCGGGAGCGGCGCCGCTCCGCAGAGCTTCGCGAGCGACTCGAAGCTCGCGCACCAGGCCTGATCCAGGTTCATGTACGGCGCGAGCACCGCCGCGTTCTTCGTGGTGAGCTCGTACATCCTCCCGTCGGGGAGCGCCGTCCAGAGGTTGCGCGGCGTCTTCCCCGGCGCGTACTGGGTGTACGGGGCGATGTTGCCGGCGTCGGCGGGCTCGGCCGCGGTCCGGTACCCCGTCGCCGTCGGGGTCGAGAGGACCTCACCCGCGTCCCAGAACTTCTTCGCCGGGATGCCGGGCGCGCCGGTCCCCTTCTTGTACCAGAGCCCGGTGGACGAATCCTCGACGACCTCGTCGCAGTCGGCGTCCACGAGGAAGCTCTTCGTGCAGAGGTTGTAGCCGTCGCGCGTGTCGCCGTCGAAGTTGGACAGGACGGTCTTCCCGCGGCAGACGACCTGCTGCGAGGGGTCATCGGGGTCCGGCTTCTTCGTCGGGTCGCACCCCGCCGCGGCCTCGTCGAAGAGCATCCACTGGTGCAGGTGCCCCTCCCAGGTCGCCTTCTGGTTGGGCCGGAACCGGGTGATGAAGGCCTTCGTGTCCGCGGCGTTGATGGTGGTGAGCGCGGTCGCCGCGGGGGCGCCGAACGACGTCGAGGTGTTGGACACGGCCGACACGGCCTGGGCGACCCCGGCGGCGAGCGCGTCGCCGTCGGCGGCGTTGTTGTACATGCCCCCACCCATGTTGGCGGTCGCCTGGAGGATCGTGCGCGCGTTCCCCTCGGGGAGTCCGAAGCTGACCGCGCTGATCGTCAGGGTCTGCGAGCCGTTGTGGCGAGACGGGGAGAGGTCGTTGTCGTGCAACCACGCCGCGACGCGCGGGAGGCGCGAGGGCGGGTTGGAGGTCGAGTCCGAGGGGCTGCAGCACTTGCTCCGGGGATTGGCGGTGGTGCTGCAGCTCGTCCCGGGGCTGCAGTTGTTCGTGTTCGTGTAGACGTTCTGCGCGTACGTCTGGAGCGCCGTCGGGAACGTCATCTCGCTATTGGGCGAGCCGTCGGTCACGATGATGGTCGCGCTCTTCTGGCAGCTCCAGCAGATCGTGTTGGTCGTGGCGTTCACCCATGGCGCGAGCATGACCCCAGCGCTCGTCTCGCGGAACGCGGTGAGCTCGTAGGTGCTCCCGAACCGGGCCGTGTAGGTCCCCGGCTGCGTGAAGTACTGGCCGACGCGGAAGAGGGCCGAGGCCATCGGCGTGCCGCCGTCGATGAGCGACGGCGGAGTGACGCCGGCCGGCCAGCCGGGGAGGCCGGCGGCGGCGAGCGTCCCGTCCGCGTTGAGGGTGCTGTGGGTGTGGTTGAGGGCGTCGAGGATGTACTGGCGTGCGGTGACGTACTTCGGCGGGTTGACCGGGTACGAATCGGACGCGCTGGGCCCGAGCGGCACGATGATCCGGGCGGAGTTGGTGAGCGCGGTCGAGAAGTAGGTGAGCCCGAGCCGGAGCTGGTCGGTGGCGGCGGAGACCGCCGGATCGATCCAGGCCACCTCCTTGATGACCTTCCGCGCCGACATGAACTTGGGCGGGTTCGCGTTCAGCCATCCGCCCGTGAAGTAGGCGCGCTGGGCGCCGCCGTCGACGTAGTAGGTCGTGGAGCCGGACGAGCAGCGGCGGCCGCCGCCGGACGTGCTCGCCGTGTTGCGGACGCTGTACGCGGCGCGCCAGGCCCGGGAGAAGTAGAACCCTTTCCCTGGGGTGTTGGTGAGGCACGCGGAGCAGTTCGGGAGCGTGGCCCGGAACGTCCTCGTGACCTGGACCGCGTTGGAGGGAGTCGTGCAGTCCCAGTCCTGGTACGTGAACTCGACAGTGCAGGGCGTCGAGGGCGTCGCCGACGTCTCGTTCCAGGACTGGTCGGCGTAGACCGCTTCGGCCTGGAACAGGCAGTTGTTTCCGGTGCAGCCGGTCCCCCATGGCGGGCGGTCGACGAGCCCATTCGTCGCGGTACCGAGGCCCTCATCCACCAGCCTCGTCGTCGGCGTGTAGTTGGCCATCCAGGCGAGGTTGGGGTTCGTGGTCGCCGAGACCGTGCAGGTCCCTTCCTCCGAGACGGCGCCGGGAGCCGGGTTCGAGATGGGCGTGCCCCAGTTCGTCGGCCACTTGCACGTGGCGAGCGCGCCAGTGTCACCCCAGGTGCCGGCGTCGCCGCACTGCGGGACGTTCTGCATCGACCCGGAGACGTCGAGCAGGAACATCACGTTCGACGGCCCCACGGGCAGCGTGAAGAACTTCTCGTCGCCGGCCACGGGGTTGTTGAGCGTGCTCTGGAGCGAGGTCGTGGCGTTGTCGCACTCGGGGCCGCCGTCCGAGCGGAGGGGGAAGGTGAGCACCGCGAGGGCGGAGAGGACGAGGACGCTCGGGTTCTTGTGCAGGCGCATGCGTTCCTCCCTAGAGGCCGTACTGGAGCCCGAACTCGATCTCGAGCTGGCGGTCGTTGGGCGGCCGTCCCTGGATGCAGTGCACGACCACCCGGTAGTTCCCCACGGTGTCGCCGATCCGGTTGGTGAGGTCGTTGGCCGAGAAGGACGGCCCGGTGGTCATGTCGTTGAGTCGCCGGAGCTGCACGCTGCGCACGGACACCTCGGGATCCTCCCCGTAGTGACCGCCCCGGAGCAGCGTCGGGGTCGTGTCCTCGAGCTCCTCGTCCAGCAGCTCGATGTCGGTGATCGAGACCTGGCCGAGGAGCCGGAGCTCGCTCAGGAGCCGCGCGCGGGCAGCCTCTGCGCAGGATGCGACCGCCGCGTCCTTGCGATCGACGATCGCGCCGGCCACTTCTTGCGATGCGAAGCGGACGGCCCCCACCGCGAGGACCGTGATCACGAGGACCACGATGATGGAGATCATGAGCGCGGAGCCGCGCGCCGGGTGCGAGTTCGCCATAGGTCATCCTCCTCCGCAGTTCCCACGCGCCGCCAGGAGACAGGTCCCCGTGCAACCCGGCGGGATCTGCGCCGGATCGTTCAGGAGGCAGTTGTTGTCGGGGTCGAAGGCCTGGGGATCGTAGGTGGGGAACACCGCGACCCGGGCCTCGAGGTTCTGCGTGCGCACCGTCGTCTCGAACACCATCCGGATGAACCCGTCCTCTCCGTCGAGCTGCGGGCGGTTCAGGAGCTCAGGGACCACCCCGGCCCGATCGTCGTTCACGAGCTCGTCCTTCCGCGCCATCCGGACCGTGACGGCGACCCGCACGGCCCGGATGTTGGCCGGGTGGTGCGACGTCCGCGCGAGGTCGAGATCGCGCGGATCGGTGCCGAACGAGGGGATGACGAACGGCGCGCGGGGGTTGAGGTTGAACCGGTGCTCCGCCTCGCCGTTCTCCGGGTCGGTCTCGGCGATGACCTGCGCGCCGGGAGTGGCGCCGAGGACGGCGGCGCCGGCGGCGAGGGGGTACATGTACGCGACCTGGAGGTCCTCGACGTCCGGCACGACCACCCGGTCGATCGGGTTCCCGGCGTCGTCCCGGAGCCCCTGATCCAGCATCAGGTAGGGCCGAGCCCCCGCGGTTCCCCACGGCTGCGGGTTGCCGCCGGGATCGACCGCGAGCACGTGGTACCGGTAGCGATCGATCTTGAACGCGCGGATCCCGGTCGGAGGCGCCCCCGCCGCGGCGCCGAAGCACGGCTCCTCGAGCACGCGGTTCTGGAGCGGGAAGTCGAGCTCGCGGCCGGCCGTGCGCGGCGCGAGTTCGACCTCGATCAGCTCCGGGTCCCCGGCGCTCGGCGTCGCGTTCGCGACGGTCACGTACGCCCAGAGCCACTGGTTGGCCATCCCGTAGCACATGACCTGGAGGACCTGGCCCGGCCGGAGCTCCGTCGGCGCGCCGCCGAGCGGCCGCTGGAGTGTGAGGTGATCGATGCCGACCACCCGCACCTCCCGGGCCCAGATCGGATCGCGCGCGTAGAAGACCAGCTCGTCGGGCCCGTCGATCCGGTCGCGCAGGTTCGGGCAACTCCCGCCCGGATCGGGGCAGCCGTACCCGCCGAACCGCGGGACGACCCCGATCTGCGGGAGGCGGTCCATCGCCGTCTCCTGGAGCACGCCCATGTCGAAGACGGTCGTGGGCTCCATGCCGTACCCGGCCGAGCGGAGATTCACCGTCAGCTCACGCAGCGCGATGCGCGCGGTTTCCTGCATCGCCCGGTCGTCCACGCCGGCCTGGAACCAGCGCTGCGTCCCGATGAGCAACGTCATGCCGGCCGCGATCCCGATGACCGCGATGCCCAGCGCGACCACCAGCTCCAGCAGCGTGTAGCCTCGCGCGCGCACGGTGACCTCAGTTCCCGACGACACCGGGATCCCTCAGGAAGGTGGTGAGCACGATCCGCCGCGCCGGCCCGCCGGCCTCGCCCGGCTCCCAGCGCACGATCACCGCGACCCGCACACCGAGGACCGCTCCGGTCGGATCGAGGACCTGGTTCACGTTCCAGAAGCGCTGGTACGAGACGTGGCGGTGGAAGATGTCCCCGAGGCCGAGCGCGTCGACGTTCGAGATGCCGTTCCAGGCGTTCGGGGGTTCGAGCTCTGCCCAGTCGTGGTCCCAGGCGCCCGCGGGGATGTCCGACATCGGCAGCTCGAACTCCTGATCCCGATCGGCGATGTCGTCATCGTTGCCCGTGCTGGGGTTCGTGAGGCGGCCACCGGGCGCGATCTCCGCGACGTAGTCCCACGTCTGGATCTGGTTCAGCAGGTCCTGGGCGATCGACGTGGCGCGGGTCATCACCCGCGCGTCGTTGTTCATCCTGGAGCCCATGAACTCGAGCGAGATCACCCCCATCGCGCCGACGAGCAGGACGGCGAGGGCGACCACCGCCTCGAGGATCGTGAATCCGGCCTCGCGGGTGCGCTCAGTTGCCATGCTGGAACACCTTCGTCGAGCCCTGGGGGCTCGTGACCACGAGCGTGGAGAAGCGGGTGGGGATCTGCTGGTGATGGATCGTGAGGCTGCCGCCGCTCAGGTCCGTCCTGCACGAGATCGTCGCCCCGGAGACCGTGCAGAACCTCGTGCGCCCGCTGCGATCGAAGACGATCGCGCCGCGGTCGCCCTCGCAGAAGGAGCAGGCGACGTCGACGGGGATCGAGTCGTAGGGGAAGGGTTCGCGGGTGACGCCCGCAGGCCCCGCGCCGCCCTCGGGCATCACGACCCCGCGCGGCAGGTCCAGGGTTTCGAGGAGCTGGCCGTTGGGCGTGATCGTCGGAGCGTCCGGATCGAAGCTCTCGAAGTCGGGCTCCTGCATGGAATCGAAGAAGGACAGCCCTGGCAGCGGCTCGTCCACGATCAGGAAGATCTTGCCCAGGTCCCCTTCGTCCGGACCGACGTGGGGGAACACGAGGAGCGCCGTGTTGCGGCCGCGCGCCAGCGCCTCCTGGCGCGCCCGTCGTGCCAGGGCCTCGAGCTCGACCTCGATCGTCCGGAACGTGGCCCCGGGGCGCGCGCGGGTCAACATCTGGCGCGCGAGGAACACGAGAACGCCGATGATGATGACCACCAGCATCATCTCGATGATCGTGAACCCTCGCGGCTTGCCTCGGAGCACGGCACCCTCCTGTCTCTCTTGCCTCGCGTGCAAACGGCGTGCGCCGGGGATCGCTCCCGCTTCTCCGCGAAACCAGCCGTCCTGCTTGCGCGGAACCAGCAGGTGGGGGCTCGACTCCGTCCGCCCCACATGCAAGCCGTTGCACACCGCGCAAGGGGCTGCACAGCCCGGCTACCAGATGATCGACTCGACCAGCTCGTCGATGAGATCGCCCAGCTTGTCGATGCCGTGCGACTTCGAGAGGTAGCCGTCCGCCCCGGCCTGCTCGGCGATGGGGGCGAGCTCCTCGTCCGGCCGCG
>Ga0196976_1001036_pt1 | contig 14068 bp, 9 predicted proteins | sample S3v_513CmetaG_FD_148644 | JGI IMG/M metagenome (GOLD analysis project Ga0196976, IMG submission 148644) | Soil microbial communities from Anza Borrego desert, Southern California, United States - S3+v_5-13C | ecosystem: Environmental > Terrestrial > Soil > Desert | place: USA: California...
AGCGGTCCGTCGCGGTCGCCGGGTCGCACGTCTCCGGACGCTGCGCCGTCGTGGTCGACAGCTCGCGCAGGCCGGCGCCGTCGTACGTGTGCGTGGTGATGTATCCATCCGCCCCCTGCACGCGAATGATGTTCCCCCAGCCGTCGTAGACGAACGCCCGCTCGCGCTCACCGCACGAGCCGCATGTATCGCTGATCTCGACGGTCCGCCACTGCCCGGCCACGCGGCGCTTGTAGTGCACCTCGGTGCGTCCGTTCCGGTAGCGGATCGTGGAGGTCATCTCGCGCGCGATCCGGCCGCTGCCGGAGACGAACGAATCGATCTCCCCTCGCGGACCGTACGACGACAGCGTGCGCCCGCTGTCGTTGTGGTATGCGTGCATCTCGATCACATTCCCCGCGCCGTCGCGGGCGACGGTGAGCCGGTAGAGGTGGGACGCGACGTGCGGCATGTCGTATTCGTACGTGCGCCAGACGCCGAGGGGCGCGTCGACGCGCAGAAGCTGATAGTCGTGCGTGTAGCGCCACGCCAGATCGGGCCGCCCCTCGGGCGCGATCTCGGTAATGCGCCGTGTGGTGGTATCCGTGATGACGTTCAGCGCCCAGTTGCCCCAGGAGTCCTCGATGCGCGCCGGGAGGTCGCCGCTCCAGACGAACCACGTCTCGCGGCCGCTGCCCACGTCGCGAATGGCGATGAGCCTGCCGGCGGTGTTGAACTCGCGTACTTCACGTCCGCCGGGCAGCGTCTGGCGCCACCTTCCGTCGGCCAGTTGCACGAGCCGGGCGTCGCGCTCGCGGCCCGGGCCGATCTGGCGATACGTCCCGGCGCTCCCTTCGAACATCATCCACGAACGATCGGGAGCCGTTACGGTCACATAGCGCAGCCCGTCGATGTCGATGAAGCTCACGAGCCTGGCGTCGAACGCGGAGAACCAGCGCGCGCCGAAGAAACCCACCTCGTTCGTGCGGCTGTCGTACGTGCGCCGCAACGCGTAGCCCGGTAGAGGATCGACGTCCTCGTACCGCATGTTCTCGCTGCCGGTGTTGACCGGATCGCCCGGGCACTCCTTGCACTCCCTGGGCTCGATGGGACAGTTCTTTTCGCCGCCGACCGTCACCGTGTCGGTGGCGTATTTCGCCTCGCACGCGATCGCCTTGATCAGCACGGGACCGGATGTGCCGGCGCCGCTCGCCTGCGTGCTGCCGTCGAACTCCGTTCCGCCGATGCTCATGTTCATCGTCGGGGTGCCGTCCGGCAGAAGCACGCGAATGCGGCGCTGGCCCGTCGCATTCGGCATCGAGAAGTAGATATCGATGCTGTCGTGAAACGGCGGGAGGGTCTCGGCGCTCACCGTCGGCTGCGTGTTCGGCGGCGAGATCGTGATCGTGTGCGGCCGGCCGGGGACGCCGCACTTGGACGGCGTGACGGTGAGGACCTCCGGCTCCAGCAGGCAGCCGAGGTCGAGATAGATCTCGTGCGGATCGTACGACGGATAGAAGCCGCGTGATCCCCCCTTCCACTCGACGACCGTGTAGCCCATCCGGGAGTACCCGTCGGGCTCGTGGAGGTCGTCCATGATGACGATGCCCGGGTGGCCGGGTGCCTGCGCGAGTGAGATGTCGCTCTCGCAACCGGGAGGGGGATTCTGCGCGGACAGCGGCGACGCGATGAAGGCGAACATCACGACAATGCCCAAGCGGTGCGCCATGAGCCGGGTCTCCTGCGAATCCTGCCGCAGGACGCGTCATGCCGCTCCCGTGCCGCGCTCACTCCTCGCCGAGCATGAACCCCGTCGCGCCGATCGGCTCGGGCGGCTCTTTCGGTGTCGCCCCGCGCGCGCGGCTGGCCTCGATCAGCGCCTCGCCGTCCGCGGGGACGGTGTACTCCTTCGCCATCTGCGCGCGGGCGCTGGCGAGATAGACCTTGCGGCCCTTCTCCGCGTACACGCGCTCGATCTCGGCCGCGTCGGCGTCGATGATCACATAGTCCTTCAGCCGCGTGGAGAAGACGGCGTATTTACCGTTGGACTGCCGTTCTATGCGCCAAGCCATCGAAACGCAGGACGGGCTTCAGCCCGTCCCTCCCGTGGTAGGCGGGCTGAAGCCCGCCCTACGTTCAGCGAGCGTAGCGCAGGCCGATGCGAATTGCGCGCGGCTGCCCCAGCGTCACCACCGGCGTCGCGCTCACTTCCACCTTCTCGTCGAAGAGATTCTCGACGGCCAGCGTCACGTCGAAGCCCTTGCGGAACGGGAACGCGGTGAACGCATCGACGACGAAGTAGCCCGCCAGCGGCAGCTCGTTGCGGTCGTCGTCGAACTGCATCGCCGACCAGCGCGCCTGCACCCCGGAGTGGCGCCACGACGCCTGCGCCGTGGCCTGGTGCCGCGGCACCTGCGGCACGCGCAGGCCGCTCCCCTCGACCTTCGCGTCGACGTAGAGCCACGAGCCGGAGAAACGCCAGTCGCGGCGCACGCGCCATTCGCCGTCGAGCTCCGCGCCGCGCGAGCGCGTGGCGCCGAGGTTCTGCCGTTGCCTCGTGATGAGCGACGGAGTGACCGAGAGCGTCACGTTGGCGATCGTGTCGTCGACGTGCATGTCGAAGAGCGTCAGCCGCGCGTTGCGGAAGCGCGCGCCGAGCTCGTAGCCGGTCAGGAGCTCCGAGCGCAGCTCCGCATTCGGGAGCGTGTTGATGTTGCCGACGCGGAAGCCGCGGTGCAGCTCGTTGAGGGTCGGCGCGCGGAAGCCGCGGTACGCGGCGGCGGAGAACGCCAGCGACGGGTTGGCGCGCCAGAGCATGGAGAGGCGCGGGCTCAGCTCCGTCTCGCGCCACCGGTCGGCGCGCAGGCCGGCGGTGATGCTGAGCGCCGGCGTCACGGCGAAGAGGTCCTCGAGGTAAAGCGCGCCGGTCTCCTGCGTCCCGCCCGCGGAGACGAACGCCGCGCCGCGCTCTTCGTCGCTGCGTCCTTTCGCGTAGCGCCCCTCCACGCCGGCGAGCAGCACGTGGCGCGCGCCGAAGGTCCGCGTCCATTGCGCCGTGGCGCCTGCGCCGCGCGACGGCACGCGCTGCACCACCGTCAGGCGCTCGGAGTTGCGGTCGTCGGCGACGGCGGTGAAGGTCTGGTAGTAATCCTGGTCGCTCGCGTACGCGCGGAGCGTGAGCGGGCCGCGGTCGAAGCCGCCCGCGAGCTGGCGGATCTTCGTGTCGTTGACCTGCAGCGGCGTGCCGTTGTCGCGCGACTCGTCGTAGTACGACGCGCGCACGAACGCCCCCGCGCCGCGAAGCGTTGCGTCGATCGAGGCGTGATGCGAATCCGCCGGCACGTCCACCGCGCCGCGCTGCGACGGGCGGACCAGCACGTAGCCGCCGGTGGTGAGGAGGTCCGCCGCCACGCTGAGGTTCCGCCCCGCGGCGAAGAGCGACGCGGTGCCCGTCTCCTGCGAGCCGGCCGACGTCTCCACGCGCAGCGCCGGCGACCTGCCGCCGCGCACGAACTGGATCACGCCGCCCATGGCCGCGTTGCCGTAGAGATCGGAGGCCCCGCCGCGCAGCACTTCCACGCGATCGACGGCCACGCGCGGCACGCGCCCCCAGTACACCCAGCCGCCGAAGGGATCGTTGAGCGGCACGCCGTCGTCCAGCACCAGCGCCCGCGAGGCCCCGGACGCGCCGACGCCGCGCAGCGTCACCCCCTGCGCCGTCGGATTCGCGACACGGCTCCCCGCCCGGCGGAAGAGCGTGAAACCCGCCACCTGCCGCAGCGCGTCGTCCAGCGTCGGCGCCGCCGTCGCCCGCAGCGTCTCCTGCGACAGCACGACCACGCTCGCCGGCGTGTCGGCCACCCGCGTCTCCGTGCGCGTGGCGGTGACGGTGATGGAGTCGCTGGCGGTTGCGGTTGGCGGTTGGCGGTTGGCGGTTGGCGGGAGAGGCTGCTCGGCAACTTGCGCGCTCGCGGCGACGGTGACCGGTTCCCCCGCCAACCGCCAACCGCCAACCGCCAACCCGATCATCGCCAACCCGATCATCGCCTTCACGTCCCGCATCATAATCCGCAGCGTGACCGAGTTCGCCCCCGCCTGGTTCCTCCCCGGCCCGCACCTGCAGACGGTGTGGGGGCGCATCACCCGTCCGCGCCGCGCGGTGGCGTTCCGGCGCGAGTCGCTGACCACGCCCGACGGCGACGAGCTGCTGCTCGATCACCTCGACGGCAACCGCACCGGCCTCCACTTCGTCCTCCTGCACGGGCTCGAGGGGAGCTCCTACTCCGTCTACATGCAGGGCATCCTGCGCGTGATTGCACGGCATGGCTTCTCCGCCACGGCGATGAACTTCCGCTCCTGCGCGCGCGACCCGCGCGACATCAACCGGATGATCCCGAACCGGCGGCCGCGCTTCTATCACTCCGGCGAGACGGGCGACCTGGACTTCGTCCTGGGCACGCTCACCTCGCGGCTCCCAGGCACGCGCTTTCTCGCCTTCGGCGCCTCCCTCGGCGGCAACGTGCTCCTGAAATGGCTCGGCGAGCACGCCGGCGACAGGCGCATCGCCGCCGCGGCCACGATGTCCGTCCCCTACGACCTCGGCGCCGGCGCCGATCACCTCGACCGCACGTCCATCGGCCGCTTCTACGTGAACGGCTTCCTGCGGACGCTGAAGAAGAAGTGCACGCGCCCCGAGATCGCCGAGCGTCTGGACATGCCGCGCGTCCTCCGCGCGCGGAACTTCCGCGAGCTCGATGACGCCGCCACCGCGCCGCTGCACGGCTTCGCCGACGCGAACGACTACTACACGCGCTCCAGCTCCCTCCATTACGTCGGCCGCATCACCACGCCGACGCTCGCCCTCAGCGCCGAAGATGATCCCTTCGTGCCGCCGCACGTCCTGCCGCGCGTGCGCGAGGCGGCGTCGCAGGCCTTCGACATGCGCACGACGCCGTGCGGCGGACACGTCGGCTTCATCGGCGGCAGCGCGCCGTGGCGCTGCGAGTACTGGGCGGAAGAGCTGATCGTGCGCTGGCTGCTCGAGAAGGCGGACGCGCGTTGAAGCCGTCGCGCCGCGAGCTCGTCCTGTCCGCCGCATTCGCGTTGTGGGGGCTGGCCATCGCCATCTCCCTCATCACCGTCTTCCGGCAACCGGCTCCCCCCGGCCAGACGCCGGGCGCGGCGACGGTGGCCGGCTTCGATGCGCACGGACCGATGCGCTGGATGTTCGCGCTGATGCTCCTGCCGCTGCTCGTCCCGCTCGTGCTGCGGCCTTTGACCCGCATCATTCACGCGGCCTGGGCGCGCAACGCCATCGTCGCCACGTCGCTGGCCACGCTCTGGCTCGTCAGCGTGCACCAGAGCTGGCGCGTGGCCGTCGTTCCGTTCGCACTCGTGCTGGCGATCGCGGTCGCGGTGCGCCGGCCGCTGCACTTCACGCGGCGCGACGCCGTGCTGCTGCCGGTCTTCCTGACCACACTCATCGCGCTCGTCGATCTCTTCCCGAAGACCTCGGTCTTCGATCTCGTTCCGTACGCGGCGCTGCTCGTGCTCGCGCTGCGCATCGCCGTCGCGTTTATCCCTTCGCCGCTGCCGCCGGCGCTCGCCTTCCTCATCGCACCCCTCGGCCTCGTGCTGCAGACCGGCTTCTTCGCCCGCGACCAGCGCTACTTCGGGTGGCACGCGCTGGCGCTCGCGATCGTCACGCCGTTCGTGCTGCGCTTCGTGCTGCGCAACCGGCGGCGCGCGGTGCTCATCCTGACGATGGTCGTCTACCCGCTGTCGCTCTACGCGTATTGGAACGCGCTGAGCCGCACCACGGCCGAGGGGAAACCGAAGGTCAACTACTTCGAGGACGGACACGCGCTGCTCCCCGCGTCGGAGTACCTGCGCGGCGAGCGCGCGTACCGCCACATCCTGCCCGCGCACGGCCTCGTCGAGGACGGCTTCTTCGATTACCTCGTCTTCCAGACCGGCGACGTGACCGTCGGCCGCACGCTGAAGGCGCGCGAGGTCGTGGCCGGGCTGATGGCCATCGCGCTCTTCTTCCTGGCGTGGGCGCTGATCGGCTCCGCGGAAGGGGCGCTGCTGGCGGTCTTCCTCAGCATCATGATGGGCGTCTTCACGCCGACCATCCGCATGCTCCCGGCCATCGCCACGCTGGCGCTCATCGCCGGGGCGGTGCGCTGGCGGCGGCCGCGCTGGTTTGCGTACGCCGCGTTCGGCTGCGTCGTCTGCGGAATCACGAGCCTCGACTTTGCAGCCTACACATTCGCGACACTGATCGCGGCAGTGGCCAAACGTAGGACGGGCTTCAGCCCGTCCCTCCTCGGCCTCACCGCGGGAGTCGTCCCCCTCTTCCTCACCTTCGCCATCCTCGGCATCCTCGACGACTTTTTCCGCGGCACCTTCATTGAGGTCCTCGGCGCCGGCCCGGCGTACACGCTCGGCTTCTTCGTGCCGCCGGAGGCGTTGAGCGCGCGGCGGTTCTTTCCCGAGGTGCTGGCGGTGGCGCTCGAGCCGCGGGTATTCGCGTATCTCTTCTGGCCGGCCATGGCCGTCTTCACGGGCGTGACGATCGCGCGCCGCTGGCCGCGGCGCTTCGAGCCGCTCGTGCTGGTCGCGCTCTGGGGCGTGCTCACCGGCATCTCGTACGCGGAGCGCTTCCACCTCTACTTCGGGATGATCGCCGCGCTGCTCATCGCCGCCTGGATCGTGCGCACCCGGTCGCTCGTGCTGCTCGGCATCGCCATCGTGCTGGCCAGTCCCACCACGCACTTCGCGGTCATCGGCATCAACCGCATCACCCGCGCCCCGTCGGCGGAGTGGGTGGAAGTGCCCGAGGTCCCCCGCGCGCGGGGCGCGCTCTGGCGCGCCAGCGACGCCGCCGCCATCCGCTCCGTGCAGAAGTACGTCACGCTGTCGCTGAAGCCCGACGAGACCTTCCTCGACTTCGCCAACAGCGGCATCCTCTACTTCCTCTTCCGCCGCGACTGCCCCATCCGCCAGTACGAGGTGGCCTTCTTCCAGAGCGAGGAGGCACAGCGCGAGGTCATCCGCCGCATCGAGTCCAACCCGAAGATCCGCGCCGTGCTGGTCACGCACACGCCCGGCGGCAGGATCATCGTCGACATCCCGAACGCGTGGCGCGCCCCGCTCGTGCAGCAGTACCTCGAGACGCACTTCGAGCCCGACTTCGAGGAAGGGGAGATCGCGTTCTGGCGGCGCAAGTGACTATGATCCGCGCCGCATGAACCCGTCCCTGGTCGCCTTCGTCCTGGAGAAGTTCCCCTTCGCCGCACCGGTCGCGGCGCGCGTCGACGACCTCGAGGCCTTCCGCCGCGCGCTGGAGATGTGGGGCGGGCTTCAGCCCGCCGACCTCCCCGAGACCACCCCACGCGTTTCCGCCGCCGACCGCGCCCGCCACGCCATCGACGAGATCGTCGACGCCTGTCAAGGTTTTCTACGCCGTGAGGAGATCGCCGCCTCACTCACCGCCGAGGAGAAGCGGGAGATCCTCCGCGGGATGATGCTCACCCGCGCCACCGACAACCGCCTCAAGCAGTTCTTCACCGGCGGCGAGGTGCGCTGGGGCAACGCTTCGTTCCAGGGGAAGGGCTTCCGCTCCCTCGGCCAGGAAGCGATCTACGCCGCCGTGATCCGCCTGAAGCGCGAGCCGTTCGGCGACGTGGTCTCCCCGATGATCCGCGACCTCGGCGCGGTCCTCGGCATGCACCACTCGCCCGATACCGTGCGCATGGTCCTCAACGCGCAGATGGGCAAGGACGGGCCGCCGATGCGCGGCCGCGACCTGCACGTCGGCGACTGGGAGCACGGCGTGCTCCCCGCCATGGCCCCCCTCGGCAGCCCCGCACTCACCATCGCCGGCATCGCCATGGCCTTCCAGTTGCGCAAGGAAGCGCGCGTGGCCGTGTCGTTCATTGGCGAGGGAGCGACGTCCCTCGGCGAATGGCACGAGGCCATCAACGCCTGCGCCGCGCGCAAACTCCCCGCCGTGTTCTGTATCCAGAACAATCAGACCGCACTCTCGACGCCCGTGCGTGACAACGCCGCGGTGCGCGTCTTCGCGGACAAGGGTCCCGGCTACGGCATCCCGTCGATCACCATCGACGGCACTGATCCCGAGGCCATCGCCGCCGCCTTCGCCTGGGCCGCGGAACGCGCGCGAGCCGGCCACGGACCGGCGCTGATCGAGCTCGTGGCCATGCGCATGTGCGGCCACGCGCATCACGACGACATGCTCTACCTCGGCAAGGACCCGCAGCCGTCGTGGACGTATCCCCAGCTCACCGAGGCCGGCTACGCGGACCGCGAGCTGTACGACTACTGGTGCGCGCGCGATCCCATCGCCACGTACGCGTCGAAGCTCGAGTCTTCCGGCGTCATCGCGCCCGGCGACGCCGACGCCTGGAAACGCGAGATCGAGGCGCTCGTCGAAGCCGAGGCGCGCAAAGTCGTCGAGGCGCCGTGGCCCGAGGGTGCGTCGGCCGGCGACGGCGTCTTCGCGGAGGAGCCGCGGCGCGCGCACATCGAGGTGCTCGACGAATCGTGGCGGCAGCGTCAGTCGTCCATGCCCCTGCAGGTCGAAGAAGCGCCGCCTTTCGACCCGAAGGGCAAGACCTTCCTCGAAGCGGTCATGCTCGGCGTCGGCGACGTCCTCCGCGCCGACGAGCGGACGTTCGTCTACGGTGAGGACGTCGGCGGCAAGTACGGCAACGCCTTCCTGCTCCTGCGCCCGCTGCTGAAAGAGTTCGGCGACCGCATCCTCAACTCCGTGTTGTCCGAGGCGGCCACGATCGGCGTGTGCGTCGGCGCGTCGCTGGCGGGGCTGCGTCCCATCGGCGAAATGCAGTTCAACGACTTCGTGGCCACCGGGTTCAATCAGCTCGTCAACAATGCGGCCAAGTTGCGCTATCGCTGGGGCGCCGAGTTGCCGTTCGTCCTGCGCATGCCGTGGGGCGGCCTGCGCCACGCCGGCCCGTACCACTCCCAGAACACCGAGGCGTGGTTCTACCGGACGCCGGGACTGAAGATCGTCGTACCGTCGACGCCGCACGATGCCCGCGCCTTGATGGTCTCCGCCGTCGCCGACCCCGACCCAGTCCTCTACTACGAGCACATCGCCCTCTACCGCGACCCGAAGATCAAGCAACTCCTGTCCGAGGACGCTCCGGCGCCGGTGCCCCTCGGCAAAGCGGCCCTGCGCCGTTCCGGCTCCGCTCTGGCGATCATTTCCTACGGCGCGTACGTGCACACGGCCATGCGCGTCGCCGAGACGCTCTCCCGCGAGGGCCACGAATGCGCCGTCCTCGACCTGCGCACCCTCGCCCCTCTCGACCGCCCCGCCATCCTCGCCCTGGCCCGCCAATGCAACCGCGTGCTGATCGTGCACGAAGACACCCGCACCGGCGGCCTCGGCGAATCCATCGCCGCGATCATCCAGGAAGAAGCCTTCGAATACCTCGACGCCCCCATCCGCATCCTCGGCGCCCTCGACACCCCCGTCCCCTATTCACCCCCCCTCGAGGAAGTATTCCTCGTGAGCGAAGAGCAGGTGGAGCGCGCCGCACGCCTGCTGCTGGCGTATTGAACGCGCAGCGTCTGGACTGCGGCAGCGCCAGCTGCCGCTCTCCTTTGCCGCGACGCCAGTCGCGGCAGCTGGCGCTGCCGCTATTGAGAGCGGCGACTGGCGTCGCCGCACTCCAGACGCTGTGCGTAATGGCGTATTGATCAGCCGATCGGGCTGTCTTCGACGTGGTCTGCGTCGATGAGATCCTGCGGCCGTCCCGTCGCACGCTTGTTTCGTACGAACTCGCGCTTGCCAATGACGGGATAGATGACGCCGCCGATTTGCACGGATGTGCGGTTCGCCCACGCCTCATCGAACGTCACGCCCGTGAGCTCAGTCAGGATGTCGATGCGGTACGGCGGGACACCCAGTTGAAACGTGATTCCCGGCCGCGAGAGATCCTCGAGAGCGAGGTCTGTCATTGGCGCGCCGAAAGCCGCCAGCGCCGACCACACGCATCGCGCGTTCGCTTCATCGGCACGAACCCAGATGTCGAGATCTTTCGTGGCGCGCGGCTCGCCGTAGACAGCGCGCGCGTGCGCGCCGACGATGAGGAAATCAGCGCCCGCGTCGGATAACGCGTGCAACATCTCGACGAAGTCGCGATTCACGGAAGGTCGGCTCCTTGAAGGTCCACGCGGTCTTCGTGATCTCCCACACCATCTCGAGCCGCTCGCCGGGCGACAGGGCCATCGTGTCGGGGTCGTACTCCGGCTCTTCGCCGAGTTTGTACTTGCGCACAGTCCAGTTGCGGCGATCGGTCACACTGTAAGTTTAGCCCTGATATAAGCCGCACCCATACTGTCCTGTGGCTGCTGCTGGCGTATTGATTTGGAGTGCGGCAGCGCGAGCTGCCGCTCTCCTTTGCCGCGACGCCAGTCGCGGCAGCTGGCGCTGCCGCTATTGAGAGCGGCGACTGGCGTCGCCGCACTCCAGACGCTATGCGTGATAGAGGCTGCGCACCCAGGCGGCGTCCTCGGGGGACAGCGCCTCCCCCGCCCCCGCGGCGGCTTCGACCTGGCGGGGGTTGCGTTGGCCGAGCAGGACGCAGGCCGTCGGGTTGCCGGTCAACAACGCGCCGGTCACGGCGTTCAGGACGGGCATGCGGGGCGAGATGACGGAGGCGGCGTGTTTGTAGCGGGCGATGGCGGCGGGGTCGCGGAAGTCGGCGATGCCGCTGCGGAAGTCGCCTTCGCCGAACTCGACGGGCTGGTCGTATTTGCCCAGCAATAGCCCATGTTTCAGCGGGGAGAAGAAGGCCACGCCGAGGTCGTGGGTGTCGACCCAGGACTTCAGGCCGCTCGACTCGTAGGCGTCGTCGACGAGGTTGCGGTAGGGCTGCACGACGTCGGGGTCGACGCGCTCGATGTACTGCATGATCTTCGAGGCGTCCCAGTCGGAGAGGCCGATGAAGCGCACCTTCCCTTCCTCGCGCAGGCGGTGCATGACCTCCAGCACTTCGTCGAAGCGGGAGCCGAAGTCGCAGTGGTGAAAGTAGTAGAGGTCGATGACGTCCGTGCGCATCAGGCGCAGCGAGCGCTCGGCCTGCTCGCGCATGAAGGCGGGGTCGTAGAAATGCGCGTGCGGGCCTTTCAGCCAGCCGAACTTCGTCGCCAGGAAGATCTCGCCGCGCGGCACCTCGGCGAACACCTCGCCGATCAGCTCCTCCGCGTGGCCGTTGCCGTATGCGTCGGCGGTGTCCCAGTGCGTCATGCCGGCGCGGTACGCGGCGACGAGTGCCTCCTTCGCCAGCCGGTCGTCGTGACCCGTCCAGCCGACCGACGCGCCGTCGTTCACGTTCGGACCCCCGTGACCCCACGTACCGAGGGAGATGGCGGAGACCTGAGCGTTCGTGCGGCCGAAGCGGAGGGTGCGCATGGCGCGCGATTATAGTGACGGCATGAGTTGCGTCTTCTGCAACAACGTCCACGACGCCGGAACGCTGCTGAGTGAGGACGAGCACACCTGGGTCGTGCGCCATCCCGAGGGGCAGACCATGATCGTCGCGAAGCGCCACGTCGAGAACGTCTCCGACCTCGACGAAGACGAATGGCTGCACGTCGCGCGCGTCTGGCATCGCGTCGAGCGCGAAATGCAGGCCGAGCGGGTCATCGTCCTGAAGCTCGGCGTCCAGACGCCGCACCTGCACATCCACCTGCATCCCTTCTCCCGGGACACTTCGCGACAGGAGATTTTCTTGACTCTGACCGGGCGGTGAATGACGATTCAGCCGCCCATGGCGCGTCACCAGCCGTCCCCCGCCACCACCCAGGAGAGTGACGCGTTCCGCGGCACGGACAAGCGCCAGCGCATCCTCCGCGCCGCCGTCGACGTCTTCGCCGAGCACGGCTACTTCAACGCCAAAGTGGCGCAGATCGCCAAGGCGGCCGGCGTCGCGGACGGCACGATCTACCTCTACTTCCAGGGGAAGGAAGACCTGCTCATCACGATCTTCCGGGAGCACACGCGCAGCTACCTCGAGGCGCTGGAGCTGCGCATGGCCGACGTGGAGCCGGCCGAGGACCGGCTGCGCACCGCCGTGCGCCACCACCTCGAGACCCTCGGCCGCGACCGCGCCCTGGCCGTCGTCTCGCAGGTCGAGCTCCGCCACAGCCTCAAGTTCCTCAGCCTCTTCTCGCAGCAGGAAGTGGCCGACTACCTGAACGTGATCCGCAAGATCGTCGAGCACGGACAGGAGTCGGGCGCCTTCCGCCGCAACGTGCATCCGCAGCTCGCGGCAAAAGCCATCTTCGGCGTCCTCGACGAGATGGTCACTTCCTGGATGCTCTCCGAGAAGGACTACGACCTCCCGGCGCAGAGCGAGCAGGTCGCGGACCTCATCCTCACGGGACTGCTGTGATGATGTTGCTGGTGGCTGTGTTGCTGGTTGCTCGTGGCTCCCAGTATGAAGCGACGGGACCGCGATGAGCCACCAGGAACCAGCAACCAGCAACCAGCAACGCTTCACCAGCCGCGACTGGCGCCTCATCGCTCTCTGCCTCGTCCTGGCCGCGGTCAGCGTGGCCGTGGTGGCGCGCTACTTCAGCTCCGCGTTCCCCGAGGCCTCCATCGACTTCCGCTTCGACCGCGACACCTCGCGCGCCATCGCCGTGCAGACCCTCGGCGCGCAGGGCGTGAGCGTGGTGGGTCTCGAGCACGCGGTGCGCTTCGACTCGGACGACACGGCCCGCGTCTTCCTCGAGCGCAGCCTCGGCCTCGACCGCGCCAAGCACGTCCTGCGCAACGACGTCCGCGTCTGGACGTGGCACCACCGCTGGTTCCAGCCGCTGCGCGAGGAAGAATTCAGCGTCGACGTCGCCCCGACCGGCGAGATCGTCGGCTACAGGCACATCCTCCCCGAGGACCGGCCGGCGCCGGGAGTGCGCCCGCCGCTGCCGTTCCTCCGCTCCGTCGGCGTGCGCACGGAAGACCTCGTGCTCGTCTCGACGAGCGAGCGGATGCTGCCGCAGCGCATCCAGCGCATCTACACGTACGAGTCGAAGAGCGTCCGCCCGGCCGGTGCGCCGTACCGCCACGTGGTCACCATCGACGGCCCGATCGTGACGAGCTACACGCAGGGCGTGAAGGTGCCGGACGCGTGGCTGCGCTCGTACCGCGAGCTGCGCTCGAAGAACTCCGCGGCGGGACAGGTCGACCAGATCTTCATGGCCGCGCTGATGCTGGGCGTGCTGGTGGTGTTCGTCATCCGCCTGCGCCGCGGGGACCTGCCGATCAAGTTCCTCCTGCTCATCGGCGCGGCCAGCGTGCTGCTCGTCGGCGCGGTGACGCTCAACTCGATCCCCTCCCAGATCGCGTATTACGAGACCTCGACGTCGTACCCGGCGTTTCTCGGCAACCTGATTTTCTGGGGCGTGATGCAGAGCGTCGGCACGGCCATGCTGCTGATCGTGATCTGCGGCGCGGGCGAGGTGCTGTACCGCGAGCGCCTGCCGCGGCAACTGGCCATTCCGCGGCTCTGGAATCGCAAGTCGCTGCAGTCGAAGCGCGTCTTTCTCTCGCTGATCCTCGGCTACGCGCTGGTGCCGATGTTCATCGCCTACCAGGTCGTGTTCTACCTCGTGGCGCAGCGCTACGGCGCGTGGTCGCCGGCCGAGGTGCCGTACGACGACACGCTGAACACGGCCATCCCGTGGGTGACGGTGCTCTTCGCGGGCTTCTTCCCGGCGTTCTCGGAGGAGTTCCTGTCGCGCGCGTTCGCCATCCCGTTCCTGCAGCGCTTCGTGCGCTCGCGCTGGTTCGCGATCATCCTGGCGGGCTTCATCTGGGGCTTCGGCCACGCGGGCTATCCGCAGCAGCCGTTCTGGATCCGCGGCGTGGAGGTGGGGATCGCCGGCGTCATCGCGGGACTGCTGTTCGACCGCGTGGGCCTGCTGCCGCTGCTGATCTGGCACTACACGATCGACGCGGTGTACACGGCCACGCTGCTGTTCGCCTCGGGGAACACGTACTACGTGGTCTCGGCGGCGATCTCGAGCCTGA
>Ga0196976_1001037_pt1 | contig 14066 bp, 8 predicted proteins | sample S3v_513CmetaG_FD_148644 | JGI IMG/M metagenome (GOLD analysis project Ga0196976, IMG submission 148644) | Soil microbial communities from Anza Borrego desert, Southern California, United States - S3+v_5-13C | ecosystem: Environmental > Terrestrial > Soil > Desert | place: USA: California...
GCTCGAGGCGCGGCCGACGATGGAGGGATCGACGGAACGGTCGAGGTACTCCCACACCGCCAGCGCATCGGGATGGCCGGCGATCGGCGGCGCCACGGCGCGCGTGGCGGGATCGTTGATGATCATCCTCGCGCGGCGGTACCAGTGCATCGCCTCGTCGGGATTCAGCCGCAGTTCCTCGCGCACGCCCTGGATCAGCAGGTACTGCTCGGCGGGGATGCCCGCCACCTCGGCCTGCGGATACCGCGGCGCGAGCTGGCGCGCGCGGGCACGGAGGATCTTCAGCTTCAGGCGCAGCGAGTGCGTGTCGAGCGCGGCGCGGTTCAACTCGCACAGCCGCGCGATGGCCAGGCGCATCAGCTCCGGCTTCTCCGGGATCAGCATCCCCGCGCGGTGCACGCGTTGCGCACTGCCGGTGATCGCCTTGAGCGACGTCCAGACGATCTGCCCCGGCACGCTGACCTCGAGGTCCGACTCCGGCACCTCGAAGGTGAGCATGGCCACCGAGCCGCGGCGCGGCCCGGCCGCGACTTCGATCCGCGCGCCGCGCGCCGAGAGGTCTTCGATCCGCACCGGCGCACCGTCGTAGTGTGCGGGGAGCGACGGCGCCACGAAGAAACGCTCCGTCGCGCGCAGCTCCTCGATGCGGTTCGTGCGGTTCGACGTCTGCAGTTGCACGAGCAGCGACTGCAGCACTTCCGCGGGGCCGTACGTGCGCGCGCCGGAGAGGAACTTGCCGGCGAACATCGGATCGGGCTGCGACCAGACCACCACCGCCTCCAGCGTCACCGGCGTGGAGCGTCCCTCGACGGCGATCTTGAGCAGCGACTTCGCGCCCGCCTCGAGCAGGCTGCCGTCGTGGCGGAAGCGCGCGCCGGTCGCGGAGATGTCGCACACCGCCACCGCCGCGCTGCCGAACGTCGCGGTCAGCGGCGGCGCCAGGAGAAATCGCTCCGCCGTGCGGAGATTGCGAGCGGTGTCATGCATCGCGGAAGTGCAACAGCTTACACTCGCGGCGTGGAAAGCCGCTACGACGTCATTACCTTCGACTGCTACGGCACGCTGATCGACTGGGAGAGCGGAATCGCCGATGCGTTTCGCGATGCCGGCGTCGAGCTCGAACGCGACGAGGTGCTCCGCGCCTACGCGGACGCGGAGCGTACCGTCGAACGCGAGGCGTATCGCTCGTATCGCGACGTGCTGACCGAGGCAGCGTCGCGCGTGGTGAATCGCGACGGCGCCTTCCTCGCGGAATCACTCCCGCGGTGGCAGCCGTTCCCCGACACGAACGCCGCGCTGGAGCGGCTCCGCGCCGCCGGCTACCAGCTCGGCATCCTCTCCAACACGGATGACGACCTGCTGGCCGCGACGCGCCGTCATTTCACGGTCGACTTCGACCTGATCGTCACCGCGCAGCAGGTGCGCTCGTACAAGCCGGCGCACGGACACTTTCACGCCGCGCGTGCGTGGATCGGCGGGAAGCGCTGGCTGCACGCGGCGCAGAGCAACTTCCACGACATCGCGCCGGCGACGGAGCTGGGTATCCCGAACGCCTGGGTGAACCGCCACGGCGAGCGTGGCGGCGTCACCCCGACGTACGAGGTCCGCGATCTGAAAGGACTCGCGGACCTGCTGGAGGCGGGCTGAAGCCCGCCCTACGTTTTTAGCGCACGGCGCGCTGCTTCCTGCGTGACTTCAACTGCGCGTCGAGGAACGCATCCGCTTCCGTGACGCCGGGCGCATCGAGCAACCGCAGCGTCGCGCCGACGCCCGCCGCGCGCAGCGCGTCGTAGAGACGGGTGCTCTGTGCGGACGGGACAACGCAATCCTCGCGCGCGTGCACGAGCAGGAACGGCGGATCGTCCGGCGTGACGTACGCCAGCGGGCTGGCGTCGGCCGCGCTCCGCGGACAGCTCTGCAGCGCGCAGCCGAGGAGCTGCGACTGCGGCGAGTTTCGCTCGTCGAACGCCGTACGGCAGCCGGCCGCCACGCCGTCGCCCTGCAGGTGCAGGAGGTCGGACGCGCCGCCCCAGGCCACGACGGCCTGCACGGAGCCGTCGTTCATCGTGCCGAGAAGCGAGGCCAGGTGCGCGCCGGCCGAGGAGCCCCAGGCCGCGATGCGCTCGGTGGAGAGCTGCAGCGAGCTTCCGTTCGTGCGCAGCCAGGCGATGGCGTTGCGGAGATCGTCGAGCTGCGCCGGGAAGCGCGCCACGTGCACGGGACGGTAGCGCACGACCGCCACGGCGAATCCGCGGCCGGTCTGGCGCAGCGCCGCCGGCACCGGGCCTTCCGCGTCGTAGGCATCGGCGCCCGGCACCCACACGATCAGCGGGAACGGACCCGTTCCCTCGGACGGGGTGTAGAGATCGAGCGTGAGCCCGTAGCCGTACGGAAGGTTCATCGCGGCGCGATACGTCAGGTCGTCGTTCACGACCTGCACGTTCGCGCGCGAACGGCCGAGGGTGGCGTTGACGGGCGACGCGAGCTGCACCGCGAACGTCTCGTCGTCCTCCGGCGTTGCGTCGCCGGCGATGCGCAGCGCGATCGTCTTCACCGTCTCGCCCGGCGCGAAGGTGAGCGTGCCGGAGGCGGCGGCGTAATCGGCGCCGCTGCTGGCGGTGCCGTCTTCGGTCGCGTAGCCGACGATGACCGCATCCATGGTCGACGAGGAGAGCTCGACGGAGAGCGTGACGCTCGCCTCGCCCGAATTGCCCTCGATGACGACGACGTCGCGGACCGAGACCTGCGGCGGACCGGCGGCGTAGTCGACGGCCGTGCTGCTCGGCTCGAAGTTGCCGTTGCCGAGGAACGCGATGTCGAGGTGATGGTCGCCGCTGGAGAGGGCGGAGAGGTCGAGGACCACCGTGCCGGCGGCGACGGCCTGCTGCGCGATGACGGTGCCGTTCTCGCTCACCGTGACGACGCCGGTGACGTCGAGCCCGGGGCGCGCCGTCGCCGAGACGCCGACGGTGAGCGTGGATCCGGTTGCGGTGGCTGAGGTGACGGTCGCTGCCTTCCGCACGGTCACCATGGCCGGCGTGCTGCTGCTGCCGTCGAAGCGGGCATCGCCGGGATAGGAAGCGTAAAGGATGTACGTGCCGGCATCGAGCACGATCGAGGGGAAGACCGCGGTGCCGTTCTCGAGGGTGGCGGAGCCGACGTCTTGGACGGTCACGGTGCCGGTCGCTGTGCCGAACGCCGGCGCCACCGGCTGGACGATCACGCGCAGGTTGAGAGGATCGCCGTGGACGTGCGGCATCTCGGGCATGCTGAGGGTAGCCGTGGTCCTGCCGCGCAGCACCTCGTGCGTCATCGCCGCGGCGCTGGGGGCGAAGAGCGGCGTGCCGTCATAGACGGCGGCGAGCGCGTGTACGCCCGGCTCGAGCGTCGCGTTCAGCGTCGCCGCGCCGTTTACGAGCGGGAGCGTCTGCAGTTCCGCGCCGTTGTCGGTGAAGGTGACGCTGCCGTTCGGGACGCCTTCGCGCGCCACGACGCGCACACTGAACGTGGCGCCTTCGCCGAACTGTGTCGAGGCGGCGTTCTGCTCCGTCTCGATCTCGGTCGGCTCGATGGCGGTCAGGACGACGTCGTTGCCGTCGCCGCCGGCGTACGTGATGCGGAACTTCCACGGCGCGAGATCGACGATCGAGTCCTCGGCCTGGCCGGCGAACGTGCCGGAGACGGCATCGGTGCCGTCGTTGTCGATGATGGTGAAGGTGTCGCCCGCCGCGGGTGAGCCGGTGGGTACGGTGAGCTGCAGCGAGACGTCGCCGAGCGTGACCGCGCCGGTGACTTCGAGGAGATCCGAGGTGCCGCCGGGGACGAGGTCCGCGTGGAAGCGGCCGTCGATGGAGATCGACTGCGTGTGCAGCGTGCCGATCTGGTGTGCGTCGCCGCAGCACGGCGGATTGGGACCGAGGATGAGCGCGCCGGCGACCGTGGCCGCGCCGACCGTACCGTTCCCGCTCAGCGGACCGATGATGGCGGCATTCGGCAGCGAGCCGGTGATGTCGGCCGTCCCGCGGATCGTGCCGCTGAACGCACCGCTGCCGGCGAAGGTCATGCCGCTGCCCGTCACCACGATCGAGCCGTCGCCTGCGAGCGGTCCGTTGAAGGTCGTGTTGTACGACTCGACGGTGAGCGTGTGACTGCCGACGTCGATGCCGCCGTGGTACGTGCTGGTCACGGCGCCGCCGAGGCGCACGTTCGCGCCGAGCGCCAGATCGAGGTTGACGACGAACGGTGCGGTATGGTCGAGCGTGATGTCGCCGGTGAGCGTGAGCGCATTCCCGTTCAGCGTCGACGGCACCCGGATCTCCATCGGACCGACGCTCGTACCGGCCGGCAGGTCGTTGGTCATGGTGTGGTTCGCGGAGCCGTGCGGGAAGAGGAGCGGCTCGCCGGCGGACGGAATCGCGGCCGGCGACCAGTTGCCCGGATCGGACCAGAGGGCGCTGTTCGCGCCCGTCCACGCTTTGCTCGCGCTGACGGCGGTGAGGACGACGTCGTTGCCGTCGCCGCCGGCGTAGCTGATCGCCACCGAGCCGCCGGGGAGCGCGATCTGCGCACCTTCCGGCAGACCGCTGAACGTGCCGGCGACCGGGTCGGTGCCGTCGTTCTCGATGATGGTGAACGACTGCCCCGCGACCGAGCCGCTGAGCACGGTGACGTGCAGCCAGGCCGTGCCGATGGTGACGCTGCCCGTAGCGTCGATGCGGTCGGACGTGCCGGCGGGGACGAGGTCGACGTACGTGTCCCCGCCGATGGTGACGGACTGCGTGTGCAGCGTGCCGATGGCGTGCGTGTCGCCGCAGCACGGCGGCGTCGCGCCGGGGAGCAGCCGGCCGGTGGTGGTCACGGCGCCGAGCGTGCCGGCGCCGGCGAGCCAGCCGGTGAAGGAGGCGTTCGGCATCGAGCCGACCAGGTTGACGTTGCCGGCGATCGGGCCGCTGAACGAGCCGCTGCTGGTGATGGTCAGGCCGTAGTAGTTCTCCGCGATCGCGCCGCTGCCCTCGATCGGGCCGGCGATGGTGGTGTTGTACGAACGGATGCCGAGGGTGTGACCGTTGACGTCGATCGCGCCGTTGTACGTGCTCGTGCCGGCGGCACCGAGCGTCACGTCGGCGCCGAGCTCGAGGTCGACATTGCAGGTGAAGACGGCGTTGAATGCGAAGGTGACGTCGCCCGTCAGCGTGAGCGGATTGCCGCTCAGCGTGTACGAGGCGCGGAAGTCCATCGCGCCGGCGGTCGCGCCGCCGGCCAGATCGTTCGTCATGACCGTGCGCGCGGCACCGACCGGGAAGATCAACGCCTCGCCCGCCGATGGCACGCCGGCCGGCGACCAGTTGGCGGGATCGGACCAGAGGGCGCTGCTCGCTCCCGTCCAGCTCCGCGACGCGCTGGTGGCGGTGAGGACGACGTCGTTGCCGTCGCCGCCCGCGTAGCTGATGGTGACCGTGGCGCCGGGGAGCGCGATGGACGCGCCTTCCGGCAGGCCGTCAAACGTCCCGGTGATGGCATCGCTGCCGTCATTGTCGATGAGCGTGAACGTCTCGCCGCTGCCGATCGAGCCGCTGGGCACGGCCACGTTCAGCGCGCCGCCGCCGAGGGTCACGCTGCCCGTGACCTGCAGACGGTCGGACGTGCCGGCGGGAACGAGGTCGGCGTACATCGGGCCGCCGATCGAGACCGACTTCGTCTGCAGCGTGCCGATGGCGTGCGTGTCGCCGCAGCACGGCGGCTTCGTTCCGAGGAAAAGGAACTGGACCGTGGCCGCCCCGGCAGTGCCGTTGCCGCTGAGCGACCCTGTGAACGTGGCATCGGGCAGGGCGCCGAGGAGATCGATGGTGCCGGTCACGTTGCCGCTGAACGAGCCGCTGCCGGCGATGGTGATGCCGGCACCGGTCACGGCAATCGTGCCGCTGCCGTCGAGCGCGTAGAGCGTCGTGTTGTACGAGTGGATGGTCAGCGTATGGCTGTTGACGTCGATCGCGCCGTTGTACGTGCTGGTGCTCGCGGCGCCGAGAGTGACGTTCGCGCCGAGCGCGAGGTCGGCGTTGCAGGTGAAGCCGGCGAACCCGAACGTGAGATCGCCCGTCAGCGTGAGCGGATTGCCGTTCAGCGTGTACGCCGTGCGGAAATCCATCGGGCCGACACTCGTGCCGGCCGGCAGGTCATTGTTCATGACCGTGCGCGTCACCCCCGCGGGAAACACGAGCACGTCGACGGAAGCGGGCACGCCCGCGGGCGACCAGTTGCCCGGCTCCGACCAGGCGTCGCTGACGGCGCCGGTCCAGGAGCGGGTGATGGCGTACGACGGGGTGGCGAGACAGAGTGCGGCGACGACCAGCGCGAACGCGCGAACGAACATCGGTTCTCCCGGGGGGTGGATTGCTGCGGACTAGACTGAAAATAACTAAAGTCCGATCAAGGCACCCTGATTCCCGGGAGAGCTCGCTTAGAACCGCCAGCCGACGCCCAGCGAGAGCTTGAACGGCTCGTCGTACGCGTAGGTGCTGCCGAGGGTCTGTTTCACGTCGAAGCGCAGCGACCACGATTCCACGGGGTTGAAGTCCACTCCCGCCACGACCTCGGGCGCAATCTGGTTGTCGTACAACTGGAGCGGGTCGGCCGGCGCCGCCACGTAGCGCACGCCGGCGCCGGCGTAGGGACGCCAGCGGGTGCGCACGCCCTGGAATGAGTAACGCGCCACGGCGTCGAACGGATACGTGCGCGCGCCTTCCTGCTCCTGGACCGCGGCCGCGAGCTCCGCGGACCACTTGCGCGAGAAGCGGTGCTCGTAGGCGAGGCCGTAGCCCGCGTCCAGGAAACTGCCGCCGCCCTCGCTCCAGCCGAAGGCGACGTTGCTCAGGAAGAGGGAGACGCGATTGGGGCGGTCGATCGTCTGCGCGGACGCGGAGACCGCCAGGAGCGAGACCACGAAGCCGAGCACGAATTTGCGCATGGCCTCATTCAACTCCCGCGGACCCGCGTCCGCTGCAACGAAAACTACACAGTCTCGACGATCATCGCCGCCGCCTCGCCGCCGCCGATGCAGATGGCGGCCAGGCCGCGCTTCGCGCCGCGGTCCTGCAGGGCGTGAATGAGCGTGACCAGGATGCGGGCGCCGCTGGCGCCGATCGGGTGGCCGAGGGCTACCGCGCCGCCGTGTACGTTCAGCTTCTCGTGAGGGATGTTCGCGTCCTTCATCGCCGCGAGCGCCACCGCCGCGAATGCCTCGTTGATCTCGAAGAGGTCGATGTCGTCGGCGGTCAGGTTGGCGCGGCGGAGGACGATGTCGATCGCCTTGGCCGGTGCGGTGGTGAACCACTCCGGCTCGTGGGCGGCGGAGGACTGGGCGACGATGCGCGCGATCGGCTTCAGGTTGTTCTTCTCCGCGAACTCGGCCGAGGTGACGACCATCGCCGCGGCGCCGTCGTTGATCTTCGACGCGTTCGCGGCCGTGACCGTGCCGCCATCCTTGACGAAAGCCGGCTTGAGCGTGGCCATCTTCTCGAGCGGCGCGGTGAACGGCTCCTCGTCGTCGACGATCACCGACTTGCCGCGCTTTCCTTCGATCTCGACGACGGCGATCTCCTTGCGGAACTTGCCGTTCTTCACCGCATCCTGCGCGCGGCGGTAGGACTCGAGCGAGAACGCATCCTGCTGCTCCCGCGTGAAGGTGTACTTCGTGACGCACGCCTCGGCGCAGTTGCCCATGTGCTTGTCGCCGTACGGGTCCCACAGCCCGTCGTGGATCATGATGTCGATCATCTTGCCGTTGCCCATGCGATAGCCGGAGCGCGCCTGCGGCAGGGCGTAGGGGGCGTTGGACATCGACTCCATGCCGCCGGCGACGGCGAGGTCGTATTCGCCGCAGCGGATGTCGTTCGCCGCGTACATGACCGCCTTCATCCCCGAGCCGCAGACCTTGTTCACCGTGACCGCGCCGGCCGAGGTGGGCACGCCGGCGAAAATGCCGGCCTGGCGCGCGGGCGCCTGCCCGATGCCGGCCTGCAGGACGTTGCCCATGATGACCTGCTGGATCTGGTCCGCGGAGACGCCGGAGTTCTCCAGCGCGCACTTGATGGCGATGGCACCGAGACGGGGGGCGGGGATGGCGGAGAGCGTACCGAGGAACGAGCCGATTGGAGTGCGGGCGCCGCCGAGGATGACGATGTCTTTCATGGGGGAAGTTCTATCACGAAGGCTCACAGGCTCACAGGTGCAGAGGCCCACAGGAGAGACTGCTATGGGCCTGTGAGCCTGTGAGCCCTCTGCTAGAATCCGGCTCGCCTACCGAATCACGTCAGGAGTACCGATCACAATGACCATCGCCCCGATCACCGACCGCCGTCTCCACATCCAGCCGGCGGAGGTCCACAACGTCCTCGAACGGCACATGCTCGCGGACGGCTACGAAATCGTCATGGACCTGCGCAAGTCGCAGGGCTCGTGGGTGTTCGACTCCCGCGGCAAGGGACGCATCCTCGATTTCTTCACCAACTTCGCGTCCATTCCCATCGGCTACAACCACCCGAAACTCGACACGCCGGAGTTCCGCGACCGGCTGGCCGAGGTGTCGGTGAACAAGCCGGCCAACTCGGACATCTACACCACCTACATGGCGGAGTTCGTCGAGGTCTTCTCGCGCCTGGCCACGCCGCCGAATTTCTCCAGGCACATGTTCTTCATCGAAGGCGGCTCGATGGGCGTGGAGAACGCCATCAAGGCGGCTTTCGACTGGAAGGTGCGCAAGAACTTCGCGAAGGGCTACAAGGAAGTGAAGGGACAGCAGGTCATGCACCTGCGCCAGTGTTTCCACGGCCGTTCGGGCTACACGCTGTCGCTGACGAACACCGATCCGACGAAGACGGACTACTTCCCGAAGTTCGACTGGCCGCGCATCGAGAATCCGTTCATCAGGTTCCCGCTCGATGACGAGTCGCTGCGGGACGTCGAGCAGCGCGAGGCGGCGGCGCTGGCGCAGGCCAAGCAGTTCCTGCACGAGCGCAAGGACGACATCGCCGCCTTCATCATGGAGCCGATCCAGGGCGAAGGGGGCGACAACCACTTCCGCCCCGAGTTCTTCCGCGCCATCCGCCAGCTCTGCGACGAGAACGAGATGATGCTCATCTTCGACGAGGTGCAGGCCGGCGTCGGCATCACCGGGAAGATGTGGGCCTTCCAGCATTACGGCGTGGAGCCGGACCTCTTCGCGTTCGGCAAGAAGACGCAGGTGTGCGGCTTCGCCTCGAACGAGCGCATCTTCGAGATCGAGGACAACGTCTTCAAGCTCTCCTCGCGCATCAACTCGACGTGGGGCGGGAACCTGACGGACATGGTCCGCTCGCAGCGCTACTTCGAGATCATCGACGAGGAGCGGCTGGTGGAGAACGCGGCCACGGTCGGCGCGTACTTTCTCGGCGAGCTTCAGCGCTTCCAGGCGGAGTTCCCGAAGCTGGTCTCGAACGTGCGCGGCCGCGGCCTGATGTGCGCGTTCGACCTGCCGGACGGCGACACCCGCAAGGCGGCCCTCGGCGCGTTCATGAATCACAACGTGCTGGTGCTGGCCTCGGGACCGCGCTCCGCCCGCTTCCGCCCGCCCCTCAACCTGTCGATGGACGAGGCGGCGGAGGGGATCCGGCGGATGGAGAAGGCGCTGAAAGATATGGCCTGAAGCAGTTGCTAGTTGCTGGTTGCTGGTTCGTTGCGGCTTTCGGGTGAACCGCAACGAACCAGCAACCAGCAACACAGCAACCGCCGCAGGCGCTAGAGCATCCAACGCTTCAGCTGGGGCGCGCGGCTGCGGCTGACGATGAGCGTGCTGGCGTCTTCGAGCACCACCCGGTAGCGGGCGCTCCCCTCTCCCGTCACCTCTCGGATCTTGTCCGTGCGGATGATGGCGGAGCGGTGGATGCGCAGGAACTGCATCGGGTCGAGCTTTTCCTCCAGCTCGTTCAGAGTGCGGGCGATGAGGTAGCTGCGCCCCCGCGTGTGGATGCGCGCGTAGTCCCCCTCCGCCTTGATCCAGATGATGTCGCTCACCGCTACCGGCACGAGGGAGTCGCGGTGCGGGACGAGGATGCGGTCCGGGCGCGGGCCGAGGTCGCGCAGCAGGCGCGCGAGGTTGGCGTTTCCTCCGCCGCGCCGCTGCCGCGCTTTCTCGATCGCCGCGGCGAAGCGCTCTTCCGAGAACGGCTTGAGCAGATAGTCGACGGCGTTCACCTCGAACGCGCGCAGCGCGTAGCCGTCGTACGCGGTGGCGAAGATCACCAGCGGCAGCGCGTCGCGGCCGTCCAGAATCGAGAATACGTCCGGGCCGGGCATGCGCACGTCGAGCAGCAGCACGTCCGCCTCCGTCGTCTCCAGCGTCCGCTGCAGTTCCTCGGCGTCGCGGCACTCGGCCACGATCTCCACGTCGGCGTGCTTGCGGCCGTAGCGGCGCACGAGCTTCCGCGCGAGGTCTTCGTCATCCGCAATGACGACCCGCAGCCGGGACGTCGAGCGAGACGATGAAGCGTCCGTCGCGGCGTTGGAAGTCGAGCCTGAAGTCATTGCCATATGTCCCCTCCAGCCGCCGCCGCGTGAGCTCGAGGCCGCGCCCCGCGCCGTTTCCGGTCTCGGAGCCGCGGCCGGTGTCCGAGACCTCCATGCGCAGCCGCCCGCCGTCGACGCGCGCGGCCACGCGCACCTCGCCGCCGTCGGGACAACTGCTGATGCCGTGCTTCACGGCATTCTCGACCAGCGGCTGCAGGATGAGTGGCGGCACGCCGACCGGGCCGGCCTCGCGGCTGATGTCGATGTCGATGCCGAGACGCGCGGAGAAGCGGATCTTCTCGATGTCGAGATAAGCGCGAATCAGCTCGATCTCCCGCTCCAGCGGGACGTGATCCAGCTCGATACGCCGCAGCGTCGACTGCAGCAGCTCGGAGAGGCGCAGCACCATTTCCCGCGCCCGCGGCGGATCGGTGTCGATCAGCGCGAGGACGGAGTTCAGCGAATTGAAGAGAAAGTGCGGCTGGAACTGCGCCTTCATCGCCGTCAGCTCCGCCTCGCGCGCGGCGATCTCGAGCTGCGCCTCGCGGCGCTCCTGCTCCCGCTCGCGCCGCGTCGACTGCAGCGTCAGCGTCACGCCGAGGACGGTGCCATAGGCCAGGGTGGCCGTGATGAGCTGAAAGCCCCAGCTCTCGCGGTAGACGATATTCCAGAAATTCGGCCCCACCACGGCGCGGAGGAAGAGCATCTGCGAGCCCTGCCACGCGGTGATGACGGCGATGCCGAGGAGCGCGTGGGCGGTGACGAACAGCATCAGCGGCGGGCGGCGGGCGTGCAGCCGCTCCGCCACGCGCCAGACGACGATCGAGAGCAGCGCCAGCGTGTACGTCTCCACGGCCTGATTGATGAAGGCGTAGAGCGTCGCCACGTGCGGCAGCTGCAGCTTGAAGACGACGCCCAGCAGCAGCGCCACGGCGGTCCAGCCGGCGAGAAAGCGCAGGACCGGGCGGGGGCGCCGCGGCTCGGAGAGGTCGAGGGTGGTCATCGGACGTTCTGGAGACGCTTCCGAACGTACTCCGATTCGGGCGCGATGGCCAGCGCCAGCTCGTATTGCGCCCGTGCGTCGGCGCGGCGGTTCTGCTTCTCCAGCACCTGGCCGAGGAGCAGGTGCGTCTCGAAGCGTCCCCAGTTCGGCCACGGCTTCTCCGGCGGCTCGCTCCTGAACAGCTCCAGCGCCTTGCGCAGGAACGGCTCCGCCACCGCGGCGCCGCCGCCATATTCCGCGGGGCGATAGAAGGCGCTGCTGCCGTGCAGGTAGTGCACGCGCGGGTTGTACGGCTCGAGCTCCATGGCCTTCTGCAGCGCGGCGCGCGATTTCTGCCCGAGCTCCGGGGCGCGGAAGGGAAAGGCGCCGATGGCGGCGCCGTACGTGGAGCCGAGGAGCGCGTGCGCGTCGCCGCTGCGCGGCTGCTTCGCGACCGCCTGCTCGAGCTGCTCGATGGCCTCGAGGAACAGCGCCTTGCGATCGTCTTTCGCGGTCAGGGCGAGCGCGCGCGCGACGTAGCCGCGCGTGTAGTGCTGGTCCGCGGGCAGCTCGTCACGGATGGCGCGCAGCTCCGCGGGACCGGCCTTGCCGAGGCGGGCGACGAGCGTGGACCAGTCGGTGGCGAAAAGGAGGGTCAGTGCGAGGAGTGTCTTCATCATTTCGTCCAGGTCAGGGCGACGTAGACCGAGCGCGGCGCGGCGCTGACCACCGGCCGTTTCTCGGAGTAGTCGCGGGAGTAGGCGTACTCGAACGCGTTCTCGCGCGCGAGGATGTTCGAGACGCCGAGGATGTAAATGAGCGACCGGCGGCGGTAGCTCGACGAGAGATCAACCCGCTCGTAGCGCGGGAGGCGGTCGGAGTTGATCGCGCCGTAGACGGGCACGAAGCCCTGCGCCGTCTCGATCGCGGCGGTGACCGGCGTGGCCGGACGGCCGGAGGCGGAGCTGTACGCGAGGCCGAGGGCGATGCGCGGTGTCGGGTTGAACGTGCCTGCCAGCGTGAGGCTGTGCGGGATCCAGAAGTCGGGACGCCACGCGCCGGAGGGGATCGTGAACCGCTGCCGCTGCTCGTGCGGCGTCCAGCGCCGCCACGCGTCGACGTACGCGTAGCTCGCGCGCAGGCCGAGCTTCGTCCATTGCCGCTGCACGTAGACGTCGGCGCCCTGCGCCGCGCCGAAGCCGTTCGAGGTGAACGCGTCCCCTTCTTCCAGCGGCAATTGAGAGTACGTCTTGCGATACGTCTCCACGCGCGCGTGCAGCCACGTCTCGGGGTTGCCGTATTCGTAGCCGGCGATCCAGTGCACGGCGCGCATGGGACGTAGGACGGGCTTCAGCCCGTCCAGGCGGGCTGAAGCCCGCCCCACATCGAAGTACGCGGACGCCGGCGCCTGGTGGTAGATGCCCCACGCGAAGCGGAGCTGCTCGTGCGCGCGCAGGGCCACGGTCACGTTCAGCCGCGGGTCGAGCCATGTGCCGCTGCGCTGCGAGCGGTCCACGCGCGCGCCGAGGGTCGGCGTGACGCGGCCGAACGTGCGCTCCACTTCCGCGTGCAGCCCCACGTGCCAGTCGCGATAGTCGACGTCGAAGTCGCGGCTGCCGCTGACGCCACCGTAGTCGCCGCCGCGAATCGACGTGCGGCCGGTGATGTCCTGGCGGGCGCGGTCGGCGTCGACGCCGGTGCGCACGATGAACGTGCCGAGCAGGCGCGAGAGGTCGAGGCGCCAGGAGAGGCGCAGGTCTTCGTTCCGCAGATCGAGCACGCCGGCGTCGGTGCGGTTCGAGTAGCGGTCGGCGCCGAGGGCGCTGCTCATCTGCCAGCCGGCGAGATGGTTCTTCCACGACGCGGCCACGACGCCGTGGCTTGACTCGGCGTGCAGGAAGCCGTCGAACGACTCGCGCTCGAGGCGCACGCCGACGCCGGTGCGCTGCTCCATGGCGAAGATCTTCAGCGTGCCCAGCCGCGGCGAGTCGTGGTGGAAGCTGGCGTTGAGGTCCCAGCCATCCGGGTAGCGGTCGAACTCGCGCGGCGCGCCGTTGACGGCGAAGAGGAGGCGCGGGAAGCGCATGTTTCCCGAGGCCCGCATCCCCGAGCGCGCGCCGCCGGGCATGGCCGCGCGCAGGGAGGCGCCGGCCAGGCCGATGGTGGCGGTGAGCGCGGTCGAGGAAGGACGGCCGAGGCCGCGCAGGTCGACGATCGCGCTCAGCGCGTTGCCGTAGCGCGCGGAGAAGCCGCCGGTGCTGAAGGCGATCCCCTCGAGGAGGAACGGTTCGACGGAGCCGGCCTGCCCACCGGACGGCGTCTCGTAGCGGTACGGGTGCGCGATGGTGGTGCCGTCGAGCAGCACGCGCACTTCGCTGACGTCGCCGCCGCGGACGAAGAGTCCCGCGCCGTCGTCGGCACGGGCCACGCCGGGAAGGGTCTGCAGGGCGCGGAAGACGTCTCCCTGCGCGCCGGGCGTGCGCACGATGTCGAGCGGGCGGCGCGTCCAGGTGGACATCGGCACGTCGCGGTCCGCGGCCGCCGG
>Ga0196976_1001038_pt1 | contig 14052 bp, 12 predicted proteins | sample S3v_513CmetaG_FD_148644 | JGI IMG/M metagenome (GOLD analysis project Ga0196976, IMG submission 148644) | Soil microbial communities from Anza Borrego desert, Southern California, United States - S3+v_5-13C | ecosystem: Environmental > Terrestrial > Soil > Desert | place: USA: California...
AGGTCGCGCGCGCCATCCTGGAAGAACTCGCGAACCACACGGGACACGACATCGGCATCGTGACCAAGTCGAATCTCGTGCTGCGCGACGTTGACGTCTTGAAGCGCATAGCGGAAAGCAATGAAATCTTCGTCAACCTGACGATCACGACCATGGATGTCCAGCTTGCGCGCACGCTGGAGCCGCGCGCTCCGCGGCCCGACCTGCGCCTCGAAGCGGTTCGGAAGCTTAACGAAGCGGGAGTGCCTGCGGGGGTGATTGTTGCCCCCGTGATGCCGGGTATCACCGACTCCGTCGCGAACCTTGAAACTCTTGTGGCGGCAACCCGGGAGGCCGCGGGACGTTACATCTTCGCCAATCCGCTTTTTCTTAAGCCCTGCTCGGCAAGCGTATTCCTGCCGTTCCTTGAAAGAGAGTTTCCTCAGCTCGTGGCCGATTATCGTGAGCGATACTCCAGCCGCGCCTTCCTGCCTGCGAATTACCAAAAACACATCTCCGAGCTTATGGCCGACTTGCGACGTAAATACGGATTTGCCGCCCGGCACGATTACATGAGTTCGCCGAAGCAATCGGGTCAGAGCTCAGAGCCTGGCCGCGACAGGAGGAAACGGATTCTTCAAACTCACGAGAGCAGCAGTGAACAGCTAAACCTGGCGTTCTAGCACACGATGAATTGATTACTTTAGTTTCCGCGATTATGTTGCGCTGGCAGGGCGAGGGGCGTAGCGTAACTGCCTATGACGCAGCAACTCACACCTGAGAAGATCCGAGCCGAAGTTGAGCGTTTCTGGAAAGCCTTCACGTCAAAATCAACCGAATTACAGGAGTTCTATTCGTTTGACGCCAACGTGTTCGGTTCCATGGCAACCCGGCCGGAACTCGGGCGACTGGCCGCGGTACGACGCGAGCGCGAGTACTTCCATGCCGACACTACGGTAACCGCGAGCGTCACCAGTCCCGTCGATGTCATGGTGTTCGGCAACGTCGCCGTCGCGATCTACACACTGGAATGCCACGTGACGAACGCGCGAGTGGGAATCGGCAGGAAGGCCGACGAGAATATAAAAGTCGGACGCGTAACGCAGGTGTTTGCGATCGAACCCGACGGCGAGTTGCGCATCGTTCACGAGCACATCTCGGAGCCGAACGAGTGGGCGATTGACGCGCGCGCTCAAGCTTCCAGAACCTCGGCGGCTCCCAAACGGTAGAGGCAGAAGCGACAGCCCGCCTGCTCGGCCAATCAGCTTACGGTATCGGCCTCGAGCACTTCGCTGACGAAACGGCGCGGTGTCGGCCGTACTTCCGGTCCATAACCGAAGCGCAACACGAGTTGCGGATAGCCAGTCATGTCGAGCGCGTCCCGCAACTGCGGGCGGAGTTCCTCTACTTCCACTGGTTGATTCAGGTACGAAGCCCAGACGTTGCTTGCACGTGCCGTGAGAAGAACGCGCGCAAGCGCCTGCCCGGCTGCAATCCAGTCATGAGCGGTATCGGCTTCAGTGCCGAATACGGTGAGAATCGGAGAGCCTTCGGCGAGTTCGCGGTCACGCGCCGCCTGGAAGTTACCGAGATCGAAGGTGCGGATCACGAATGGTCCGGTGACGGAAATCAGGTCCGGGAAACCGAACCCGTAGCCTGGAATGCCGTCGCGGGCATCCGCGCGGTTCGATCGAACCCATGCGGCAAGTTCGCGCCGGAAGTTCTTGCTCGCCATCTGCATGCGGTCGCCGCGGCCTACGAGTTCCACCAGTGCGCTGCGGCGCGTTTCTGCACGAACCACGAACAACGACGCACCCTCAACCCTGGCGGCAGCTTGCATGTCCACCAGCAACGCGTCGGGTAATTCCCTGTCCTCGAAGCGGTGCCGGTTTGTCCGGCGGCGAAGAATTGCGCGGAATAGCGCCTGTTCTTCGGGGGAAGCGATATACGAATCCCCGATTCGCACTGTTGCAAGCAGGTCAGGGTCGTGGGGCTTGGGAAGGATATCGACAATGTCGCGCAATCCGAAATACCGCATCGCGATCCGTAGATGGAACAATGCGGCTCCGCAGCTCATGACGAGCTCGCGATCATCAGGATCGACAACCGGCAAACCGCGAGACCGGTCCGCATAGAGTTCCAGCCACCCGCCACGCAAACGGAAAAGCCAGGGCTGCGTGTTATGGGATGACGGGGCAAGCACGGCATAGTTCAGCAGGAACGAGAAACGTTCAGACGCACTTGCGTTTGCGGGAAACTCGAGCTCGGAAACTGTCCACGGATTCTGCGATTTCACAACCGGAGCGGTTGACATAAGCCTCTCCCCACGGGCGCAGTATACTCCAGAGAAAACGTCCCGTCGTCAGTTATGAAGGCGTTGCAGAAGCGTCTGCGGCTTTTAGAATCTCGGGTACGTTGGGCGCCGCAGCAGATTCTGTTCGGGCGCATCAAAGAGATTTGGAGTACCTGAACCTGGAGAACCGATGAAACGACCCATCTTCGCGTGCATTGTGGCGGCTAGCCTGCTGATTTCGAGCGCCACGCTCATTTTGGCCCAGAGTGCGCCCACGCAGACGCCCGCTCCGGTAAAGACGAAGCGCACAACCCCACTCGACATCAATACCGCCACTCGCGACGAACTGATGGCGCTGCCCGGGGTGGGCGAAATCTACGCGTTGAAAATCATCACCAGGCGTCCGTACCAGCGCAAAGATGAGTTGGTAACGAAGGGCGTAATGCCGAAGTCGCTTTATAACAAGATCGCTAACTTGATAGTTGCACGTCACCCCGGAGAGAAAGCCAAGTAGAGGTAATTCGAGGGAGCGATCGCATGTATTCAGGGCCTGAACCAGACGTGCGGCGGCATGTCCAACCACTTGCGTGTGAGAGGGCTGATGCCGACCGAGATTAAGACCGACCCGCTTTTCGAATCCAAGCTCGACAAATCGCTCCTGACTCGAAGACAGTTCCTCGCCGGCGCGGGGGTCCTTGCCGCCGGAGCAGCGGTGACGGGCGGCTCCAGTTGGGCGGCGAGCGATAACTTCGTCGTGGAGCACCATGAGTTTCGCCTGAAGCGCCTGCCTGCCGCGCTCGACGGCATCACGCTCGCCCAAATCAGCGACATACACTTCAACACGTATCTCGGCGCGGACTACCTGAATCGAGTTGTAGCCACAATAAACGAGCTGCAACCCGACCTCGTGGTCATCACTGGCGACTTCGTAACCGGATCCGGTCCACGCGAGCAATCCCTACAGGACGTCCGTGAGTGCGCGCAGGTACTGGCCGGGCTGACACCCGCCATCGCGACCGTGGGGATACTCGGCAATCATGACCACGACGTGGGAGCGGGAGCGATGACGACAACTCTTGCGACCGGAGCAGTGCGCGTCCTTCGGAATCAGTCAATTCCAGTTGAACGCGCCGGCGCGCGCCTCTGGCTGTGCGGGCTGGACTCGGCAACGCGCGGGCGTCCTGACGTTGCGGTCACAATCAGCGGCATACCTCGGCAGGACTGCAAAATCGTGCTCGTCCACGAACCGGACTACGCGGACGTGGTCGCGCGATTTCCCGTGGACCTGCAACTTTCGGGACATTCTCACGGCGGACAGATACGACTACCCTTCATCGGCCCGCTGATTCTGCCGAGACTCGCCTATAAGTACACCAAAGGCCGCTATCGAGTCCGCGAATTGACTGTGTACACGAACCGCGGGATCGGAGTCATCGGCGTTCCGATGCGGATGCTGTGTCCGCCGGAGATCACGTTTGTCACTCTGCGAGCGGGGTGATGGACGGTTTCAAGGTTTCCTTCACGCTGCCAGTTCCGTTGCTTGCAGGAACGGGACAACCTGTTTCAGGTCATCGATGAAACGGGCCATCTCGGCATGGCGCGTCGCCTCGTTCTCGGTGCGAAGAATGGAGGAGGGATGTACAGTCGCCATGATGACGTAGGGCAACAGATTCGAACGGATAATCTCGCCCCGACTCTCGGTGACCCTGAAGCTCCTTCCCAGCAGCGCCTGGGCGGCGGTCGCGCCGAGGCAAATGACGGCTCGCGGTTTCACCACGGCTATTTCAGCGTCCAGCCACGGTCGGCAAGCTGCAATCTCCATCGCGTTCGGCTTTTTGTGTATGCGGCGCTTGCCTCTCGGCTCCCACTTGAAGTGCTTCACTGCATTCGTGACGTAGACTGACGTTCGGTCGATTCCGGCAGCTTCCAGCGCATTGTCGAGGACGCGTCCGGCGGGGCCAACGAAAGGCTTCCCCTCCAGGTCCTCTTTGTCTCCCGGCTGTTCACCAATGAAGAGGACGCGGGCGTTGCGCGCACCATCGCCGAAAACGGTTTGTGTACCCGACTTCCAGAGATCACAAGCCTTGCAGTCGCGGGCCGCCGTCTGCAATTTCTCGATCGTAGGATTGAGCGGCACGAGTGGGGCTGCGTTCGGAACATCGCGTCGCGGCATTTGTGGGGAGATGCCATCAGGCGGGGAGAAGGATGCGTTCGCGGCTCACCCGCAGGAAAGGTTTCAAGGTTGCACGTTTCGAGGGTTCTGGAATCTCAGGTTCAGAGTTTCACTTTGAAATTCCGAAATTTTGAAACCTTCGGAACCTTGAAGCTGTAAAAAGCCCCGGCCTGAAAAGACCGGGGCTTCATTACTCAACGAGCATTAGCGGCGACCTGCAAGTTCGGGTTCGGGTTTGACCTGCCACTCGCCTTCAAGCACCTTGCCGCGCTTGTCATACGAGTGCCCTGTCACTAGTCCGAGGACGAACCAGCCGAGAACAAGAGCGCCGATTGCGAAGAGCGTGTCGCCGATCACGCGCATCCAGCGCAGGTTGTTCATGATGCCTTGCTGCATGAACTCGGCCGAACGTGCATACCAAGTCCCGACTTCGACCGCAGCCCAGGCCTGCATGAGCCCAATCGGCAGAAGCGAGAGCACCACCATCAACATGAGGCCGATGTTGATCAACCAGAAGGCGATCGAAAGCGGCTTGTCACGCCAGGCCATTCCGGGTCGCAGTGCGCGCAGGCAGAAGAGCATGAGGCCGAGGCCGAGCATGCCATACACGCCGAACAGCGCCGTATGTCCGTGTACCGGAGTAGTGTTCAAACCCTGCATGTAGTAGAGCGCAATGGGCGGGTTGATGAAGAAGCCGAACAGGCCGGCTCCCACGAAATTCCAGAACGCAACTGAAACGAAGAAGTAGATGGGCCACTTGTAGGCGCTGACCCAGCCTGCGCGATCATTGCCTCGCGCCAGACGTATGTTCTCCCACGCCTCGAAACCGACAAGCACAAGCGGCACGACCTCCAGCGCGCTGAATACCGCGCCAAGTGCCAGCACTGCGGCCGACATACCGGTGAAGTAGAGGTGATGGAACGTGCCGATGATGCCGCCCGAGAGGAAGATCACCGTAGAGAACAGCACCGCCCGAGTCGCCGCATCGACCGCGATCAGTTTGAGTCGCGTGAACAGGAACGCGATAACAACCGTCGCGAAGACTTCAAAGAAACCTTCCACCCAGAGGTGAACCACCCACCAGCGCCAGTACTCGGCGGTCACCAGGTGCGAGCGCTGACCGTACATCAGGCCCGCGGAATAGAACACCGGGATGGCGATGCTGGAGATGAGAAACAGTGTAAGCAGGTGCCGGCTTTCGTCACGCTTGCGCAGGGCAGGAGCGAGGCCGCGCCACATGAGCCAGAGCCAGAAGACGAGTCCGCCGAACAGCAGGATCGCCCAGAAGCGTCCGAGATCGACGTATTCGTAGCCCTGCGTGCCGAACCACCAGGAAATTTTCAGGTCTTTGATGCGCTGCATCTCAGCGGCCCAGATACCGCCGAGTGATCCGGCTACAACTACAATCAGCGCCGCAAAAAGGACATTGACCCCGAGGCGCTGCCCCTTGGGCTCGAGTCCACTTACGGCAGGGGCGATGTAAAGACCAGTGGCAAGCCAGGAAGTAGCAATCCAGAAGATTGCAAGTTGGAGATGCCACGTCCGCGCGACAGAATAGGGCAGAATCTCAGCCAGCGGGATACCGTAGAAACCGGAACCTTCCACTCCGTAGTGCGCGGCAATCGCACCGAGCGCCACTTGAACCACCCAGAGCGCCGCAACCACGAAGAAGTACTTCACGGTTGCCCTCTGCGAGGGAGTGGGTTGCAGCCCAAGGAGCGGATCTTTTTGCGGCAACGGGCCGGGATCTTCATGCTTGCCCATTCTGGAAGCGAAATACCAGACCATGCCACCAACGCCGGCCAGCAAGAGTACGAAGCTGATGACACTCCAAACGACTGCGCCGCCAGTGGGCACGTTGCCAACGAGCGGTTCGTGAGGCCAGTTCTGGGTGTAGGTAATGTCACTTCCAGGCCGATTGGTGGTGGCGGCCCACGCTGTCCACCAGAAGAAGGCGGTCATCTGACTGAGCCGCGTAGGATCGGTGAGCGCGTTCTTGTGGATGGCGTATGCATCACGTCCATTGGAGAACACGTCAGCGTAATGGGCTGAGAGAGTCTCGAATGCTTCCGCGCGCACGGGATCGACGGTCACTGTGTCCGTCGCCGGATCGTACGTGTTGCGGCGCATCATCGATTGCAAGCGCGCCTGCAATTCCGCCTTCGGTCCTACCGGGAGCGACTCGAAGTCCTTCGCGCCGGCATCACGAGCCCAGCGGTCAAGGATGTATACGGCTTCGCGATGCAGATAATCCGCAGTCCAATCGGGGGCGACATAGGCGCCATGTCCCCAGATGCTGCCGACTTCGTGTCCGCCAAGCGATTGCCAGACGTTCTGACCGGTCTTGATGAACTCCCCGTCAAAAATGACGCGGCCGTCGGTGGTGGCGACCTTGCCGGGGACCGGCGGGGCTGAACTGATCGCCTTGTAGCCTACTCCGCCGAGCACGGCAAAGGAGCCGATCATCACAACTGCAAGCGCAATCCACAACTTGCGGTATTGCATGGTGCTGTTCCTCAGGAGAATTGAAAAGTTAAGATGCCCAAGAAAGCGATTCAGCTACTGCCGAACCATACCGAATGAAAAATGTGGGCGGGAAAGCATCCCGCCCACTAATCCTCTTATTGACCCCTGCTCTCCATCTCGAGAGCACGCGGGAACAGAATGTTGTTCTCGAGATGGATGTGCTGATGCAGATCAGCCTCAAACTCCTGCAATGCCGTGAACAAGGCGCGATAGCTGGTGCATGCATCCTCCGGCAGGGTGTAGTTGCCCGACACCTGTCGTAGCTCGCGCAGCGCAGAACCGGCGTTATCGTGCTCAAGAACCATCATGCGAACCGGGTTCTGAACAGTCCCGAAGCAACCGGCAGGCGGCATCGGACGACCGGTTGTCACGGACTCTTCCATCGCGGACACATAAGGGAAAAGGATCTGCTCTTCCTTCATGAGGTGACCGGCAAGTTCCTGACCGAGGTCGGAGAAGATGCGCTGGATTTCGTAAAGCTCCGGATGCATGGGGCCGCGCTTGCCGACCACTTTGGCCAGCAACAGCTCGATTCGCGGCACTTCAGTCCGTACGAATACATGGTGCGAGGAATTGATGTGCTCGATTAACTCGGTCAGCGAGAGTGCCTGAAATTCCTTCTGCGACGTGCGTGCCTCGACGTCGTGGCGGGCCTGCTCGAGTTCGGCAAGCACGCTATCGTAGGACAGGTTCGCGTCATGGCAGGCTTCGGCGAGCGGCTTGTGCCCGCCGCAGCAGTAGTCGATTCCGAGCTTTTCAAAAACACGGGTCGCAGCCGGATTCTCCAGCGCAACTTCACGGACAGTCATAGTAGCGGTCGCGTTCGTCATCTGTTCACCCCACATCGGTACTAATTCAAGCTCCTGTAAAAACTAGCGGCGGGAGGCCTTTTCACTTCCCGCCGCCCTAAAACGTTCATCACCAGGAGGGTTGAAGCGGCATCGTACTCCCCGGAGTACTCGCCGGAATGTTGTGACTTTATCGGTGCGGATTTGCGGCCACGATGACTTAAGTCACGGAAATGAGAGTTGGCGATACGGGGGATTTGGGACCCGTTTTCACGAGTAAGTGCGCTGCGTGTTACACTCCCGCTACTTCGGTAGGCGCATGAGGATTGCTGAACGATGAGGAAAATCGCTTCTGCCGCACTCGCCAGTCTGCTTCTCGTTACCGGCGCAATCGCACAGACAAACCAGACTGCGTCGCCCCGCACGGTCGTCAGGGCAGGGCGTCTGCTCGACGTGAAGTCAGGGCGCATGCTCGCGAGCCAGGACATTGTCATCGAAGGCGAGCGCATCGTGAGCTTCGGACCGGCGGGCGCCGCAGCGCCGCAGGGCGCGCGATTTATCGACCTGTCCAAATCCACTGTGCTCCCCGGCCTGATTGACGCGCACGTACACCTGAACTGGGACCCCGGAGACCTTGGCCCCATCGCGCTAACCGTCTCCCTGCCGCGGCAGACCCTCAAGGGCGCCAAGAACGCACGTGTGACACTGCTTGCCGGTTTCACAACCGTGCGCAGCATGGGAGCGGACGGCTACAGCGACGTAGCTTTGCGCGACGCGATTGACGCAGGCGAAATCCCAGGACCGCGCATCCTCGCAAGCGGACCGGCTATCTGCATCACCGGCGGACACTGCGACGAGAACATGCTTCCCTATGAGCGGCGTGAAACCTCGGAGAACTCGACAGACGGTCCCGTCGGGATGGAACGACAGGTACGCGAGGTCGTAAAGTTCGGCGGCAATGTGGTGAAGTTCATGGCGACGGGCGGGGTTCTATCGAAGGGCACCGACCCTCGCCTGACCCACATGACACCGGAAGAAATGCGGTCGGTTGTGGCGACCGCGCATGGTCTCGGCCGCAAGGTCGCGGCGCACGCTCATGGCAACGACGGAGTTGCTGCCGCGGCGGCAGCGGGCGTGGACTCAGTAGAGCACGGTCACTTGATGGGCGACTCTGCTATCGCTGCCATGAAGCAGCATGGTACGTACCTGGTGCCGACGCAGTACCTGCTCGACTGGTCCATCGAGAACATGCAGAAGATAGACATGCCCGAATATGCCCAGCAGAAGATGCGCATGGTGAATCAGGAAGGACGCAAGAACTTCCAGAAGGCTCTCCAGGCGGGCGTAAAGATCGCGTTCGGCACCGATGCGGCAGTGTATCCGCATGGCCTGAATGCGCGGGAGTTTGGCGTTTACGTGAAAATGGGCATGACACCCATCGACGCGATACGTACCGCTACGACAAATGCCGCCGACCTTCTCGGATGGGCCGACCGGGTTGGCTCTATCGAACCCGGCAAGTTCGCCGACTTGATCGCCGTGGACGGCGACCCGCTACAGGACGTCACCGTGCTCGAACGGGTGCGTTTCGTCATGAAGGGCGGGACGGTGATGAAGCAGTAGTCAGTTGCCGGTTGTCAGTTGTCAGTTGACGGATGGAGCGTGCCGGGGTGAGATCACTTCCCCAATAGCTACTCACGGTGCAGCGATGATCTCCGACTGCTCATTTCGAATGCCGCGAACTCATAACCGGCAACTGACAACTGACATCTGTTATTCAGCGGTTTCGACCTCTTCTTCCAATCTCCGCAAATCCGGGATGACGACCGTGCGGCCATCCAGTCGGATTATCCCTTCGGCCTGAAGGCGGCTCATGTTGCGCGAGACGAGTTCGCGCACCGTGCCGATCTGTGCAGCCAGTTCCTGATTGCTCGCCGGAAGCACGACCCTGATGCCGTCTGGAGCGCGCTGGCCGGTCTTCGACAACCTCAGCAGCATGGCAGCAAGCCGATGGCGCACTGTCGTAAACGATAGTTCCTCGATGATCGAGACAAGCCCTCGGAGCCGCCGCCCCATGGACCGGAGCATCTTCAGCGCAATCTCAGGATGTTCAAGGCAGAGCGAATGGAAATCCTGCTTGCTCACGAAGAGCAGCGTCGTGTCCTGAACGGCAGATGCCGATGCTGGATACGGTCCACCGTCGAAAACTGGCAGTTCGGCAATCGTGCTGCCGGGCCCGTCGATGGCAAGGACCTGTTCTCGGCCGCTGAGGGCGGTCTTGAAGATTTTCACGAGCCCGGATTCGATGATGTACAGGCCGGCGCATGGGTCGCCGGCGTGGAAGATGAGTTCTCCCGCGGGATGACGCCGTGGAACCGTACGGCGCGCCAGTGACGCGAGTTCGTTTTGCGCAAGGTCGGCAAACAACGGCGCCTTGGCAAGAAATGCCACGAGGTTAAGCTGCTTTGTTTCAGCCATGCGCCGTAGATTGTAGCCTTTGCCCTCAGTTCTGCGAAACTATGCTGCGACCCGACGTCGTGGCTTCTCGGCCGACGTGGGATCGACAACCTCCTTCACTTCCGAGATGCGGTTGGCCGGGAAGCCGCCCTGCGAAGCATGCTCGCGGATGAGGTCCTCGCTGGGCGCGATGTACACGCAGTACATCTTGTCGCCGGTCACGTAGCTGTGTAGCCACTGAATGTCCGGTCCGAGCGCGCGCAGAATGGAGCATGACTTCTGCGAGATTGCCTGGATCTGCTCTGGAGTCGCGTCGCCGATGGCTGGGATGTCGCGTTCGATGACGTACTTGGGCATGGCACCTCCTTCACATAAGGCCAGAGATGCTACCCCAAATCCTGAGCTGCGTCAGCGGAAATGCAAGAAAGCCACGAGCAGCACGCCAAAGGCGAGCGCGTGCGCCAATTCGGTGAAACCCAGCCGCCTCACCGAAAGCGGCTGCGGTTGCGCAAAGAACCAGGCCATACCACGAACGAATACCGGGAGGAAGGCCACCATCGCAAGTACGGGCAGAAGTCCGGACTTCCAGAGCAATACAAGCGCTGCCAGCATTGCCGCTTGTCCGGAGAGGAACGCGCGCCCTTTCTGCAGTTTTTCGCGAGCCGTAGTCAGCCGCGCCGAGTGCAAACGCATTTGGACATAGTGAATCTGGTTTCCCGCGAACAACCAGTTCGCAGCCCAGATGGCAAGCGCGGAGCCGTCAACCTGTCCCGCAGACACGTAGTAGGCCGCAGGCGCTGTTGACGTAAGGCCCACGGCGCCGAGCATCTGCGAGATGATGCGCCACTGCTTGTCCGTTTGGCGTACAAGTGCCTGTGCGGCAAACATAAGCGCCGCAACTCCGCCGAAAACCAGCAGCGGCATCGGCCTAACGACAAGCAGCAGAATCGACAGCGGCAGTGCGGCCGGCGTCGCGAACGCAACGATGTATCGGCGGACGTACTGCCGTTCGTCCGAACTCTGAGCTCGGACGGCCGAGGTCCCCCACAAACTTTCAACTGGCGTTCGGAGACAGAAAAGGAAGAGAGCAACGGTCGCAAGCAGGATGACTGGAGCAACGCGTCCGCCCTGCATTGTGCCAAGAGTCGCTCCTGTTGCGAGCGGAACGAATAGCATGCCCCAAGCACCATGTTCGCGGGGGAAGACGAGTTGTTTTCTGCGTGCTCGTTGTGCAGCCGCAACAGCCATGCTTTGAAGATAGCCCAGCCTGTACGGGGCGGGTGTGACTTTGGTCGCTTGGCAGCTTCGCTTCTTCGCAAAAGCAAAGGGACCAACCGAGGGTTGGTCCCTTTCAACTACGGTGGCTGTGAGCCTACCGCTTTCTCACCAGGAGGAGAGCAGATTTCCGATCACTATGCCTTGGTCTTCGGCTGATACACGCAGAAGGGTTCTTCGTCCATCATGTCGCCTGTGGCGGCGAATGCGCGCGCGCGGCAGCCCATGCAGACGTTTCGGAACTCGCATATGCCGCACTTCCCTTTCAGGTTGCCCGTGTCGCGCAGGGCGTCGAACACTTCCGAGTTCTCCCAGACGTCAGCAAAGCTCTGGACCCGCAGGTCTCCGGCCTTGACCGGCAGGTATCCGCAGGGAAAGACCTCGCCGACGTTCGAGATGAAGCAGACGCCGGTACCGGCAAGGCAGCCCTTCGTCATCGCATTCATGGCGCTCGGATCGCCATGCGGATGGCCTTGTCCGTGTCCGTGAGAATGACCGCCCGGATGCCCCTTCACGATGCCGGCCAATTCCTGGTTCTTGCTCAAGCTGACGCCCGTTGCGCCGGGCATCAGTATGTCGTCACTTGAGACCGCGCCGTTTCCTGGGTGACCAGCAGCGACGCGCTCCGCTCCTGTGCCTGCTGCCTTGCGCTCAGCGGCGCGGCGCTGGCGAGCGACGCGGAAGTAGTGCGGCGCGCAGGTGGCTTTCAGCTCGATTCCGCCTTTCAATGACTCGTCGTAGAACCAGTGCAGCATGCGCTCGTACTCGTCGGGAGGAACCATCTGGTCGTCGGCGATATCCACACCACATCCGACCGGCACAAGGAGGAACGTGTGCAGCGCGTCGGCTTCGATCGTCTTACAGAGTTCGAGGACGTCCGGCAACTGTGATGCGTTGTGGCGCGCGATCGTCATGTTGATCTGCACCGCCATGCCGAGGGCCTTAAGATTGCGGAAGCCGTTGAGCGCGGCTTCGAACGATCCGGGGATGGCGCGGAACTTGTCATGCGTCTGGGCGTTGGCGCCGTCCAGCGAAATGGAGACGCGCTTGATGCCGACATCGACGATCTGCTGGGCAACGTCGCGCGTGACAAGCGTTCCGTTTGTGGCGAGAGCCACCCTGATGCCGCGGTCGGTGGCCAACTTGGCGAGGTCGAAGATATCGCGGCGATACAACGGTTCGCCGCCGCTCAGCACGAGAATCGGGTTCGCGTAGCCGGCAATCTGCTCGATGATTTCTTTCGCTTTTGCGGTCGGAAGATCAAGCGGGGACGAAAGTTCCGTCGCGGTGGCGCGGCAGTGGATGCAACGCAGGTTGCACCCCTTTGTGACTTCCCAGAAGATCAAACGCGGCTTTCCTGCCTGCGGAACGAGTTTCGTAGCGGATGCGGCGGCCATGCTCATAGGTCTAACCCCACGGATACTTGTAAAGGTTCACGATAGGCGGGCAGCGCAGTGCGGGGCGGTGAAAGTTATCACGGGCACTTGTGACTAGAGTCACAATGCCAAATCCAGACGCAAACCTGTGGCTTGGAAAAGAAAGCCGCCGATCCTGCGATCGGCGGCGAAACACAAGCGGCTGGTTTGGGGAACGCTACTGCCCTGCTCCGGTATGGCAATCAGTGCAGTTCACGGCCCGCAGGTCTCCCAAGTCGATCGGGTGCTCGAAACCCACCCCCTGCACAGCGTGAGCTGGCGCCGCGGGCCCTTTCTCCTGCTCGAGGATCGTGTGACAGATCTGGCAGTCACGCGAGACCGCTTTTCCCGCATTGTTGACGTGGTTGTCGTCGTGGCAGCGATAGCATCCGGGCGAGTAGAAGTGGCCGATGTTGTTGGGGTGAGTACGCCAATCGGTCTTCATCTCCGGGAAGATGGTCACGCTGTAAATGCGCTGCACTTCCTTGATTGCGCCCTCAACCTTCTCGCGTGGGACTTCGGGACGCGAGGCGTAGAAATCCGTCAGGGACTTGGCGATGCCTTTCATCGCGGCATCAGTGTCGTTGTAGGAGGCGGCGAGCGCAGCCACCGCCTGCTGTTTGATGAACGGCATCCCGGGGTCGAGCCGTGCGGCTAGCAGTGACTGGTCCACCGAGCGCTCAGGCGGAACATAGATGTGTGATGGCCGGTTGTGGCAGCTCACGCAATCCATGCGGTGCTTCGGCATCGACTCGATCTGCTGCGGCGTGAGATTCGCGTCCCTGGCCATGTACTCCGTGACCTTCCCATCCTGGCTGCGGACGCGCATCCACGGGATCACCTGGTGCTGTGCATCGGTTGTCACATAGGTGATCTCGTTGGCAATGTTCATATGCCAGTGAATGCCCGTCGCCAATCCGGTCTCAGGATCGCCGCCGCCCGTCTTGACGAGCATGCGGATCTGGCGCGGAGTGTTCTTCTCATCGCTGGCGTAGTGTGTCACGGCTCGCAACTGCTGGCCGTGGAACTTCCGAGGCCAATGGCATTGCTCGCACGTGTCCTGCGCCGGACGCAGGTTTGCAACCGGAGTCTTGATAGGTCGCGGGTACTTGTTGAATGAGTATGCGTAGAGCTGGTAGGCGCCCG
>Ga0196976_1001039_pt1 | contig 14047 bp, 9 predicted proteins | sample S3v_513CmetaG_FD_148644 | JGI IMG/M metagenome (GOLD analysis project Ga0196976, IMG submission 148644) | Soil microbial communities from Anza Borrego desert, Southern California, United States - S3+v_5-13C | ecosystem: Environmental > Terrestrial > Soil > Desert | place: USA: California...
GCGAGGTGTTCGCCGTGCCCGGATCGCCGCTGGACCCGCGCTGCCGCGGCACCAACAACCTGATCCGCCAGGGCGGCACGCTGGTCGAGGAGGCCGACGACATCCTGCGCGTGTTCCAGCACCTGAAGGCCCCGCCGCTGGCCGAGCGCAAGGACCTTTTCAGCTTCGCCCGCCCCGCCGTGCCCGACGAGTCGGAGGTCGAGCGGGCGCGTGCCATTGTTATCGAAAACCTATCCCCCACCCCCGTCGCCATTGACGAACTGGTCCGCGGGTGCCAATTGTCACCACCCGTGGTGTTGACCGTCGTGCTGGAACTAGAGCTGGCGGGCCGCGTGCAGCGTCTGCCGGGCAACCAGATCAGCCTGATCTGAACACCAACGCGAACGGTCGTACATGTTTGGGGGCGAGTGAGTCTCTTGGCGGGAAGCAACGTCGTCATCGTCGAATCGCCGGCCAAGGCGAAGACCATCAACAAGTATCTGGGGTCCGACTATACGGTCGTCGCCAGCTTCGGCCACGTGCGCGATCTGCCGGCGCGCGACGGGTCGGTGCGCCCGGAGGAGGATTTCGCGATGGACTGGGAGCTGGGCGACCGCTCCAAGCGCCACATCGACGAGATCGCCAAGGCCGTGAAGGGCGCCACGCGCGTCTATCTCGCAACCGACCCGGATCGCGAGGGAGAGGCCATCGCCTGGCACCTGTCGGAACTGCTGCGCGAGAAGCAGCTGATCGACAAGGTGGAGGTGCAGCGCATCACCTTCAACGAGATCACCAAGAGCGCGGTGCAGGCAGCCCTTGCCGCCCCGCGCGCCGTCAGCCGCGAGTTGGTGGACGCCTATCTGGCGCGCCGCGCTCTCGACTACCTCGTGGGCTTCACCCTGTCGCCGGTGCTGTGGCGCAAGCTGCCGGGCTCCAAGTCGGCGGGCCGCGTGCAGTCGGTGGCCCTGCGGCTGGTGTGCGAGCGCGAGGGCGAGATCGAGGCGTTCCGCCCGCAGGAGTACTGGTCGGTCGAGGCCGACTTCGCCACGCCGGCCGGTGCGACCTTCACCGCCCATCTTTCGCAGCTCGACGGCAAGAAGCTCGACAAGTTCGCCCTGCCCAACCAGGCGGCGGCGGAATCCGCCGTGGCCCGCATCCAGGGCGGCGAGCCGTTCACCGTGGGCGCGGTGGAGCGCCGGCAGTCGCGCCGCAACCCCTATGCCCCCTTCACCACCTCGACCTTGCAGCAGGAGGCCTCGCGCAAGCTGGGCTTCGGCGCCACGCGCACCATGCGCGTCGCCCAGCGCCTGTATGAAGGCGTGGACATCGGCGGCGAGACGGTGGGCCTCATCACCTACATGCGAACCGACGGCGTGTCGCTGTCGCAGGAGGCCATCGAGGCCTCGCGCGCGCTGATCGCCAGCCTGTGGGGCGACAAGTACGTCCCCGGCCAACCGCGCATCTACAAGACGGCCGCCAAGAACGCCCAGGAGGCGCACGAGGCGATCCGCCCGACCGACCTGTTCCGCAAGCCGGAGAGCATCGCCGCCTACCTGGAAAACGACGAGCTGCGCCTCTATGAGCTGATCTGGAAGCGCACCGTCGCCTCGCAGATGGAAAGCGCCGTGCTGGACCAGGTGGCGGTCGACGTCGCCTCGGCCAAGCGCGACGTGGTTCTGCGCGCCACCGGCTCCATCGTCGTGTTCGACGGCTTCATGCGCGTCTACCAGGAGGACAAGGACGACGGCGAGGACGAGCAGGAGCGCCGCCTGCCCGCCATGGCGGAGGGCGACGGGCTGAAGCGCGGCGACATCCGCCCCGACCAGCACTTCACCCAGCCGCCGCCGCGCTACACCGAGGCGAGCCTGGTGAAGAAGCTGGAGGAGCTGGGCATCGGCCGGCCGTCCACCTACGCTTCCATCCTTCAGGTTCTGCAGGACCGCAACTATGTCCGCCTGGACAAGCGCCGCTTCATCCCGGAAGACCGCGGCCGGCTGGTGACGGCGTTCCTGAAGAACTTCTTCAACCGCTACGTCGAATACAACTTCACCGCCGAGCTGGAGAACCAGCTGGACGAGATCTCCGGCGGGCAGCTGGACTGGAAGGCGGTCCTGCGCGACTTCTGGCAGGCGTTCTCGCACGCGGTGGAGGACACCAAGGACCTCACCATCACCAACGTGCTGAACGCGCTGGATGAGGAGCTGGGGGCGCACTTCTTCCCCAGCAACACCAATGGCGACGGCACCGGCACGGACCCGCGCGTGTGCCCGGTGTGCGGCCAGGGACGGCTGGGGCTGAAGCTGGGCAAGATGGGCGCCTTCATCGGCTGCTCCAACTACCCCGGCTGCCGCTACACCCGCCCGCTGGCGGTCGCCAACGACGACGGCCAGGACGTGCAGGAAGGCCCGCGCGAGCTGGGCGAGGATCCTGACACCCACCTGCCGGTCACCGTCCGCCGCGGCCCCTATGGCGCCTACATCCAGTTGGGCCCGCCCAAGGGTGCTGAGGAGGCGGCCGCCGCGGCGGCTGCCGAGAAGCCGCCCGAGAAGCCGAAGAAGGGCAAGAAGGTCAAGGACGACACGCCGAAGCCCAAGCGCGTGTCGCTGCCCAAGGGCATGTCGCCGGCCGACGTGGACCTGGACACGGCGCTGCGCCTGCTGGCGCTGCCGCGCGTGGTCGGCAACCACCCGGAGACCGGGCAGGAGATCAGCGCCGGCATCGGCCGCTTCGGGCCGTACCTGAAGCACGGCTCGATGTACAAGTCGCTCACGCCCGACGACGACGTGCTGACCGTCGGCATGAACCGCGCTGTGGACCTGCTGGGCGAGGCCGCCAAGAAGGCCGCCGCCACGCCGGCCCAGACGCTGGGCGAACACCCGAAGACCGGCAAGCCCATCACCATGGGCGCCGGCCGCTTCGGCCCGTACGTCAAGCACGGCGCGCTGTACGCCTCGATCCCCAAGGCGGTGGACCCGACCACGGTGACGCTGCAGCAGGCGCTGGAGCTGCTGGCCGCCAAGGCGGAAAAGGACGCCGCCAAGAAGGGCAAGCCGGCCCCCACCGCCGACGCCGAACCCGCCGAGAAGCCTGAGAAAGCGGAGAAGGCCGAGAAGATGAAGGCTCCGGCGAAGAAGGCCGCCGCCAAGAAGGCGCCGGCCAAGGCAAAGGCCACCGCCGGCGCGGACGCCGGACCGGCCGACAAGCCGGAAAAGGCCCCGGCGCGCAAGCGGGCGTAACTCCCGCTACCGCACCCAGCGCATCACCCCGCTCGCCAGCGGTGTCCAGATCCCCATGGGCACCCCGGCGGCGCGGAGCGCGCGGGCCGTCCACTCGTTGCAGGTCAGCACCGGGCCGTAGGTGCCGTACGCCTCGTAGAAGCGGTCGTCGCCCGAATAGCTGGCGCCCAGGATCGGGCGGTCCGAACGGAAGGCGGCACGCACGTAGGCCACCAGCCGCCCGTACGCCCCCTCCCCCAGCACCAGCCGCCCGCAATCCTCGCCCGCAACCGGCCGGCGCAGGTGGTAGACGTGCACCACCGTCGGCCCGCCGCCGAACAGCGCCCGCCACGCGGTGCGCGGGTTCAGGTCCGACCAGCGCCGGGTTTCCAGGTAGAAGGCGCGGTCGCCCCAGCCGAACGACAGGTGTGTCGAATCGGCAGGCGCCAGCGGAAAGTCGCTGCGCGGCAGCACCGCGGTCCAGTCCATAGCGTCCGTGACGGCCGGCAGCACGAGGTCGGTGTGCACGCCGTTGCTGCACACGAACACCTCGACGCCTTCTGTGGGAAGCGAATCGCCCGGTGAGGGAATCAGCGGCAGCGCGTAGGCCAGCAGGGCGAATCCGCCGGGGATCGCCGCCATCACCGCCAACGCCACCCCCGCCAACCGCTGCATGCCATCCGCCCATTGTGGTCACGGCACAGCTTTGCCGGGCGAATGTGGTCAAACTGCGTAAACCCTTCGAGGGCACCGGAAAGGTGCCCGTCCTGTCCACCCGGGCGGCTGGTGGCGCTGCGGCGGCGCCATAGCTTTGCTGCCGCAACGATAAGGCGGGGGGGATCGCACCATGGCGTTTCGCAACGTGCTGGCCGGCACGGCCGGGGCCAACCAGATCACCGGCAGCGCAGCACCCGACCTGATCTACGGATTCGACCCCAACGGCCCGCAGGCGGCCGTATCCGGCATCACCGCCACGCGGGTGGCGACGGACCTGGACCAGCCGCTGTTCGCCACCGCCGCACCCGACGACGCCTCGCGCCTGTTCGTGGTGGAGCGGGGCGGAACCATCCGAATCCTCGACCTGGAGAACGGCGGCACGGTGAACACGCCGTTCCTCGACGTCACGCGCGAGATCTCGGTGGGTGGGGAGCGCGGGCTGCTCGGCCTCGCCTTCCATCCCGACTACGCGACCAACGGACGCTTCTACGTCAACCTGATCAACCGGGAGGGCGACACGGAAATCCGCGGCTACACCGTGTCGGCCACCGATCCCAACCGCGCCGACCCGGCCAGCGCCTCGCTGGTGCTGCGCGTCGACCAGCCCGAGGGGCTCTCCAACCACAAGGCCGGCTGGCTGGACTTCGCTCCGGACGGCACGCTGTACGCGGCCCTGGGCGACGGCGGAGTCGCCGCCAACGCGCAGAACGCCGACAACCTGCTGGGCAAGATCCTGCGCCTGGACGTGAACGCCGACGCCTTCCCGGCCGACGCCGCGCGCAACTACGCCATCCCCGCCAACAATCCCTTCGCCGCCACCGCGGGAGCGGACGAGATCTGGGCGCTGGGCCTGCGCAACCCCTGGCGCGCCAGCTTCGACCGCGGCACCGGCGAGATGTACATCGCCGACGTCGGCCAGAACGAGTGGGAGGAAATCGACATCGGCCAGGCCGGCGCCAACTACGGCTGGCCGGCGTTCGAGGGGACGGAGGCGTACCAGAACGTCACGCCCACCATCGGCACGCTGACGCCGCCCATCTACACCTACGGGCACGACGTCGGCCGCTCCATCACCGGCGGCTACGTCTACCGCGGGCCGGCCGAGGAGATGCAGGGCCAGTACGTGTTCGGCGACTTCATTTCCGGCCGCATCTGGAGCCTGCAGTCCTCCGGCGGCACGTGGTCGGCCACCGAGCGCACCGCGCAGATCCAGACGAACGCCGGCCGCATCAACCAGATCGCCTCCTTCGGCGAGGACGCGCGGGGCAACCTCTACGTCGTCGACTTCGACGGCGACATCTTCCGCCTGACGCCGCGCGGCGCGGCGGGGGCAGCGGGCAGCGGCGACGGCGCCGACGTGCTGCGCGCCGGGGACGGCCCCGACATGGTGTTCGCCGGGGACGGCGCCGACGCGGTGTTCGGCGACCTGGGCGACGACGAGCTGCACGGCCACGACGGCGACGACACCCTGGACGCCGGCGACGGCAACGACGTGGTGTTCGGCGGCGCCGGCAACGACCTCATCATCGGTGACGGCGGTGGTGACGGCGGAACCGGATTGGCACTGGCCGGCGACTACCTGCTGGGCTAGGGGCTTGAGACACGGATGAACACGGATGCCCGCAGGGCGGGCCACGGATAAACACGAATGATCTTTATCCGTGTTCATCCGTGCGAAATCCGTGTTCATCCGTGTCTCGGCATCCCGTCGCAAGGGTGGAATCCCGGCGGAAATGCTGGGACACTGCGGCGATGACCAAGCCCACCCGCCCCACCGGCTTTCCCAGCCGGGAATCCGTCCTCGACTTCATCCGCACCAGCACCGTCCCCGTCGGCAAGCGGGAGATCGCCCGCGCCTTCAAGCTGTCGGGCAGCGCCGACCGCGAGCGGCTGAAGGACCTGCTGAAGGACCTGGAGGCCACCGGCACCGTCGAGCGCGGGCGCGGCAAGCGCATCGCCCCGCCGCAGGCGCTGCCGGAAGTCGCCGTGCTGGAGGTGACCGGAGTCGATCCGGACGGCGAGGTGCTGGCCCGCCCCCTCACCCAAGCCAGCGACGGGGCCAGCGACGATCCGCCGCCGCGCATCTTCATGATGCCGGAAAAGAAGGGCCATCCGGCGCTGGCCGTCGGCGACCGCGTGCTGGCCCGCCTGTCGCGCGTCAACGAGCGGCTCTACGAGGCGCGCACCATCCGCCGGATCGAGGGCACGGCGGGACGCGTGCTGGGCGTCTATCGCCTGGGGGCCGATGGCGGCCGCATCGTGCCGACCGACAAGCGCAACAAGTCCGAGCTGCTGGTCCTGCCCGCCAACACGGCCGGCGCGGAGCCGGGCGAGCTGGTGCTGGCCGACGTGCTGCCGGCCACGCGCCTGGGCCTCGCGCAGGCCCGTATCGTCGAGCGCATCGGCCACACGGCCGAGCCGCGCGCGGTCAGCCTGATCGCCATCCACGCCAACGGCCTGCCCACCGTCTTCCCGCACGCGGCGGAAACGGAGGCCAAGCGCGCCAAGGTGCCGCCGCCGACCGGCCGGGTCGACCTGCGCGGCGTGCCGCTGGTCACCATCGACGGCGCCGACGCCCGCGACTTCGACGACGCCGTGTGGGCCGAACCCGACCCGGACCCGGCCAACGAGGGCGGCTGGCACCTGCTGGTCGCCATCGCCGACGTCGCCTACTACGTCCGCCCCGGATCGGCGCTGGACCGCGCGGCGTTCGAGCGCGGCAACTCCTGCTACTTCCCCGACCGCGTCGTGCCGATGCTGCCGGAGGCGCTGTCCAACGACCTGTGCTCGCTGCGCCCGAACGAGGAGCGCGGCTGCCTCGCCGTGCACCTGTGGATCGGCCGCGACGGCGGGCTGATCCGCCACCGGTTCGAGCGCGCGCTGATGCGCTCCGCCGCCCGCCTGACCTACGAGCAGGTGCAGGCGGCGCGCGACGGCCGGCCGGACGAGGAAACGGCGCCACTGCTCGACACCGTCATCGCGCCGCTCTACGCCGCCTTCGAGCGGCTGTGGGAGGCGCGGCAGCGGCGCGGCACGCTGGACCTCGATCTGCCGGAGCGCCGCGTGCTGTTGGACGACGAGGGCAAGGTGAAGGCCATCGGGCCGCGCGAACGGCTCGACAGCCACAAGCTGATCGAGGAGTTCATGATCTGCGCCAACGTCGCCGCCGCCGAAAGCCTGGAGGCCAAGGGCATGCCCTGCATGTACCGCGTGCACGACCAGCCGGCCGACGACAAGCTGGAGGCGCTGCGCGAGTTCCTGGAGGGGATCGGGTACAATCTCGCGAAAGGTCAGGTGCTTAAGCCCGATCACTTCACCCGGATCCTGAAGAAGGCGGAGGGCACGCCGGAGTCGCAGCTGGTCAGCGAGGTGATCCTGCGCAGTCAGGCGCAGGCGGTGTACGCTCCCGAGAACCTCGGTCATTTCGGGCTGGCGCTGCGCCGCTACGCCCACTTCACCTCACCCATCCGCCGCTACGCCGACCTGATCGTGCACCGCGCGCTGATCCGCGCGCACGGGCTCGGCCCCGGTGCCCTGGACGACGAGACGGTGGCGCGCATGGCCGACGCGGGCGAGCACATCTCCATGACCGAGCGGCGCGCCGCGGCGGCCGAGCGCGACGCCATCGACCGCTACACCGCGTCCTACCTGTCCGCGCACGTCGGCGCGGTGTTCAGCGGGCGGATCACCGGCGTCACCCGCTTCGGCCTGTTCGTGCGGCTGGACGAGTCGGGCGCCGACGGGCTCGTCCCCGCCTCCGTCCTGCCGGACGACCGGTACGAGCACCGGGAGCATGAGCACGCCCTGGTCGGCGAGCGCTGGGGCCGGGTGTACCGCCTGGGCGCCCCGGTCAAGGTGATCGTCCTGGAGGCCGATCCGCTGACCGGCAGCACCCTGTTCCGCCTGCGCGACGACGAAGGCGCCGATATCATCGGCACCGACGGGCAGCCGTGGCATTCCGGCAACGCCCGTTCCGGCGGCGGCACAAAGCGCCCCGTCCGGCCACGCTCAAGCGGTCGTGGCAAAAAAGCGACATCGCGTGGGAAATAGGGCACAAGCCCCATTTTGAGCGTATTTGACCCACCAATGCCCTCTGCGATGGTGCTATGCATCATCCCATCGAACGTGGGCTGACGTATCCTGCCGGATGGTGCGGAGATCCCCGCCGCCAGGACCGTACGCCAGCCCCCCGTACGCAGGGAGTGCGGTCGGCGCGCCATGATACACGGGCTTGGTCGGATGACCTTTCGGCGGCACCTGACCGCCCCCTTCGCGGCCCTCGCGCTCGTCTTCGGATGCAGCGGGGGTGAACCGCCGAAGCCCGCAATCGCCGCCGATTCCACCTACATCAGCGAACAGGTCTTCACCGTCGGCTACGGCCGCATCGCCGACGCGTACCTCCAGCCGGTCGACATGCAGCGCCTCGGCGTGGGCGGGCTGAAGGGCCTCGCGTCCATCGATCCGGCCGTCACCGTCGAGGCCAACGGCAAGACCGTACGCCTGTACGTCTCCGACAAGCTGGTCACGCAGTACGGCACGCCGCCGGCCCACGACGCCGCCGCCTGGGCGGCGCTGACCGCGCACGCGGTGGAGAAGGTGCGGCTGCACTCCGCGCCGGTGCGCACCAGCACCACCGACCGCGTCTATCAGGCCGTGTTCGACGCCGTCACCGCCGACCTGGACGGCTATTCCCGCTACGCCGCCCCGCAGCGCGCCACGACCGAGCGGGCGCAGCGCGAGGGGTACGGCGGCATCGGCCTGTCGCTGGAGACGCAGTCGGGCGGCCGCTACGTCATCCGCAACGTGCTGGAGCGCGGCCCGGCCGACCGGGCCGGCGTGCGCGACGGCGACCAGCTGGTCGCCATCGACGGCGAGACGGTCTCGGCCCTGACCGACACGGCCGTGCGCGACCGACTGCGCGGGACCGCCGGCAGCCTCGTGCTGCTCACGGTGGCGCGCGACGGCATGCCGCCGCGCCGCCTGCCCATCCGCCGCGACCGCATCGTGCCGAACATGGTCAGCCATTCGGTCAGCGACGGCGTCGCCGTGATCAAGCTGGAGCGGTTCAACGCCACCACGGCCACCAACCTGCGCGACGCCGTGCTGGCCGCGCGGCGCGCGCCCAACCCGGTGCGCGGCTTCGTCCTCGACCTGCGCGGCAACCCGGGCGGGCTGCTCGACCAGGCGGTGGCGGTCGCCGACCTGTTCATCCGCCGGGGCCGCATCATCGCCACCGAAGGGCGCCACCCCGACGCCCGCCAGCGCTTCGACGCCGCCGCCGACGACGTGGCCGACGGCATGCCGATCGTCGTGCTGGTCGACGGGCGCACGGCGTCCTCCGCCGAGGTCGTCGCCGCGGCGCTGCAGGACAGCGGGCGCGCGGTGGTCGTCGGCACCTCCTCCTACGGCAAGGGCAGCGTTCAGACGGTCACCCGCCTGCCCAACGACGCCGAGCTGTTCCTGACCTGGAGCCGCATCTTCACGCCGGCCGGCTACACGCTGCACAAGCAGGGCGTCCACCCGACCATCTGCACCAGCGTCAACGCGCCGGACGCGGTCACCGTGCTGGCCGACCTGCGCGACGGCCACCTGCGCCCGGCGCCGCAGATCGCCTCCTGGCGGGCCGCGGCGGCCGACAGCGACGCCGCCGTGCTGCGCCTGCGCGACACCTGCCCGGCGCGCGAGCACGACGCCGCGCTGGACGTCCAGGTCGCCAAGCATCTTCTGGGCGAGCCCAGCCTGTACCGGCAGGCGCTCGCCTTCGCCTCCACCGCCGTGGCGGAGCGCTGACGGGGCGGAAATCCCCGTGACGCAACGCTCAAACCCTTGTCGGAGCTTGAGTCAGGGCTTGACATGGCGGCAATTGCGGGTATCTTCCCGCGCTACGCATCGCCGCCCGCCGGGCCGGCGGGACACTGGTTTATTTTCGGGATTGCGATCATGGCCAAGCAGAACACCGTCCTCATCAAGCTGGTGAGCACGGCCGACACCGGTTTCTTCTACGTGAAGAAGAAGAACCCGAAGAAGACCACCGAGAAGCTGAGCTTCAACAAGTACGATCCGGTGGCGCGCAAGCACGTCGAGTTCAAGGAAGCCAAGATCAAGTAAGGTTTCCCGACCGGCGACGCCCAGCTGGCGACGGACGAGAAAGGCCGCCCATCGGGCGGCCTTTTGTGATTCGCAGCCGCTGCTCCACACGCCGTGAGATCGGGCGAATATCGCTCAACCCACCGAAGGTCATAGCGTGCTATAGGCCGAAATGCTATGCATGGCGGCATGCACCGTGACCGGCTTTCCCCCATTGGTGGCGAGTTCGCCGACGCCGCGCGCGAGGCGGCGTTCCAGGCGGAGCGCCTGCCCGAGACGGTGCGCCACGCCCGGCTGCTGTTCGCGCTGTCGGCGGTGCTGAACACGCTGTTCTTCGTCAGCGACGCCCGTTTCTACGGCGACCCGCACTTCTTCGTCGCCATCCCCGCCCGCGCGGTGGTGGTCGCCATCTCGCTGGCCTGCTTCGCGCTGGTGCCGCGCGCCCGGACTTTCCACCGGGCAGAGGCGGTGATGCTGCTGTGGGAGTGGATCAACGCCGTCGCCGTGGCGGCGCTGGTCAGTTCGCGCAGCGACATCGCCTTCATGGTCGTGCTGATGCTGCCGGCCATCTACTACCTCGCCGTGCCGACCTCGTTCCGCGCCACGCTGGCGTCGGGCGTGGGCTGCAGCGCGCTGATGCTGGGCGGCTATCTGGCGCCCGGCCCGCTGCCGCCGACCGTCACCGGGCTGGCGCTGGGGCTGGTGATGGCGAACTGCGCGCTGATCCTGGTGGTGCGCAACGCCAACCGGCTGCGCCGCCTGGAATGGGCGGCCACCCAGGCCGAGCGGCAGGCGAACGACGAACTGGCCGAAAGCCGGGCCATGATGGAGACGATGTTCATGGCCGTCCCCATTCCGATGATCGTCACCACGCGCGGCGACGGCCGGCTGGTCAAGGCGAACGACGCGACGTACGCCTTCTTCGGCGGCGATCCGGCGGCGTTCGGCGTGCACACCGCCGACCAGGTCTACGCCGATCCCGCGCAGCGCGCCGCACTGCTCGCCGCGCTGGACCGCGACGGGCGCGTCGCCGGCTTCGAGACGCAGGCGCGGCTGGGCGACGGCTCCCTGCGCGACGTGCTGCTGGCGGCCACCGCGCTCGACGTGGCGGGCGAGCCCTGCCTGATGTGCGGCGTGGTCGACATCACCAACCGCAAGGCGCTGGAATCGCACCTGGAATGGCTGGCGACCACCGACGCGCTGACTGGGCTGGCCAACCGCAACCGCTTCTTCGCGGTGGCGGAAGTGGAGATGAAGCGCGCCGAGCGGCACGGGCGGCCGGTCGCCGTGCTGATGGCCGACATGGACCATTTCAAGCGCATCAACGACACGCACGGGCACGAGGTCGGCGACGCCGTGCTGAAGGCCTTCGCGCGCCTGAGCCGCGGCGTGCTGCGCCCGCAGGACCTCGTCGCCCGCTTCGGCGGCGAGGAGTTCGCCGTCCTGCTGCCGGAGACCGACCGGGCCGGCGCGCTGGCCGTGGCCGAGCGCCTGCGCGCCGAGGCCGAGTGCCTGCGCGGCGACGGCGTGCCGCCGGATCTGTGCGTGACCGTGAGCATCGGCGTGTCGGAGATCGAGGCGGGCGAGCGCACGCCCGAACCGGCGCTGTCGCGCGCCGACCGCGCGCTCTACGCCGCCAAGCGCGCCGGCCGCAACCGCGTGGCGGGCTTCCCGGTGGCGACGGAGATGTGCGCGGAGTGAGGGCGCCCCCGCCGCGTCAATGCGCCGCCTTAATGCGCCGGGGTGATGCGGAACTCGTTGACCTCGCCGCGGGGGTCGGCGACCACGCAGTTGCGGCCCGACCGCTTGGCCTGGTAGAGCGCCGCGTCGGCGCGCTTGATGAGGTTGTCGGCCGTGTCGCCCAGGCGCCCGCCGACGGCCACGCCCACCGACACCGTCACCGCGATCTCCCCCACCGGCGCCGACACCGCGAAGGGCGCGTCGGCGATGCGGGTGCGCAGCCGCTCGGCCACGATGCGGGCCGCCTCGTCGTCGGTGTCGGGCAGGATGACGACGAACTCCTCGCCGCCCAGGCGGGCCACCAGATCGAAGGTGCGCAGGTTGCGGCTGGCGCGGCTCGCCACCTCCTTCAGCACGTCGTCGCCGACGTCGTGGCCCCAGGTGTCGTTGACGTCCTTGAAGTGGTCGATGTCGAACATCAGCACCGACACCGGCTTGTGGTTGTCGATGGCGCGGTCGAGCAGGCGGGGCAGGTGCGCGTTGACGTAGCGGCGGTTGAACACGCCGGTCAGGCTGTCGGTCAGCGCCATCGACAGGCTGTGCTCGTAGTTCGCGCGCAGCCGCTCCTGGTAGCGCTTGCGGCGGATCTGCGTGCGCACGCGGGCCAGCAGCTCGTTGCGGTCGATCGGCTTGATGACGTAGTCGTTGGCGCCCAGCTCCAGGCCCTTGGCGACGCGGTTCAGGTCGCCCTCGTCGACCACCAGCAGGATCGGCACCTGCCGCGTGCGCTCGTGCGAGCGCAGCTGCGAGCACAGGCGCAGCCCGTCCTCGTTCAGCAGGGTCAGGCTGACGATCACCATGTCCAGGTCGTCGTTCAGCGCCCGCTCCAGCGCCTTGGCGCAGGTCTCGGCCGGGATGACGTGGTCGCCGTCGCGCTTCAGCGTCTCGGTGATCTTCTCCAGGTCGAGGACGGAGTCCTCCAGCACCAGGACGCGCGCCTTGTCGGCCGCCTCGCTCAGCAGCGTGCCGGCCGGCTCGATCACGCCGAACTGGCCGGACGTGCTCTCGCGCAGGCGCCACTCGTCCATCATCATCTTGAGCCGCACCAGCGAGCGCACGCGCGCGAACAGCGCGATGTCGTTCACCGGCTTGGTCAGGAAGTCGTCGGCCCCGGCCTCCAGCCCGCGCACGCGGTCGGCCACGTCGGACAGCGCCGTCACCATCACCACCGGGATGTGCATGGTGGCGGGGTCGGAGCGGATCTTCTCGCACACCTCGAACCCGTCCATGCCCGGCATCATGACGTCGAGCAGCACTATGTCCGGCGACTCCCGCTTGACCAGCTCCAGCGCCTCGGGACCGTTGTAGGCGGTGATGACGTCGAAATACTCGCGCGTCAGCTTGGCCGCCAGCAGCTTCACGTTGGGCAGGACATCGTCGACGACGAGGACGCGCGCGGACATGGGGCTTTATGCTTTCCGGTGGCTTCTGCGGCGGCTTATGAGAGGAACTTCTGCACGGATTCGAGGAACTTGGTCACCGAGATCGGCTTGGCGATGTAGTCCTCGCAGCCGCCCTCGCGGATCTTTTCCTCGTCACCCTTCATGGCGAAGGCGGTGACGGCGATGACGGGGATCGCCTTCAGCTCCTCGTCCTCCTTGATCCATTTGGTGACCTCCAGGCCCGACACCTCGGGAAGCTGGATGTCCATGAGGATGAGGTCCGGGCGATGCAGCCGCGCCAGCTTCAGCGCCTCCATGCCGTCGCGGGTCTGCAACGTGGAATAGCCGTGGGCCTCGAGAAGATCGTGGAAGAGCTTCATGTTGAGCTCATTGTCCTCGACAATGAGCACCCGCTTGGGGGCCTTGTCCGCCTCCGCCGCGCCCGCGGGGCCGTTCGCCTGCGAAGACATCAACACGCTCCTCCGGGCCGTGCGGCCCGATTTGGTCGTGGCAACCGCCCCTATTCGCGGCGCGCCAACGGCCCGGTGTACCTCCTTTTTTCTTAGGTGGCGACGGTTAAATTGTCGTTACCATAGGTGTGACAACCAATTGACCCAGTACTTTCGTACACTATCCGCAACGGCGGGCAACAAAGCCCGGGGCCGTTCAGGCGGCGCGGCGCTTGCGGCGGCGCTTGCCCTTGTCGCCGTACATTTTCACGTCCGCCTTCCGGATCACCTCCTCCTCGTGGTCGGCCGGGCCGTAGGGCTGCGTGCCGATGGAGAAGCGGATGGGCAGCGTGGCGCCGTTCCAGGTGACGGTCTCCCGGTTGGCCGCCTTGGCCAGCTGCGCTGCGCGGGCGACGCCGGTCGCGGCGTCGGTGTTGGTCAGCAGCACGGCGAACTCGTCGCCGCCCAGGCGGGCAAC
>Ga0196976_1001040_pt1 | contig 14042 bp, 10 predicted proteins | sample S3v_513CmetaG_FD_148644 | JGI IMG/M metagenome (GOLD analysis project Ga0196976, IMG submission 148644) | Soil microbial communities from Anza Borrego desert, Southern California, United States - S3+v_5-13C | ecosystem: Environmental > Terrestrial > Soil > Desert | place: USA: California...
TGGGGACCGCGGGCGCGCGCCGCCGCCGCCGTCGCCGTCCTGGCCGTGCTCGCGCTCCGGACCGATCGCCAGGTCCGGCTCTGGGCGGACGACGAGGAGCTCTTCCGGCAGGCCATCGCGGCGACCGGCCCGAACCCCAGGGCCCACGAGATGCTCGCCAACGTCCTCCTGAACCGCGGGAAGGACCAGGAGGCGTCCGAGCACCTCTTCGAGGCGGTCCGGATCCTGCCCCAGCCGCGCACGCTCACCGCGCTCGGCGGAGTGCTCGTGAAGCTCGGACAGGAGGACCGCGCCGAGAAGGCGTACGAGCTCGCGCTCGAGCTGGACCCGCGCCGGGTGGAGGCGCTCTCGATCCTCTCGCAGCTCCACTTCAACCGCGGCGACAAGGCGCGGGCCGAGCAGTACGCGCTCCGCGCCGTCGCCGATGGCCCCACCCATGCAGGAGCGCTCCTCGTGCTCGGCGCCCTGAGCATCGAGCGCGGCGACGCGGCCCGCGCCGTGGAGGTGCTCGGCCGTGCCGTGGCGCTCGATCCCGGGGAGCCGTTCCGCCGGCTCCTGCGGGCCGGAGCGCTGGCGAGCCTCGGCCGGCAGGCGGACGCGTGCGACGACTGGACGTTCGTGCTCGCGTCCCCGCGGACGGCGACCGAGGACCGCGAGCGGGCGGCGCAGCAGGCGAGGGGCGCGGGGTGCCCGGTACCCGAGAGCCGCTGACCCGGGCGCGCGCTGCGGGCGGCGTCGATCCCGCCGGCTCGCACGATCCATCCCGGTGCGGGACCCCGCGAACCGTCGAAGGATTCTCAATCTGAACCGGTTCAGACGGGCCTGACAGTCCGATCGAGCCGTTGACATCGCGCTCCGCGCGGCGCCATCGTCGCCCTGACGATCCGTGAAAATGGCCGCGGCACCCGGCGAGGCACTCGCCGGGCCGCGGCATCCGCCGTTCCCCCGTGTGGAGTGACGACCATGAAGAGCTCTGCTGGACGTACCGCGCGCTGGACGCTCGCCGCCGTCATCGCGGCGATGGCCCTGGGCGTGGGTTGCGGCGCCCCCGAGGAGGCACCGGCGGCCGCCGAGGATCAGGCGAAGGCGACGATCACCTCGAGTCAAACAGGCACGGACGGGTTGTGGTACTCGTTCTGGACCGACGGCGTCGGGTCGGTCCAGTTCGACCTCCTGGGCGGGGGCCGCTACGCCTCGCGGTGGACGAACGTCGGCAACTGGGTCGGCGGCAAGGGCTGGCAGACCGGCGGCCGCAAGACCGTGACGTACTCCGGGACGTTCAACTCGCCCGGCAACGGCTACCTGGCGCTGTACGGTTGGACGACCAATCCGCTCATCGAGTACTACGTCGTCGAGAACTACGGCACCTACAACCCCAGCACCGGCGCCACCCTCCTCGGCACGCTCAACAGCGACGGCGGCACCTACAACCTCTACCGGACGCAGCGGGTCAACCAGCCGTCGATCATCGGCACCGCGACGTTCTACCAGTACTGGGCCGTCCGGACCGTGAAGCGGACCGGCGGGACCATCACCACCGGGAACTTCTTCGACGCGTGGGCCCGCTCCGGCCTGCAGCTCGGCACGCACAACTACATGGTCCTCGCGACCGAGGGCTACCAGAGCAGCGGCAGCTCCGACATCACCGTGAGCGAGGGCCCCGCGCCCACGACGTACGCGCTCACCATGACGAGGTCCGGCACGGGGAGCGGCACCGTCACCTCGAGCACCGGCGGCATCAACTGCGGCTCGGCCTGCTCGGCCAACTACTCGTCCGGCACGCTGGTCACCCTGACCGCGACCGCTGCGTCCGGCTCGACGTTCGGCGGCTGGAGCGGCGCCTGCACGGGCACCGGGGCCTGCGTCCTCACCATGACGGCGGCGCGATCGGTCACCGCGACCTTCAACGGCAGCACCCCTCCGCCGCCCGGCACGGTCTCGATCAACGCCGGCGGCTCTGCGAGCGGCAGCTTCGTCGCCGATGCCTACTACTCCGGCGGGAGCACCTACTCGACGACCAACGCGATCAACACCTCGCTCATCTCCGGGACCGTGCCGCCCCAGTCCGTGTTCCAGACGGAGCGGTACGGTGAGTTCACGTACACCATCCCGAACCTCGCGCCCGGGAGCGCGCAGGCCGTGACGCTGTACTTCTCCGAGAGCTACTGGACGGCAGCGGGGCAGCGGACGTTCAACGTCGCGATCAACGGCGCGACCGTGCTCACCGCGTTCGACATCTTCGCGCAGGCCGGCGGGGCGAACCGGGCGATCGCGCGGACGTTCAACACGACCGCCAGCGCGAGCGGCCAGGTGGTGATCCAGTTCACCCGCGGCGGCGGGCCGGACAACCCGAAGGTCTGCGGGATCACCGTGGCCGGCGGGGTGGGCGACACGTACGCGCTGTCCGTCACGCGCGGCGGGACCGGCAGCGGGACCGTCACGTCCAGCCCGGCCGGCATCAACTGCGGGACGACGTGCAACGCCACGTACGCGAGCGGCACGAGCGTCACGCTCTCCGCGGCCCCGGCGGCCGGCGCGATCTTCAACGGCTGGACCGGCGCCTGCACAGGGATGGGGAGCTGCATCGTCACGATGACCGCGGCGCGGTCCGTGACCGCGCTGTTCAGCTTGCCCACGAACGACTCCACGGTCTCGGTCAACGCCGGCGGCTCGGCGGCGGGGAGCTTCGTCGCGGACGCGTACTCCTCGGGCGGGAGCACCTACTCGACGACGAACGCGATCAACACGTCCCTCCTCACCGGCGACGTGCCGCCGCAGGCCGTCTTCCAGACCGAGCGGTACGGCGAGTTCACGTACACGATCCCGAACCGCACCGCGGGCAGCACGCAGACCGTGACGCTGTACTTCTCCGAGAGCTACTGGACGGCGGCGGGGCAGCGCACGTTCAACGTGGCCATCAACGGCGCGACCGTCCTGACCGCGTTCGACATCTTCGCCCAGGCCGGCGGCGCGAACCGGGCGATCTCCCGCACGTTCACCACCACCGCCAATGCGAGCGGCCAGGTCGTCATCCAGTTCACCCGCGGCGGCGGCCCGGACAACCCGAAGATCTGCGGCATCACCGTGTCCGGCGGCGGCGCCACCGGGACCAGCTACATCCTCGGCGTCACGAAGACCGGCACCGGCACCGGGACCGTCAGCGGCGCCGGCCTGAGCTGCGGCTCGACCTGCAACGCCACGTACGCGAGCGGCACCACCGTCACGCTCACCGCCACCCCCGACACCGGCTCGACCTTCGGCGGCTGGAGCGGCGCCTGCACCGGCACCGGGAGCTGCATCGTCACCATGACCGCCGCGCGGTCGGTCTCCGCGACCTTCAACGGCGGCGGCGGCACCTGCACGATCGGCACGACCCGCGGGAGCGAGGTCGCCGTCATCGGCGACTCGTTCATCGCCATGAGTCACGGGATCACCCGGGAGATCGAGCGGCTCGCGCGGGCCGCCGGGTCGCTCGCGGCCAATGAGAGCTACGTCGACAACTCCGTGAGCGGCACCACCCTGGCGAACAACCAGATCCCCAGCCAGTACACCCGGGCCGTGCAGAGCTCCGGCCGAATCCGGTTCGTGCTCATGGACGGCGGCGGCAACGACTGCCTCATCAACAACGACGCCGACGCCGCCTACACCGCCGCGCAGTCGCTGTTCCAGACCATGGCGCAGAACGGGACGGAGAAGGTCGTCTACTTCTTCTATCCGGACCCCGTCGGCAGCAACTACGCGTCGCTCAAGACCTGCCTCGACGGGCTCCGGCCGCGGATGAAGGCGCTCTGCGACGGCCTCACCGCCCCGAGGTGCCACTGGCTGGACCTCCGCCCGACCTGGAACGGCCACCCAGAGTACACGTCCGACGGGATCCACCCTACGGACCAGGGGAGCGTCGTCACGGGCCAGGCAGTCTGGCAGACGATGCGGACGAACTGCGTCGCGCAGTAGCGCTGGTACCGGTGACAGGCTCAGTGCGAGCGGGTGGCCCAATCGCCCGCTCGTGCTGAGCCTGTCGAAGCACGGGCGGTCTGGATCCGTTCTCGCTCACCCTTCGACAAGCTCAGGGTGAGCGGGGATCGTCGATGCTCGCCGAGGCGGGTGCCGGTCGCGGCGCGGACCATGGCTCGTGCCCCGGACCCCGCGCCCGCGGGGCGGCAGCATTCACCCGCGATGTCCCTGCGGAGTTCGCCATGGCCCGCCGCTTGCTGTCCGATGGGCCATGCTCGCCCTCGACGTCGACCCGCAGCTCGACCGGCAGTTCACCCGCGAAGGCCCCGTGCTCCTCTGGCGCGACGGCGAAGCCGGACGCCGCGAAGGCCTGCTCGTCGTCCTCCACCCATGCGCGTTCCCGACGTGCCCCGATCGACACGTCGATCTTCACGTGTACCGGCTCACGGACACGGTCCGCGCGATCGAGGTGGACGTGGAGCAGGCCCGGGCCATCCACCGCGATGGGCGGGAGGAGACGCTGGAGCTGGACGTCTGGGCCACGATCGAGCTGGACCGCGGAGATGCGCTGGTCGCTGGTCCGGATGAGCCGGCCGACCTCGTGGCGTGGCTCGCGCGGGAGCTCGACGGCGAGCTGATGGTCGCCGTGAAGAGCAGGTTCGCGCGTGCCCGGGCGGCGGGGGAGGCTGCGCTCCGGCCGGCGCGCGCCTCGGCGCGCATCGGACGGAATGAGCCGTGTCCGTGCGGCTCGGGGAAGAAGTCCAAGCGGTGCTGCCAGGGCAAGGGCGCCACGCTGCGGTGGTGAGCGGTCCGCAGCGCGACGCGGTGCCCGCGCGGAAGCGGGCGCGGATGGCGAAGCCCCGACGGCGGCACGTGGAGGACGAGGCCGCTCACCGCGTCGATGGTGTCCGATGTCCGTCCACGCCGTAGCATTCAACGGGCATGGGACTTCGCGTCCGCATCCATCGAGGAGCCGCCCAGGTCGGCGGCACCTGCGTCGAGCTCGAGTCCGGCGGGCAGCGATTGCTCCTGGACCTCGGGATGCCGCTCGACGCAGAGGACGGCGAGGTTCCGCTGCCCGAAGTTCCGGGGCTCCTGGCCGGCGATCCCAGCCTGCTCGGCGTGCTCGTGTCCCATCTCCATGGCGACCACTGCGGGCTCGTTCCGTTCGTGGCGCCCGGGCTGCCGCTGGCCATGGGGGAGATCGCGCACCGCATCCTGCGAGAGGCCGAGTTCTTCACCGGCCGGCCACCGCTCCCCGCGCTGCGCTGGCCCCTGCGAGATCGGGAGCCCGTCCAGATCGGCCCGTTCCGGATCACGCCCTACCAGGTCGAGCACAGCGCGCCGGATGCGTTCGCGCTCCTCGTCGAGGCCGGCGGGCGGCGCCTGTTCTACACCGGCGATCTCCGCGCGCACGGCAACGAGCGGCGGGTGTTCGAACGGCTGCTGCGGGAGCCGCCGCACGGGGTGCACGCGATGCTCATGGAGGGGACGCAGCTCGGCGACGGCAGGGAAGGGGAGGGCCCGGGGGAGGACGAGCTCCGGCGAGGCCTCGCCCGCCGCTTCCGGGAGCACCCCGGCCTCGTGCTGGCCAGTTGGTCATCCCAGAACCTCGATCGGCTGCGCACGATGTACGAGGCCGCGCGGGAGGCGGGCCGAGCCCTCGTCGTCGACCTCTACACCGCGACGCTCGCGGCGGCGGCCGGAGCCGAGGGCGTGCCACGGCTCGGCGACCGAGGCCTGCTCGTCTGCCCCCGGGAACGGGAGCGGCTGCTCGTGAAGGCTGCAGGCGCGTTCGAGCGGACGGAGTCGGTCCGCCTGTGGCGCATCGACCGGAAGCAGCTCGCGAGGAGAGGGCGGGAGCTGGTGGTGATGCTCCGGCCGTCGATGATCGACGAGCTCGAGCGTGCCGGCGCGCTGCGCGGTGCGCTGGCGATCTGGTCGATGTGGAGCGGGTACCTCGACGGCGCGACGGAGAAGCGGATGGCCGAGCGGCTCCAGCGCGCGGGCGTCGCGCTCGAGGTGCACCATGTGTCCGGGCATGCGTACGTGTCGGACCTGCGACGTCTGGTGAGTGCGGTACGGCCGGAGCGCGTCGTTCCGATCCACACTTCGCTCCCGGAGCGGTACACGGCGCTGTGGTCGGGCGTCGAGCTGCGCAGGGACGGCGAGCCGTGGGCCGCATGAGATGGCGGCCCGCACGGAGGGGATCGTGAGAACGAACTTCGGTCGTTACCTCGACGGCCCGTTGCGGAAAGCGCTGATGAGCGGCCCGGCCGCGGAGCTCCTTCCACGGTTGCGCGACCTGGACCTGCGAATCCGGGACAACGCCCTGAACTTCTACTCGGCCGGGAACTCGGTCGTGCAGGTGACGCCCAGCCGCCTCAACCTGCACCGCAAGTTCGCCGAGGGGTGCACGCTCCCCGGCACGCAGCGCTCGGACTACGCGTCGGTACCCTTGAACGAACGAGGAGTGAACGCGTTCCTCGGACAGCTGGAAACGATCCTCGCGAACGTCCGGAAATTCGCCAAGCCCGAGGCGCGGTGCGAGGAGCAGTTCGTGAAGGCGAACACCACCGGAACGGCCATCATGGTGGTCGATCGTCAGGTCCGCCTCCCTCAGGACAAGGAGGGCAGCCGCCTGGATCTGGTCGCGGTGACCGCCGGGCCCGTACCGACGCTCGTCGCGACGGAGCTCAAGTTCGGCGGCGATCCACGGATCCAGGACGTGCCGCGCCAGGTCGACCGCTACGTGCGGATGCTGGATCCCGACACCACAGGGCTGAAGCGGGACGTGGCGAAGGCCTATCAGGTGGCGCTCCGGCAGCGGCGAGCGCTGGGGTGGGACGGTCCCGACCCCGAGTTGATCCAGCCCGGCATGCCCGTCCGAGGATTGCTGGTCCTGGCGGACTACCCCGAGCGCTCCAAGCTGCTCGGCCGGGCGAAGCTGCTCGCACGCACGTTGCACCGGGTCCAGTTTTTCGTCTCGCTGGAGAGCGGTCAACGCTTGCCCGAGATGGATCGCTGGACGCCTCTGCTGTGAGCGTGGCGGCGTCGCGCGCCGGGGTTCGTCTCACAGCTGGCGGATGCATGCCACGACGGCCACGGCGACCGCAGCCGCGGAAGCACCGCGACCCCGGGATGTCCCGAGCGGCTCGCTTCGTCACTCGCGCCGCGAGTACAGCTTCTTCAATGCTTCGACGCGCTCTCGCAGCGCTGCCTTCACGTCCGCCGGCCCCTCCACCACCGCCTCCCCCCCGTACCCCATCACCACGCCCATCAGGTAGTTCCCCGGCGTCACCCGCGTCCGCACGGTGACGCTCCCGTCCGCGTTCACCTTCGCGTCCTCGCGGCGCCCCCGCGCGAGCGCGGCCGCCGTCCCGGTGAAACGCAGGGTCACCTCACGCTCCGCGCCGCTCTCGAAGAAGAGCTGCTTCCGCGCGTACCGGCTCGTCGGCGGTCCCTTGTGCGCCTCGAAGACACGGGTGCCGAGCTCGACCGAGGCGATGCGATCGAGGCGATACAGGTGCTCCTCGCCCTTCTCGACGCTCCACGCGGCGAGGTACCACCTCCCGTCGCGGTGGAACACCGTCCGGGGCTCGACCGTCCGCCGCGTCGCCTCGTCGTCGGCCACGGCGCAGTAGTCGACGTGCAGCTCCACGCGCCTGGCGATCGCCTCCTGGATGGCCCCGGCCCATGGCCCGCGCGGCGTCAGCACGTCGAGGCCCTTCGCCAGCCGCGCGGCGTCCTCGCGCAGCGGCTCGGGAACGGCGCGGGCGAGCTTCCGCACGATCTCCTTCACGACCCTCCCGCCCTCGGGCTCGAACGGCTCCAGGGCCGCGCGGAGCACCGCGGCCTCGGCGACCGAGAACGCGGGCGGGTTGCTCGCGAGCTCGGTGACGTAGGTGAGGTGGACGGCACCGTCCTCGACCTGCAGGTCGATGGCCTGTTCACCTTGCGCGGGATCGACCCATGCCAGGCTCAGCGCCGCGATGTCGGCGAGCAGCTGCTTCTCGTCCCGGGCGCCCGTCAGCTCCACGGCCCGCGGCAGCGGAACTCCGTCCTCCCCGCGTGCCACGGCCTTGGCCGCTGCGCTGATGAGCAGCAGGAGGCGACGGGCCCGGGCGAGATCGTAGGCGGCGGTCACGGGCGGGCTCCGGTGAGCATCGAGTCCAGGATCTCGAGGGCCATCGCCCGGCCCTCCGCCGGCGCGACCAGCTCCGCGTCGGGCCCCCATGCCAGCGCCTGCCGGACGAGGCCCCGCAGGTTCCGCACCTCGAGCCGCGCGACGCGCGCCCCCGTCTCGTCGGTCTCCACCCGGGCACCCGGGACGAGCTGCTTCGCGATGCGCGCCAGCGCGCCGCGAAAGGCGATCACGGCGGCCCTGGGCGGGTGGACCTCGTAGTCCCAGATCTGTTGCCGCGACCAGCGGCGGATGTCGAACCGCGCCGGGATCTCGTACCCCGAGTCCTTCGCGCCCCTGGGGGTCAGCACCTCGCGCACGCGGGAGACGTAGAAGAGCCGCTCCGACTTCCGGAGGTGGCAGTAGCCGACGAAGATCCACTCGCCGCGACGGCTCGCCCAGCCGTACACGTCGACGTCGCGCTCGACCTCCTCGCCGGCCGCGACGCGCCAGTAACGGATCCGCACGCGGCGGCGCCGCTCCCACGCGTCGATGAGCTTCTCCAGGGTCTTGCCGCCTTCCGGGCTCGCGACGGCGGAGAGCTCTTCCGGAGACGCGCGCGGCGGCAGGCCCCTGCCCGCGACGGCGAGCTTGCGGAGCGCGCTCTCCAGCTCGTCGCGGAGCGGGTGGAGCGAGAGCCGCAGCGCGGCGGTCCCGGCGGTCCAGAGGAGCGCCGCCTCCTCCGGTGAGAACGCGATCGCCGGCAGGATGCACGCCTGCGGATCGATGGAGTAGACGTAGTCGTTCTTGCCGACCTGCTCCATCTCCAGCGCGAACCCGAGCCGGTGGAGCGCGTCCTTGTCGCGCGAGAACTTCTTCTCCCGGGCGAGCTCGTTCCCGCGGTAGTCGTCGGGGAAGGCCTCGTAGATGTCGTCGCGCGAGGCAGAGCCGCCGCGCTCCAGGATGAAGGAGGCGAGGCCGAGCAGGCGGGCCTCGGTCGGCTTCGGCGTGCTCGCGGGCTTGACGCGTGGCGCGACCATCCGTGACGCCGAGCTTATCGCACCGCTGCTGCCGAGCGACGACGCGAGCGCGTGGAGCACCCCGGGCCGCGGTGTGCGCACCGTGCACACCCGGCCCTGGCCTATCTCACACGGCGCTTCCTCGGGTGCGGACGTCACGCGAGCGCCCGGGGGCGATCCAGCTGCACGCGCTCCAGGAACTGGTCCGCCGCCAGCATGAGCTGGGAGAGGAGTCGCTCGAAGGTCTCACTGGACGGGAGCGCCTCGCCGAAGCTCTCGGCCTGGAAATGCGCGAGCCTCTCGCCGTCCTCGACGGTCACCTTGACCACCTTCAACGAGGCGTTCAGGGTGTTCGCGATCTCCAGCAGACCCACGTCGCTTCTCACGTCCTCCAGCACGTATCCGAGATCCAGGTGGAGGAAGCTCGGGTCCTCCTCGTCCACGAGGACCGCAAACCGCCTCCCCTCCGCCTTGAACTGGATGCTCGCGTACCGGGGGTCCTCGTCGTTCACGGCCACGGTAGGGCGGTAACCTCCCTCGATCAGGAACTCCTTCCACCTGCTGGCCAGGCCGCCCGCGTGCGTCCCGTCGATCATTGCGCTCATGAGCACATTCTCGTGGAGCGGCGGACACGGTCACGGACTGGTCCGTGCGCCACCGGATTGACTTCGGTACTCCTCTGCAGCGTCATGGGGCGGAATGCCTGGTACGGTCCGCCCATCCGATGCGCCTCGCCCGGCGTCCTCGAACGCGGAGCGGTACGTGTGGGAGGCGCTGCGGAAGCGTCTCCCTGGCGGCTGGACCGCCTGGCACTCGCTGCGGATCCGGGACCAGAAAAACTTTCTCGGCGAAGGCGACTTCGTCCTCGCGCACCCGCAACGCGGGCTGCTCGTCCTGGAGGTGAAGGGCGGGCAGGTCGAGTGTCGGGCCGGACGGTGGTTCTCGAACGGCGCGCCGCTGGACAAGGCTCCACTGACCCAGGGCCTCGATTTCCTCTCGAAGCTCCTGAGGAGGCTCGACGACTGGCGCTGCGCGCCGCCGGCGTGGGGCGCGGCGGTCGCCTTCCCGGACACGGACGTCGACGCGCAGCCTCCGCACGACGACCTCCGCGGCGTCGTCCTCGGTCGGCCGCAGCTCACGTGGCTCGAGGAGTCGCTGCCGTCGGTCGTGGAGCGGGCGCTCCCGCCCGCGCAGGCTGGCCGCGGCGACTGGATGCAGCGCCTCCACCAGCTGTGGGGCGAGACCTGGATCCCGTCGCTCTCGCTGGGCACCCGCGCGCGGGAGGCCCGTGAGCGCCGGTTCGAGCTCGACGGCGCCCAGCTCTATGCGCTCGACGTGCTCATGGAGTCCGACCGTGTCCTGGTCCAGGGCGGCGCAGGCTCCGGTAAGACCCTCATCGCGGCCGAGGCCGCCCGGCGCCACGCCGCGCTCGGCCGGGAGGTGCTCTTCCTCTGCTTCACGCAGCCGCTGCGCCGCTGGGTCGAGCTCCGGCTGGAGAGCGCCGCCGAGGTCGACACGATGAGCGGCTTCTCCAAGCGCATCGTCGAGGGGAGCGGTGGGCAGGTCGACGCGTCGGACCTCACGAGCTCCGAGGTCTGGCGCGCGATCTACGAGCAGGCCATGGACGTGGCCGCGCCGGCGTGGGACGTGGTGGTCGTGGACGAGGCGCAGGACCTGCCGGACGAGGCCTGGTTCGTGGTCGAGGCGCTGGCCAGCGGACGCCGGCTCCTCGCCTTCCACGACCCCGGTCAGGGCTTCTGGAAGGAGCGCCACCCGCCCGCCGACCTGTTCCGGCTCTCGCTGCCGCTCCCGCGCGGGCGGCGGTGCCCGCCCGGCGTCGAGGCCCTTGCGAAGCGCTACCTGGGTCAGCCCGCCGACGAAGGCGCCATCGCCAGGGCGCTCTCGGACCGCGTGCTGGCGCTCGTTCCCGCGGCTGCCGGCGAGACCGCGAGGACGGTCGGCAAGGAGATCGATCGGCTCCTCTCGGACCGCGTGCGGCTGGAGGACATCGGCGTCGTCTCGCTGCGCGGGCAGACCGCGAGCGACGCGGTCCACCGGCTGAGCGATCTCGGCGGGCATACGTTCGTGCACGCGGACGCGGCCGACGCCGAGGAGCGGCTCGTCGCCGACTCCTTCCTGCGCTGGAAGGGGCTCGAACGGCCGGTGATCATCGTCGCGGACGTGGAGCCGCAGCTGAAGGAGCTCGGAACCCGGATGCACATCGCGCTGACGCGGGCGGTCGCCGCCGCGAGGATCGTGGCGCCACCTGCCGAGCGCGGATGGCCCGAGGTGCCGTCGCCGGCGTGATCGTTGCTCGTCAGGGCGACAGCGCGAGGTCGACGGCGGCGCGGGCGTGGATCTCGGTGGTGTCGAAGAGCGGGAGGGGCACGTCGGACGGCGAGAGGAGCATGCCGATCTCCGTGCAGCCGGCGATGACACCCTGGGCGCCGGCGCGCGCGAGCCCGTTCACCACCTCCTGGTAGCGCGAGCGCGAGGAAGGCTCGACGCGGCCCAGGACGAGCTCCTCGAAGATGACCCGGTTGACCTCCGCCCGGTCCGCCGGATCCGGCACCAGGACCTCGAGTCCGTGCCGCTGGGCGAGGCGCCCGCGGTAGAAGTCCTGCTCCATCGTGTAGCGCGTGCCGAGGAGCCCGACGCGCCGGAGCCCGGCCGCCTTCACGCGGGCGGCGGTCACGTCGGCGATGTGGAGGAGCGGGATGCGCACGCCGACCATGAGCTCGTCCGCGACCTTGTGCATCGTGTTGGCGCAGACCACCAGGAAGTCCGCGCCTCCGCGCTCCAGCGCCAGCGCAGCCTGGTTGAGGAGCTCTCCCAGCTCGTCCCAGCGGCCCGCGCGTTGCCGTGGCTCGACCTCGCCGAAGTCGACCGAGTAGAGGAGCACCTTGGCCGAGTGAAAGCCGCCCAGCCGCTCCTTCACCAGCCGGTTGACGAGCGAGTAGTAGTGGCCCGACGACTCCCAGCTCATGCCCCCGAGGAGGCCGATGGTCTTCATGAGGGGATTCTATGCGGGGCGCGTCGTTCCTTCCGCACGGCGCGTGGGCCGCCGTCGCACCCGTCCCCGGGCCGGGACGCCGGCCCTACGTCGAGAAGCCCACCACCCGCCGGGCCGCGTCGGGCTTCAGGGCGACCTCGTCCTGGAGCAGGCGCACGGCGTCCGCGGCGGACCGGAGCTCGCCCGTGATGCGCAGGCGACGCGCGACCGCGGCGAAGTCACCAGGCGTCAGGGTGCCGACGCCGGCGAGGAGCTGTGGGATCCCAGCGCGGGCCTCGGCGATCGCGTGGTGCCCGAGCATGGGCCCGAAGTAGGACTCGAAGAGCGCCGCAGCCTGGACGAGCGTCAGGGGACGGAACTCGATCTTGAGGGGGAACCGTCTGAGCACGGCCGGGTCGAGCCGCTCGAGCAGGTTGGTGGTGCACGCGACCACGCCGGCGTGGACCTCGAGCTGCTGGAGGAACTCGTTGGTGAGCTGAAGCTCGTGACGGGCCGTCGCGCCGCGGCGGTCGAGCAGGAACGAGTCCACCTCGTCGAAGAGGAGGATCGCGCCCCGGGCCGACGCTTCCTCGAAGGCGCGGGCCAGGTTCTGCTCCGACTCGCCGACCCACTTGCTCTCCAGGTCCGATGCGCGGCGGGCCAGCACCGGGCGGCCGAGCCGCTTCCCGAGCTCCTGCACCCACTCGCTCTTCCCCGTTCCCGGGAGGCCGTGGAGCAGCATCGCCACGCCTGGCTCCTCGGGGGTCCACCCGCGGAGACGCTGGGCCAGGGCCTCCAGATCCGCCGACGCGTTGACGCAATCGGGCCGGTAGGAAGCGGGGGAAGGTCGGACCAGCTCCGCCCGCACGCTCCGGGCGCGGACCAGCGACTCCAGGATGGTCGAGACGCCGCTCGCGTCGGCGGCGCCGCCGCCCGCGAGCCGAGCGGTCGCGATTGCGCGCGCGATCTCCGCAGGCGTGGTGGCGAACCGCGTCGCGAGCGTGTCGAGGTCGGACGGGGCGAGGACGTCGGACGCGTTCGCCTCACGCGCCCAGAGCGCCCGGCGCACCTCGGGCTCGGGCGCCGGGATCTCGAGCACGAGCGCGAACCGGCTCAGGAGCGCCGGGTCGATGCGGCTCGCGTCGCGGCTCGTCCAGACCGTCGGGAGCCGGTTGCGCTCCAGCTGACGCTCCAGCCACGCGCGCGAGGTGCTCGGACCGAGGTGGCCAGGGCCCGGCGGTCCCTTCGCGTCCAGGACGTCCTCGATCTCGTCGAAGAGGAGCACGGTCTGCCCGTCGTCCACGAGGCGGTCGCACTCGACGAGGATCGCGACCCGGGGCTCCACCGCCGGCGAGCCGCCCTCTTCCCGGGTGCAGGCCTCCCGGAGGTCGAGCTCGAGGTCCTGCGCGAGCGCCCGCACGAGCTCCGACTTCCCGCTCCCCCGTGGGGCCGTGCAGTAGGACGTTGATGCCGCGGACGCGATCGCGAGCCGAGCCACGGATCACGCTCCGGAGCAGGTCCGCGCGGGGCACCGCCGGAGACAGCTCGATCCACGGTCGCGCCGGAGCGCGGGCGCGCGACCCGTAGGCGTCGAGGACGTCGGCCCGCGTCAGGTGCTCGGCCGCGAGCAGATCCGGGAGCACGGAGGAGAGCGGGAACTTGCGCTCGACGAAGTCCGGGCAGTTCTGGACGGACATGAGGCCGCTCGCCTGGAGTCGGCCCCGCGGCCTCAGCGCGCGCCGGACGCGCTCGACCGGTTCGGCGATGGCCGTCGCGATCAGCCGTGCCGCGGCCTCGAGCGTCAGGCGCGGGAACGAGTCCGTCACCTCCTCGAGCGACGGGTACATGCGGACGGCGAGCAGGAACTCGAGGACGCGTCGCTCGACCCTCCCCAGGCCGGCGACGCGGCCGATGAGGCGCAGGTTGCGCCGGACGGGCTGGGCGGCTCGCGGCG
>Ga0196976_1001041_pt1 | contig 14041 bp, 9 predicted proteins | sample S3v_513CmetaG_FD_148644 | JGI IMG/M metagenome (GOLD analysis project Ga0196976, IMG submission 148644) | Soil microbial communities from Anza Borrego desert, Southern California, United States - S3+v_5-13C | ecosystem: Environmental > Terrestrial > Soil > Desert | place: USA: California...
GATTCGATGGTCGCACGGATCCGGCACCTCCTCAACAGCGACGCTACCTCGGTCGCGATGCGGGAGGACGTTCTTCTACATCAGGTAGATCCGTGAGCCTCGCGTAACGCGCGTCCTTGCGCAACGGCGCCAGCAGCGGATCGTTCTGCAGCAGCCGGCGGTATTGTCCCGGCGGCAGCTCCGAGGCCGCGCGCTCGAGCCGCGCGAACGCGTCCTCGGTGCGGCCGGTGGCGGCCAGCAGGGTGGCCAGGGCGTACGACGACACGAAGCGCTCGCGGGAGAGTTGTTCCAGGCGGTCGAGGAAGCCGCGCGCGACGTCCATCCGTCCGGCCGCGGCTTCGCTGAGGGCGGCGCGGACGAGCGAGCGCGGGTCGCGTCCGAGCTCCCAGGCCGCCGCGGCTTCGCGGGTGGCGTCGTCGAAGCGTTTCTGCTTGAGATACGCACCGGCGAGGACGTAGTGGCCGAACGCGAACGACGGCTCGAGGGCCAGGGCGCGGCTGCGCAACGATCTCGTAAGCCGGCGTGTACCGGGGGTGAGGTGCAAGACGAAAGGATACCGAAAAGCGTCGGGCGCCCCGTACACGAGTGTGCGGCGAACCAGACACTGCGGCGCCTTTCCGCGCGCGCTTCCTCTCTGCGCCCCTCGGCAAAAGCGTGGCACCTCCCTCGCCCTTGGAGCCGCTCACCAAATCGAAGGAGGGATCCAAACGTGATCCGAATTTTCTACCGTGTGCTGTTCGTGATGTTCATCCTGGCCGGCCTGCGGGCGGCCGCGCAGTCGTCGACCGACGTGGCTCTCTGGCTCGTCGACTCGGAGCTCACCTCGTCGTCCGTGGTCGACGAAGGCGACGTGATCGAGTTCGACTTCGACGAAGAGGTCGGCTACGGCCTCTCGTTCAATCACTTCTGGACGAACGCGTTCTCGACCGAGCTCGCGCTGCAGAAGTATTCGGCGGACATGACCATCGGCTCCAACCTCGGTCCGGCCTTCATCGCCGGGGAGCTGCGCGTCACCACCGTCACGGCCATGGCGCAGTGGCACTTCAATCGCGACGGCCGCTTCTCGCCGTACGTCGGCGGCGGCATCGCGCGGGTCGGCGGCGACTTCGAGTTCGCGTCCGGCCTCCTCGAGCCCGGCGATGAGGAGTCGGTGGAGATGGAGTCGGAGACCACCTGGACGGCGGCGGTCGGCGCGAACGTGCGCCTCACCGAGCACCTCGCGCTGACGGGGGAGATGAAGGGCATCCCGTGGGACGCGCGCGAGGAGGGGGGCCTCCCCGAGGACGAGATCGCGGTGGACCCGGTCACCTTCGCGGTGGGCGTGCGGTTCCGCTTCTGAAACGAGAATGGGCCGGCGTCCGCGCCGGCCCGCTCGTACCATGTCGTCGTGAACAGCTCCCGCACGGCGACGCTCACCGGCTGCACCCTGGCGATGTGGCTGGTGTGGGCGGCCGACCTGGTGGTCCCCGGCACGATCGGACACGGGATCGTGCCGCGTACTTCCTATGGGATCTCGGGGATCGTCATGGCCCCGTTTCTCCATGGGAGCCTGCAGCACCTGATCGCGAACACGGTCCCGTTCCTCGTCCTCGGCGCGATCATCCTGCTGCGCGGCACGCGCGCCTTCCTGCTGGTCCTGCTCGTCAGCGCGCTGGTCTCGGGTGCCGGCACGTGGCTCTTCGGCGCACCCCACACGCAGCACATCGGCGCCAGCGGCGTGGTCTTCGGCTTCCTCGGCTACGTCCTGCTCCGCGCGCTCTACGACCGCCGCCTCAGCTCCATGTTCATCGCCATTGCGGTCGCGATGCTGTACGGCGCGGTCATCCTCAACGCCCTGATCCCTGCCGGCGGCATCTCGTGGACCGGCCACGTCTTCGGGTTCCTGGGGGGAGTCGCCGCGGCGCGGATGCGTTACGGGCGCAGATAGTCCCCTCTCCCCGCGCGCGGGGAGAGGGGACTTGAGATCAATGCGCGTGCGATGCCGCGTCGGTCTCGCGCGTGCCGATGCGCATGCCGTAGAACGAGCGGTAGACGAAGAACATCGCGATCACGAGGAACACGGCCGACAAGATCAGTGTGAGGCGGCCCTGGCCGGCGCGGGTCATCTCCACCGCCAGCTCGACGGCCAGGAGGCCGAAGAGGGTGGTGAACTTGATGACCGGGTTCATGGCCACCGACGACGTGTCCTTGAACGGATCGCCGACCGTGTCGCCCACGACCACCGCCGCGTGCAGCGGCGTCCCCTTCATCTTCATCTCCGTCTCGACGATCTTCTTGGCGTTGTCCCAGGCGCCGCCGGCGTTGGCCATGAAGATGGCCTGGTAGAGGCCGAACAGCGCGATCGAGATCAGGTAGCCGATGAAGAAGAACGGCTCGAAACAGGCAAAAGCGAGAGTGGAGAAGAAGACCACCAGGAAGATGTTCAGCATCCCCTTCTGCGCGTACTGCGTGCAGATGGCCACGACCTTCTTGGAGTCTTCCACGTTCGCCTTCGTCGCGCCCGTGTCGAGCTTGATGTTCTTCTTGATGAACTCGACCGCGCGGTAGGCGCCGGTCGACACGGCCTGCGTGGCCGCGCCGGTGAACCAGTAGATCACCGCGCCGCCGACGACCAGTCCGAGGAGGAACTGCGGGTGGAGGAGCGACAGCTTGTCGATGTCGTTCGTCAGGCCGTTGGTGAGCATGACGATGATGGCGAAGATCATCGTCGTCGCGCCGACGACCGCCGTGCCGATGAGCACTGGCTTGGCCGTGGCCTTGAAGGTGTTGCCGGCGCCGTCGTTCTCCTCGAGGTGCTCTTTGCCGCGCTCCCACTGCGGGCGGAAGCCGAAGTCGCGGTTGACCTCTTCGTCGATGCCGGGGAGCGTCTCGATGGTCGAGAGCTCGAAGACCGACTGCGCGTTGTCGGTCACGGGGCCGTACGAGTCGACGGCGATCGTGACCGGGCCCATGCCCAGGAAGCCGAAGGCCACCAGGCCGAAGGCGAAGATGGCCGGGGCGATCATCAGCGCTCCGGCGCCGGTCGGGAACGTGCCGGCGATCCAGGCGGCCACGCCCATCAGGCCGGCGATGGCCAGACCCATCCAGTACGCGGAGAAGTTGCCGGCGATGAAGCCGGAGAGGATGTTCAGCGACGCGCCCCCCTCGGCGGACGCGGTCACGACCTCGCGCACGTGGCGCGATTCGGTGGAGGTGAAGACCTTAACCAGCTCGGGGATGATCGCGCCGGCCAGCGTGCCGCAGGTGATGATCGTGGAGAGCTTCCACCACATCGTCGTGTCGCCCCCCAGGTTCGGGATGAGCAGGTACGAGAGGGCGTACGTGACGGCCACCGAGAGGATCGAGGTGAGCCACACCAGCGACGTGAGCGGCGCCTCGAAGTTCATCTTGTCGGCGTTGCCGTAGCGCGCCTTGGCGAAGGCTTCGTTGATGAAGTACGAGACGGCCGACGTGGCCACCATCAGGACGCGCATGACGAAGATCCAGACCAGGAGCTGGACCTGCACCTCGGCGTTGGTGACCGCGAGCAGGATGAAGGTGATCAGCGCGACGCCGGTGACGCCGTAGGTCTCGAAGCCGTCGGCGGTCGGGCCGACCGAGTCGCCGGCGTTGTCGCCCACGCAGTCCGCGATGACGCCCGGGTTGCGCGCGTCGTCTTCCTTGATGTTGAAGACGATCTTCATCAGGTCCGAGCCGATGTCGGCGATCTTGGTGAAGATGCCGCCCGCGATGCGCAGCGCCGCGGCGCCGAGCGACTCGCCGATGGCGAAGCCGATGAAGACCGGGCCGGCGTAGTCACGCGGCACGAACAGCAGGATGGCCAGCATGATCAGCAGCTCGGTCGAGATGAGCAGCATGCCGATGGACATGCCCGCGCGGAGGGGGATGGAGTACGTCGGGAACGGCTTGCCGCGCAGCGAGGCGAAGGCCGTGCGCGAGTTGGCGAAGGTGTTGATGCGGATGCCGAACCAGGCCACGCCGTAGCTGCCGGCGATGCCGACCAGCGAGGCGATGATGATGATGGTCACGCGCGTGGCGTCGAAGCCGCGCAGCACGCCGAAGTAGATGACCATGATCGCGCCGATGAAGAGCTCCAGCAGGAGGATGAACTTCCCTTGCGTGATCAGGTAGGTCTTGCAGGTCTCGTAGATCAGCTCCGAGATCTCCAGCATGGCCCGGTGCACGGGCAGCTTCTTGAGCTGCATGTACATCACCAGGCCGAAGAGCAGGCCGAGGACGCAGACCACCAGCCCGCCCTGGAGGAGGCGGTCGCCGCCCATCCCAAGGAACTGCACGCTGCCGAGGTCCGGCAGGACGAGCTCTGCTTCCGACTTGTGCTCGGTGGGATGGCCGGCCAGCTTGGCCGAATCCGCTGCGACCGCGGGATCCGCGGACGGATGCGCCTCCTGCGCCACGGCGGCTCCGCCGAGCGAGAGGCTACTGATCAGCGCGACGAGGAGTACGCGCAGGGTCCAGGACTTCATTGATTCCTCCGTGAATTGGCTGAAAAAGTCGACCCGCCGGCGAGGCCTCAGGCGTGCCTCTCCCGTGGCTGCAGGTCTCCAGGGCGCGCGGATTCTAGCCGAAACCCAACGTAGCCGCTACTTCACCGCGGGGAACCTCGGTTGCTTTCCGGCATCGCGATGACCATATTGATGGAAAGGGATTCCGAACCATCACCGGGAGGAGAGAGCCATGGGCGCAAAGAAGAAGCCAGCGACCAAGAAGCCGAAAGCCGAAAAAGGGGTCATCGACATTGAGCTCACCCCCGAGCAGCAAGAGCTCATTCAGCGGCAGTCGAACGGGGCCCTGAACCTCACCACGCTTCGGCTGCGGCCCGATCTCAATCTGCGGCTGCAGGAGCTGACGACCGTCCTCGGCGCGAGCTCGATCACCAAGCAGTCGGTGGCCAACGGCAGCGACGGGACGTGGTGGGCGTAACCTGGCCCGCCGCGATCCAGAACCTCGTTGACTGCCTGCCGGCCGGCATCGCCCGCTGGGTGCTCGTCTGCGACCGGGGATATCAGGTCGACCTGAGGCGATCGCTCGAGGCGGTGCTGCCGGTCGCCGAGTCGCTCGTGCTCGGCAGCGACACGCCGCGGCGCGTGCGCTCCGTCGCCGTGCGGTATCGCGACGACCCGGAAGCGGGATTGCTGGAGTTCCTCTGCTTCGACGGCGAACGTCTGCGCTGGGGACGCAACTACCGGCATGCGACGCTCCCCTTCGCCGAGTGGCCGCCCGAGCGCGTGCGGCTCTGCTTCGACGTCACGGACCGGAATTTCCGCGAGCTCTTCTCGGAAGCGCCCCGGCGCGTCAGGAGCCGAGGGCGGATGCTGCACCGCCGTCTCCTCGGCCAGGAGCGCCTCACGCTGACCGCGGGAACCAGCCGCGCGACGCTTCGCTGCCGCGCGGATGGATGGGAGCTGCACTCGGGCCTGGAGCGGGACGACTATGTGCTGCCGAGTGGGGAGATCGAGTGCGTGCCGGAGTCCGTGGATGGCTCGGTCGAGGTGAACGGCTGGGTCGTGGGAACGATTCTGTTCGGGATGAAGTACGGCCGCATCGGGCCGGGGCATCTGGAGCTGAAGTTCCGCCGCGGCGAGGTCGTGGGCATCTCGGGGAAACAGCGGTCGCTGTGCCACGAGCTCGAGACCGCGTTCACATTGCTTCCCGGCCTGCGCAGGGTGTCCGAGCTGGGCATCGGCCAGTCGAAGGCGGTCTCGCGCGCGGCGCGTCAAGAGCAGGTCGGCTGTCTCTGGCACGAACGCCACTTCGGCGTCCACCTCGGACTCGGCGCCGGCCTGCGCGAGCCGCCGGGACGGGTGACCCAGCACCACATCGACCTCGTGCTGGCCTCAGGCAGCCTCGCCGGCGACGCCGGTCGCGCGATCGTGACCTGGTAGCCGAGGTAGACAGCGAGGTACGCAACCCCGCGCTCACTCGAAATCTCTGAGCGACTCCTCGACCGCCGCGATTCTCGGCTCATCCCGCGGTGAGAGTCGTCCGTCGCGATGGAGTGTCTGAAGAATCGTGAGCGCACGATCGAGAAGCTCACGGGAGTGAGTCATGTCTCCGACTCGATGAAGGGAGATGGCCAGGTCCACCTGATAATCGGCGCGATCGGGCTCGGCCCGGGCGAGACGCTCGGCGATGGCGAGATCCTTGAGGAAGGCCTCGCGCGCTTGGTCGTCTTGTCCGAGATCGCTGTAAAAAGAGCCCAGTTTGTTGTAAGAGACGGAAAGGTCGCGTTGGTAGTCGGCGCGATTGGGCTCGGCCTGAGCGAGACGTTCGTGGATGGGAAGTGCTTTGAGGTAAGCCTCCTGCGCCTCGTCGCTCTGATCGAGTGTGAGATAGAGGTCGCCGAGTTTGTTATAGGAGACGGAGAGGTCGCGCTGGTAGTCGGCGCGATCCGGCTCGGCTTGCGCGAGGCGCTCACGGATGTGGAGCGCGTTGAGAAAGGCCTCGTGCGCCTTGTCGTGTTGTTCGAGTACGAGGTAGACCTCGCCGAGTTTGTTGTAGGAAACGGAAAGGTCACGCTGGTAGTCGGCGCGAATAGGTTCCGCCCGCGCGAGGCGCTCGGTAATGGCGAGATCTTTGAGGAAGGCCTCGCGCGCCTGATCGATCTGTCCGAGCGTGAGGTAAAGGTTGCCTAAGGTGTTGTAGGAGACGGAGAGGTCGCGCTGGTATTCGGCGCGATCGGGCTCGGCTTGCGTGAGGCGCTCGCGGATGTGGAGTGCGTTGAGAAAGGCCTCGCGTGCCTGATCGGTCTGTCCGAGTGCGCGGTACAGGTGGCCCATCCGATCATGGGAGACTGAGAGATCGCGCTGGTATTCGGCGCGATCGGGCTCGGCCTGGGCCAGGCGCTCAGCGATGGCGAGATCCTTGAGGTAAGCGTCACGTGCCTTGTCTCCCTGGCCGAGTGCGCGGTAGACGTCGCCGAGGTTGTTGTAGGAAACAGAGAGCTCACGCTGATAGTCGGCGCGATGCGGAGCGGTTTCGACTCGCGTCTCGTGTGCGCTGAGTAGATCCTGATATCGCAGGAGCGCGCGGTCCGTGAATCCCAGCGCCAGGTGCGCTTTCGCCTCCTGGTCTCCAATGGCCGCGTAGCCCGGATGAGCGGTGGGGAGCGACTCGAGCACCTCGCCAGCCAGGGCGGCAATTCCGGCGGATTGCTGGAAGCGCCGCAGAGCTTCGCAGCAGCCTAGCGCGATCGAAGCGGCGGCGTCGAAGTCACCTCCGGCAAGAAAGCTCCGCACAGCCTCGATGGCATCGCCGAGGTCGTGGGTCTCATGCTCGACGCGCCACCAGCGATACCGTCCCGCCGCCTTGCATCGCTCCGTGCGAGCGGCCGGATCGGAGATGCGCGCCAGGCCCTCCGCGGTCCACCGATGGACCCATGCCGAGTGGTCGGGAAAGCGGACGACGAGGGATCGATCGGCCAGCCGGTCGAGAGACTCGCGGGTCGATTGGACACGAGCTTCGTCCGCCGGCCCGCCGGCGAGCATGTGGGCAAGGCCTTCCGGGGAGGTAGGGAGGTTCGAGACGGCGGCCTGGAAGAGCACCGCGTCGTCGCCGTGCTCGCGGGAGATCGCGACCAGCTCTTCGAGCAGGACGTCGCGCATTCCGAGGAGCACGGCCTGCTGCACGCGATCGTCGAGAGTCGCCGGCGTCGAGGTCAGGTCGATCTGTTCCTGCTCGAGCAACGCATGCAGTTTGTCCGTGACGTGAGCCAGCCGTCCCTGGCCGCCGTTCAGGAGCGCGTCGAGGAACTCCAGGATGCGCGGATGGCCGCCGATCGCGTGCAGCGCGCGCGTGATCTCGGCCGGGGCGGATTGCCGCAGTCCGGGCAGGCGCTGCACGAGCTTGCGCGTCTCGGCGGGACTGAGCGGTCCGACGGGGATCTCGCGCAGCCAGGCGTCCGCGTCCGGAACGGGATGGCGGCAGGTGATCAGGAGCCGGCCGCGGGACGCATTGCGCGCGAGCTCTCCGAGAAAAACGCCGACATCCGGGTTGTGATACGCGCCGCCGCCGGTGACGAGGTTCTGCTCGAAGTCGTCGAGGACGAGCAGTACGGAGTCCTCAGCCAGCGTCTTACAGAGGAGCTGGAAGCGTACGCCTTCGTCGAGATCGTCCGAGGTCAGCACGCCCGCGCGCTTGCGCAGCTCCGCGCGGTCGGCCTCGATGAGCGCCGTCCCGATGGCGACCGCGATTCCGCGGAGGTCGAAACGCCCGCGGTGCGCGGCGACGTGCCAGCCGCCTTCCGTCAGGCGCTGCATCGCGCGGCCGGCGACGGCGCTCTTCCCCACGCCGCCGATGCCGGTGAGGACGACGCCGGCGTGGCGTCGCTCCGGGTCGCGCAGCGTGCGCAGCGTGTCGCGCAGCTCCTTCCGTCGCCCGATCAGGTCGTCGATGCGGAGTTGCGGGACGGGCCCCGACACCTCGTAGACCGGCCGCTCGCGGAGCGGGACTTTGTCGAGCGAAAAGTCGGCGAGCGGCGTCTCCGGACCCGCGACGTAGAGCGCGGCGGTCGCGTATTCGGGCTGGGTCTCGTGCAGGGGCGCGCCACGGCGCACGCGCTCCATTCGTTCCTGCTCCAGCTCCTTCCGTGCCTCGGCGAGCGCGCGGCTGGCGAGAGGAGGCTCGCGCCGGGCCAGGTGCTCGTAGAACGCGCGCGCGAGCTGCGTCGCGTAGTAGTCGCTGACAGCCGTCTGCATCGCCAGCACCGAGGGAACGCCGGCGCGGAGCAGCGACTCGGCGAAGCTCGCCGTCTGCTCCTTCTCCACGCCGCCGTGGCAGGCGCTGAGGAAGACGAGCGGCAGAGGCCTGCCGGTGCCGCGGAGAGCATCGACGAGCTCTCGAGCCGTGACGTGCACCGCCTTCCCATCCTCATCCTCCAGCTCGAGCATGCCCGGCCGGCCGTGACAGGAGAGGTGCAGCGCGTGGTAGCCGTCGCGGTCGATGGCGTCCGCAATCACGTCCGGATGACAGACCTCGAGGATGCGCACCTGTACGTTCTCGCGGCGCTGCGCATCGCCCACCGCATCGAGGATGTTCTGGAACTCCTGCTCGTAGTCGAGGACCGCGGAACTGGTGTTTCCCTCGTCGGGAGCGCCGACCGCCGCCAGCACCTTGATCGGTCCCGCGGCCGGCTCCCACCGCGGCGGGGAGACGTCCGCCGGGCGCCGCACGGTGACGACGGGCGGCAGCGTGGCCAGGAGGCGATCGTCGGGCAGGCGCAACGCCTCGAACGGCAACCCGAGGAGCTCGGGGTCGTCCGCCTCGAAGCAGACTTCGACCACGGTGCCGACGCCACAGCCGTCGACGAGACTGGCCAGCGCCTCGGCCGAGCCGCCGGGGAGACAGAAATCGCGCAGCACGCGCCCGAGGTGCGCGAGCTCCGCTTCGAGCGACGCATGCGCCGCTTCCGCCGGTCCGCGCCGCAAGCCGGAGCGGAACCCTCGCAGGAATCCGTCGCGCGCCGCGGCGACGGCGTGCGGCAGCTCCGCGTGAGCGGCGCCCCCGTACTCCTCCCCTCCCACGCCGACGCGCACCGCGCCCCCGGCACTTCCTTCCCGTCGAAGCGAGACGACGACCCGCTCGTACCGTCCCACTACGGCATTGGCGGGGCGCGGCGGAAGCGGACGGCGGGACATCAGCGCATCGGCGATCGCGTCGATCTCGTCGATGCCGCGCCGCGCGAGTGGCCGCAGCAGCGGCGGCACGTACGCGTCATCGCCGACGACCACCGGGATGAGGACCTTTCCTTCCTGGATGCGCGCGTAGGTGAGGTAGCTGACCTCCGCCTCGACCCAGCGGCTCTCGCGGGAGTGGGACGAGAACACGATCAGGCCGGCGTTGGCCTCATCCAGTCCGGCGTTGATTTTGGCGACGATGTCGTCGCCCGCCGCGATCATCCACTTATCCAGCCAGGTCTCGACTCCGCGCTCGCGCAACGCGCGGGCGAGTGCTTCGACCGCCGGTTTGTCTTTCGACGAATGGCTGATGAAGACGCGCATGTGCGACCCTCGGGACCTGAAAATGATGGGGAAGCACCTCAAAGTAGCACAGCGCCACCATGGAAATGACCGCGGATCGCCTTCGAAATGACCGCGGATCAGCTCGAAATGGCCGCGGAAGATGTGCGAAATGACCGCGGATCCCATCGAAATGACCGTAGAAGATGTTCGAAATGACCGTGGAGCGCTTGAATCCGCCTGCAGGCCAGCTGCGTGGACTCCGCGATCATTTGCAACGTGATCCGGAATCAATTTGCGAGTGATCGTGAATCATTTTCAAGGTGATCCCTCCCCGTGACCGGATGCTCGCAGAGCCGCAACGTCGGGATTCGTACAATGCTCCCCATGTTCGCTGCCCTCGCGTTTCTCCTCGCCATCACCCCGCACGCGATCCGCGCGCACGTGAATTACCTCGCCAGTGACATTCTCGAAGGGCGCGAGACGGGCACGCGCGGCTACGACGTCGCGGCGGCGTACGTCGCCGCGCAGTTCGAGGCTGCGGGGGCGGAGCCGGCGGGCGACGGCGGCACGTACTACCACCCGGTGCGCTTCCGCACCCTCCTGCTCGATCCCGCCAGGTCGTCGTTCGCCATCGACGGCAAGGCGCTCGAGCATCGCAAGGACGTGCTGATCTACTCCGGCCTGGAGCCGGCGAGCGAGGTCGAGGCGCCGGTCGTCTTCGCCGGCTTCGGCATCGTCGCCCCCGAGCTCGGGCACGACGACTACGCGAACGTCGACGTCCGCGGCAAGATCGTGGCAATACTCACCGGCGCGCCGCCGCGCTTCCCGCACAGCCAGCGCGCGTACTACTCGAGCGGCACGGTGAAGCTCGCGAATGCGTCCGAGCGCGGCGCCGTCGGCGCGCTCACCATCCGTACGCTGGAATCCGAGCGCCGCTTTCCCTGGGCCCGGATGATCTCGAGCGGCGAATCGGTGGCCATGAACGCGCTCGACCGCAACGGGCAGGCGATGGAGACCTTCCCGCGGCTTCGCGGCAGCGCCAGCCTCGGTCCGGCCGCCGCGCAGGCGCTCTTCGCCGGCGAGCGCGCCACGGCCGACGCCATCTTCGCCGCCGCCGAGAAAGGAATCGCGCAGCCGTTCGCGCTGCAGAAGCGCGTGGCCATCCGCACGGCGACGGCTCTCGGCGAGACGACCAGCCCGAACGTGGTGGCCATCGTGCGCGGCTCGGAGCTCCCGAACGAGCACGTGGTCGTCACCGCCCACCTCGACCACCTCGGTATCACCGACCGCGGCGCGGACCGCATCCGCAACGGCGCGCTCGACAACGCCTCCGGCATCGCCGCCCTCATCGAGATGGCCCGCGCCGCCGCGGCGATGCAGCCGCGCCCCCGCCGCTCGATCGTCTTCGCCGCGGTGACGGGGGAGGAGAAAGGGCTGCAGGGCTCGATGGCCTTCGCCGACCGCCCCAGCATCGACGGCACCATCGTCGCGAACGTGAACATGGACATGATCACGATGCTGTTCCCGATGAAGAGCATCGTCATCCTCGGCCTCGAGCACTCCACCCTCGCCCCGCTGGCGCGCGCCGCCGCGGAGCGCAACGGCTTCACCATCCAGGACGATCCGCTGCCCGAGGAAGTGCGCTTCATCCGCAGCGACCAGTTCCGGTTCGTCGAGAAAGGCATCCCCGCCATCACCTACAAGGGCGGCTTCGCCAGCGCCGATCCTGCCGTCGACGGCGAGAAGCTCACCCGCGACTGGCTGCGCAACATCTACCACTCCGCCGCCGACGGGCCGGACCAGAAGCTCGACTACGCGAGCGGCGCCCGCTGGGCGCGCACGAACCTCGACCTCGCCGTGGCCATCGCCAACGCGAAGGAGCGGCCGCGGTGGAACGAGGGGGATTTCTTCGGGAAGAAATTCGGGCCCGCCCGACGCTGAGGGTGTACCCTCGCCCCTCAGCGTCAGGAGGGACCCCATGAAGATCGTCCGCCCCGGAGACCCGGAGTACCGCCTCGACCGCATCATTTCCAACGCCCGCTTCGACTACTTCCCCGACGTCATCTACTACTGCCAGAACGCCGGCGATGTGACGGAAGCGATGGCCCTGGCGCGGGCCGCGGGGCTTCCGGTCCGCGTCCGGTCCGGGGGGCACCAGCACGAGGGGATGTGCTCCGGCAATGGCGTGGCCATCATCGACCTCTCCCTGATCAACCACATCCGCTTCGAAGACAACGACGACACCGTCTGGATGGGCGCCGGGGCGAAGCTCACGGACGTGTACACGGCGGTCCTCGGCCGCAACCGCCTCTTTCCCGGCGGCGGCTGCGGCGACGTACGCGTCGCGGGACTGGTGCAGGGCGGTGGCTGGGGCCTCTACGCGCGCCAGCTCGGTCTCACCTGTGACGTGCTGACCGGCTTCCGCATGATCCTCGCCGACGGGCAACCGGTCGAAGTCACGGACAGGGCAGACGATCCTCACCACGACCTCTTCTGGGCCGTCAGCGGCGGAGGCGGCGGCAACTTCGGCATCGCCACCGACTTTCGGTTCAAGCTCGCCCCGTACGGCGGTGTGATCACCTCGTTCAGCGTCAGTTGGAGCGACTCGGAGGCCGTCTCGCCCGTCATCGTCGACTGGACCAGCAGATTCCACGACGCGGATCCGCGGCTGACCACCTTCGGCCGGCTCACCGCCGTCGGGAGCGGCGATCCTCCCGCGCTCGTGAGCGGGTACTTCCTCGGCGACGAGCCGGAGCTGAAGAGCATCCTTCCCCACCTCCTGCGCAATTCCTGGACGCAGGCGAATCCACCACAGTACGCGCGCGTGCATGAAGCGGGGGCGGCGCCACTGGAGGGGCGGCGCGCGTTCCAGCATCCCGACTACCAGCCGGGACCTCCGCCTCCAACCCTGACGGATTCCAGCGAAGGGGCGCCGGGCGGCCTGAGCTCCACCTGCGACGGCACGCCGTATCCGCACAAGGTGTCGTCGACCTATCCTCGGGACCAGTTCGGGAGCCCGTTTCTCACGACCATTCTCGGCCAGCTCCAGCGCTCCAGGCCCGAGACGAAGGCCCGCCGCTATCTCAGCCTGCATTCGCTGGGGGGTGCCGTGCGGGGCGACGGCTCGCAGGAAAGGCAAAGCTGCTTCGCATTCCGCCACAAACCCTTCCTGCTGCAGTACCAGGCGTGGTGGGCGGACCGCAATGATGGCCCTCTCGGGGAGCGGTGCATGGCCTGGGTCCGCGACTTCCGGGAAGCGATGGCCCCGTGGACCGAGGGATCGTTCATCAACTTCCCGGACCGGGACCTCGTCCCGGCGGAAGACGGCAAGGTCGCGCTCATGCGCTACTACTACGCGATCAACCTCGAGCACCTCATGCACATCAAGCGAGTCTACGATCCGGGCAACTTCTTCGACTTCCCGATGAGCATTCCACTGGGATCGCGCTGAAGCGTAGTTGTTTTACCAATTGCGGCGGTCGGCCTCTAGTCGATATGGTAGAAGTTGACAGCAGCCGCAAATTGGTCTTACAACTACGCCATGCGCCTGTGGCTTGCCGCTGTTCTCCTTCTCCTGCCCACCTTCGCCCACGCCGCTGCTGAGCTCGACGGCGCCGCCGCACGGGCCTCGACGCACAGCGGCCGTTCGCTGCGCTGGTCGCACACCCTCGGCGGCGGCCCCAACCGCGTCCTGGTCGTCGGCGTGACCACTGTCGACAACCAGCCGCTGGCCCCGAACGCCACGGTCACGTTCAACGGCACGCCCGTGCAGCCGGTCCCCGGCGGCGTCGCGGTGACCGGCGACGACAAGGGCGTGCTGCGGACAGAGCTCTTCTATCTCCTCGACGCATCGCTCCCGCCGGCGGGTACCTACGAGGTGGCCGTGGAGCTCGAGCGCACGGTCAGCGAGATCGGCGGAGGCTCGTCGTCGCTCTCCGGACTGGCGCAGGCCGCGCCGGAAGCGGTGGCGGCCAACACCTCCTCGCGCACGCTGACGACGACGCTGACGACGCTCACCTCGCGCGCCTGGATCGTCGAGGCCGCGGGCACCGACGACGACAACA
>Ga0196976_1001042_pt1 | contig 14021 bp, 12 predicted proteins | sample S3v_513CmetaG_FD_148644 | JGI IMG/M metagenome (GOLD analysis project Ga0196976, IMG submission 148644) | Soil microbial communities from Anza Borrego desert, Southern California, United States - S3+v_5-13C | ecosystem: Environmental > Terrestrial > Soil > Desert | place: USA: California...
ATGCGCCGCACGTCCGGATGCTCGACGATCGGCAACTGCGGCGTGGTGGGGTCCTTGGCGTCGAGCGCGCGGCCCTGCGGGCGCTCCATGGCGTAGGCGCGGGCGTGCCGGTAGGCGGCGCAGGCCAGCGCGGCGGCGCCGTTGCCGACGCCGATGCGGGCCTCGTTCATCATGTGGAACATGTACGACAGGCCCTTGTGCGGCTCGCCGATCAGGGTGCCCACCGCGCCCCCGTTCTCGCCGAAGTTCAGCATGGTCGAGGTGGTGCCGCGATACCCCATCTTGTGAATGAGCCCGGCCAGGGCGACGTCGTTCCGGGCGCCCAACGTGCCGTCCGGATCGACGAGGAACTTCGGCACGATGAACAGCGAGATGCCCTTCACGCCGGCCGGCGCGCCCTGGATGCGGGCCAGCACGAGATGGACGATGTTCTCCGACAGCTCGTGGTCGCCGGCCGAGATGAAGATCTTGTTGCCGGTGATGCGGTAGGTGCCGTCGCCGGCCGGCACCGCCGTGGTGCGCAGGTCGGACAGCGACGATCCCGCCTGCGGTTCGGTCAGCGCCATGGTGCCGAACCAGCGCCCGTCCAGCAGCGGGCGCATGTAGCGCTCCTTCTGCTCGGCCGTGCCGAAGGCGCGCAGCACGTTGGCCGCCGCGATGGTGAGGAACGGGTAGCCGGTGGTGCCGATGTTGGCGGCGGAGAACAGCGCGCTGGCCGCCGTGTGCGCGATGAAGGGCAGCTGCATGCCGCCCCAGTCGTAGTCCGCCGTCGCCGCCATGAACCCGGCGTCGATGAAGCGCGTCAGTGCCGCCGCCACCTCCGGCACCAGCACGACGCGCCCCTGCTCGAGTCGCGGCTCGTTCTCGTCGGCCGTGTGGTTGTGTGGGGCGAAGTGGTCGCGGGCGATGGCCTGCGCGGTCTTCAGCACCGCCGACAGCGTCTCGCGCGAATGGTCGGCAAAGCGTGGACGCGTGAACAGCGCATCGATGTCCAGAAGTTCGAAGAGAAGGAAGTCGAGGTCCCTTGTGTCGATCAGGCGGTTGTCCATGATCCGGTCGTCTCCACCCTTGCCCAATTGTTGATTAAGCAAACGGTAGCATGTCGGAATAAAATTCCGCAACCGGGCGCTGCTGTCGGCCTATGGATCGGCCGGCCGGGTTGCTGCGGTGCACCGGATGGGTGTGCGCCGCACGCGTCAGGAACCGGGAACGGCTCGAAACCGTTCCGGTGCCTGGAATTCGATTTTGCTGCGTTGACGCACTGCTTAGCAAGCGGCATGATCTTTCGTATATGCCGGGGTACTACCGAAGGGGTAAGCGCTTTATGGTGGCCTATCAGCTGTACGACCTACACCACACGATGCTGCGTCCGTTCGGTTGGATGGCGGAGCTGACGCGACGCACGTTGCACCACCCCTACCTGCCCGGCACCCACGCGCCGGCCGCCCGCCTGGCGCTGGCGGGGGCGGCGCTGGTGGAGCGCGCGACGCGCCGCTTCCCCAAGCCGGAATTCGGCCTGCACGAGACGACCGTGAACGGCGAGAGGGTGGCCGTCAGCGAACGCGTCGTCCTGCACAAGCCGTTCTGCAACCTGCTGCATTTCCAGAAGGGCACCGACGTCGCCCAGCCGCGCGTGCTGATCGTGGCGCCGATGTCCGGCCACCACGCCACGCTGCTGCGCGGCACGGTGGAGGCGATGCTGCACGACCACGACGTGTACATCACCGACTGGATCGACGCGCGGCTGGTGCCGATGACGGCCGGCTCCTTCGATTTCGATGACTACATCGACTACGTCATCGGGTTCCTGCACCACCTGGGGCCGAACACTCACGTGATGGCGGTGTGCCAGCCCACCGTGCCGACGCTGGCCGCGGTGTCGCTGATGGCGGCGGCGGACGACCCGATGCAGCCGCGCTCCATGGTTCTGATGGGCGGGCCGATCGACCCGTCGGCCAACCCCACCGCGCCGGTGGAACTGGCCATGTCGCGCTCGCTGTCGTGGTTCGAGCGCTCGGTGATCTCGCGCGTGCCGGTCTACTATCCGGGCGCCATGCGCCGCGTCTATCCGGGCTTCGTGCAGCTCACCGGCTTCATGTCGATGAACCTGGACCGCCACATCAACGCCCATCTGGCGCTGTTCCGCGACCTCGTGCGCGGCGACGGCGAATCGGCGGCGGCGCACGAGCGCTTCTACGACGAGTACCTGTCGGTCATGGACCTGACGGCGGAATTCTACCTGCAGACCATCGACAAGGTCTTCCAGCGCCAGCTGCTGGCCAAGGGCGAGCTGGTGTCGCGCGGCCGCAAGGTGGAGCCGTCGGCCATCCGCAAGACCGCGCTGATGACCGTGGAGGGCGAGCTGGACGACATCTCCGCCCCCGCCCAGACGGTGGCGGCGCACCGCCTGTGCTCTGGCCTGCCGGAATCCATGCACCGCAACCACCTGCAGGAGGGTGCCGGCCACTACGGCATCTTCAACGGCCGCCGCTGGCGCGAGCAGGTCATGCCGAAGGTCCGCGAGTTCATCCGCGAACGCGACTGACCCAACGTTTCCCGCGCTCCCCAAAAGCCCCTTCCCGCACTCCGGGAAGGGGCTTTTTCGTTGCCTGATCAACACGCTACCGCACCCGCGAACAAACGCCGCTTGACCGCTAGCCGGCTAATCACTAGCTTACTACTGAATTCGCCAGCCTGCCCGTGACTCCCATGACCGCCGCCGACACCGCCGATTCCCACCAGCAGCGCTTCAGCGCCGTCGCCGTCCTACTGCAGGACACGGCGCGGGCGTGGCGTCTCAAGCTCGACCAGCGGCTGCGCCCGCTGGGCCTCAGCCAGGCGAAGTGGCGCACGCTGGTGCTGGTCAACCGCGCCGGCGACGGCGTCACGCAGAAGCACCTCGCCGACCTGATGGGGATCGAGGGGCCGACGCTGGTCCGCCTGCTCGACCGGCTGGAGGCGGATGGCTGGGTGGAGCGGCGCGTCTGCCCGCGCGACCGCCGCAACCGCCTGATCCACCTGTCGGCCAAGTCGCGGGACATGCTGGTCCGCATCGAATCCGTCGCCGCCAGCCTGCGCACCGAGGTGCTGTCGGACGTGGCCGCGGACGACCTGGAAACCTTCGATCGCGTGCTGCGCCACATCCGCACGCACCTCGACGCCGTCTGATCCTGGGAAGAGGGAAGCACGCCCGTGTCCTCGCATGACGAGCTGAGCCGCCGCCACGGTGCGCGCTACAAGTGGCTGGCCACCGCCACGGCGATGATCGGCACCTTCTCCATGGTGGTGGAAGCGACCATCCTCAACGTGGCGCTGCCGGACATCATGGCCGCCTTCGCGGTCGGCCAGCAGACGGCGCAGTGGCTGGTCACCGGCTTCCTCGCCGCCATGACGGCGGGCATGTTGCTGAACGCGTGGTGCGTGGAGCGGTTCGGCATGCGCGCCACCTACGTCGGCGCCATCCTCGTCTTCTGCTCCGCCTCTCTCCTGGGTGCCCTGGCGCCGTCCATCGGCCTGCTCATCCTGGCGCGCGTGGCGCAGGGTGCGGCGGCGGGCGTCATCCAGCCGCTCGGCATGATCGTGGTGTTCGAGGTGTTCGCCCCGCAGGAGCGCGGCCGGGGCTTCGGCCTCTACGGCCTGGGGGTGGTGCTGGGGCCGGCGATCGCCCCCATGATCGGCGGGCTGCTGGTGGATCTGGTGTCCTGGCGGGCGGTGTTCCTGGTGGTGCTGCCGACCTGCGTGGCCGCCGTGCCGATGGCGCTGATGTTCCTGCGCAGCGGGAAGGCGGCCAGCCCGCCGCCGCTCGACCTTGCCGGGCTGGCGCTGCTGTCCGGCACGCTGGCGGTGTCGCTGTGGGCGATGGCCAGCGGGCCGCGCGTCGGCTGGGACCAGCCGGCCGTCGCCGGCGGGCTGCTGATCGGCCTGGCCGGCGCCGTCGCCTTCGTGGCGTGGGAGTGGTTCTGCCCGTCGCCGCTGCTCAACCTGCGCGCCTTCCGCTCGGGCGGGTTCGCCAGCGGGTTCCTCTTGTCGGCGATGATCGGCGTCGGGCTCTACGCCTCCACCTACCTGATCCCGCTCTACCTCCAGCAGGTCAAGCACCTGGAGCCGAGTGCCGCCGGCCTCATCCTGCTGCCGGCCGGGCTGGCGATGGCCTTCACCTTCCCGCTGGCCGGGCGGCTGACGGACCGGATGCCGGCGACCGTGGTGGCGCTGATCGGCATCCTGCTGTTCCTCGGGTCCTGCGTGATGCTGGCGCGGGTCGACGAGGCGGGCGGCCTGCTGTGGTTCACCGTCGGCATCGTCGTCGGGCGCATCGGCATCGGCTTGATGATGCCGCCGGTCAGCGCCGGGACGCTGCGCCTGCTGGATTTGCGGATGGTGCCGCAGGGCTCCGGCGCCATCAACTTCGGCCGCCAGCTTGGCGGCGCCATCGGCGTCGGCCTGATCTCGGTGGTGCTGAGCGTGGGCAGCGGCGCCCACGGCCCGGACTTCGCCGGGATGGGGGAGGCGGCGCGCCGCGCCGCCCAGGCCGAGGGCTACCACATCGCCTTCTACGCCCTGGCGGCGTCCTTCGCGGCGACGCTGCTGCCGCTCTGGCTGATGCACCGCCAGACGCGCCGCACCCACGCGGTGGGCGGGGCGTCGTGACGGCGCTCAACGCCTGAACGCAACCCGCCCGTCGCCGATCTCCACCATCTCCAGCCGTCCCCGCCCGGCGAGGTGGTGGACATAGCCGATGGCCTCGGCCATGGCGAACATCACGCTCTGCGCATCCAGCGGCTGGCGGAACAGCAGCGGCAGCAGGTCGGCCGCCGTCCGCGGGCCGGCGGCGCATTCCTCCTCCACGATCGACAGCCGCCGCGCGTAGTGCGCCTGCAAGGCGTCGAGGCGCAGGTGCAGCCCGCGGAACGGCGCCCCGTGCGACGGCAGGACCAGCGTGTCGGCCGGCAGCCGCCGGTGATCGTCCAGGGAGCGCAGGTAGTCGCTCAGCGGGTCCGCTTCCGGCGCCACCGGCCAGACGCCGATGTTGCTGGAGATGCGCGGCAGAACCTGATCGCCGGCGATGTACAGGCCGGCCTCGGCGCAGTGCAGGCCGGCATGGTCCGGCGTGTGCCCGCCGCCCACCAGCACCGTCCAGTCGCGCCCGCCGATGCGGATCGCCTCGCCGTCGGATATCGTCTGCACCGCCTCCGGCAGCGCCGGGATGGCGCGGCGGTAGCCGTTGCCGGCACCGGCGAAGGCCTGCGTGCGCTCGGCGTCCAGCCCGTGGCGGCGGTGCAGCGCCGTGAACACCGCCGTCGTCTCGTCGTCCGGCAGGCCGTGCAGCGTCCGGAGCAGTTCCCACTCCCCGGCGGTCATGAACACCGGGGCGCCGAACCGCTGGGCCAGCCACGCCGCCAGCCCGACGTGGTCGGGGTGCTGGTGCGTCAGCAGGATGCGCGTGACCGCTCGCCCGCCCAGCGTGCCGGCGAAGTGCCGCTCCCACCGCGCCCGGTTGGCGCCGGTGGAGAAGCCGGCGTCGACCAGCGCCCAGCCGTCGCCGTCCTCCAGCGCCCACAGGTTGATGTGTCCAGGCGGGAAGGGCAGCGGGAACGGCAGCCAGTAGACCCCCTCGGCAACGCGCACGCCGCCCTCGTCGGGCGGCGTTTCGCCGAAGGGAAACGCGAGATCCTGCATGGGTTTCCCCGTTGTGGCGGGACGGGCGGGGATAGTGCGACGCCGACGCTCTTTGAAGCCCCTCTCCCTCGACGGGAGAGGGGTTGGGGAGAGGGTGGCGCCGCGAAGCGGCCAGGAACTCGTTCTCCGCCCTGCCGGGCGTAAGTCCCCCTCTCCCCAACCCCTCCCCCCGCTCTCAGCGGATCCAAAGGATCCGCCTGTCGCGGCAGCCGGATCAAAGATCCGGCGAGAGCACGGGGGGAGGGGCTTTGAAGCGATCCGAAAGCCGTTCTACCCCATCGCCAGCCCGTGCGCGGTGCGGGCCAGCAGCGTCGCCCGCTTGCCGACCTCCAGCGCGTTGGCGGAACTGGCGTTGCCCTGGACCGCGCGTGCGTACACGCCCTGCACGATGGCGGCAAGCCGGAACAGCGCGAAGGTCAGGTAGAAGGTCCAGCCGGCGATGCCCGCGCGCCCCGTGCGCCGGCAATAGGCGGCCACGAACTCCTCCTCGCTCGGGATGCCCAGCGCCGTGAGGTTGGCGCCCACCAGCCCCTTCACCCCCGGCAGCCCGGCCGGCAGATGGTAGGGCAGGCAGCAGTAGGCGAGGTCGCCCAGCGGGTCGCCCAGCGTCGACAGCTCCCAGTCCAGCACCGCCGCCACGCGCGGCGCGCCCTGCGCGAACAGCAGGTTGCCCAGGCGGAAGTCGCCGTGCGCGATGGTGGTCCGGCTCTCGGCGGGCATGTTGGCGCCCAGCCACGCGATCAGCTCCTCCATCACCGGGTCGGCCTCGCCGACGATGGAGGCGCGGTACTGCCGGGCCCAGCGGTCGACCTGCCGCGCCAGATAGTTCTCCGGCTTGCCGAAGCCCTCCAGCCCGGCCGCCTTCCAGTCCACTTGGTGCAGCGCCGCCAGCGTTTCGTTCATGGCGTCGTAGATGGCGCCACGCTCCGCCGGGTCCAGGTCCGGCAGGTCCGGCCGCTCGAACACGCGGCCGTCGACGAACTCCATCACGTAGAACGCGGTGCCGATGACGTCCGCGTCCTCGCACAGCAGGATCGGCCGCGGCACCGGCACGCCGGAGCCATGCAGCGCCGCGATCACCCGGTACTCCCGCTCCACCTGATGGGCCGACGGCAACAGCGGCCCCGGCGGCTTCTTGCGCAGCACGAAGCTGCCGGCGCCGGTGTCCAGGCGGAAGGTCGGGTTCGACTGGCCGCCCTGGAACTGGCGGATGGCGATCCCCCCACGTTCCAGGCCCGGCACCCGTCCGGCGAGGTAGGCGCCCAGCCGCTCCTCGTCGAAGCGGTGGGCGGGCAGCACGTCGATCAGGGCCGGTGCCGACATGGTTGGACCGCTCCCCTTACGCCACCGTGTCGCCGCCGTCGGCGACGATCACCTGTCCGGTCACGAAGCTCGACAGCTCCGACGCCAGGAACAGCGCCACGCCGGCAATCTCCTCCGGCCGGCCGATGCGGCGCAGCGGCGTGCGCTCCTCCACCCGCGCGCGGCGCGCCGGATCCTCGATCAGCGCCTTGGCGAAGTCGGTGCCGATCAGCCCCGGTGCGATGGCGTTGACGCGCACGTTGGACGGGCCCCAGTCCAGCGCCAGATTGCGGGCCAGCGCCGATTCCGCCGCCTTCGACATGCCGTAGCAGCCGATGGTGGTGGTGCCGCGCAGTCCGGCGATGCTGGACAGCAGGATGACCGACCCGCCGCCGCGCTGCGCCATCTGCGGGATGACCATGTTGCACAGCCAGAACGTGCTCTTCACGTTGGCGGTCATGATCTTGTCGTACGCCTCGTCGCTCAGGTCCTGCATCGGGCCGTAGACGGGGTTGATGGCGGCGTTGCAGACCAGCACGTCGATGCGGCCGTACCGCTCCATGGTGCGGTCGACCAGGGTCTGCAGCTGGTCCTTGTGGGCGATGTGGCAGGGCACCGCCATGGCGTCGTGCCCGTCCTTGCGCAGCGCCTCGGCCACCGGCTCGCAGCTGTCGGCCTTGCGGCTGGACACCACGACGGAGGCGCCGGTCCTGGCGTAGGATTCGGCGATGGCGCGGCCGATGCCGCGGCTGGAGCCGGTGACGACCGCCACCTTGTCGCGCAGATCGATCATGTTTCTTCCCTTCTCGTTTCTTCAGTCGCGGTAGCGGTAGGTGCCCTCGCCCACGGCGATGATCTCGCCCTCGGCGTTGGTCACCTCGACCGTGGCGACGTAGATCTTGCGCCCGCCCGGCCGCCGCTTGGCGGTGGCGCGCACGGTGCCCTGCACGGCCTGCCCGATGTAGCTGGTGGTCAGCGACAGGGTGAGCACCCGGCGGTGCGTCCCGGCGACGCCGGTGTAGGAGCCGCAGAAGCCGCCGACCGCGTCGATCATCGACGCCACCACGCCGCCGTGCAGGATGCCGGAGCGGTTGAGCAGCTCCGGCCGGATCTCCACCTCCAGCACCGCGTGGTCCGGCGCCCATTCGGCGAGCCGGAAGCCCAGCAGCCTGTTGAAGCCGACGAAGTCGAAATCCAGCAGGGATGCCGCGTCCGCGGCCTGTTCCGTGCCCGTCATCGTGTGTCCCTCCCATGGGCCGCGCCCGGATCGTTGCATGCGGGGGCGCGGGTGTCAAACCGAATGAAACTAATTTCCGCACAGCGGTATTGCGGTTGGAGCATGCCTGCGGCTCCGCTTTTTTCCGCCGCCAAGCCCCGCTTTGCTGGACTGCGGTTCATCACAAAGCAACGAAGGAAACCAAGAACACAAAGAACGCCTTCGCGTGGCATCCCGCCTGCGGCCGGGCCGGCGCCTCTTCGTGTGCTTATGTCCGCTTTGTTGCTTCGTGATCCCACACGCCGCCGATCCCGGCGCCTCCGGCCCGACCGAACTTTGGGCCGACCGAATTTACAGCACCCCCGAAATGCCTTATTCCATAATACGAAACGTCATTCTGCATAACCACAAAGGGAGGATCGGGTGACGGACCTGCTTGAGGAGCGGCGGGGGCGGGTCCTCGTCCTCACCATCAGCGACCCGGCGACGCGCAACACGCTCGGCCCCGCGGTGTACGAGAAGGGCACGGATGCCTTGCGCCGCGCCGCCACGGATCCGGAGATCGGCGCCATCGTGCTGACCGGGGCCGGCGACGCCTTCTGCAGCGGCGGCAACCTCAACCGTCTGGCGAGCCTCCGCGACGGCCCGCGCGAACAGGCCGGGCACGGCATCGGCCTGCTGCACGACTGGATCCGCCTGATCCGCGCCTGTCCGAAGCCGGTGATCGCGGCGGTGGAGGGTGTCGCGGCCGGCGCCGGCTTCTCGGTGGCCTTGGCCTGCGACCTCATCCTGGCGGCGCGGGGCGCGCGCTTCGTGCTGGCCTACGTCAAGGTCGGGCTCAGCCCGGACGGCGGCGCCACCGCCTTCCTGGCGCAGACGCTGCCGCGCCAGCTGGCCGCCGAGATCGCCATGGAGGGCGGCGTCATCGACGCCGAACGCCTGCACCAGACCGGCGTCGTCAACGCGCTGTGCGACCCCGGCACCGTGCTCGACGCCGCCGTCGCCCGTGCCCAAAAGCTGGCCGACGGCCCCACGGATGCCGTCACCTCCATCAAGCGCCTGCTCGACGCCGCCTACGGCGAGGCGCTGGACGCCCAGCTCGACCGTGAACGCGCGTCCTTCGTCACCAACCTCTTCCACGCCGACGCCGGGGAGGGCATCGCCGCCTTCCTCGAAAAGCGCCGCGCCCGTTTCCATCCCTGAGCAAAGCGAAGGCCGGGTGGGGGCAATACCCCCACCACGGCTTCCCCATCACTGCCCCGGGTTCGCCTCGATCGGGATGATCTTGCCCTTCTCGACGAAGCCGACGACGATCTTGGCGTTCGAACCGCCCTTCTCGTCCACGCCGCCGATGCGCGACGGGTTGCGCTCCGGCGGCAGCTTGGCATAGGCCTCGCTCAGCTTGGCGTAGATCGCCTTCGGGTCGGTCGTCGTGCCCGCCAGCTTCATCGCCTCCGCCACCGCGTGCAGCGCCGAGTAGTGGTAGGAGATCTCCGAGCCCGGATCCTTGTTGTACAGCTTGCGGTACTTGGCGACGAACGCCTCCGCGCCCGGCCGCTTGTCGTGCACCAGCGGCATGACGCCGATGGAGCCTTCCAGCAGGTCGAAGCCGTCCAGCACGCGCGCCATCTCGTCCATCTTGGCCTGGTCCATGATGGCGAAGCCGCCCTGGAAGCCCAGCTCGCGCGCCGTGCGCACCACCAGCGCCGTCGGCTCCGAGGCACCGCCCACGAACATCACATTCGGGTTCGAGGCCAGCACCTTGCTGACGCCGCTGTAGAAGTCGGTGTCCTTGTTGTAGGACATCGGGTTCTCGGCCACGACCTCGCCGCCGGCCTTCTTCCACGCCGGCACGAAGGCTTGGCTCCACGCCTTGGCGTAGTCGTGGTCGGCGTTGGCGACCGCCAGCTTCTTGCCGAAGCGCTCCATCTCCGTGCGCAGGAACGGCTCGACGTAGCCCAGGAACGACGGCGGGATGCGCAGCGTCATCTTGTTGCCGCGCTCGGTGATGGAGGGCACGCTGGTGTAGGCGCCCAGGATGAAGTTGTCCTGCTCGTTGAACGCCTGCAGCGCGAAGGCGCCGCCCGAATGCGGGACGAAGATCATCGGCGCGTTGTTCTGCGCCTTCAGCCGCTTCGCGTTCACGGCGGACTCGCTGGGCGAGTACTTGTCGTCGAGCGCGGCGATGGTGATGGTCACCTTCTTGCCGCCGACCTCGATGCCGCCCGCCTCATTGAGTTCCTTTGCGGCCATCTCCAGGCCGCTCAGCGTGTTCTTTCCGTACAGCGCCGCACCGCCGCTCAGCGGGCCGGTGTAGCCGATCGTCACGCTGTCCTGCGCCGCCGCGGTGTTGGTCGCCATGCCGGCCGCAAGGGCCACCACGGCCGCGGCACCCGTCAGGCGCGCCAGCGTCTTCCACAAAGCCATCTTGTCGTCTCCCGTATTGAATCTCTTGTTCGATCAGGCGCTTACGCGCCGATGTATGCTTTCCGGATGCGTTCGTCGCCCAGGAGCGTGTCGCGGTCGCCCTCCATGACGATCTTCCCGCTCTCGATGACGTAGGCGCGGTGCGCGATCTGCAGCGCCGCGTAGGCGTTCTGCTCGGCCAGCAGCACCGTCGTGCCCGCCTCGTTGATCGCCTTCACCGCCTCCAGGACCTGCTTCACGATCAGCGGCGCCAGCCCCAGCGACGGCTCGTCCAGCAGCAGCACCCGCGGGCGGCCCATCAGAGCCCGCCCGATCGCCACCATCTGCTGCTGCCCGCCGCTCAACGACCCCGCCGGATCGTCCTTCTTCATCCGCAGCACCGGGAACATCTCGAACACGCGCTCCAGGATGTGCTGCGACGTCTTCGGGTCGCCGCGGTGCACGTAGGCGCCCAGCAGCAGGTTCTTCCTGACCGACATCTCGGGGAACAGCTTGCGCCCCTCCGGGCACTGCACCAGACCCGCCTGCACGATGCGCGACGGCTTGCGGCCCACGAGGTCCTCCTCGTTCAGCCGGATGCTGCCGCCGGCCAGCTTGCGCAGGCCGCTGATCGCCAGGAACAAGGAACTCTTGCCCGCCCCGTTGGCGCCCAGCATCACCACCAGCTCGCCCGGCTTGACGTGCAGGTCGATGCCGTCCAGCGCCCGGAAGCTGCCGTAGTTCAGCGTCACCCCCTCAAGCCGCAACATAGTCCGCCCCCAGGTAGGCCTCGATGACGCGCGGGTTGCTCTGCACCGACGCCGGCGGCCCCTCGGCGATCATCTCGCCGTGGTCGAGCACGATGATCTTGTCGGCCAGGCTCATGATCATGTCCATCTTGTGTTCGATCAGGCACACCGTCAGCCCGGCCGCCGCCATCTTGCGGATCAGCTGCGCCAGCCCGACCGTTTCCTCCGGGTTGACGCCGCCCGCCGGCTCGTCCAGCAGCACGATCTTCGGCTCGGTCGCCAGCGCCAGCGCGAAGGCCACGCGCTTGCGCTCCTCCTGCGAGATCTCGCCGGCCAGCCGGTCGGCGACGCCGGACAGGCCGACGAAGTCCAGCACCTCCTCGGCCTTGTCGCGGCAGGCGCGCTCGTCGCGGTGCAGGCGCGGCGTGCCCAGCAGCACGTCCCAGAAGGTGGATTTGGTGCGCAGCCGGTGGCCGACGATCAGGTTGTCGCGCACGCTGGCCTTGTCGAACAGCGCCGTGGTCTGGAAGGTGCGCGCCATGCCGAGTGCGGCCATGCGGTCGGGGCGCAGGCCGGTGACGTCGGCGCCGTCGAACAGGATGTGGCCCGAAGACGGCTTGTGCAGGCCGCTGACCAGGTTGAAGAAGGTGGTCTTGCCGGCGCCGTTCGGGCCGATGATGGCGCTGATGCGGCCGCGCTCGAAGCGGGTCGTCACCTCGCGCACGGCGGCCAGGCCGCCGAACGTCTTGGACAGGCCGCGCACTTCCAGCATGGGGGTGGTGTGGTCGGTCATGGTGGTCTCAGGCTGGAGGGTGTCAGGCATTGGCTTGTGCGCCCCGGCCGCTTTGCTGGCGGGACTGGGCGGCCCTCTTGGCCTGCGCCGCCTGCGCGGCGCGCTTGGCGCGGCGCTCGTTCACCGCCCCCAGGATGCCCTGCGGGAAGTACATCACCAGCAGGATCAAGAGCGGCCCGAAGACGATCATCCGGTAGTCCTGGAGGAACTGCAGCGACTGCGTGATCCAGGTCAGCGCCACCGCGCCCAGCACCGGCCCGAACAGCGTGCCGATGCCGCCGACCAGGATGAAGGTGACCATGTCGAAGGTCTGGCTCTCCAGCGCCATGGCCGGCCCCAGGAAGCGCACGAAGCCGGCGTACAAGGCGCCCGCCAGCCCGGCGTAGAAGGTCGACAGCACGAAGGCCAGCACCTTGGTGCGCATCAGGTCGATGCCCAGCGCCTCGGCCAGGTCCTCGCTGTTGCGGATGGCCACGAAGGCGCGCCCCAGCAGCGAGCGCACGATGCGGTGCATCACCCACAGGGCCAGCACCAGGAAGGCCAGCACCAGATAGTACTGCTGCACCGGCGTGTCGAAGCGGATGGCGCCGAACGGCGTCGGGATGGGCGTGGGGGCCGGGATGCCGATCAGCCCGACGGTGCCGTGGGTCAGCCAATCCCACTTCTCGATCACCAGGTACATGATGAAGCCGACGCACAGGGTGAAGATGACGAAGTAGTGCGTCTTCAGGCGCAGCGAGACGACGCCGGCCAGGAAGCCCAGGGCGGCGGCGACGAAGCCGGCCAGCGCGAAGGCCACCCAGTAGGGCACGCCGTAGTCCACCGTGAGGATGCCCACCGTGTAGGCGCCCACCGCCATGAAGCCGGCGTGCGCCAGGTTGAGCTGGCCGGTGTAGCCGAGGATGAGGTTCAGCCCGACGGCGGCGATGGCCATGATGTAGGCCAGCGCCATGACGTAGATGACGTAGTCGTTGGCCGCCACGACGGGGAAGAGCAGCGCCAGGACGAGCAGCGCGCCCAGCAGCAGGCGCTTGTGCAGCGGATTGTCGAGCATGTCAGCGCACCCCCTTGGTGAACAGGCCCTGCGGGCGCACCGACAGGATGAGGACGAGCAGCGCAAACGCGATGATGTCCTTGTAGTCGGTGGAGATGTAGAAGGCGCCGAAGCTCTCGGCGAAGCCGATGACCAGCCCGCCGACGATGGCGCCGGGGATGGAGCCCATGCCGCCCAGGATGATGATGACGAAGGCCTTCATGATGACCAGATGGCCCATGGCCGGGTAGATCAGGTTGATCGGCGCGAACAGCGTGGCAGCCACCGCGGCGAGCGCCCCGGAGATGGCGAAGGTGAGCATGGAGACGCGGGTGGCGTCGATGCCGACCAGGGCGGCGCCCTCGCGGTTCTGCGCCATGGCGATGATGGTGGATCCCAGCGTGGTGCGCTTGAGGAAGAGGTGCAGGGCGGCGACCAAGCCGAAGGCGGCGGCGATGATCATCAGGCGCTGGGCCGGGGCGGTGAGGTCGAAGGCGCGGACGATCTGCGGGTAGGGCGAGGGCAGGCGGTGGAACTCCGCACCCCAGATGGCCTGGACGACGGCCTCGAGGAAGAGCAGCAGGCCGATGGCGGCGATCATGTCGTGCAGCGGCGGCGCGTTGCGCAGGCGGTGGAAGACGAGGCGTTCCGAGAGCACGGCCAGCAGCGCCACGACCAGCGCCGCGCCGGCCATGGCGGCCCAGTAGTTGGCGCCCATGGAGCCGACGAGGAAGTAGGCGATGTAGGCGCCGACCATGTACAGCGCCCCGTGGGCGAAGTTGGGGATGTGCAGGATGCCGTAGACCAGCGTCAGCCCCAGCGCCACCAGGCTGTACACGCTGCCCA
>Ga0196976_1001043_pt1 | contig 14012 bp, 11 predicted proteins | sample S3v_513CmetaG_FD_148644 | JGI IMG/M metagenome (GOLD analysis project Ga0196976, IMG submission 148644) | Soil microbial communities from Anza Borrego desert, Southern California, United States - S3+v_5-13C | ecosystem: Environmental > Terrestrial > Soil > Desert | place: USA: California...
CGGCATTCGTGCTCGTGGAGGCGATGCTCAGCGGGCGCGTGCCGATCGTCACGAATGCCGGCGGCAACGCCGAAGTAGTCGACGACGGCGTGACGGGCTTCGTCGCCGCGGTGCCGTCGGAGGATGCCCTCGACGAGGCCATGGAGCGCGCCTGGCAGCGCCGCGGCGAGTGGCGCACCATCGGCGCGCGCGCCGCGGAGCGCATCCGCACGGTCGTGCCGGCCGATCCGCTGCGCGTCTTTGCCGCCGAGGTCGTCGGGCTGTCGCCATCGTGATGATCGCCGCGCTGCAGCTGCTCGCCACCGCCGCCGCGGGGGTGGCGTTGTTCCGCCTCTGGCGCGCGGCGCTCCCGCCGCAGCTCTGGCTGCAGCGCGTCGTGGCCGCCGGGTTCCTCGTGCGCGCCGTCGCCGGGCAGGTGCTCTTCTGGATCTCCTGGGCGCGCCTGCCGATCCTGCCGCAACTGCAGGCCGGCAACGGCCTCTGGTTCTTCGGCGCCGACGCCCTCGGCTACTTCGCGAACGCGTCCGCGGCGTCGTCCGAAGGTCTGGCAGCCATCGCGCTGATGCCGCCGCAGCCGGCGCTCGTCTACGTACAGCTCCTGGCGCTGGCGGCGTGGCTCTTCGGGGCCGTCACGGCGACCGGGCTGCTGCTCAATCTCTTCTGCTATCTCGGCTGCGTCGCGCTGCTGCGCCGCTGGATGCACGCTCACGAGGGCGCCGCCCTCGCCATCATCGCCATCAGCGTCTCGCCGTCGTTCGTGCTCTGGTCGCTGCAGCCGCTGAAAGACACGCTCTTTCAACTGCTCGTCGTGGCCTTCGTCTGTACGTGCGCGGCGTGGCAGCGTACGTGGACGTGGCGGCTCGGCGCATTGCTCGTGCTCGTGCTGGCGGCGCTGAGTGGCGTCCGCTGGTACGTTGCCTTTGCACTCCTGATCGTGGCGGTGCCGTTTCTGTTCGCCACCGCGCGGAAAGGCCTCGCCCTCGGCGCCGCCGCCGTCGTCGCGCTGCTGCTCTCCCGCGCGCTGCTCGTGGGTGGCCGCGGCCAGGTCCCGCAACCGGTGGTCGCGTTGCTGACGCCGTCGACGACGTTCGCCGCGATCGCGGAGCTGCCGTCGCTGATCGGCGGCGCGCGTGACGCATTCGACGCGATGGGCGGCCGTACGGTCATCCAATCGCCGCCGTGGCCGCGCACGACGCGGCCGCTCGCGCCGCCGGCCGGGAGCGACGAGACGCAGATCCGCGCGGTGGTGGCGCGGATCGCCGACGGCTGGAACCGCGGCGACGCCGAGGCCGTCCTCGCCCACTTCGACGACGCGCCGGACGTGGAGATCTGGAACGACGGGAAGAGGACGGCCGCCGGATCGGAGGAGGTGCGCGCAGCCTACGGCGCGGCCACCGGCGAAGAAACAGTCACCATTACGGACGTGCGCGTCCTCATCGACGGCGGCACCGCCACGGCGTCGGGGCGGTGGCAACGGGAGAGCCGCGCCGGCAGCGTCACCTTCGTGCTCCGCCGCAGCGGCGGCCGCTGGCGGGTCGTCCGGCAGACCACACTGGCTTCGCCCACGGAAGCGGACCGCCGGCGTCCTCGCCGGCTGTCTGTGCGGGCGTCTCGCCCGCACAGTGGCGGTGAAACGCCGCCACAGACAGCCGGCGGGACGCCGGCGGTCCGCTTCCGTTGGTCGCGCTTCGCCACCGGCGCCGCGGCGATGGTGCTCCCGCGCGCCGTCGGCGAATCCCTCGGCCTGTTCCACATCGGCGGCGGCCGCGGGTTTCTCTGGCTCACCGACGTCGACACGCTCATCCTGGACCTGGCGCTGATCGCCGCCATCTTCGTCATCGCGACGCATTTCCGCGCCGCGCGCCGCGATCCGCTCTTCTGGATGCTCGTCGCGCTGACGCTGCTGATCGGCGTCCCGCTGGCGTACTCCGTGATGAACTTCGGGACGCTGTTCCGCCTCCGCGAGACGGTCTACCTCGGGGTCATCCTCGCGCCTGCCGCCGCGATCGCGGCGGCCGCGCGACGCGCTCCCGCAGATCCGTGACCGACTCGCGCCCGCGCGCGACGGAGGCCAGGAGCGCGAACGTCTCGTCCGCGCACCGGCGCCAGGAGTACGCGGCGGACGCTTCGTAGTTCCCCCGGGCCAGGCGCCCGCGCAGCCGCGCGTCGACCACGAGCGTGCGCAGCGCCTCGGTTGCCGACTCCGGATCCTCGGCATCGAAGTAGACCGCGCCGTCGCCGAGGATGTCGGTCATCGGACGCTCGGCCGCGGCGGCGACCGGCAGTGCCGAGGCCATCGCCTCGATGAGCGTCAGCGGCAGGTTCTCGCACGTCGAGGCGAAGACGAACGCGCCGGCGTCGCGGTAGACGCGCGGCAGCTCGTCGTGCGGCATCGGGCTGAGGATGCGCACCGCCCGCGCCGCCGCCGGATGCCGCGCCAGCGTCTCGTGCAGGCGGCGCACGACGGCCGGCTCGATCGGCGCGCCGATCAGCTCCAGCAGTACCGGCAGTCCCTCTTCCCGCAGGCGGCACACGGCCTCGGCGATCGTGCCGTGGTGTTTGTAGACGTAGAAGTCGGACACGTAGACGATGCGGAACGGCTCGGCCTCGCTGTACGACGCCAGCGGGCGCGCGGGCCGCGGCGGCTGCCGGAATCCCTCCGAGACGCCGTGCGGGATGACCGAGGAACGGCCGGGGCGGACTCCGGCCTTCGAGCCGATCCAGTCGCGGGCGAAGTCGGTGAGGAAGATCACGGCCGCCGACCGCCGGAACGCGCGCGCCTGCAGCCCGCGCAGCAGCCACAATCGGATCGCCGCCCAGGAGAAGGGATAGCGCGCGCGCTCGCGGCCGTCGAACGGCTGCATGTTCTGCGACATCGACACATACGGCTCGAAGCCGCGCGCCGGCGTGACGCCGGGCGCGAAGAGGACGTCGCAGCGCCGCGCCAGGCGCGGGCGCCGCAGGAGCTGCCACGCCACGCGCCACGGGAGCGGGCGGTCGAGCTGCGGCACGTGCACGCGCGTCAGCCACGGCAGCTCGGGGATGCGCGCGAGCGTCGAAGTGCCGCCCCACACCGTCACGCGGGCAATGCCGTGGCTCGCCGGGCGCGCGTGCCGGAGCAGCTCGGTGATGTGCGTGATCGGACCTCCGGAGCGGAGGTTCGACCCGTCGATGCCGACGTGCAGTCCGCGCGCGCGGGCGGAGACGATGCCGGAGTAGACGGCCCGGCAGGCGGCGACGTTGGCTTCCGGGGTGCGCGTGGCGGCGAGCTGCGACGCGGCGGCGACTCGCTCGCGCGCCTCGCCGTCGAGCACCTTCGTGATTGCCGCGGCGGTCGCGGCAACGTCGCCGAGAGGCACCAGCAGCGCGGCGCCGGCGAAAGGGCGGTGCGCCTCGATGTCGGAGAGAATTACCGGCACGCCGGCGGCGAACGACTCCAGCATCGCATTCGGCTCCCCCTCGAAATCGCTGAGGAGCGCGAAGAGATCGGACGCGCGCAGGTAGCGCCAGACGTCGGTCACGAAGCCGGTGAATTCGACGCGCGCGGCGATGCCGAGCTCGCGCGCGAGCTGCTCCAGCCGCTCCCGTTCCGAGCCGTCGCCGCAGATGCGGACGAAGAGGTCGCGCTCCGCCATCACCGCGGCGCAGGCGCGGAGAAAGACATCGACTCGTTTCTGCGGCTCGAGCCGCCCGGCGTAGATGGCGGCGAAGCGGTGCGGCGGCCGCGGCGCGGGCGGCGTGGCCGCGATCTCGGCGAGCGGCACGGAGTTGGGGATGACGTGCGCCGGGAGCTCCGGCGCCACGCTCTCCCAGTACCGCGCGCCGGCAGGCGAGTTGGCGATCACCGCCGCGGCGAAGCGGCGTGCGACGGCGAGACGGAGCCGCGAGCGAACGTCGCGGCCGTACGACGGGCCGGAGTTCGGCTCGTCGATGACCAGCGGCACGCCCGCGATCGCCGCCGCGATGCCGCCGGCGACGTCCATGCGCGGCAGCATCGTGTGCACGACATCGGCGCGCCACCGCCGGATCAGCGCGACGATCTCCGCCACCAGGGCGGGGCTCCAGGCCCCGTGCGCGGTGAAGCGGTGCACCGGCACGGCGGCCGGCCACGTGCCGCGGCCGTGGTGGACGTAGCCGACCATGACGTCGTCGCCGGCGTCGCGCAGCCCCGTGCAGCGCACCGCCGCCTGGCGCTCCGCTCCCGCGCCCGTGAGCGTCGGCAGGAGGTGGAGAATCCTCAAGCGGTCTGCCTCCTCCAGAGCGTGCGTCTCCAGAGGAACGGACGGTCGCCGAAGAGCAGCAGGAGCGCGATGCGCGGCAGGAGCAGCAGCGCGCCCGCGGGATCGAGACGGACGAGGTCCGCCAGCAAGGCGAGCGAGAGTCTGCGGTGGACGGGAGCGATTTTCTCGAGCATTCGGGCGAGCATGGAGGCGCGGTGCAACCGGATGGCCCGTTCGCGCGGGACCCGCGCGGCGAGCGATTCGAGATCGTCGCGCAGGATGCGAATGGCTTCGGGCGAGACCGCCGTGACGGGGTCGTTGACGTCGACCCACGTCTCGGCGATCCGCCGCGGCAAGTCCGCCAGGATGGCGATTTTCTGCTCGCGCGAACCGCGCCGTTTCGGATCGGCGGTCAACGACGACGGCGAGATGCGCATCGCCACGAGCGCAGTATCGAGGTTCGCCAGCCGCGTCCGGCGCGCGGCGCGCATCCACAGCTCGGCGTCCTGCGACAGGAGGAAGGATTCGTCGTAGCCACCCAGCTCGTCGCGGACGAGCGCGCGCCGGAACATGACGCTGGAGTGGATGAACGGCGTGTCGAACATCCGGTACCAGTCGAACGCCGCGCCGCCGCGCGGCCGGCGCCACTCGCGATGCCACCACCCGACGCGGGCGAGCCTCCGCCCGCGAACGTCAACGGGGATCCCCTGTGCCCCGACGACACCCACGTCGGGATGCGCGTCGAGAAACGCCACCTGCCGCTCGAGTCTCTTCGGAAAGGAGAGGTCGTCTGCGTCGAGCCGCGCCACGTACTCGCTCTCCGTCAATGCCAGGCCGCGGTTCAGCGAGCGCGTGAGGCCGAGGTTCTGGTCGTTACGGACCACGCGCAGGCGCGGATCGCGGAACGCGGCCAGCGTGGCGGGCGAGCCGTCGCTGGACGCGTCGTCGATGACGAGCAGCTCGAAATCGCGAAAGGTCTGGGCGAGCACGGAACGGATTGCATCGCCGAGGTAGGGCTCGCCGTTACACACCGCCAGCAGCACTGTGACACGGGGAACCGGCACGCCCGCCACCTTAGTACAGTTCCGCGGAAGTTGGTGGTCAGTCATACCGTAGGGCGGGCTTCAGCCCGCCTCCCCCGGGAGAGGCGGGCTGAAGCCCGCCCTACGGTAGGCGTGGTCACCTGCTTCCGGGACGCTGGACCGAGCAGATCAATCCGAAAGAGAGGTCCCCTCGTCGTCTCTCTTTCACGGATAGACTGAGAAAATGGCGCAGCACTTCATCACCCGCGCGACGCGCTTCAAGCCGGAGCATGCGTGGCTGCTGCTGCTCTACCCGCTGATCTGGCTGGCGACGGGGCTCGAGACCGGGAGCGACGAAGGAGAGCGCGACCTGCGCCGCTGGATGCTGCATCCGGCCATGCTGGCCAGCGAGCAGCTCCTGCTGGTGGCGGTGAAATGATCCGGACCTCGAACGACCTCCCCGCGCTGCGGGAGCTGTTCGCGCGCGGGAACGAGGCGCCGTATGACCTTGCTGCCGTGGCGGAGGAAAAGTGCTTCGGTCCCGGCGTCGCGGGAGAGCCGGTCGTGCGCGTGTTCGGGGAGCACGAGGGGGCGGTGGTCACGTGCGGCAAGTACGTGCGCGTGCTGGTGGTGGCCCCCGAGGCGCGCGGGCGGGGGATCGGGAGCGCGCTGCTGGCGGATGCGGAAGCGCGCGGGGCGCGGGTGATCGGGGCGGAAGCGGGGAACTACTTCACGCCCGGGGTGCCCGAGGGGCTGGCGGGGTTCTTCGAAAAGCGTGGCTATGTCCGGACCGGTGAGACGCACAACCTGCGTGCGAACGTAGGGCGGGCTTCAGCCCGCCTGGACGGGCTGAAGCCCGTCCTACGTCGGCCCGTGCATGGCGAGAGAGAACAGGTGCTGGGTTTCATCGAGCGAGAGTTCGGGCGCATCTGGCGGTTCGAGGCGGCCAAGGCATTCGATGATGAGTGGCCTCGCCTGTTCGTCACCGAGGAGGGGGGCGAGCTGACCGGGTTCGCGGCGCACGACGTCAACAATCGCGGCCTCGGCTTCTTCGGTCCGACCGGCGTTCGCAAAGACATGCGCGGACGCGGGCTCGGCTGCGCGCTGCTGCTCGCCTCGCTCGGCGACCTGAGGCGGCTGGGCTACGAGCGGGCCGTCATTCCGTGGACCGACGCCCTCGACTTTTACCGCAAGTGCTGCGGGGCCGTGCCGGCGCATCGGTTCATCACTTTTGCATTAGACTCCGCCCGGTGAAGAAGACTGCATCGAAAAGCACGCTCCGGCCGCAGGCAAAGCGGCGGCAACACTTCCTTCCGCTGGCCATCGGGCGGAGCGGCGGTGTCGTCCTGGCCGCGCTCGCGCTCTGGTTCTTCAAGAAGCAGGCGGACCAGGTCGTCGAGGGGCACGCCGACAAAATGGACGAGGCCATCATGGAGACCGTCCATCGCATCGACAACCTGCCGATGCACCGCACCATGGACGCCGTCACGCAGCTCGGCTCGCACGTGGCCATCGGCACCGCGGCCGGCCTGACCGCGCTGATGATGATGCGCCGCGGCCGCACGCACGACGCCTGGACCGTGGTCGTCTCCACCACCGGCGCGATGGCCATCAACACCATCCTCAAGAACATCTTCCGGCGGCAGCGGCCCATCGAGATGGCCCGGCGCATCAAGCTGCCGAAGTCGCACAGCTTCCCCAGCGGGCACTCGCTCCTCTCCGCCGCGACCTATCCGATCGTGGCGCACCACCTCGTCGAAAACCACTCCCTCCCCGTCCAGGCCCTGGCGCATTCGCTGGCGGGCATGATCATCGTCAGTGTCGGGTTTTCACGGGTGTACTTCGGCGTCCACTTCCCGTCCGACGTCCTGGGCGGGTTCGCCGCCGGATTCGGCTGGCTGGGCCTGACGTCGCTCTCGCACACGGCCGCCGAAGCGACCGACCTCGTCGATTAGGAACTCACACATGTCCTCTGCAGCATTCGGCGCAAACATCGCCTTCATTGAAGAGTTGTACGAGAAGTACCGCACCGACCCCACCTCGGTGAGCACGAGCTGGCGGGAGTTCTTCGCCGACTACGAGCCGCCGGCCATGGAGGAAGAAGAAGAAGTCGAGGAGCGCGTGGCCGCCGTGGCCGGTGGAAACGTAGCGACGGGTTTCAGCCCGTCGGCGGGCGGGCTGAAGCCCGCCCCCACGCCGCCGCCCGCCCCGGCACCGCGTCCCACGCCCGTGCCGTCGCCGGCGGTTCCAGCCGGCGCCAAGGCCGTCGCCCTGCGCGGCGCGGCCTCCAGGATCGTGGCGAACATGGAGACGTCGCTGACCGTCCCCACCGCCACCTCGATCCGCAACATCCCGGTCAAGGTCCTCGAGGAGAACCGGCGCGTCATCAACAACCACCTCGCCCTGATCGGGCAGAGCAAGGCCTCGTTCACGCACATCATCGCCTGGGCCATCGTGCGGGCCATCAAAGACTACCCGCGCATGAACTCCTCGTTCACGATGCAGGACGGCACGCCCACCCGCATCGACCGCGAGGACGTGAACATCGGCCTGGCCATCGACATCGAGAAGAAGGACGGCTCGCGCTCGCTGCTCGTGCCGAACATCAAGCGCGCGAACGCCATGGACTTCGCGACGTTCCTCAAGGCCTACAACGACGTCGTGCGCAAGGCGCGCAACAACACATTGGAGGTTGCCGACTTCGAAGGCACCACCATCTCCCTGACCAACCCCGGCACCATCGGCACCGTCGCCTCCGTGCCGCGGCTGATGAGCACGCAGGGCACCATCATCGCCACGGGGCAGATCGACTACTCCGCCGAGTACTCGGCCAGCGACCCCTCCGTCCTCGCGGACCTCGGCATCTCCAAAGTGATGACGATGACGTCGACGTACGACCATCGCATCATCCAGGGGGCGGAGTCGGGCGCATTCCTGGCCCGCATCCACGAGCTGCTCCTCGGCGCGGACGGCTTCTACGACGTCATCTACCGCGACCTGCGCATCCCATACGCGCCGGTGCGCTGGGCCAAGGACAGGCACCGCCTGCACCTCGGAACGACCGATTTAGACACCATCGTCGCGCGCGAGGCCTCCTCGCTGCAGATGATCAACGCCTACCGCGTGCGCGGCCATCTCCTGGCCGACCTCGATCCGCTCGAGTACAAGGTCACCTCCCATCCCGAGCTGGACATGGAGTTCTACGGTTTCACGCTGTGGGACCTCGACCGCGAGTTCGTCTGCGGCGGCCTGTGCGGCCAGCAGCAGGCCAGGCTGCGCGACATCCTGGACACGCTGCGCGAGACCTACTGCGGCAAGATCGGCCCGGAGTACATGCACATCCAGGAGACGGTGCAGAAGCGCTGGCTGCAGGACCGCATGGAGCCGACGCGCAACAAGCAGCCGCTCGACGGCACCACCAAGCGCCGCATCCTCCAGAAGCTCAACGACGCCGAGGCCTTCGAGCGCTTCCTGCACACGAAGTACGTCGGTCACAAGCGCTTCTCGCTGGAAGGGGCGGAGTCGCTGATCCCGATGCTCGACTATCTCTTCAACGAGGCCGCGAACGACGGCGTCGTGGAAGGGGTGATCGGCATGGCCCACCGCGGCCGCCTGAACGTGCTCGCCAACACGCTCGGCAAGTCGTACGAGCAGATCTTCCGCGAGTTCGAGGGGGACATCGACCCGAACTCCCGCGAGGGGTCGGGCGACGTGAAGTACCACCTCGGCGCCGAGGGGACGTTCCAGGGACCGACCGGCGTGGAGATGAAGCTCTCGCTCGCCTCCAACCCGTCGCACCTCGAGGCGGTCGACCCGATCGTCGAAGGGATGGCCCGCGCGAAGCAGAAGCTGCTCGCCGACAAGAACCGCGCGCTGGTCATCCCCGTGCTGCTGCACGGCGATGCGGCCTTCGCCGGACAGGGCGTCGTGGCCGAGACGCTGAACCTCTCGCAGCTCAAGGGCTATCGCACCGGCGGCACGGTGCACATCGTCATCAACAACCAGATCGGCTTCACCACCGGACCGGAATCGGCGCGCTCGTCGGTCTACGCGACCGACGTCGCCAAGATGGTGCAGGCGCCGATCTTCCACGTGAACGGCGACGATCCCGAGGCGTGCATCCGCGCCATCAAGCTGGCGTACGACTTCCGCCAGCAGTTCCACAAGGACGTGGTCATCGACCTGGTCTGCTACCGCCGCCACGGCCACAACGAAGGCGACGAGCCGTCGTTCACGCAGCCGAAGATGTACAAGCTGATCAAGGAGCACCGCTCGGTGCGGAAGATCTACACCGAACAGCTCCTGCGCAAGGGGGACCTCGATCCTAAAGAGGCCGAGGAGTGGCTCGATCACTACCAGGGCAAGCTCCAGGAAGCGTTCGACCGCACGCAGGAGGGGGAAGAGCCGCACTCCGACCGCGACCCGCTCTGGACCGACGAGGACGTGACCGGCTATCAGACGGAGCCGTCGCCCGACACGTCGATCGCTCCCGAGATCCTCGGCCGCGTGCGCAATGCGCTGGCCACGCTCCCCGAGGGCTTCACGCCGCATCCGAAGCTCAAGCCGGTGCTGGCCAGGCGCGCGGCGATGGCGGACGGCAAGGAGCCGCTGGACTGGGGCGCGGCGGAGCAGATCGCCTTCGGCTCGCTGCTGATCGACGGCTTCCGCGTGCGCCTCTCCGGGCAGGACGTCGGCCGCGGCACGTTCTCGCACCGCCACGCGATCATCCACGATAACGTGACCGGCAAAGGGTACGTGCCGCTGAACGCGCTGGCGCACGCGAAGCAGTCGCCGGTGGCCGATCCGGTGGTGATGGACAACGCGCTCTCGCAGGAGATCAACGAGCCCGATGCCGAGGTGAGCTTCGCGGTGTACGACTCGCTGCTGTCGGAGTACGGCGTCCTCGGGTTCGAGTACGGCTATTCGGTCGCCGATCCCGGCGCGCTGGTGCTGTGGGAAGCGCAGTTCGGCGACTTCATGAACGGCGCGCAGATCGTCATCGACCAGTTCATCTCCTCGGCCGAGGAGAAGTGGGGACAGCACTCCGGTCTGGTGCTGCTGCTGCCGCACGGCTATGAAGGACAGGGACCGGAGCACTCATCGGCGCGCCTGGAGCGGTTCCTCACGCTCTGCGCCGAGGGGAACATGCAGGTGATCTATCCGACCACGCCCGCGCAGTACGCGCACGCGCTGCGGCGGCAGATGAAGAACAATCCGCGCAAGCCGCTGATCGTGATCTCGCCGAAGTCGCTGCTGCGCCACCCGATGGCGACGTCGCCCGTGGACGAGCTGACCAACGGCCGCTTCGAGCCGGTGCTGCGCGACGTGGCCTCGAGCGATTCGGTGACGCGGGTGATCATCACCTCGGGGAAGGTCTACTACGACCTGCGCGCCGCCCGCGACAAGGCGAACGCGAACGTGGCCATCCTGCGCCTGGAGCAGTTCTATCCGTTCCCGCAGCCGATGCTCGCGGACGCGTTGAAGGCGTATCCGAATGCATCCGAGGTCGTGTGGGTGCAGGAAGAGCCGCGCAACATGGGCGCCTGGCCGTTCGTCCAGGAACGTCTGGCCGCGCTGATGGGCCCGAACCAGAAGCTGTCGTACATGGGACGCCCCCTCGCCGCCGCTCCCGCGACCGGCTCGCACCACCGCCACGACGATCAGCAGAAGGCGCTGGTGGAACGGGCGCTGGGAATTTTGGGAATCTGAGGTGGTCACTCCGACACAAAACGTAGGGCGGGCTTCAGCCCGCCTCCCCCGGGGAGGCGGGCTGAAGCCCGCCCTACGTGATGCGCAGTAGAATGCGATCCTGAACCATGTCCCGTACGCGCACGATCCTCCCCCTGCTCCTCGCCCAGTGGCTCGCGCTCGGTGCAGTCGCCCAGAGCGCCGAATTCGGCCGCGCCTCCGGCGGCACCATCGACGCGATCACGAAGGCGCCGCGCCGGTTCTCCGGCTCCCTCACCCTGACCCACTCGAACGGCGCGGCCCGCGGCCAGGGCTACGAGGGCACCCTCGGCGGCGAGCTGCTCGATGACCGCGCCTGGTTCTTCGCGTCCGCGGCCATCGCCCCGCAGATGCAGTTCTCCACGCCGAACCTCGCCAACCTCGACGCCAGGGCGACGGCACAACCGGTCGACTGGACCAGCGCCACCGCGTCCTTCAGCCGGTTGCGGCAGCCCGTGCCCGGCACCACGTCGTCCTCCTTTCTCTCGCTGCGCTCGACGAGCGTGCTCTCGGACAGGATGACGCTGGGGTTCAGCTTCTCGCGATCGAATGTCGAGACGGGCGTCAACCCGTCCCTTCCGCCGCGGCCTTGATCACCACGGCCCGCGCCGTCAGCAGCCGCGTGAGATAGCGCCGCAGCACGAGCTTCTCGGCGATTCGGCCGAGGATGCCGAGCGGGGCCGCGAAGAGCAGGACGTCCACCATCGTCGTGCCGTCGCCGCTCTCGGAGAAGAAGTGGTCGTGCACGAAGAGCCGGAACGCGCCGCGCTGCATGCTGTCCTGAAAATGGCGGGGCGGGTCGAAGGCCGTGATCTTCGACGTGAAGTGCTGCCGCACGCCGAAGTGACGCCCGCGCCAGGTGACCTCCTCCCCCATCCCGATCAGGCCCGAGGTCCTGCCGCCCACCGCCACCTCCCCCGTGTGCGCCAGCGACTGCACGTGCAGGTCGAGGTCGCGCGCGGCGTCGAAGCAGCGCTGGAGCGGCGCGCGGATGCACGTCTCGACGGTTACCGTCTCCACGCGAGGTGCCGTCAGACCTTCCGAACCGGCCCGCGGTAGCGGGCCAGTTGCGCGTCGGCGGTGAGCAGCGTGATTCCTTCGACGAGCGACTGTGCGAGGAGGAGACGATCGAACGGATCTTTGTGCAGTGGAGGAAGCGTGTCTACGCTGACAGCGTGCTCGCTCGTGACAGTCAGTTCGAGGTACCCGTTGTCGAGTAGCGCCCGGCGGAGGACGCGAGGCTCGACGCGGAAATCATCGCGTCCGAGGCCGCTCTTGATGGTGATCTCCCAGAGACTGGCGGCGCTGAAGAGCAGCTCGTTCTCCGGGTCGCTGAGCTGGCGTTTCGCGCGCGGCGAGAGCCGCTCGGGATGACCCGCGGCCCACAGAAGGAGCTGCGTGTTCGAGGAGCAGTTTCACGCGCTGATCCCGAAGAGCGCCGCGATCTCGCGCTCGCCCATCCGGTCAAAGTCGTCCGGCACTTCGATCTCCCCCTTGAGGAAGCCAAGCCGGCGCGGCGCGGCTGGTGCATCGAGCGCTGCCACCTTCACGAGCGGCTTGCCCGCCTTGGCGATCACGAAGGATTCCCCCTTCGCCGCCCGTTCGACCAGGCGGGAGAGCTGCGTCTTCGCTTCGTGGATGTTGACGGTGTTCATGACATGTGAACTAAGTCGAATGAACTAACTCTAAGTCTTCAGCCTTGTTGCGTCAACCAGCCATCCCTTCGCCAGCTCCCGCGTCACCTCCGCCGCAGGGACGGCGCGGCAGTGCGAGGCGTTCTGGCCCGACCAGAGCGGCGAGAAGTCGCCGCTCCCTCGCACCTCGGCAGCGGCGCGCGGATGCACGTCTCGACAGTCACGGTCTCCACGGGACGAAGGCTACTCTGCCGGCTGCAGCCCGATCCTGGCGATCTTCTTCGGCTCCTTCGGATCGAGCTCGATCTGGATGCGCCCGACGTTGCCGCTCTTCTGGTGTTTCGCGAACGCCTCGGCCGACGTGGCCGTGACTTTGCCGAACCGCACCATCTCGAACGGGCCCTGGCCGTCGCGGATCTGGACGTCCATCGACGAGTACTGCTCGACCTGCGCGTCCGGCATGGTCGTGTTCGCGCGGAGCCAGGTGCGGCGCGCGGCGGCATCGTGCTCGTTGAAGCTCTTCACCCACGCCTCGAGCAGCTCGCGCGCCGCGCTGTTCTCGACGGCCGGCGCTTCGGCCGCCGCGGCTGCCTTCGGCGCGCGGCCGAGCTCCTTCAGCGCCGCCGCGTGCGCGACCTGCAGCGCTTCGTCGGCCGGCACCGCCACGTCGGGCTTCACGCCGACGCCTTCCCAGTTCGTCTTCGTGACCGGGTTGATCGACTGCCGGTACGGGATGAAGGCCAGAAAGCGCTCGTGGATGCGGTACGGACGCGTCGGATGCGCGCCGCCGCCCGTGACCTCGCCGACGATCGTGCCGCGCTTCAACGCCTGAAAGTCGTACGCCAGCTCCTCGCCGCCCGAGAACGTGCGCTTGCTGGTCAGCACCCACACCTTCTTCCCGTAGCGCGGTTTGGAGAGCTTGCCCGCGCGGTACTGCGTGACGTCACCGTTCTCGCGCGTGTGCGTCTCGTTGATCAGCGTCCCTTCCGGCACGAACCAGCTCACGAGATGGGCGACCGTGGCCGGGTCGCCGCCGCGATGCCGGCGCGCGTCGATGATCAGCGCGTCGGTGTCCGCGAGCGACGCCACGGCGGCATCGAGGGCCTCTTTCGCCAGCTCGAGCGGCGGAAAGAGCTCGATGTCGAGATAGCCGACGTTCCCCTCGAGTCGTTTCGCTTCGGCCACGCCGAAGTTGATCGCGCGCAGCTCCTCGGCCGCGGCCGCTTTCTGCTGCGGCGTCGGCGGGCGGGCGGCATCCTGATCGGCGGGAAGGACGCGGTCGGCGACGGCCACGCGCAGATGGCGGTCGTTCTGCACCGCGCGCGCGTCGCGGACGAGCTGCTCCGAGAAGGCGGCGGCGGTCGGGATCGAGTCGTAGTCGCCGCGCCGGACGTGCTCGCGAATCGAGG
>Ga0196976_1001044_pt1 | contig 14011 bp, 7 predicted proteins | sample S3v_513CmetaG_FD_148644 | JGI IMG/M metagenome (GOLD analysis project Ga0196976, IMG submission 148644) | Soil microbial communities from Anza Borrego desert, Southern California, United States - S3+v_5-13C | ecosystem: Environmental > Terrestrial > Soil > Desert | place: USA: California...
GGCCGTGCTGCGCCCGGTCAGCAATCAGCCGAATCGCTCGCTGTACGACCCAGCGGTCAATCTCATGAATCAGGCCAAACCGCTCAGCGACATTCAGAAAGGCTCCGGGGCGTACCACACGGTTGTTGCCGTCGCGCAGGCGGATCAGCATTTCATAGCGTTCCACCCGGCCCGTCTGCATCGCCATAATCGGCTGAAAGTGCGGCACGAACTGGTCCAGTTCCAACGCCTGACGGATGCGGTGTTCCCAGGTGATTTTGGACTCCATTTCAGCGAGTTCGGCCTGGTCCGGGTGATAGAGGGACCAGCCGTTTCGGCCCTGCTCCTTGGCCCGGTACATGGCCAGGTCGGCCCGGGCAAGCAGATCCCGCGAGTTGTCGCCATGCTCGGGGAACAGGGCGACGCCCATGGAAGCGGTAACCGTCACCGGGTGTCCGCCCACTACAGCGATGTGACGGCGAAGGCATTCCATCAGGTCATCGGCCACGATCATGGCCTGGTCGCCGCCGGTGTTCGGGAGCAGGATTGCGAACTCGTCGCCGCTCAGGCGCCCGATGGTTTCGGTATCGCGGAGGCGCTGGCGCAGTGCATTCGCCACACTCTTGAGCAGGTCATCGCCAGCGATGTGTCCGAGCGTGTCGTTCACGTACTTGAATTGGTCCAAATCCAGAAAGAAGAGTGCGCCACTGGCGCCTTGTGGCTCGGAGAGTGCCAACGTCCGCTCCAGTTCTTCATGGAACCGGCGGCGGTTGAAGAGGCCCGTCAAAGGGTCATAGTTGGCCAACTGCATCAGTTGCGCCTCTGTCTTTTTTCGTTCTGTAATATCCGTAATGTGCAGGATCATGAAGGCCACATTGCCAGCCGAATCGGGAACCGTTGAGCCCCTGACATTTGCCCAGACGCCATGCCCGTTGCGGTGAATGAAGCGCTTTTCGAACTGGCCGAAGGTTTCTGTTCCCGTGACCAATTTGGTAATCCACTGAAGGGTCAGGTCCAGATCTTCCGGGTGCGATCTCTGGGCGACACTCATCTTCAGAAGCTCATCTTCGGTGTAACCAAGCATGTTGGTCAGGGACCGGTTCACCTGCACCCAGCGGCCATCAGGACTGGTCAGCGCCATTCCGATCGGTGCCTCGCCGAACGCAGTGCGGAACCGTTGCTCACTATCCTGGAGTGCCAGTTCAGACCGGCGCTGCTCGGCGCTGAGCCGGAACTGGGCTTCTTCCGCCGCCTCACGGGCGGCCAGCGCTTGGGCGAGCTGGTCGCGCTGGGTCACCAGTTCCTCGTTTTGAGCCTGAAGTTCCTCTTGCTGTGCTTGCAGTTCGCTGAGCAAGTCCCACTTCTCTTTCGACCGCTGGATGCCCAGCGCACCGGCGGCGTACACCAAAAACGACTGGATCACGATATGGCTGAGAAACGCAGGCGGTGTCATGTGTGTGATGCCAAGTGCGATGTCGCGGATGTCACCGGCCACAGCCGACGGAACAGCCAGCAGTGTCAGGCGCCAGCCGACGGACGGGCCGAGGGCACGGGCAGCCAGGATCGGGGGCACGGCGGCCAGGGCCAGAAAAGCCTGGCCGCCCGGTGCGGCTTCACTGACCATAGAACTGAGCAGCCCCGTCAGGAATGTCAAATGCCAGGTCACGCGCTGCTGCGGGGTGCCAATGTGCGGAAGCGCCAGGTGGGCCAGGCCGGAGTAGACCGATATGGCGGCCAGGAAGACGCGGACCGTATTCGTGGCGCCAGGGACCCGGTCGTCCGTGGGCAAGACCGAGAAGGCCAGGACCACCAGGGCGAGCAGCCACGACCAGCGTTCAATCGAGACTTCAACGTTCTCCAGCGTGCCTTTCGGCGGAAGCGGAAACCTGCTGGCGGCGGGGCGCCTGGACAGCGAGGGCAGCGACAAGACCGCGAGAGCCAGGCCGGCACCAGCGACAGGGGCGCCGACGATGCCGGCCTGCCCCAGCAGGATGCCCCCCCACGCCAGCGGCGCCGCAGCAACCATCACGCCTGCCCGTTGTAAGGCTGAATGGAGATGGTACCGACCGACCATGAGAATCAGAATTGACCCGGCGATTAATGCGGCCCACAGAAATGGGAGGTTGGGCGCTATGTTGTGCAGTCGAGATTGCACCGGAATCAGGATCAGGCCCCATCCGAGCAGCCCTTCCACCACTGCGGCCGCGATGTAGAGGCGGGTCTTTGGCGACGTCGTGAAGTACAAGGCCACGCCTCCAACCAAAGCAGTACAGTTATTGTACTTCATTTTACCACGAATACGATATATGGAAACAAAGGAATCGACAACTAACTAATAACTAATGCTATGGGTTTAGGCCCTGATCTATGGACAAAGGCCCCGTACTGCGTCCGGTGAGGGCAGTGCGGGGCCCGTTTGTTGCCATTTACGCCACCGTTCCCCGCTCACCCGAGAACTGCTCGTGCAGCCCCTCCATGACAATGCGCCTGAGAATCTGCACGGTCTCCCACAGCTCGCTGTAGGTGTTGTAGAGGGCCACAGGGGCCAGGCGGACCACGTTGGGCGCCCGGAAGTCCGGAATGACGCCCTGGGCCTTCAGGGCCTTGCAGATGCGCACTGCATCCGGGTGCTCCAGCGAGACGTGGCCGCCCCGCCGGGCTTCTGCGCGGGGAGTGCCTACGGTGAATCCGAGGGGCGCCAGCAGTTCGTCGATCAGGAACATGAGGTACTCGGTCTGGTCCAGGGACTTGGCCCGAATCGCAGCCATGCCCGCCTCGTTATGTACGGCCAGCGAGCCGTAGAGCGAAGCGGCGCTGAAGATATTCGGCGAACTGATCTGCCAGGCCCCTGCCCCGGGCGCCTGGTGGTACTCCAGGGCCATGTCGAACTGCTTATCCTTATGGCAGCCAAACCAGCCCAGGAGCCCCGGCCGGGTGCCAAAGTGCCGCTCGTGCACGAAGAGGGTGGCCACGGCCCCCGGGCCGGCGTTCAGGTACTTGTAGGTACACCAGAAGGCAAAGTCGGCACCCCAGTCGTGCAAGCGGTGCGGCACGGCGCCGGCCGAGTGGCAGCAGTCAAAGCCGATCAGAATGCCCCGGTCGTGGGCGGCCCGGGTCAGCCGTTCCATGTCCAGCAACTGGCCGCTGCGGTAGAGAACGCCCGGCAAAACCACCAGGGCGACCTCTTCGGTCATGCGGGCGATCAGGTCGTCCTCGTCCAGGGTGCGGCCGTCGCGGCTGGGCGCCAGCACCAGGTCCGCGGCCGGGTCGCCGCCCTTGAGGCGGATTTCGCTTTGCAGGGCGTAAATGTCGGACGGGAAGTTCAGCTCGTCCGCCAATATCTTCGTGCGGCGGCCTTCCGGCCGGCAAAATGTGGCGACCAACGTATGCAGGTTGACCGTGGTGGTGCCGGTCACCGCCAGTTCCGCCGGGGAGGCGCCCATCAGGCTGGACTGCTGGGCGCCAAGCGCCTCGGCCATGTAGAACCAGGGGCGATCGCCGGTGGTCCAGCCGTCAATGCCGTGCTGCTTCCAGTCGTCCAGTGCGCGAAGAATGGCCGCCTCGGCGTCGCTTGAAGCCAGCCCGAGCGAGTTGCCATCCAGGTAAATGCGATCGGGCTGTACATAAAAGCGCTCCCGGAATCTGCGCAACGGATCCTCTTCGTCCTTGTGCAGGGCGTACTCCGGACCGAGTTGATGCCGGTTGATCATGGCTGCCTCCTCGGAGAAGATTCGCCCTATGGTATTACTCAAGCTTTGGTGGCAATCCTGCCGCGTGCAGGTCCGCTTCGGTCAGCACCCCGGCGTCAAGCGCATCCGCCTTGACCAGCCGGTATGACTTTCGGGTCAGGAGCTCATCTTCGGCGAATCCGGGCGCCGCTCCGGGGCCTTCTCCCAGTGCGGCCGCGTGCTCCTGGCGCAGTTCTCTCAGACGGTTCAGAATCCTGGTCTTTTCGTCATGCAAAACAAATCCCCCCATTTTAGTGTGAGCCATTTACATGCAGGGTGATTCTGCTATACTTCGTATGTGCAACGAGGGGGCGGACTTCTGCCCCCTCGTAAATCCTGACTAATGGAAGTGGTACCCGCACACCTTACACGGAGAGGTGAGGCCCCGTGAACCGGCAATACCAGACTCCACTCTTCACGGGATTGCTTGCTCACGCGAGCCGCAACCCGGTTCAGTTCCACATTCCCGGTCACAAGAAGGGCACCGGCATGGCTCCCGAGTTCCGCAAGTTCATCGGGGAGAACGCCCTGTCCATCGACCTGATCAACATCGCCCCGCTCGATGACCTGCACAACCCGCATGGCATGATCCGCGAGGCGCAGGCCATTGCTGCGGAAGCGTTCGGTGCCGATTACACGTATTTCAGCGTCCAGGGCACCAGCGGCGCCATCACAACGATGGTGATGTCCGCCTGTGGCCCCGGCGATAAGATCCTGGTGCCGCGCAACGTCCACAAGTCCGTGCTGACGGGCATCATCCTGTCGGGCGCCCTGCCCGTCTTTATGACGCCCGAGTTGGACTACAATCTGGGCATTGCCCACGGAATCAGCGTGGAGACGGTGCGCACAGCCCTGGACCAGCACCCCGACGCCAAGGGTGTGCTGGTGATCAACCCGACCTATTTCGGCGTGGCGGCCGACCTCAAAGCGATCGTCGAACTGGCCCATTCCCGGAAGGTGCCCGTCCTGGTGGACGAAGCTCACGGCGTGCACATCAACTTCCATGATGCGCTGCCGCTCTCGGCCATGCAGGCCGGCGCAGACATGGCGGCCACCAGCGTACACAAGCTGGGCGGCTCCATGACCCAGACCAGCGTGCTGAACGTCCGGGAAGGCTACGTCAACCCCGGGCGTGTACAGTCGATCATCTCCATGCTGACGACGACCAGCACGTCGTACCTGCTCCTGGCCTCGCTGGACGCCGCCCGCAAGCAACTGGCCACCAAGGGCCGGCAGATGATCGACCGGACCATCAACCTGGCCCAGAAGACCCGGGAACGCATTAACGAGATTCCCGGCCTGTACTGCTTCGGGGCCGAGCTCATCGGTCAGAACTCGTCCCGCTTTGATTTCGACCCGACCAAGCTCTGCATCAATGTGGTGCAGTTGGGCGTTACGGGCATTGAGATGGAGAACATGCTCCGCGAGGAGTTCAACATCGAAGTCGAGATGTCCGACCTGTATAACATCCTCTGCATCATCTCCCTGGGCGATGGCCAGGAAGAGGTCGACCAGCTGGTCAAGGCGCTGCAGATTCTGAACGAACGGTTCTACCGTTCCCGCCCGGCCAACGAAGTGAAAGTCCGGGTCCCGACCACCCCGATTCTGGCCATGTCGCCCCGTGAAGCCTTCTACGCCGAAACGGAACTCGTGCCATTCCACGATTCGGAGGGCCGCGTGATCGCTGAGTCGATCATGGTCTATCCGCCGGGCATTCCGATCATGCTCCCGGGCGAAATCGTGAGCCACGAAAACCTGGAGTACATCGAAGACTGCATCGCCGCCGGCCTGCCCGTGCAGGGCCCGGAAGACCCCAGCCTCCGGAAGGTCAAGGTCGTCCGCAAGGCCAGGTTCCAGCCTTAAAAACGCGGCCAGCACAATTCCCGGGGGTCTGTGGACTTTCGCTGGGACCCGGCGGTGGCTGGCAGGGGTGCGACGGAGCGTTCGGGTCGCCGGCGGTATCGGTTCGGTCAAAATAACGTACGAGAGGAGGGGGCGACAGGACGTCGCCCCCGACCTGCTTAACGCGCCGCCTGCCGTTCAGGACGAACGTTCAGGCGGCGCCGTTATTTTGACCTAACTGATACCCTCAGCAGGCGACACGTGCGAAGGAGTACTCCTACCAGCCACCGCCGCTTCCGGAGGCTTATCCCCAAAGAGGACACTTATCCACAGGGTTGTGCGTAACTGTGGAGAACTCGCGTTCCCGCAAATCGCGCTGTGGCGCGGGTTTGTTCGGTTTTGGTCTGTAAGGAAGTTCCACATGTGTGGATAACCTGTGGATCAGCTTGTGAGTACCACGTTAAGTCGCGACCCCAAATTTTACCGCGACGTGTGGAAAACTACTCCACGAGCGAGCCAGCTTTTGACCTTCTGCGTACGATGATAAAAAACCCGGGAGGTCTGGCGAATGGTCTTTTACTTCGTCCAGAGGGGGGAGACGCTGTATCAGATCGCCAAGCGGTACCAGACGACCGTGCACGCGATCGTGGCAGCCAACCGCCTGGATGACCCGAACGCGATTTGCCCGGGCCAGGCGCTGATTATCCCCCGGCCGGGCGAGGTGCCCTCGCCGCCTCCGGGAGGCATCGTTCACCTCGTGCGGGTCGGCGAAACGGTCTTCCACCTGGCGGCGAAGTTTGGCACCTCGGCCCTCGACATCCTGCGTGCCAACCAGATTGCGCACCCGGAATTCATTGTCGCCGGACAGCAGTTGGTAATTCCCGAACGCATGGAGGCCGGCGACGACTGGCCCATGCTGGGTCGGACGCCCGGCCGCGCCGGTGCCGGCCCCGTAGCTCTGGAGGGCACGCCGGGTGAAGGCTGGAGCTTTACCCCTCGCCATAACCTGGGGATTCGGCCGTCCGCCCCCGTGATTCGGTACGAACGAGTCTATGCCGGCCTGGGCGACGGCCATTTTTACTCCTTCTGCCGCAAAACCGGGCGCGTCAAATGGCGCCTTCCCGCCGCCGATGCGGATGTGCTGGCGACCCTCGGTGAGTGCCCCCTGGCCGCACCGGCAGTCTTCGACGGCCTCGCCTACCTGTGCGGGCCTGACGGCATCGTCTCCGCCGTTGACGCCCACTCGGGCCAGCACATTTGGAAGACTGCCACCGCCGGCCGGATTGTCGCGTCGCCGGCCGTTTCCCGGGGCGTCCTCTACCTGGGCACCGCCGACGGCCATGTCTATGCGCTGGAGGCCAAGACCGGCGCCATCGCCTGGAAGCGGGAGCTTGGCGCCCCGGTTACCCTGCCGGTGGCGGTAGGCGATGACCACGTCTTTGTCTGCTCAGAGAATGGGGCGATGTTCGCCCTGGACGGGGAGAACGGTGAGGTATTCTGGCAGGTCGCCACCGAACAGGCGGGCGCCCCGGTCTTTGCCGAGGTGCTGGTGCTGGCAGGCGGGCGGGCCTATGACCCGCGCAACGGTCAGGTGCTCTGGCGGGTCAACGCCGGGGAGACGCTGCCGGTGGCCCGGGTTGACCAGGTAATCTACCCCGGCGGGGCGGTGGACCTGTTCACGGGCAGCCTGCAGCGGGCCCAGGTTGCCGGCGTGTCGAGCCTGACCCCCGCCCCGGCACCCGGGGAGGCGGCGACGCTCCCCCTGCCGCTCACGCCCCTGCGGTCACACGTGGCAACCGGGGCGCTTCTGATCGGTATCGGGCAGGATGCGCGCCTGTATGCCTGGGACGTGGAAAGCGGCCGGGCAGCCTGGCTGTACGCACTTGGGGGCCCCAGCGGGCAGCCGCCCGCCGTCGCTCCGGAGCAGATCGTCGTCACCCTGGAAGTGGGCGGCCTTCAGACCTTCACCCTTGCCAAGGGCCAATAACCCTGACCGGCGTCGACAGGCTTTGTCGGCGCCGGTCTTGCATCATCTCGGCGCAACCTTCAAAGACTACCTGCAAAATCAGGTTCTGCGGGAGGGAGCAGCATGAAACATCGCTGGCTGAAGGCGGCTGCGGCACTGGCCGCACTGGGGCTGGTTCTGGCCTGGCCAGGGGGCACGAACGATGGGTATACCGTGTATGCAGAATCCAAGGCGGCCAAGGACAACGTTACGCTCCTGTCCCAGCTCGTCTGCGGCGAAGCGCGGGGCGAGCCTTACGAGGGGAAGGTGGCCGTTGCCGCAGTGATTCTGAACCGCACGCTGGACAAGCGGTTCCCCAACTCCGTGGCCGGTGTGGTCTACCAGACCCACGCCTTCGAGTCTGTTTCCAACGGGGAGATTTACCGGGGGACGACCGAAGAGTGCAAGAAGGCCGCCCGGGCGGCCCTATCCGGCTGGGACCCGACCAACGGGTCAGTCTTCTTCTACGCGCCGGCCAAGACGAGCAACGCGTACATATGGTCCCGCCCCATCGTGCGGAAGATCGGACGCCACAATTTCGCCAAGTAGGGAGCCATGCCGATGCGGTCACAACGTGGAGTTGTCTGGCCCTACCTGATGCTCGGCGTCGCCCTGGTGGGCGCCCTGAGTTTCGGCTGGTACCAGACACGGCAGAAGAACAAGTTAGCCCTTGATGCTGAGAACAAGTACATGTCAGCCTTTCACAAGCTGAAATGGACCAGCGAAAACATTGAGGAGCGGACGGCCCGCCTGATTGCCACCAACGATCCCCGCCTGCAGGAAAGCCTGCTGGCTGACCTGCGGGTGCACAGCGCGCAGGCTGTCGAGCACATGGCGGTCCTGCCTTTCCTCACGACCAACACGCCGCGCATCGAGAACTTCCTGAATACCATGCGAGAGCAGTCAGAACTGATGCACACAAAGATCAACCAGGGGCAGGTGCTGACGCCGGACGATTGGAACCAGCTCGCCGAGCTGCGCAAGCAGTCGGTCTTCTTCGAAGGCGAACTCGGCAACTTGCTGGGCGTTGTAAGCAACGGGATGATCCGCTGGCGCGATACTGTGCGGGTGACAGGCCCGAGCCAGTCCGGCACAGCGACCACCCCGATCACACGCTCGGTAGTCCAGTTGGAGAAAGCGCTGACACCGCCGCCCGGCGAGGAGAAGACGCTCGCTCCCGAAAACGGCCCGTTGAAGCGCCCCCGCACAGACCCCGGCCCCCGGGTGGATGCGGCGAAGGCTGTGGCTGCGGTGAAGAAATTCGTCGACATGCCGCTGAAGGGTGAGCCCCAAATCACGGGCACCTCCGACCCGAAGGACGAGGAGCATCTTTTCTCGCTGTACTTCATCAACACAGTGAAACAGAACGGCACGCCGCTTAACTTCGGCATCAGCGTGCACGGCGGGCACGTGGTCTACATGCTCGACGGCCGCACCGTGACCGAGAAGCGCCTTACCGTGTCCCAGCTGGTGGAGCGGGCCCGCCAGATGCTGCGGCAGCGGGGCTACGAGGCCGTGGAGTTCATCTCCGCGGCTGAGAACGACGGTACCCTGGTGATGGATTTCGCCCCCATCGAGCAAGGCGTGGCTGTCATGGTCGACAAAATCAAGGTGATGCTGGCCATGGATAACGCCGAGCTGGTCGGCTTTGACGCCAAAAACTATTGGATCAACCGGCACAATCGCGAGTGGAATAGGCCGAAGCTCAGCGCCGATCAGGCTCGGGAGCGGCTGGCGCCCCGGCTGAAGCCTGAAGCGAAGCCGCGGCTGGTAATTGTGGCCGACCAGCGTTCGAAGGAACGGCTCTCCTGGGAGTTCACAGCCAGTGTGGATGACCAGCGCTATCGCATTTTCGTCGATGCGAACAGCGGGGAAGAGGTGGATGTGCAGCGGATTACCGGTGACCCGGCGCCGCCGCTGACCGAAGGCTGATACACGAAGAAAGCGCCCTCGGCAGCGAGGGCGCCTTTTCTATGGTGTGGAAGGCCAGAATCCGCCCCCGCCGCCGATGCCCGGGGTACCGATGCCAAAGGGCTCGGTCTCAGGCGCCGCCGGCTCAGGTTCGGGCTCAGGAGGAGGCAGCGGCGTCGGCTCTACCTCCGTAGGCTGGGTACCGGCCAAAAACCACTCGCGGACCGTCGGGCAGACCCCGTTTGGCAGGCGCCCGGTCTCGCTGCACACTTCCACAGCCGTGACGCCCGGCGGCGGGGTCCAGTCCCGGGTTTTCACCTTGGCCAGCGCCTGGCTGGCGAAAGTCGCCCAGATGGGCGCCGCCGCCGAGCCGCCTTCCCGCCAGCTCGGGGCATTAGCATCGCTTCCGACCCAGACGCCCGCCACCAGATCGGGGGTATAGCCCACAAACCAGGCATCGCGGGACTCGTCGCTGGTGCCGGTCTTGCCCGCCACGGGGCGCCCGGGCATGTAGCCCGCCACGGTCGAAGCCGTTCCGCCCGGCCCGACCACACTCTTGAGCATGTCGGTCACAATAAAGGCGACACCCGGGTCCAGCGCCTTTGCGCGCCGTGGCTTCTCTTCCGCAATCACATTCCCCTGCTTGTCCACGATCCGCACAATCGCCAAGGGCTTTACGCTGAAACCTCCGTTGGCCAGCGGCACGTAGGCCCGGGTCAACTCCAGCGGCGTGACCGCCGAACTGCCCAGCCCGAGGGTCAGGTCCTCGGCCAGCGGGCTCTCCACGCCCATCCGCCTGGCCAGGTCCACCACGGCGGGAGGCTTGACGGTGTTAATCCACTGGGCGGTCACAACGTTGAGCGACCGCCGCATGGCAGTTCGCATGGTAGCGGGCGTGTAGGTGTACTTGCCGTTGTGATTCTGCGGGCGCCAGGGTTTGCCGGCGGTGGCGCCGGGAAACTCCGCCGGGGCGTCAAGCTGGGTGCTGGCCGCTGAGTAGCGCCTGGTCTCCAGGACTGCGCCGTACACAAAGGGCTTGAACGCCGACCCGGGCTGCTGGGGCTCCACGACCCGATTGAGGGCGACCTTCGGGTCTCGCCCTCCCACCAGCGCCTTGATGTAGCCCGTCGTCGGCTCGATGGCCACCAGCGCTATCTGCGGCTGTGGGCCGGTCTCCAGCGTGCCCTCCGCCGCCGGGGCGGCCCGCCGGACCGCATCATTGGCCGCCCGCTGCATGCCCAGGTCAAGGGTGGTATGAATCTCGTACCCGCCCTTGTACAGGTTCCGAGCGACCTCCGGATATCGGTCCGCCAGTTCCCGCTTAATCAGGTCGACAAAGTAAGGCGCTTCATCCAGTACCTGCATGAGCATGCTCGGTTTCGAAGTAAGCCGCAGAGGTTCCGCCTTCGCCCGGGCAGCCTGGTCGGCCCGGACAAACTCCGAGGCGACCATCTTGTCCAGCACCAGGTTGCGGCGCGATACCGCTGCCTCCGGGTTATTGACCGGCGTGTAGTACTCCGGCGAGCGGGGCAGCCCCGCCAGCAAAGCGGCCTCTGCGAGGGTCAACTGCTTGGCCGGCTTGCCGAAGTACGTCTGCGAAGCGACTTCCGCCCCGTATGTACCGGCGCCCAGGTAGATGGTGTTCCAGTACATGCCCAGAATCTCGCGCTTGGAGTATTTATACTCGAGCTTGAGCGTGAGTACGGCTTCCTTGATCTTGCGGGTCAGCGTGCGTTCCGGGGTCAGGTACAGGTTCTTGGCCAACTGCTGTGTAATCGTACTGCCGCCTTCCACGACACGCCCGGACCGCACATTGCGAGCCACAGCCCGCGCCATCCCGGTCGGGTCAATGCCCTTGTGTCCGTAAAAACGGTCGTCTTCGACAGCCACGATTGCGTTCAGCAAGTAGTCGGGCATCTCCGCAACGGGCACTTCCACCCGATTTTCGGTGAACAGGTTTGCAACCCGGGCGCCCGAAGTGTCTAAGACTTCCGTGGCTTCAGGCATGCGCGGCGCAGGCAGCGGCACGAGTACCACCGCCAGACCGAAGGCGCCGAACACGAGGACCGGCAGCATCAGGAGCGCTGCGAACAGCCATCTCTCGCTGGGCAACTTCCTCATTCGCAATGCGCCACCTCCCACAGGGAGTGTTCCCGATGGGAGTAAGACTTATGTCGCCTCCTACAATCGGTCGATTGCACTACCACCCGAAACGGTGGTCACCTGCACTTTATGACTAATAGGGTGGTACGCGATAAGGTTGCATATACACTTCGCGAAGGTGTACATATTGAGGCCGAATGTGAACTACCCACATGCGGTCACACGTGAAATACTAAGCACGTGCAATGACGAGCCGCCTGGTCAGACCATCAGGCCTCGTCGGCCTCTTTTTTGTGTTTAAGAGTTTACAATGTAGGACCCAGATAAAGGAGTATGAGGAATGGTACGCAACCGCGTGGTTATCGACGGTAACGAGGCCGCAGCTCACGTCGCGTTTAAAACCAGCGAAGTCATCGCGATTTACCCGATCACGCCCTCCTCTAATATGGGCGAGTGGGCCGATGCCTGGTCCGCCGCTGGCCACAAGAACATCTGGGGCACCGTGCCCCTGGTTCAGGAAATGCAGTCCGAAGGCGGCGCTGCCGGCGCCATCCACGGCTCGCTGCAGACCGGCGCCCTGTCTACCACCTTCACCGCTTCTCAGGGTCTGCTCCTCATGATCCCCAACATGTACAAGATCGCCGGCGAACTGACCAGCACGGTCTTCCACATTGCCGCCCGTGCCATCGCCGCCCAGGGCCTGTCCATCTTCGGTGACCACCAGGACGTCATGTCCGCCCGCGCCACCGGCTGGGCCATGCTGAACTCCGCCACCGTTCAGGAATCCCTGGACATGGCGCTGGTCGCTCACGCTTCTACCCTGGAATCCCGCATCCCCTTCCTGCACTTCTTCGATGGCTTCCGGACCTCTCACGAGGAACTGAAGATCGAGATGTTCGAGGATGACGATATCCGCGCCCTGATCGACAACGATCTCGTCGCCGCCCACCGGGCTCGCGGCCTGAGCCCTGAGCGTCCGGTCATGCGCGGCACCGCGCAGAACCCCGACGTTTACTTCCAGGGCCGTGAGACCGTCAACCCCTTCTACAAGGCCACCCCTGCCATCGTCCAGAACGCCATGGACAAGCTCGCCAAGGTCGTGGGCCGTCAGTACCACCTGTTCGACTACTACGGCGCTCCCGACGCCGAGCGGGTCCTCATCGCCATGGGTTCTGCCTGCGGCGCCATTGAAGAGACCATCGACGCCCTCACCGCCAAGGGTGAGAAGGTCGGCCTGATCAAGGTCCGCCTGTACCGGCCCTGGTCTCCCGAGCACCTGCTGGCCGCCATCCCGGCGACCGCCAAGACCATCGCCGTCCTCGACCGCACGAAGGAGCCCGGCGCCAGCGCCGAGCCGCTCTACCTCGACGTGGTCACCGCCATCACCGAAGCTGTCATGGCCGGCAAGCTCGCTGCTCTGCCCAAGGTCGTCGGCGGCCGTTACGGCCTCGGCTCCAAGGAGTTCACCCCGGCCATGGTCAAGGGCATCTTTGATGAACTGACCAAGACCATGCCCATCAACAACTTCGTTGTCGGTATCCGCGACGACGTCAGCAACAACAGCATCGCTTACGATCCCAACTACAGCACCGAGCCCGCCGACGTGGTTCGTGCCATGTTCTGGGGCCTTGGCGCCGACGGCACCGTCGGTGCGAACAAGAACTCCATCAAGATCATCGGCGAAGAGACCGACTTCTACGCCCAGGGCTACTATGTATACGACTCCAAGAAGTCCGGCTCGCTGACCGTCTCCCACCTGCGGTTCGGTCCGCGGCCCATCAAGTCGACCTACCTGATCGACAAGGCCAACTTCGTGGCCTGCCATCAGTTCGTCTTCATGGAGAAGTTCCCCGTCCTCGACACCGCTGACCAGGGTGCCACCTTCCTGCTGAACGCCCCGTACAGCGCCGACGAAGTCTGGAACCAGCTGCCCAAGGCTGTCCAGCAGACCATCATCGACAAGCAGATCAAGTTCTACACGATCGATGCGGCCACCGTGGCCAAGGCCACCGGCATGTTCCCCCGCATCAACACGATCATGCAGACCTGCTTCTTCGCCATCTCCAACGTGCTGCCCCGTGAGGAAGCCATCGCCAAGATCAAGGAGTCGATCCGCAAGACCTACTCCAAGCGCGGTGAGGCTGTTGTTCTGAAGAACTTCGCCGCCGTTGACGAGACCCTGGCCAACCTGTTCGAGGTGAAGGTGCCGGCCACCGCCACCAGCACCATCGAACTGCCGCCGGTCGTTTCTGACAAGGCGCCCGAGTTCGTCCAGAAGATCACCGCCGAGATGATGGCCAACCGCGGCAACGACCTGCCCGTTAGCGCCATGCCTGTCGACGGCACCTTCCCGACCGGCACCACCCAGTGGGAGAAGCGGAACATCGCTCTCGACGTGCCCGTGTGGGAGACCGACCTCTGCATCGAGTGCGGCAAGTGCGTC
>Ga0196976_1001045_pt1 | contig 13994 bp, 10 predicted proteins | sample S3v_513CmetaG_FD_148644 | JGI IMG/M metagenome (GOLD analysis project Ga0196976, IMG submission 148644) | Soil microbial communities from Anza Borrego desert, Southern California, United States - S3+v_5-13C | ecosystem: Environmental > Terrestrial > Soil > Desert | place: USA: California...
TTCTTGCTCTTCGCAGGCGCGGCCGGCAGCAATGGCCGTCTGCGTACTGGACGCCCTGCTGCGACCTTCGCCCAGTATCCGCGCCCCGGCAGTGGAATGCGCATTAGCTTGCAAGCTTTTGCCAGGCCTACATCAGAGATTCCGTATTGTTTCGCGAGCTGCCGCATCGGCGTCGACCACACTTGTACGTACAGTTGCTCGCGGTTGTAACGCGTGAGCATGTGGTGTGGGAACGGCGGCTGCTTTGGTCGCTTGCCGTTATCAGGCAGTTTGAGGCTGAGCCGCGCCAGCTTCCGGTGTTCGGGCTCGAGCCGCGCGCGTAATGCTGGCCGAGACATCAGCGCGTTTAGCGCTTCCGTCGATGCACTGCCGTTCTCAGTCAACAGTTTGAAAACGTCAATAATCACGCGGTTGTCGCATTGTGAAAGTGTCCGGGCCACTGATCTCACTTCCGAATCATCGTCGAAAAGTAAGCGTGCACCGTGGCGAACCAGCTTCTCCGCGCACTCGAGGCTGCGGCGGACATCGTAGCGATCTTTCTTCTTCTTTGGATCTCGGTACCACTGCGGAGTGAAGTTTTCCCAATCCATCCTCACGATGCATTGGTAGAGCGAAGTTGATCCGCCGTTCGGTCTGTCATTCGGGTTCGCGCCGAGCCCAAGCAGAAAGCCTAAAGCGTCGCCGCGTGTCAGTGCCGAGGCACAGTTCAGGAGCTCCGCAAGATCGTCAGTCTCGGCCGACAGCTTGAACTTCTTCAGAACTCCAACGTGGCCAGCGTAGCAGGCCTCCTCGATTGCGCTTGAGGTAAACTCGGGATCGTCGCGATCATACAAGCGGCGTCCCTTCGACCGTGGATTCGCGCCGGCCCAGAGCATCAGGCTCACCCACTTCAGGTCACCCTCGTGTGCGAAGAACCGCAGTGCCTGATCTGCCTGCTCCTGAAGCGCGGGTGCCAGATCTGGTCGTGATGCGCGCAGATCGATCATGGGCCGAAGCGCCTTCCGGATTCGCTCACCACATGCGGCCGCAAAGGGACTGCCGGCAGTCAGGTCTGCACCCTTGTGGATGAAGAAACGGATCAGGCCTGGGTCCCAGGTTTCAAGCACCTCAAGGAAAGGTACTGCGGTTGGTTCCGCTCCCAACTCGATAAGAAGTTCGGCGATTTCACGCCGCCGTTGATCAACGGCGCGCCTCAGTGCTTTGTTCTTGGTTGCTGTGTTGCGCTCGTGTTTCGCTAGAAGTTCAACTAGGCTGTGGAATCCAATCTCGACGGCGACTTCTAGCGGGCATCTTTTAACTTCGGCCGGAACTTCGAGCGACTTCCCGGATCTGATCCAATCGTCGACGGCGTAGAGCTTTCCCGCACGACACAGCGCCAGCAATTGCCTTGCTTCGTCGCTGTTCAGGACGTGAGCCACCTGCGTCACTCCCCGACGAGTATGCCCTGCTGAATTACCTGACCTAAGCGCTCAAACGTACTGCGACGGGCGATTAGAACTCGACCAGCAGATGGCCCTCGGCTAGCGGTCGGTCGCGAGTTCTCCCTGAACTGAGATGGCGATAATTTCAGAACTGCGAAACTACCGTCTTCCTGCTCGAACGCCCCGAGAACGCCCTTCACTCGTTCCAAACAAAGTCGTGTTACGCCGACACTCTTCGTGTTCTTCCGCGCGCAGTGTAGGGTCAAGAGCTCCTCGCCGATGATGCACTCGTTTGCCCCTTTCTTGACGAGCTCGCCGCCTAACCTGCGAATGATCTCCGCGCCGTATTCGCGGCCGAACCTGTTGGCCTCTGCACCGCTGTTCCGGTCCTGGCTCATGTAACCTCCTGGAAATCAACGGGTAAGCGTAACAGAGAACGGAACACAGGGTCCGACGTAATTCTGTTCAGAACCGTCCCTGGCCACCATTTTATTTGTCCTCCTTCTCGGGTACCCCTTTTCACTATTCCCAATCCCACTATTTGGATGACGTGCTCACGTTGAACGCGACGATGATGGCAAGGTCTTGCCAACGAAACTGGTTTGCTTGAGTACGGCAGTTGCGGCGGCCAAGCTTTTCGGGTCTGACAGCGCTTGCTGTGAACGCGCGGAAGCCCGGCGGGGACTGCTAAGCATTGGAGGCAGACCTTTGGCTACGATGTTTGGGCGAACCTGAAATCCATAACTGGCACTGATGCACCGGGATTCGCGGTCACCAATACGACCGCTAAGAACCAGTTACCCCTGACAGACGGGTACGAGTATGATCCAGCATGGTCCTCCTTCCTTGCAGCCTGTTTGACGGCTGCTGATCCCGTTTTGATGAGTGCTCCATGGAGCCTGTGGGGGGTGTCGTTCTACCTTGACGAAGCATGGAAGGTTACTTTTGCTTTGCAGTGGAATGATTGGCTGGGGTTGATTGGAATGACGGCTCTTGCCTTGACAGTGATTCTGAGCTGGCCACCGACGATCAGGGCTGCTGAAGACGGCTTGCACTGGGTCCGTCTGTATCGCCAGAACCTTATCAAGTGGGATCAGATAGAGGCCGCTGAAAGTGGCATGGACGGCGAGTTAGTAATTCATGGACATGATGGCGCACGGTACGAAGTCAATCCGCTCATTCAGGGAAGGCCTGAACTGAAAGCGCTGATCCAACGCACACTAAAACAAATGTCAGATTCAATCTCCTGAGGTGAACAAAGGTTCACCTGTGATGCACGTATGTTCCAGTACGACGTACTCGTCCGCGTGTGGCGGCGCAGTGTCATTTGCCCAGTCACGTTTCACCGGCAAAGAACGCGATACCGAAACCGGACTCGTGGGGGGTACTTACTGAAAAATGACCCATTCGAAAAAGAGGGATAAATGCATTCTCGCCCCAAGAACTTGAGCACCTACTTCTACTCCGGCTCCGAGGTCGTCTCCGAGCTGACGGACGGAGTGTGGACGGACTACATCTTCTTCAACGGCGCGCGCATAGCCATGCAGAGAGCCGCCACCACCTACTTGCACACCGACCACCTCGAGATCGGTGCGCCGGATCAGCAACGACGACGGCGGGGGCCCGTGGGCGCCGCGCGCTGCTCAGTCTGCGCACCAGTTCCGTCGGCAGACCCGTTGGATTTGGGTGGATCGGTTGTGGGCCGCCCCGGGGCTTTCCAGGTTGAGGGCGCTCTAGTCTGAAACTCAGCGGCTAGGCCGATCGACTCCTGGGGTTCGCAGGAAGCGTGAAGATCAGTTTGCGTTCCGAACTGGCCGCAACACCTCCACTAAGCTCGTCAAAGCGATTTCATTGCTGACCAGAATAAGCGATTATCGACTGTTCCGTTTTTGGAACGCATGCCTTCCGGTGGTTGAGTTTTCATTGCCTCGTCTCGCCCAACTTGCACACCCTGGACTTGCGGTACACGCTAGAGTCCGTCTGCGACTTTCCAAGTGGTGACTGAAGCAAGTCATGTTCCGAAGTCAGAACAGTATGAAATGTTTTGGGGAACCGGATGCCGGTGCGATGGAGAATGTACGCCTTCGCTCTGCCTGGAGCGAGATCCCCAAAGTAAGAGATCCGGAGGGAATATGACCTACACACCTTTCGGAGAGCAAGCACGCCTGCGAACATGGAGAGGCGAGTTGCGCAGCCTCGACAAAGACCAGCACTACGAGTTCCCGCGAAAAGTATTCGTGCTCTGCCTCATGTTGCTCTGGAGCTTTGCTGCTGTGGCACAAGTTGCTCCCCCGGTTCTCAACACGGTCTATAAGGACGATACCGAGATTACTGGCTCTTGTGTCCCGGGGGGGACAGTGACCGTGGTCATCATCGCGGCCGAAGAACCGATCAAGCTGCCCGAGAAACGGTGCGTCGATAACAAGTTCATTGTGCCTCTTGGGGGAGTGACACTGAAAGAGGGTTACCGCGTGTCTGCGATCCAAAAGGTGGCGGGCGCAGTGAGTAAGCATGAGAGCATCACGTCCGTGCGGGACCCGATCGACGAGCGCGAAGACTTGGGGATTTCGGCATACCTGGGGCTGGCGATCGATACATTCTCGGCTGAGGAAATCCGGCGCTATCTCAACCCAGAGGCAAACGCCCAGATATTGGAACGTGGCATATTTGGCTTCGATTTCGAGTATCGTCTGCTTGGGCGGGGCAAGCGCAAACAACTCTGGTTGTATGGAGAGACTCTGCATGGGGTGAGGAGCGAAGATGTTGACTGCGGAGCAAATCCGGAGTTCCCGACCTGCAAAAAGGCTATTGCCGAATTCGCTGGGGACGTCCCACAGAATGCCCTGTACATGCTTCGCAACGCAACCTCACTTGAAGCATTCATGGGGCTGCGATATGAGCTCTTTCGACTCAACTTACCTGGCAAGCATCCCGGCGCTTTTTACGTAACCGGGCAGGGCGGATTTATCAATGTTGCGGGAACGGAAGGCGACGTCAAAGACCTCCACCATGCGGGGATGGGCTTAACAATCGTGGGTGGACGAGCAGTACATAGTCACATAGAGGTTGGCTATGGTCGCAGCGATCTGTTCGAAGTGAACCGACGTCGGCGGGTCAAAATCGATGGGTATCTTCAGTATCGCCTAACAAAAAGTCAGGAATTCCCTGTTTCAGTCTTTGCTCAAATCTATTCGGACGTCGATCTTGGACCAGGAGCCGACGCCATTCAGTCGTATTTTGGGCTGACGTTTGACATCGACAACTTATTTGGAAATGGTCGGTGATTACAGCAGCGAAGTAATGAACGCGGTTGCCGCTTTGTCGCCCCGATGAGGTGGGCGCGAGTGGTCCATCGGAGGCGGAAGTCCGGGAGTTTCAGGACGAATCAGCAACTGAATCCATATCGTCACATAACGGCAGCATTGCGTCAGAACAAAGGTGTTGCGGGCAGAACAATGCAGCTTGTCTGGCGCGTTGGTCCATGCGCTCTGAATGTCCTCCCCCACGTACTCCTTGTAGGTAGAAATTGGCAGACATTACCGCACAATTATTGCCTTGGCTCTGAGTTCAGGACCGCACTAACCGGTATTCCGTCCGTGGCAACCATCTTCATGCCGTACTACTCGTGGTTGCGGCTATCGTCCTGAAGTCCAGCCCAAACCTGGCCAGATACTTTCTTGTTCGATCCGCGTCATTCTGAATGCTCTTTTGTGTCCTTGAGTTGTTGAAGAGGACTCTCCCGGCCTCCGAGAGCGAACGGCTTCGCGAACAGATTTCGACCACGCGAGCGAGTTGTACGCGATCGAATTCGTCGAGCGCTTCATAGTGCTCTGTTCCAAGGAGTTGCCGAAGCCGGGGCGATTCGGACTGGTGGTTCGAACGAGACCAGGATGATTGCAGCCGCCGAATCTCCTCGTCGACGATCTCCGTCGATATTCGTCCGCCTGAAGCGAGCGTTGACATGCGGGCAACGGCGGCGTTCAGGTCACGAAAGTTGCCGTCCCAACTCGCGGCTGGCGAAAGCGCGAATTGAAGGAATCGCTCGCGAGCCTCCTTGCTGAATGTGACCCTACGGCCCGTCTTCTCGGCGAAGTGGTCGAGTTCGAAATTCAGGTTTGGCTCGATGTCTTCTGGACGTTGCTGCAGACCGGGCAAGGAAAAGGTCCACAGATTGATTCTGGCGAGCAGGTCTTCGCGAAATTTGCCTACGCGGACGGCTTTGAACAGGTCGCGGTTGGTCCCGGCGATCAGTTGGAAGTCGCTCTGAGCTTCTTTGTCGGATCCAAGTGGGAGAAACGTCTTCTCCTCGAGCGCGCGAAGGAGCATTGCCTGCTCGTCTAGACCGAGTTCGCCTATCTCGTCGAGGAAGAGGACGCCACGATCCGCAGTGCGCAATAATCCAGCTCGATCTTTTTGTGCCCCTGTGAACGCGCCTTTCACGTGTCCGAAGAGCGCCGACATCGCAGCATCGCCGCGAAGCGTCGCGCAGTTCACATCGACGAACGCTCCTTCCACCGCCCGCCGTGCTTTCTTCAATTCGTAGATGCGACGCGCGAGCCGCGACTTTCCCGCTCCAGTCGGACCCATTAGCAGGAGTGGATCACGGGTGGCGATTGCAACCTGCTCAATGCGATCAATGAGGCGGTTGAACGCCGCATTGCGCGTTTCGATTCCGCCCTTCAGGTACGAGACGCCCTCCTTCTGCTCCTGCTGGAAGCGCGATGCGATGCGGTCGTACTTTGACAAGTCGAGATCGATGATCTTGATCTCGCCAGGAGCGCTTCGATCGCAGTCGGGAGAGGTCTGCAACAATCGGCCAGGCAGGTAGCGCGATTCAGTCAACAAAAAGAGACAGATCTGTGCGACGTGCGTGCCAGTCGTGATGTGGACCAGGTAGTCCTCGCGCTCGGGATCGAAGGGATACGCCCGCGCGAACTGAAATAGGCACTCGTAAACGCGCTCGAAGTCCCAGGGATCGCCGAAGTCGATCTCGTGCAATACGACGTGCGTTTCCGGGGAGACGGCGACGATGTCTTGCTGGACCGTGGTTGCCAGCGCCTTGTCTCGCTTGCCGTGAATCAGTTCGAACCGGTTGACAATCAGGTCAGGCTGACGACAGATTGAGACTGTAGGCCGCCAGTTCTGCCACCGGTCCTTGTTCCTTCCCACATCCAGCATCGTGCCCAGTAGTCCAATGACTACAACGTCGCGAGTTTTATCCATAGCGCCACGAGTTTATCTATTGGGATAGGCAAGTGGAAGCGACTTCTTCTTCTCCGCCCAAAACAAACGAGTTTTCAAGCAGTTACAAACAGTAGCCACTCTGGCATGGTGTTTGCACTAAGCATTGGCGTTGAACAGGAGAAGAGACAATGGCCGGCGAAACCTACAACGTAATCAAAGGCGAGAACGGAGTTCCAATCAAGGCGTGGACCAAGGGCGTACAGCTTGAAGAGGAAGCGCGTGCGCAGTTGCTCAATGTGGCCCAGCTCCCGTTCGTGTTTCGCTGGATCGCCGCAATGCCCGACGTTCACTGGGGAATTGGAGCGACCGTCGGGAGCGTTATTCCCACGAAGGGCGCGATCATTCCCGCCGCGGTTGGGGTCGACATCGGCTGCGGCATGATGGCGGTACAGACTTCGCTGAACGCGCGCGATCTGCCCGATAACCTCCGCGGAATTCGTGAGGCGATTGAGAAGGCTGTTCCGCACGGACGTACCAACAACGGCGGACCTAGGGATCGTGGGGCGTGGCACGATCTACCGGCGACGAATCTTGAGGCGTGGTCGAACCTGAAGCCGCGTTACGACGCGATCCTCGAGAAACATCCGAAGCTCGGTCGCGGTAACGACGTGAATCATCTCGGAACGCTTGGAACGGGAAACCACTTCATCGAGATCTGTCTCGATGAGGCGGAGAACGTCTGGATCATGCTGCACAGCGGTTCGCGTGGAGTAGGAAACCGTATGGGAACCTACTTCATTGAACTGGCGAAGAACGACATGAAGAAGTTCTTCATCACTTTGCCGGACCAGAACCTCGCGTACTTCCCGGATCGTACAGAGCATTTCTCGGAGTACGTGGAGGCGGTTGAATGGGCGCAGGATTTCGCTCGCTGGAACCGCCACTTGATGATGCAGCAGATTGTGGGTGCGGTACGTGGATCGGGACTCGTCCCGGAGTTCACGGCCGAACTGCAGAGCATCAACTGCCACCACAACTATGTATCGCGCGAGTCGCACTACGGCGAGAATGTTCTGGTTACGCGTAAGGGGGCGGTCCGTGCCCGTGAGGGTGATATGGGAATTATCCCCGGAAGCATGGGAGCGCGTTCCTACATCGTTCGTGGCAAGGGAAATCCGGAGAGCTTTCATAGCTGCAGCCACGGAGCCGGACGTGCGATGTCCCGTAACGAGGCTAAGAAGCGCTTCACGATTGAAGACCATATCCGTATGACGGCAGGGGTTGAGTGCCGAAAGGACGCGGATGTGATTGACGAGACGCCGGCGGCATATAAGCCAATTGACGCGGTGATCGCGGCTCAGGCGGATCTCGTGGACGTTGTTCACACGCTGCGCCAGGTGGTGTGCGTGAAAGGATAAGGTATGGCGAAGATCGGTGCGGTTGCCGAGAAGGGGCAAACAATGATTCGGATCGACGGTTCGTTTGGTGAGGGCGGCGGCCAGATTCTGCGCACAGCGCTGGGCCTGTCTCTCGCAACCGGCAAACCGTTCCAAATCGAGAACATTCGTGCTAAGCGCCAGAAGCCCGGACTCCTGCGTCAACACCTGACGGCAGTAGAGGCCGCTAAGCAGGTCGGGAATGCAAAGGTCGAGGGTGCAGCACTGGGTTCCCAGTCGCTCACCTTCGTTCCGGGCGAAGTGGCGGCAGGCAAGTATCACTTCGTCATCGGCACCGCAGGAAGCTGCACGCTGGTATTGCAAACGATTCTTCCGGCGCTGATCACCGCGCCGGAGCCGAGCGAGATCGTCATTGAAGGAGGAACGCACAACACGATGGCTCCTCCCTACGATTTCCTCGCGACGACATTCATGCCGCTGTTGAACCGGATGGGAGCCACTGTTGAATTGCGTCTGCATCGATACGGCTTCTACCCAGCCGGGGGCGGAAAGATGGAAGCGGTCATAAAACCGGTCCCCAAGCTGACCCCACTGATTCTCGGCCCGCGCGGAGAAAGGAGGACGCAGCGTGCGTTGGCGAAGGTTGTCAACCTGCCGTATCACATCGCACGTCGCGAGCTCGATACGGTTGGTCGCGCTCTCAACTGGATGCCCGAACAGCTCCAGGTTGAGCAGACAAAGGAAGCTGCGAGTCCGGGGAATGTTCTGACCATTGCGGTCGGAGACGATCAGGTTACGGAGATGTTCACGGCCTTCGGGCGCATGGGCGTCACAGCCGAGTCCGTCGCGTCAGAAGCAATTGAGGAAGCAAAAGCATTTCTCGCGTCGGATGCTTCAGTCGGTCCGCATCTCGCGGACCAGTTGTTGATTCCAATGGCGCTCGCGGGCGGTGGATCATTCCACGCTCAGTTGCTAACGGATCACGCGAAGACGAACATGTCGGTAATTAAGGAGTTCCTCGATGTTGAGTTCAATGTTCACCAGAACGAACGGCACACGCTCGTTGAAGTAGAGAACAAGGACTAGCGAGCCTGCGCTGGGTGGCGAAGACAACAGTTACTTCGACAAATGGCTGTTGTCGTTTGTTCCCCCAGCCTCGCTCTGGCCAGTGGTAGCAGGCGGATACTTCTTTGGGCAGAGCCCCGCAAGGGGTGAGGTTCGAATCCTCAAGGCCGCATGCGCTTGTTCCCTGGCCAGTTCAAGTCGGTCGGTGGCGTAGACAACGGATACTTCGCCTCTGGATCGGGAGGTGCAGGTTCGAATCCTGCCGCGGGAATAGTGTGCCCGCGTAGCTGAATGGTAAAGCGCCAAAACGTTCCGTCGTCGCCTGTTCCCCGACCACACTCTCTCTGCCGGTGGCGAAGACAACAGTTACTTCGGTAGAGCAGCACCGCAAGGTGCGGTCGCTGGTTCAAATCCAGCCACGCGCAAGCGTGTAGCTCAGTCTGCATTGCCTCTGTTGTCGCCTGTTCCCCGGCGGCTTTACACATGAAAGGAGGCCGAGTATGGCCCGTCTCAATGTACTCAAGCTGGCGCATCTGGCGCCCAAGAACAGGACTCACGAAGGCGCACCGGCGCGCACCATCAGCGATGAAGCGAAGCTCCGCCGTGCTGTGCTTGCATGCATGCTCTGGGAGAACCAGTTCTACGAGGACGGAACGGAGATCGCGAAGCGCATCAGTGATCACGTTCCCGCGGTCGAAGGCGAGCGTGTTGCCGCACTCGCCGTCGAAGCGCGAGAGAAGATGAAGCTGCGTCACGCTCCGCTCCTGCTCGTGCGCGAGATGGCGCGTTACACGACTCATCGCCAGTTCGTCGCGGAAACTCTTGCGCGCGTTATTCAGCGCGCGGATGAGCTCTCCGAGTTCCTCGCAATCTACTGGAAGGATGGACGTGCGCCGCTTTCGAAGCAGGTGAAGAAGGGACTCGCTGCCGCCTTTCCCAAGTTCGACGAGTATGCGCTGGCGAAGTACAACCGAGACAGCCCGGTGAAACTCCGAGATGTGCTCTTCCTTTGCCACGCGAAGCCCCGTGACGAAGCTCAGGCGCAGCTTTGGAAGCGACTCGTCGACCGGGAGCTTGCAACTCCTGATACCTGGGAAGTCGCACTGTCTAGCGGTGCTGACAAGCGTGAAGCGTGGGAGCGTTTGCTCGCGGAGCGCAGGGCTGGGGCGCTGGCTCTCCTGCGCAACCTGCGGAACATGCACGAGGCGAAGGTCGACAAGGCCCTGATCCTCAATGCGCTGAGCGCGATCAAGACCGACCGCGTTCTTCCGTTCCGCTTCCTTGCTGCCGCGCGTTACGCTCCGCATTGGGAAGAGCAACTCGAGCAGGCGATGTTCTCTTGCGTGGAGAAGGCCGAGAGACTCCAGGGCAAGACCGTCCTGCTCGTGGACGTCTCAGGAAGCATGACGGCTCCGCTCTCGCAACGTTCGGAGATGCTGCGCACCGACGCCGCGTACGGGCTCGCGGTTCTCCTGCGCGAGATCTGCGATGACGTAGCCGTCTACAGCTTCTCGGATGAGCTGAAGCGTGTTCCGGCGCGTCGCGGGTTCGCTCTGCGCGATGCGATCGACAAGAGCCAGGCGCACTCGGGTACGTACCTCGGGAAAGCGATCAGCGAACTCGATCGTGACTACGACCGACTGATCGTGGTCACAGATGAACAGTCGCACGACGCTGTACCGAATCCATCGGCTCAGGGCTACATGATCAACGTTGCCAGCTACAAGAACGGGGTCGGCTACGGCAAGTGGACGCACATCGACGGCTGGAGCGAATCGGTCGTCGAGTACATCCGACAGCTCGAATCCGACAACCTAAACTGACCTCTCGGTCAGGAAACTGGCCGAGACGTGTCACTGTGCGACCTTCATCGTGTGGGTTCGTCGGCAATCCGGAAGTAAATTCGCGAGTTCTACCTTCCGGTCGAAAGTCCGGGCGACGACAGCATTGCAGACAGAACAAACGCGGCCGGTATGGCCGCGTTTGTGTCTCAACGTTAGTTGGTGTGCGAAACGGATTGCCGCGAATGAGCGTACGGTTCGCGGTGCAAAACAGTGGACGGGGCGTGCAAGTCTACTGCGCGCCGGTCGCTGTTCCTGCTGTGGCTGTGGAGGCGGCAGCCAACTTCAGTACCATCTGCGTGCCGGCGCCCAACTGAACATTCCGAGACGTTGACCGCAGGGTGGAGTCCGTCTGCGCGGAAGCGTCAACCGCGTTGGTCAACTGGATGTCTTTCAACCCCAGAGCTCCGGTGCTGTTGGCGTTGAGCACGGCGCCGGTGGTCGAGTTAACAGTTCCGTCGAGACCACTCGTCACCGCATCAAGGTTGCCGCCAACCTGGGTCACAGTGCTGACCGTATTGGTGACACCACCGAGCAGACCACCACCTGAACTGGTGGATCGGCCGGCTACTGCCGCAGAGCCGGTTCCGGAGCCGCTCATCATCGGGTCATCGCCAATGCTGGCCGTTGTCATCTGTCGTGCAGCCGCGACGGCCTGAATCGTAGCCGAGAGTGGAAGCTCACGGCCATCCTTCAATCTGATGCGCTCGAAGCGAATGCCAAGCTTCGACTCGGTGTCGCTCTTCGTGCGAGCCTTCGCTTCCGTCACTTTTCCAATCAGCTTCGAGCCTTTTGGAACAACGACGCCATTGATTGTGGCTGCCGTTGTGGTCTTGGCGGTGACGACATCTCCCACCTTGTTTTTGCCCACGTTGAGGCCGTTGCTGAGGACGGCTTCAACCGTTCCTGAAGACTCAACCGAGCCTTTGTTCAGGCTAGCGGCAGCGGCGCCAGATGCGTGTGCGTGACCGTTCGCCGACTTCGAATCTTTGCCATCGTGCTTGTGGCTATGTTCTGCTTTGGCGCTGGCATTCGCCTCCGCCTGGACTTGAACCTGTGCACCGGGCTGGTGTTGGTCAGCTTGAACCGACGTGCTGCTTTGAACGTTGGCCTGAACTCCGGTGGCTGCGTTCGTACCGGTTTGCGCGAACGCAGTCGCGACAGAAAGGGTGACTACTGCCACTATTCGTGACTTCATCATGTCCTCCAAACGTTGCTCGTCAAGCAACTCTGCATCCAGAGTTCCAGATGAGGTAAGTAGAAGAACTGATTGCATTTTTGTACGCAGAGGGATAACGAAAGTCACAACGAGTGCGCAACTTTTACTTGGCGGAGCAGCAATTTTCCATGCGGAAACCGGGGACGAGTACGCCGGGTCTGCGTAGCGTACTCGTCGCCGTGAGGTCGGTAAACGTGGGGGATCGTCAGTTTGTATACATCGCGATTACCTTCTCCAAGGCAAGGCGACATGCAGCACAAAAGTGTGGACCGGAGATCATGATGCAGCGTTGCTGCGAGCGGTAGTAGCCGGTCGTCTCGTACAGAGCGCCTTCGAATGCCCCAACCTGGTCCGCATGAGGACCGCCGTTGAGGTATCCTTCCTGCTTCTTTCTCTCTTCACGCAAGAATGCGGTCACCTCCTGCTCCGGGCGCTTCTCGGCGCGCATCTGTTTCGCCTTTGCCTGCGCCTGAAGAATGCTGTTCTCGTACTCCTGTTTTGGCCAAGGGGTGGGAAGTGGTGTGCCGGCACTTACCAGCGTTTTCCATTTCAGGTTGCCGGGATCAAGCAGTGCGGTGATGTTCGGTTCCCAAGGCTCAATCTTGTTTGCAACCGGAGCGTAGGCCACGTTGGCGTTGAAGTAATACTCGTCGCCGAGTCCAGCGAAATGATGACCGAATTCGTGGACGAAAACGGATACGGCAGTGGGATAGTGAATGCTGACTGAAGCGTATTGACCGAAGATTCCTCCGTTGCCGTATTCCTTCTCGTTCATCACGACGCCAAGGAACTCATACGGGGCGTAGGAGGCGACTTCGCGAATAGCCCGGTTGTTGAACGAGAGGGCGTACCGCTCTGTGCCGAACGCGTCGAAACTGGAGTCGAAGAGGGTCCGCCGGTACTGCCCGACTGACGGGTGCGAGACGCCCGATTCAGGAGACGCTGCGCAAATAGCCCAAACATTGAAGTCGCGGCGGTGCTCCTTGAAAGGCGTCACCGCGAACAAGCCTTCGGAGAGACGCCGGACGTCCTTTTCGCACGCATCCTTTTCGTTGGCCGCGTAGCCTTCGCCGAGAAGAAGCAGGTCCACTTTCGTGGCCGGGTCTCCGTTCCTTTCGATGGCGATAACGGCAGCGGGTGCCGGGGCGTGCGAGCGGTCGATGTATTTGTCGGCGGGATCGATCTCCGTTGACCAAACTTCCTTGAACGCGTTGTTAGCGTCGCGCTCCTTCACGACGATTTTCACTGGAGCCGAAGGCGCGGGAAATCGCAGCGATTCGTGAAACGTCCTGTGTACGCGACGAGCCTCTTCGGTTGTCGCCCATTCGCCGTAAATGGAGGCGAAGCCGCGCGAATACAGCAAGCGTCCGGTGGCCCGGTCCACGACCTCGAACAGGTAAACGCCTAGATTGCTCTGGTCGATAGTCTTGTCCGGATTCCCTGGCCACGGCAGCGGTTCGATAACGACGCGGTCCACGCTGAAAATCTGCTGTCCGGATTTTCCGGTATGAAAGTAGTCAAGCCGCATGGTGGCCGGCATGGCGGCCGATGCGACCATGGAGGTGAAGATCAGCAACAACCCGAAAAGTGCAGTGCGTCTTATGGGCATAAGTCCTCGTGCGAAGGTCGAACCGGCATGGGCCCGGCAGGACGCTTATTCGTACATAGAGTGGGTGGGCAAAAGTGTATACAAAAATGCGTTGAGAATGTATGGTGGCGGCGACGTTGCTTCGAGTTCATCGCCTATACTTGATAGTTGAATCATGAGCGCCATCCTAAACGACGTGCAACCGACAAAATCAAATGCGATTGAACGCCAATCGCTCGCCTCGGCGGTGGCCAATAGACTGCGCGAAAAAATCATTCG
>Ga0196976_1001046_pt1 | contig 13990 bp, 13 predicted proteins | sample S3v_513CmetaG_FD_148644 | JGI IMG/M metagenome (GOLD analysis project Ga0196976, IMG submission 148644) | Soil microbial communities from Anza Borrego desert, Southern California, United States - S3+v_5-13C | ecosystem: Environmental > Terrestrial > Soil > Desert | place: USA: California...
GCGCGCCGTGACGGTGCTCGTGATCGCGTGCCCGCACGCGCTCGGGCTCGCGATCCCGCTGGTGGTGGCGATCTCGACGGCGCTGGGGGCACGCTCCGGGCTCCTCGTCCGGGATCGCCGCGGCCTCGAGGAGGCGCGCCGCGTGGACGTGGTCGTGTTCGACAAGACGGGCACGCTCACGCTCGGCGCGCACCGCGTGGTCGCCCTCCGGGTCACGGGGATGGCGGAGGACGAGGCGCTCGCGCGGGCCGCGGCGGTGGAGCGCGACTCGGAGCACCCGGTGGCGCGCGCCGTGGTGGGGAGCGCGCGCGACCGCGGGCTCGCCGTGCCCGCGGCCGTCGGGTTCCGGGCCATCCCCGGGCACGGCGTCGAGGCGCGGCTGGACGGGGAGGTCTGGCGCGTCGGCGGCCCGAACCTCCTGCGCCGGCTCGGGGTCGAGCCGCCGCCGGAGCTGCGCGCCTTCGCGGCGGACGCCGCGGCGCGGGGCGACGCCGCGATCTACCTGCTGCGTGGCGGCCGCGCCGTCGCGGCCTTCGGGATCGCCGACGCGATCCGGCCGGAGGCCCCGGAGGCCGTGCGCGCGCTCGAGGAGGAGGGCATCGAGGTGGTGATGCTCACCGGAGACTCGCGGGCGGTGGCCGAGGCCGTCGCGCGCAGCCTCGGGATCCGGCGGGTCCACGCGGAGGTGCTCCCGGACCGCAAGGCCGAGGTGATCGCGGAGCTCCGACGGCAGGGTCGCCGGGTGGCGATGGTCGGCGACGGCGTGAACGACGCGCCCGCGCTCGTCTCCGCCGACGTGGGGATCGCGATCGGCGCCGGCACCGACGTCGCGGTCGAGGCGGGCGACGTGGTCCTCGTCCGGAGCGACCCGCGCGACGTCGCGCGGATCGTCCGGCTCGGCCGGGCGACGTACCGGAAGATGATCCAGAACCTCGCCTGGGCCGCCGGCTACAACGTCGTCGCGATCCCGCTCGCCGCCGGCGTGCTCGCGCGCTGGGGGTTCCTGCTCGCCCCGGCGATCGGCGCCGTGCTCATGTCGGCGAGCACGGTCATCGTCGCGCTCAACGCGCAGCTCCTCCGGAGGGCCCGCCTTTGATCCCGAACGAGCCTCGCCCCGGCGTGGACGCGCCGGAGATCCCGGCGCAGCCGCGGCCCGCGCCGGAGACGCCCGGCGGCGCCGCCCCGGAACCCGAGGCCCCGGCGCCCACCTGGCGGCCGTCCCCGGAGGGGCCGGGCCCGTCCGCGCCCGGCCCGGAGGCGCCGCGCGATCCGAACGCGCCGGCGGTCCGAGGCCGGTAGGGCCGCTCCTTCGCCGCTCGTCCTTCGACAGGCTCAGCACGAGCGGAGAGGAGCGGGAGACCGGCGCCGTCGCGCGCTACTGAAGCGCGGCGTGCATCGTCGCGGGGAGGATCCGCTGGCACGCCTGCTCGCACGCCCGGCACGCGTCCGCGCACACCCGGCAGTGCTCGTGCATCGGCGCGTGGCGCTCGCACTCCTCGGCGCAGAGGCGGCACGCCGCCTCGCAGGCCTGGAGCGCCGCCCGGGCCATCTCGGGATCGAACGCCGTCTGCCGCGAGAGGATCCTGCCGGTCGCCTCGCACAGGCTCGCGCAGTCGAGGTTCAATCGGATGCAGCGCGCGAGCGCGCGCGGGTCCTGCTCGCCGAGGCACGCGTCCGCGCAGGCCGTGCACGACTGGGCGCAGTCGTAGCAAGCCTGGATGCAGGCGAGCAGCGGCGCCTCCTCGATCCCGGGCGAGCCGGGGTGCGTGTGGAGCATCGCGCCGGTGTGGCTCGTCCATCCGTCCGATCCCGTCCGTACCGTGGTCATCGCTCCTCCTCCGTCCTCCTGAACGCTGCGGCGTCCGCGGGCGATCGCAAGCGCATCGAGCGCTGCGCGTCCAGACGGAGCGGGCCCTGGCCGAGCGGCTGCTTGCCGCGCGGCGGGCGGCGCGCCAACTTTCCTGGAGCAGCGGCGAGGTCACGACCGCGGGAGGTCTCCATGGCGTCTCGTTCCTCGATCGTCGGAGCGTCGATCTGGATGGTGGTCGTCACCCTCCTCCTGTTCTTCCTGCCGGGCGTGAACGGCCTCATCGGCGGCGCGATCGGCGGATACAAGGCCGGCAGCGCGGGGCGAGGGCTCGCGGCAGCGGTGCTGCCGGCCGTCGTCATCGCCGTCGTGCTCTTCGTCGTGCTGACCGCCTTCAGCCTCCCCGTCCTCGGCGCCGTCGCAGGGCTCGCCACCGGGGCGATCGTCCTGCTCGCCGACGTGGGGATGTTCATCGGCGCGGCGATCGGCGGGGCGCTCTCCGGTCGCAGGGGCGCCGAGCAGGCGTCCACCTGAGGCAGCTCGCCGGGCGCTCGGCGCTCGGCCCGTACGCCCTCCGGCCCCCTCGCCCGCCGCCGGGCCAGCCGCACCGCCGGACCACATCTTCTCCTGTGGCCCCGTATTCTCCCCGGCTCGCACGCGACGTCGCCGAGGTCGTCCGGGCGCTCTGGTTCGTCCCGGCGCTCATGACCGTGGGCGGCGTCGTGCTCGGCCTCGTCGTCCATCCAGGCGGCGAGCCTCGCGGGCCGGATCGCGCGCGAGACGGTGCGGGATCTGGAGAAGCTCCACCGCGCGGACATCGGCCTCAAGGCGCTCTCCCCGAGCATGAACGACGAGACGACCGCCGTGACCGCCGTGAATCAGCTCGCCGCGGTGCTCTCCGCCGCGGCGCGGGGGGGCGACGGCGCGGCCTGGATGCGCTACCGGCTCGACGGCCGGACCGTCATCACCCCCGGCCTGACGTTCCGGCGGGCCGTCGAGGACGGGTTCGCAGGGCTCATCCGCTTCTCGGGCGATCATCCGCGGGTGCTCGCCCGGATCGTCGAGGTCATCGGGCAGCTCCTCCCGAAGTTGCCGGCCGGGGACGGGCGCGAGGCGCTGCGCGACGCGGCGCGCTGGGTCGAGCGGGCGCTCGCGGACGCGGAGCTCGCGGGGCACGAACGGCGGCTCGTCGCCGTGCGGCTCGAGGCGCTCGACCGCCAGCAGGAGCGGGCCCGCGTGGACGGGCCGCACGCGATGCACTGAGGCGGGGCCCCGGCGTGCACCTCCACCTCGGGGAGAACGGGGGGACGGACCTGTGAGGACGGCGGTGGCGGCGCTGGTCGGGCTCCTGATGGCCGGGTGCGCGAGCTTCCCGGAGCGGGCCGAGCCGCGCGGGCCGACCCGCGCCGCCGCCCCCACGCGGCCCGCGGCGCCGATCGCCGGCCCGCCGGACCCTGCAGCCGCCGGGACCGGCGCGGCCGACGCGCCCGCGCGCCCGCTCGCGGTCGATCGGGACGACGAGCGCCCTGCCAGGGAGGTGCTCGCCGAGACGGACGCGTGGCTGCTGGAGCTGCCGCGCCTCCACGGGCTCGAGGCGCAGTGGCGCGCCTCCGACCTGCTCGCCAACTTCGCGACGCTCGCGCGCCGGCTGGATCGGACCGGGACCGCGGAGCTCGTGGGGTCCATCGAGGAGGACGCGCGCGCGCTCGGGACCGACCCCGGGTGGTTCGGCCGCACGGACCTCGCCCGCAGCGGCCTGCGCGCGAGCGCGGCGGCGCTCGACCGGATCGCGGAGGGGCGCGCCCCGGAGCTCCGCCCGTGGGTCCAGGCGGCGTCGGACGCGGCCGAGGCGATCCGGTCCGAGAACCCGTTCGGCATCGAGCGGAGCGCGATCCAGGATGCGTTCCGCGCGGTCGCGGACGCGTTCCGGGCGGCGATCCAGCGGACGGGCGCCCGTCCGCAGCAGGCCCGCGCAGCGCCGAGGTGAGCCGCTCCACGGGACCCGGTCGCGCGCCCGGTGGAGCCGGCGTGCGCAGCGTTCAAGCGTCGCGCGCAGGGAGGACCGACGTGCGTTACGCGAACCCCGTGCACCCCGCCTCCTTCGCCGATCCGTTCGTGTGGCGGAGCGGGCGCGACGACTTCGCCGTGGGCACCGGGCCGGACGAGGCGGCGGGCGCGCACCGATCCCGCACCGTGTTTCCGCTCCTCCACTCGCGCGACCTCGTCCGGTGGCGCGAACTCGGCGGCGCGCTCGTGCGGCCCCGGACGCGCCCCGGCGACACATACTGGGCGCCCGAGGTGGCGCACGCGGAGGGGCGCTGGTTCCTGTACTACTCGGTGGGCACGGGCGACCGCGAGCACCAGCTCCGCGTCGCCGCGGGCGACGCGCCGTGTAGAGGCACCAGTACCGCCCGCCCTCGCGGACGACGCACGGGGTGCTCGGCCCGTGGGACGACCCGGGCGGCGAGCGCGGCGGGCGTGTCCTGCGGACGGTGCCCGGCCGCGTCGTCGGACCGGGGCACTGCTCCGTCGTGCTCGCCCCGGACGACGCGACCCGCGTCATCGTGTACCACGCGTGGGATCCCGAGCTGCGCGCGCGCACGAGGACGAACGAGGTGGGCTCCTGCTTCATGATGCTCGGGTAACACCGGCGCGCGCGGACTTCCTCCGTGCGAGGGCCGGGCGGGCGCTCGCGGGACGGGGAACGCGTGACCAGCTGGAATCCCACTTCCGCCCGGCGGTCTGCCGGCGTCCGCCGCGATCCGCACATTGGTGCCGGCACCCGTCGCCGGGGGCCTCGCTCGGACGGCCGGTGCGGAGGCGCCATGAACGTCGGAACCTTCATCCTGAAGCGGCTCGTCGCCTGGGGCGTGCGACGTGTGTTCGGATGCCCGGGCGACGGCATCAACGGCGTGTTCGGCGGATTCCGCGAGGCCGAGGAGCTGGAGCTCGTCCAGGTTCGCCACGAGGAGCTCGCGGTGAAGGACGGCCTCGTGCCGGACGAAGGGTGAGGCCGATGCCGTCCGCGACGCGCGCGCTCCTCGCCGCGATGGCCGCGGTCCTCGCCCGGCCCGCGCTCGCCTGTCCGGTGTGTCACTCCCCGCTCGGCGCGGAGGTCCGCGCCGGCCTCCTCGGGGGCGACCTCGTCCAGAACCTCGCGGCGATCCTGCTCCCGGTTCCGTTCCTGGCGATCGCCGTGCTGCTCGTTCACCGCTTCGGCCTCCCGGGCGCGTCGGGGAGGCGCGACGGAGAGGGGATGAAAGGAGGGTCGGACGATGCGGCGGAGCGATGGAGACGACCGCGCGTGGCTCGCGGCGGGGGTGCTGGTCGGGATCGGGATGGGCGGGTTCGTCGACGGGATCGTGGCCCACCAGCTCCTGCAGGTTCACAACATGCTCTCGAACCGGGTGCCGAAGGACACGATCGCCGGGCTCGAGATCAACATGGTGTGGGACGGGCTCTTCCACGCGTTCTGCTGGATCGCGGTCGTGGTCGGGCTGGGGATGAGCTGGCGCGCGCTGCGGCGCCGCGCGTCGCTGCCGTCCGGGCGGAGCTGGGTCGGGGCGGCGATCCTCGGCTGGGGGATCTTCAACCTCGTCGAGGGGATCGTCGACCACCACCTCCTCGAGATCCATCACGTCCACCAGCTCGGGAACCACCTCCTCTGGGACCTCGTCTTCCTCGCCTCGGGGATCCTGCTCGCCGTCGCCGGCTGGGCGGTGGTCCGGTCGAGCCGTGCGCCGGGCGCCCCCGACTCAGCGACGTGAGGCGCTCACGCGGAGCACCACCCCGGAGCGCAGCCTGTGGCGCTCGGGGGCGCGGATCCCGTTCCAGCGCGCGAGCTCCTCCACGGTGACGCCGTGCCGCCGGCTCACCGACCAGAGCGTGTCGCCGTGCTGCACGCGGTACTCCGCGACCTGCGCCGGCCGGTGCTTCGGCGGGCGCGCGTGCTGCTTCGGGAGCTGCGCGTGGTGGCTCGCGACCGTCGCCCGGCGCGCGGCCCGCTCCGACGGCGGGCTCCAGCGCTCCGCGAACACGCCCGCCTGCGCGCGCGGGAGCTTGAGCGCATACGGGCGCGGGGGCGTCGAGGGGCCGCGCAGCTCGGGGTTGAGGTCCTGGAGCGCGGCGAGCGTGATCCCGGCCGCTCCGGCGAGCGCCGCGAGCGGGCTCGCGCCCGCGACGGTCACCTCGGCGTAGTCGATCCAGGTCTCCGGCGCGAGCTCCTCGTCGCGGACCCCGAAGGCGGCCGCGTGCTTCGCGAGGATGGCCGCGGCGAGGATCTTCGGCACGTACGTCTGGGTCTCGCGCGGGAGCAGGTCGGGCACGCGCGCCAGCTCCCAGAAGTCGGAGGAGCCGAGCTCCACCGCCCGGGCGATCCGGTTGGGCCCCGCGTTGTACGACGCCCACGCGAGGTACCAGTGGCCCATCCTCCCGTGCAGCGCGCGCAGGAACCGGGCCGCCGCCCGCGCCGCCTTCTCGGGGTCGCGCCGCTCGTCGACCCAGTCGTCCTGCACGAGGCCGTACCGTGCGCCGGTCTCGGGGATGAACTGCCAGGCCCCGGCCGCCTTCGCCCGGCTCGTCGCCTGGTTCGCGAAGCCGCTCTCGATCATCGCGAGCCAGACGGTGTCCTCGGGCACGCCCTCCTCGCGGAGGATGGCCCGGAACCGCGGCGCGTACCTCTGCGAGCGCGAGAGCCAGCGGAGGAACCGCGGGCGGCATTCGTCCCCCAGGAACATCCGGACGTACCCGGCCACCGCCTCGTTCACCTCGAGGGGGATGTCGTACCCGGCCTGGAGCTCCGCGAGCTCCATCGCGAGCTCGGGCAGGAGCTCGCGCAGCCCCCGAGGGCGCGGCGGCTCGGCGGCGGGCGCCTCCGCGAGCTCCGGCGGGGGCACGGCAGGAACGACGAGCGCGGCAGGCACGGAGGCGGGGTGCGCGACCACCGGCGCGCGGACGTCTGCGCGCGGGGGCCTCCGGGCTGCGGTTCCGGCGCAGGCGAGCGCCGGCACGAGCCAGAGGAACCAAGCCCGACCTCCAGCGCGTGCTCCACGATCCAAGGTGCGGCCCCCTGCGGCTGGTGCGCCCGTCCCGTGAGCGAACCGCCGAGCGCGCGGATTTCATCCGGGGCGCGGGCCCAGTCGAGCGGAGTCGGGTGGGAGGTCAGCGCGCCTCGCGCGCCGGCTCCATGCTCCGGGGACCGCGGGCCGGCGCGCGCCGGAAGAGGCGCCGCGCCTTCCGGCCGAGCCAGCTCCGCAGCCCATCGGCGGTCTCGTAGACCGTCGGGATCACGAGGAGCGTCAGCGCCGTCGAGGCGATGACACCGCCGATCACCGCTCGCCCGAGCGGCGCGCGGAAGTCCCCGCCCTCGCCCGCGCCGAGCGCCACCGGGATCATGCCGGCGATGATGGCCACGCTCGTCATCACGATCGGCCGGAGCCGGATCCGGCCCGCCTCGATGAGCGCGTCGCGGATCGGGAGGCCGCGCTCCTCCTTCGCCCACTTGGCGAAGTCGATGAGCAGGATGGCGTTCTTCGCGACGATCCCGAAGAGCAGGATGACGCCGATGAGGCTCATGATGTTGAGCGTGTCGCCGGTGAGGAGGAGCGCGATCACCACGCCGACGAGCGAGAGCGGCAGCGAGACGAGGATCGTGAGCGGGTCGAGGAAAGAGCCGAACTGGAGCACGAGCACCAGGTACATGAGGAGCACGGCGGTCCCGAGCGCGAGGAAGATGCGCCCGAACACCTCCTGCTGGTCCTGGGTCTCGCCGCCCTGCCGCAGGACGTAGCCGGGTGGCAGCGGGACCTCCTGGGCGAGCCGCGCCTCGATGTCCCGCACGACCTCGGAGAGCGAGCGGCCCGCGACGTTGGCCGCAACGGTCACGACGCGCTCGCGGTCGAGGTGCGTGATGAGCGACGGGCCCACGCCCTCCTCGATGGTCGCGAGCTGCGCGAGCGGCAGCGAGCGCGGCGCGCCGTCGGGGGCCGGCGGCAGCGTCACCGGGAGCTGGCCCAGGTCGGCGGCCCGGCGCCGGGCCTCGGGCGCGAGCCGGACCATCACCTGGCGCGTCTCGCCGGACGGGTCGACCCAGTCCCCGGCGTCGAGGCCCGCGAACGCGACCCGGAGCGACTGGGCGACTTGACCGACGGTGACTCCGAGGCTCCCGGCGATCCCGCGGTCGAGCGAGACGGTCACCTCGGGCTTCACGCCGCGGGTCGAGAGCCCCACGTCCACCGCGCCGGGCACCTGCCGGACGACGTCCGCGGCGCGGGCGGCGAGCGCCTCGAGCCGCCGGATGTCCGGACCCCGGAGCTGGAGCTGGATCGCCTTGAACGCGCCGCCGAACCCGCTCGTGAAGACCGCCACGTCGGCGCCGGCGACCCGGTCGAGCTCCGCGCGCAGCCTGCCGCCGAGCTCCTCCTGCGAGAGCTCCCGCTCGGCCTTGGGGGTGAGCCGCACGTAGACGAGGGCCTGATCCACCCCGGGCGCCTGGAGCGGGATGGGCGTCCCGATCGACGCGTACGTGTAGCGGATCTCCGGGTGCACGCGCAGGAGCCGGTCGATCTCGACCACCTTCGCGCGGGTGTACTCGAGGGAGGACCCCGGCGGCGTCTGGATGATGAGGTTGATCTCGCTCCGATCGGAGACGGGGACGAACCCCGCCCCGCCCGCGGTCGCCTGGAGCGCGATCGCGCCGAAGAACGCCACGGCCCCGAGCAGGAACATCGCCAGGCGGTGGTCGAGCGCCCACGCGACGACGCCGCGGTACCGATCCGCCTGCCGATCGAACCAGCGGTTGAACGCGCCGAGGATCCGGCCGAGCCGCCCGTGCTTGCCCTGCTCGACCTGCGGGTCGGGCCAGTACGCGGACAGCATCGGGTCGAGCGAGAACGAGACGAAGAGCGAGACCAGCACCGCGCCGGCGATGGTGAGGGCGAACGGCTTGAACCACTGGCCCGCCTCCCCGTACATGAACGCCACCGGCAGGAAGACCGCCACGATCGAGAACGTGGTGGCCGCGACGGCGAGGCCGATCTCCGAGGTCCCCTCGTGCGAGGCGGTCGTGTGGTCCTTCCCCATCTCGATGTGCCGGACGATGTTCTCCCGGACCACGATCGCGTCGTCGATGAGGATGCCGATCGCGAGCGAGAGCCCCATGAGCGACATCGTGTTGAGCGTGAAGCCGAAGGCCCACACCGCGATGAAGGCGGCGAGGACCGAGACGGGGAGGGCGAGGCCGGTGATGATCGTGGACCGCCACGAGTTGAGGAACAGGAACACCACGAGCACGGTGAGCAGCGCGCCCTCGAGCAGCGTCGTCTGCACCTCCTCGACCGAGCGGCTCACCCGCTCGCCGGCGTCCTGCACGATCGCGGTCTCCGCGCCCTCGAGCCGCGGTCGGAGGGCCTCGAGCCGCGCGCGCACCGCCTCGGCCACCGCCGTCGTCGAGTAGCCCTTCGTCTTCAGCACCTCGAGGCCGACCGCCTCCTCGCCGTCGAAGAGCGCCAGGGTCCGCTGCTCCTCGGCGCCGTCCACCGCCCGCCCGAGCTGTCCGAGCCGGACCGCCTGACCGTTCCGGGTGGCGACCGTGAGCTGCTCGAACTCCGCGGGCGTCTCGAGCCGGCCGAGGAGCCGGATGTTCTGCTCGCGGAGCCGCGTCTCGACCCGGCCGACCGGCGCGGCGAGGTTCTGCGCCTGGAGCGCGGCGGCGACCTCGGCCGCCGAGACGTTCGCGGCCGCCAGCGCGGCCGGATCTAGGTTCACCGAGAGCTCACGGAGCCGTCCGCCGACGAGCCGGACGTCGGCGACGCCTTGGACCGCGCGGAGGTCGCGCGCCACCACCTCGTCGGCGAGGCGGGTGAGGCTCTGGACCGTCTTCCCCTCTCCACCGATGGTGACCGTGACGATCGGCTGGTCGGAGGGGTCGAACCGGACGATGACCGGCTCCTCCATCTCGAGCGGCAGGTCCTGGCGCCGGGAGGAGATCGCGTCGCGGATGTCCTGGGTGGCCTCCGTGAGGTCCTTCGAGAACTCGAAGAAGACGACGAACTGGGCCAGGCCGTCGGAGGCGAGGGCGGTGGTGCGGCTCCCGTCGATGCCGCTGATCGCGAAGATCGCGTCCTCGATGGGCTCGATGAGCTCGCGCTCGACGGTCTCGGGGGACGCGCCGGGGTAGACGATCGAGACCGCCACGACCGGCGGCTGCACGTCGGGGAACTCGTCGGTCTTGAGGTTCGCGAGCGCCACGAGGCCGAAGACCGCGAGCGCCAGCATCACCGTCACGGTGACGATCGGCTTCCGGATGGCGAAGTCGCTGATGAACACGTGGGCTCCGGCGCGTCCCTACGGGGCCCCCGCCCCGGCTCCGGCGGCCGCCTCGCCCGTCGGGCTCTGCGCGGCCTGCTCCCGCGCGACCTCGACCGGCGTCCCCTCGGCCACGTCGGCCCGCGCGCTGCCCAGCACGAGCAGGTCCCCGGGCGCGACGCCGTCCTCGAATCCCACCTGGCCCGCCACGGGATCGCGCAGGCGCACCTTCACCGGGACCTTCCGGACGCGCTCGTCCTGGATCTTGAGCACGGTCGGCGGCTGCGTGCTCGTGTCCACGACCGACGCGGGGGCAGCCGGCACGGCCTCGGCGCGCGTGGCGATCCGGCCCTGCGCGTAGAGGCCGGCGACGAGCTCGCCACCGCGGTTCGGGACCTCCACGTAGACGAGCACCTGGCCCGTGGCGGGATCGACGGTCGGATTCACGCGGTCGATCGTCCCCTCGTACGTGCGGTCGAACCCGGTCACCGTGAAGTCCACGCGCGCGCCGGGGCGCACCCCGCCGATGCGCGCGGCCGGGATCGCGCCGACGAGCTCCAGCCGCGAGGGGTCCACGATCGTGGCGAGCAACGTCCCGACGCCGACGACGTCGCCGCGCGACACCGGCCGCGTGGCGACGACGCCGTCGAACGGCGCCCGGACGATCACCTTGGACGCGGTCTGCCGGGCCTGCGCGCGCCGCGCGCGCGCGTCCTCCACCTGCGCCCGCGTTGCCTGGAGCTGCGCCCGGGCGCTCTCCGCCTCCTGGGCCGACATCGCCCCGGCCCTCGCGAGCGTCCCGGCGCGCCGCGCGTTGGCCTCGGCCACCTCGAGCGCGTTGCGGCTCGCGCGGAGGCTCGACTCGGCGGCGAGCACGGCGTCCCGGAGCGCCGGCGCGTCGATCCGGACGAGCACGTCCCCGGCCTTGACGCGCTGTCCGGGGTCCACGCGGAGCTCGGTCACGGCGCCGCCCACCTCGGCGCGGAGCGCGGCCGAGCGGCGGGCCTGCAGGGTCCCCGAGACCTGCGGCCCGTCCTCGAGCTCGCGCACCTCCACGACCGCCACGTTCTCGGGCGCGAGGCGCACCGGGGGCGGCGCCGCCTCCGGGCCGGCGCCCGCCTCCCCGGCCCCGCCCCGGCAGGCCGCCAGGACGAGCGCCGCCAACACCGTCGCCCTCCGGGCACGCGCCGCCATCGAGGAGACGGTACGCACGCACGAGCGGCGCGGACCGCGCCGCCGTGTCGCGGGCGGCACCGAACTCGGAGTGGGTGGGCTCGCTCCCACGAGCGCTCCACCCGCGGGCGCGCTACAACGACCGGAGGGCGTCCGCCCGCGCCGGAGGTCGAGCCGTGTGCCAGCTCCTGGGCATGAACTGCAACGTGCCCACCGACATCTGCTTCTCGTTCCGGGGATTCTCCGCGCGGGGCGGCGGCACCGACGTGCACGCCGACGGGTTCGGCATCGCGTTCTTCGAGGGGCGGGGGTGCCGCGTCTTCCTCGACCCGCAGCCGGCGCGGGAGTCGCGCGTCGCGGAGCTCGTCCGCCGCGTCCCGATGCGGTCCACGAACGTGGTCGCCCATGTCCGCAAGGCGACCCAGGGCGCCGTCGCGATCGAGAACTGCCACCCGTTCCAGCGCGAGCTCTGGGGCCGCTACTGGGCCTTCGCGCACAACGGCAACCTCGAGCGGCTCCCGCCGCCGCCCGGGCGGTACTACCGCCCCGTGGGCGCGACGGACAGCGAGGCCGCCTTCTGCCACCTGCTCGAGGCGCTGCGCGCGCGGTTCCCCGACGGGAAGCCCCCCCTGCCCGCGCTGCACGCGGCGCTCGCGGCGCGTACGCGCGAGCTCGCGGCGCTCGGCCCCTTCAACTACCTGCTCTGCGACGGCGAGCACCTCTTCGCGCACGCGTCCACGCGGCTCCACTTCATCGTGCGCCAGGCGCCCTTCGGACCGGCGCACCTCGTCGACGAGGACCTGACGTGGACTTCGCCGAGCACACCACGCCCGAGGACCGCGTGGCCGTAATCGCCACCGCGCCGCTCACGGACAACGAGCGGTGGGCGGAGCTGCCGAAGGGCACGCTCGCCGTCTTCGGGGGCGGCGCGCTGCTCGACGTCGAGCCGTAGCCGCCTCCCGCGCGACGACGCGGCGCGGGGGCGACCGCGGAGCCCGTGTTCCCCGCGGTCGTCCCCCGTCCGGCCTGCCGCTACCTCCCCGGCTCGTAGATCTGATCGAAGACGCCGCCGTCGGCGAAGTGCGTCGCCTGCGCCTTCTTCCAGCCGCCGAAGCGCTGGTCCACGGTCACGAGCTCGACCTTCGGGAGCTGGGCGCCGTGGCGCGCCGCGACCTTCGGATCGCGCGGGCGGTAGGAGTGGCGCGCCGCGAGCTCCTGCCCCTCGGGGCCGTAGAGGAACTCGAGGTAGGCCTGGGCGACCGCCCGCGTGCCGCGCCGGTCCACCACCTTGTCCACCACCGCCACGGGCGGCTCCGCCAGGATCGAGCGCCGGGGCGTCACGATCTCGAGCTCGCCCTTCGCGAGCTTGTTCACCGCCAGGATGGCCTCGTTCTCCCAGGCGACGAGCACGTCCCCGAGGCCCCGCTCGACGAAGCTGATGGTCGCGCCGCGGGCGCCCGAGTCGAGCACCGGGACGTGCCGGTACAGCTCGCGCACGAAGGCGCGCGCCTTCGCCTCGTCGCCGCCCGGCTTGCCGAGCGCGTGCGCCCAGGCGGCGAGGTAGTTCCACCGCGCGCCGCCGGAGGTCTTCGGGTTCGGGGTGATCACCTCGACCCCCGGCTTCACGAGATCGTCCCAGTCCCGGATGCCCTTCGGGTTCCCCTTCCGGACGAGGAGGACGATGGTCGAGGTATACGGGGCGGCGTTGTGCGGGAGCCGCTTCTGCCAGCCGGGATCGACGAGCCCCTTGCCGGCGAGGGCGTCGACGTCCCAGGCGAGCGCCAGCGTCACCACGTCGGCCTCGAGGCCGTCCGCGACCGCGCGGGCCTGGGCGCCGGAGCCGCCGTGGCTCTGGCGGATCGTCACCGCCTGGCCGGTCTTCGCCTGCCACGCCTTCGAGAACGCGGCGTTGACCGCCTCGTAGAGCTCGCGGGTGGGATCGTAGGAGACGTTGAGGAGCGTCACCGGGGCAGGGGCGTCGGCGGCGTGGGTCGGGGTCGGGCGCGAGGCGAGCGCCAGGCCGAGGACGGCGGCGAGGGGGAGGCGGAGAGAGCGCATGGGAGCGGGTTCCTTTCCTTTCATTGGATGGGCATCCGCTATAACGGACGCAATGGGCGAGCGAGGTCAGAACGGGAACAGGGTGGAGAGCTCGACCTGATCGGAGCGCGAGGTGTGGTCGTCGACGCCGCGCGTCTCGTACCGCGTGAGCTCGAGGCCGGCGCGCCACTTCGCGGTGAGGTTCACGATGGCGCCCGCCGAGAGCTGGAGGTTGCGCGCGATCGCCGGGACCGGCGTCGTCCCGGCGCTGATCGTGGCGGGCAGGAGGTCCTCGTCGGGCGCCTCCACGCCGGCGCCGGCGAGGAGCTGCAGCCCTCGCACCGGCGTGAGCTGGAGCTGGCCCCAGGCGCCGCGCGTCGGGATGCTCTTCACGGAGGTGAGGTCGCCGCCCGTCGCGGTGGTGCGGACGCCGGGGGTGAGGGAGCTCGCGCCGTCGAGGTTCTCGCCGGTGTACGCCCCGCCCACGAGCGCGAACCAGCCGGCCTCGACCTTCAGATCGGCGGCGACGGCCTGGCTCTTCACCCAGGCGTCGGGTGCGCCCGGCGCCCCGGCGAGGCGCCACTTCTCGTGCCCCCAGCGCCCTCCGAGGCCCAGCTCCACCTTCACCGGCGACGCTCCGCGGAGGAGGAACGCCAGGCGCGCCTCGAG
>Ga0196976_1001047_pt1 | contig 13966 bp, 13 predicted proteins | sample S3v_513CmetaG_FD_148644 | JGI IMG/M metagenome (GOLD analysis project Ga0196976, IMG submission 148644) | Soil microbial communities from Anza Borrego desert, Southern California, United States - S3+v_5-13C | ecosystem: Environmental > Terrestrial > Soil > Desert | place: USA: California...
CACAGCTCATCCGGAATGCGCCAGCCATCATCTTTCGTCACCAGTCCCATAAGAGCCCCTCTTGACTCGAAATTTCGGCATTAGAGGTCGCTCATCACGCTTTTGTTCCTACTGGGATAGGCTCTTAATCGGCGGCGCGTTACAGGTCTATTAGGATTTCGTAACGATTCGGTGACGGACTGGCTATCGTCGGTGCTCCCTTTTCACATCCATGCCTTGGTTGTGGGCGTTTCGGGTACGCCTCGTGGGATATCGGAGAAACATGTCCCGCGATCGGGTAACGAAACGTTTCATCGAGGAGCGGAATCCGACGCGTGGTACGCAAGGTTCCGGATGAGATCCAGAAAGAACCGCGGACCTTGATATTCCGGATCGCTGTCAATGAGGAATTGATTTTGCAGGTGGGTTAGGCCGCGAAGCCCTAATTCCATTCGGCATTCGAGTGAACATTAATCGTAGGGTGGGTTAGCGAAGCGTAACCCACCGATTCGGGATCGCTCGGTGGGCTACGGCCTCGCGGGCTAACTCACCTACAAAAATTAATGCTTTATTGAAAGCGATTTGGAATAACCCACCCTGGCGGCGCCAACGGCGGGAACAAACGCGGCTTTAGTATTCGCAGTCAAATTGCCTAATCCAGCTGTCTAAAGGACTAACGATGTCACGTCAAAGGAGCATGAATCATGAGCAATCAAGAACCGCGCACGCCCCCTAAGACCACGGACTTCGGCATTTTTTATCCTGTCGGCTACCTGGTCGTCGCGTTCCCGAAACGGGAGGACGCACAGCGGGTACAGCAAGATCTCCTAACCGGCGGTTATGAGCAGGCGGATTGCCAGCTTTATACGTGCGAAGAAGTGGCTGCCGCCGCGCAGCGTAATCTTGCGGAAAACACGGGCTTTCTCGCGCGATTGGGCTGGAGCGACGATGCGGTGCAAGCCCATCTGGATGCGGCCCGGCAAGGCTCCGCATTTTTGCTGATCTATGCACCCGGCGACACCGACGCGGCACGCGCGATGAACGTCGTTCGCCGCGTACCGTTCGATTTCGCGCACCGTTACCACCGGCTGGCGATCGAAGAACTGAAGTAATCGCCCGATCCTGACATGCCTGCCGAGAAAGCGAACGAAGCGCCCGACGCTGCGGTCAAACCCTGTCTGCATCTGACAAAGAGGACTTCGTCATGTCATATATGGAACGATTGACCGGCGCGGGCGGCCCGGACGTTTTCTTCGGCGAACTCAGACAGAATTGGGGTTGGCTCCTGGCCCTGGGAATCGTATTGATCATTCTCGGTACGATCGGGCTGGGCATGACGTTTTTCTTGACCGTGGCCAGCATGGTTTATTTCGGAGTCCTGTTGCTCATTGGCGGAAGCTTCCAGATATTTCATGCCGTCAAGGCCACGGGATGGAAAAGCATCATTCTGTCCGTACTCATCGGCATCCTCTATTTGCTTGCGGGTATAACCATCATTAACAACCCTGTGGCCGCATCAACCCTTCTTACCTTGGTCCTTGGCGGAGCGCTGATCGGCATCGGTATCGCGCGGATGGTTATGGCCCTTCAACTCCGCGGGCTCAAAAGCTGGGTTTGGCCGCTTGCAAGCGCCATGCTCGAAATACTGCTGGGCGTCATGATCGTGGCGAAATGGCCGGTTTCAGGACTTTGGGTCATCGGCCTTTTCGTCGCAATCGAACTGATCATGAACGGTTGGAGCTGTATCGCGATCGCACTGACCGCAAAGGAATCCGAAGCCTGGGAAGGATCGCCGAATAAGGCCTAGTCCTGCCACGAGTAAACGGCACGAAAACGCCATTTGGGCCGTGGGACGGGGCATGGGGGCGAGAGTCATCTTCGGATGGGTCAAAAAGATACCGGACCGCGTTTGTTTTCGTTTTCCCCCAAGCCTTTCCCTCGGCCCGTCCAACAAGAGGGATACGAAAGACCGAATAAGCGGAGTCCGGTTTACGCGGCTCGATAATCCTCCGGAATGCCCCGTCTGTTTTTTGTGGCCCCCTCCTGGGGACCGGTCGCCCGGCCTTCGCCTGCGAGCGGCGCACTTCTTATTGTCTCGCTGGTCTCAAGAATGGAATCATCCGCCAAGGAGGGCCGCCCCATACAGACTTGCCGCGTAGCCTGTATCTCAATATTCGTTCTGATGGTCTGTGCGGGCAGCGGCGGGGCGCAGACGTCCGGCGGGACAGGCGCCTGTCCGCCGTTCGAGACACGCGCGCCGAACGCGCCGGACCAGCGCCCGGCGTTTCCCGGTCAGACCCGCGCGTGCGCCGTCCAATCCAATGTCGCCTTCGACGTCGTCGTGCTCGCAACGGGGCTCGAGCAGCCGTGGATTGTACGTCGTCACCGACGAGACCAACGGTGAGCTTTGGAAAATCGTACCGGGACGATAGGCGCGAGAGGCGCTTCGAAGCCGGCGGACTGACCGCTCATTGAATTTTCGTCTTGCCGCAATCGTTTTTGGAGGTGACTTATGATCGGATACACAACGGACATCGAACGCGATACGCTGGCAAACCAGGACTATCGCCGCGTGCTCTATACCGGCCGGAATACCCAGCTGGTGCTGATGACGCTCCAGCCGCGCGAGGAAATCGGAGTCGAAACCCATGAGGAGCACGATCAGTTCATCCGCATCGAAGCCGGAACCGGCGTGGCCGTGCTAAACGGCGAAGAGCACCCGTTGAGCGATGGCGTGGCGGTGGTGATTCCGGCGGGCGTCGAACACAATGTGATCAACACTTCATCCGACCAGCCGCTCAGGCTGTACACGCTCTACAGCCCGCCCGAGCATCCCGACGGCACCGTGCACCGAACGAAGGCCGACGAGCCCGCAGAACACTGAGATCGGCATTCGAGTGCCGAGATGAGCACTGCCGGCCCCATCGTCGCTCTCTTGCCGCGCGACTACGATGCCGTCTTGTTCGACCTCGACGGCGGATATTTTGCGCGATATTCGGAGCAGCATGGGGCCATCGAAGTCGATCAAGCCGCGATCGATCTGGTGCGGTCGCTCCGGGCGCAGGCGATTCGAACGGCCGTGATAGCTACCGGCAACGAGTTTGCAGCGGTGCAGGAAGCCGCCGGTATCGCGCCGCTGTTCGATATTTATGTGGACGGGTCGGAGATCATCCGTCCGGAGCTCGAGGGCAAGCCGCCGCTCGATGCGCTTCTGGAGGCGGCGCGGCGGCTCGGAGTGGAACCGCTGCGAACGGTCGTCGTGGCGGATACGGTCGGCGAGGTCGAGGCGGGACACATGGGCCGGTTCGGCCTGGTTATCGGCATCGACCGCAGCGGTCGGTCGCAGGCCTTGCGGGAGGCCGGCGCCGATGCCGTCGTGACCGGCTTGGCGAACATCCGCGTGTCGCTCGAACCGCCCTCTGCCTGGGTGTTGGCGTACGAGGACTTCGACCCGGCACGCGAGGGCATCCGGGAATCCTTGTGCGCCCTCGGAAACGGCTATTTCGAGACGCGCGGAGCAGCGCCCTGGGCGCGGGCGGACGATATCCGTTATCCCGGCACCTACCTGGCAGGCGGCTACAACCGGCTGCGGACCGATATCGCCGGACGGGTGGTCGAAAACGAGGACCTCGTCAACTTCCCCAATTGGCTCGCGCTCGAGTTTCGCATCGCCGACGAGGATTGGTTCGATGAGCGAAAGGTCAGAATCCTGTCACATCGTCAAGAACTGGACCTCCGCAGCGGCCTGCTGTCGAGGGCCATACGCTTCGAGGACGGCAAAGGGCGGCGGAGCACGCTTACGGAGCGGCGCCTGGTGTCGATGGTCGACATGCATCTGGGTGCGATCGAGCTCACCCTGACCGCCGAGAACTGGTCTGCACGCATCACGGTCCGCACGGCCATCGACGGGCGTGTTGTCAACGCGGGCGCGAAGCTTTATCGGAAATTCAACAATCAGCACCTGGAGCCGCTGACGGGTGAAATCGTCGGCGAGGACGGGGTGTGTCTCGAAGTGCGTACATCTCAGTCGAAGCTGCATGTCGCGCAGGCGGCGCGAACGCAGGCGTTCAAAGGCGGCAAGCTTGTCAAGACGCCGCGTCGAACGGTTCGCGAACCCGGGTATATCGGGCAGGCGTTCGGCATGCGGCTCAAGCCGGGGGAGACGCTGGTGCTGGAGAAACTCGCCATGCTCCATACCTCGCGCGATCGCGCCATCTCCCAGTGCGCCCTGGCGGCGCGCAAGGCGATGGCGCGAGCCGGACGCTTCGAGGCCGTGCTGTCGGACCACGTCCTGGCCTGGATGCACCTGTGGCGAAGGTTCGACATCCACATGGAACCCGCCGGACGCGATTTCGGGCTGAACGCGCCGATGATGCTTCGGCTCAACATGTTTCATCTGCTGCAGGCCGTGTCCCCCAACTCCATCGATCTCGATATCGGCGTGCCGGCACGCGGCTGGACCGGCGAAGCGTATCAGGGCCACATTTTTTGGGACGAGCTGTTCATCTTCCCGTTCCTCAATTTTCGAATGCCCGAGATCACCCGCTCGCTGCTCATGTACCGCTATCGGCGCCTAGACGAAGCGCGAGCCGCGGCGAAGAGCGCCGGATTCCAGGGCGCCATGTTCCCATGGCAAAGCGGAAGCGATGGGCAGGAGGAAACCCAGGAACTCAACCTGAATCCGCGCTCGCAGCGATGGGTGCCCGACAACTCTTATCTGCAGCGCCACGTCGGCAGCGCCATTGCCTACAACGTCTGGCAGTACTTTCAGGTTACCCGTGACATCGAGTTTCTGCAGTTCGCCGGTGCCGAGCTGATGCTCGAGATCGCCCGCTTCTGGGCCAGCATCGCGAGCTTCAGTAAAGAAAAGGGCCGCTACGAGATCCGCGGGGTGATGGGCCCGGACGAGTTCCACGAGGGCTATCCCGATGCGCCGACGCCCGGTCTCGACAACAACGCCTATACCAACATCATGGCCGTGTGGGTGCTGCGCCGGGCACTGGACGTGCTCAGGCTGCTCCCCGATCTCCGGCGGTTGGAGCTCATGCGCGAGCTTCCCTTGTCCGCGGAAGAAACCGCGCGTTGGGAGGACATCAGCCGGCGAATGTTCGTGCCGTTTCACGGGAACGGGGTCATCAGCCAGTTCGAGGGCTACGAAAAGCTCATCGAGCTGGATTGGGAGGACTACCGGAGGCGGTACGGCAACATCCAGCGCCTGGATCTCATTCTCGAAGCGGAGAACGACACGGCGAACCGCTATAAGCTGTCGAAGCAGGCCGACGTGCTGATGCTGTTCTATCTGTTTTCGGCCGAGGAGCTGAGCGATCTGTTCACGCATCTCGGCTATCCGTTCGAATATGAAACCATTCCGCGCAACGTCACGTATTACGACCGCCGTTCGTCGCACGGCTCCACATTGTCGCGGGTCGTGCACGCGTGGGTCTTGGCGCGATCGAACCGGCCGCGCGCGATGACCTACTTCGCGGAGGCGTTGCAGAGCGACTTGAGCGACATTCAGCAAGGCACCACGGCCGAAGGCGTGCACCTCGGCGCCATGGCGGGGACGGTCGATCTGATGCAGCGCGTAACGACCGGCGTCGAGGTCACGAGCGATGTCCTCAGGCTCAATCCGCAATTGCCGGCGGAATTGGAGCGCCTCGACCTGCGCATTCGCTATCGCGGGCACACGCTCGATTTGCATCTCACCCGCGACGCCCTTACCGTACACGGGCGCGAACCCGGCATCGCGCCGATCCGCCTGGCATTCAAGGATGAAGTACACGACTTCCCCGGCGGCAGCACGCGGGTTTTCGATCTCGGCAAATAGGGGCCTATCCCGGCAGGCCGTTCGCCCTGAGCTCGTAGGATGTGGTGAACGAAGGGAACCGCATCATTCGCGGTGCATCGGTGCGGTTCGTTCTTCACCGCACCCTACGAGCTTAGCTCAGGACAGGCCCGTCGAAGGGATTCTTGAGCCTACTGGGATAGGCTCTAAGACAGAAGAATGAGCACATCCTCGGAGGCACCATGAATTGGCCGACACCAAAGGCGCCGCGCAACCGAGACTCGGCGCCCGACCCGCGCTTCCAGCCGGCCGAGCGCCGCCCGGAACAGCCGCAAGGCGCGCCTCGCAGAATTTGGCTGACGTTCCTGATCCTCCTCCTCATCAACTACCTGCTGATGCGGTCTCTCTTTCCGGAACCCGGCGAGTCGATCACCATCCCTTATACCGCCTTCAAGGAAGAGGTCGCGAAGAGAAACGTCGAGGCGATTTACAGCCAGGGGGCGAGCGTCGAGGGCCGGTTTGCGTCGCCCGTCACCTGGCCGCCGAAAGATAGAGAAGACGTGGCGCCCGACGAGCGGCGCCTGACCGAACCCGAGCCCAAAACGGCGGACACCTTCACCACCGAACTGCCCGCGTTCGTGGACCCCGGACTGGAGGCGTTCCTGATCGAGCACAAGGTCGAGATCAGCGCGGTGCCGATCCGGGAAGGCAGTCCCTGGATCACGCTTCTGTTCGGCTTCGGCCCCGCGATCCTCATCATTCTTTTCTATGTCTGGATTTACCGGCGAGCCGTGCAGCAGGGCGGCGGCATGGGCGGACTCATGAACATCGGCCGGAGCAAGGCCCGCCGCTACGACCAGGAGGCGAGCGCCAGGGTCACCTTCGACGATGTGGCCGGCATCGACGAGGCGGAGAACGAACTGGTCGAGATCGTGGATTTCCTGAAGTCTCCCGAGAAATACACCCGCCTGGGCGGAACCGCGCCGAAGGGCGTGCTGCTGGTCGGCGCGCCGGGGACCGGAAAGACCTTGCTGGCGAAGGCGGTCGCCGGGGAGGCTGAGGTTCCGTTCTTCTCGATGAGCGCGGCCGAGTTCGTGGAGATGATCGTCGGCGTGGGGGCGGCGCGCGTGCGGGATCTGTTCAAGCAGGCGCGCGAGCACGCTCCGGCCATCATCTTCATCGACGAGATCGACGCGATAGGCCGCGCGCGCGGCCAGGTGGCGATCGGGGCCGCCAGCGAACACGAGCAGACGCTGCAGCAGATCCTCACCGAGATGGACGGTTTCACCGGCCGCGAAGGCGTGATCGTGCTGGCCGCGACCAACCAGCCCGACGTGCTCGACCGGGCGCTGCTCCGGCCCGGACGCTTCGACCGGCGCGTGGTGGTGAACCTCCCGGACAAGGTCGGCCGCGAAGCGATCCTCAAGGTTCACACCCGCGAGGTTCCGCTCGCGGACGACGTCCGCCTGGACGAGCTGGCCGCCACGACGCCCGGACTCTCGGGAGCGGACCTCAAAAACCTCGTCAACGAGGCGGCGCTGCTGGCGGCCCGGCGCGAAGAGAGCGCGGTCCGCCAGAAGGACTTTCTGGACGCGCTGGAGAAAATCGTGCTCGGCCCCGAGCGTCCGCTCCTCCTGACCCGCGAGGACCGGGAGCGCATCGCCTATCACGAGAGCGGACACGCCATCCTCGGCCTGGTGATGCCCGGCGCCGACCCGGTGCACCGGGTCACCATCGTGCCGCGCGGACAAGCGCTCGGGGTGACGTATCAGCGGCCCCAGACCGACCGCTACAACTATCCGGAAGCGTATCTCCGCGCCAAGATCGTCGGCATGCTGGGCGGCCGCGCGGCCGAGGAGATCGTGTACGGCACCCGGACCACCGGCGCCGAGAACGACATCGAGCAGGCCACCCAGCTCGCCCGCAACATGGTCACCCGCTGGGGCATGAGCGACAAGCTCGGGATGGTGCAGCTCGCGCCCCGCGAGAATCCCTACCTGAGCGGCGCCGGCGGCGGCTATGTCGGCGCCAAGCCCTTCGGCGAGGAGACCGCCCGCATCATCGACGCCGAGGTGCAAAGAATCATCAACGAGAGCCACGAACAGGCGAAGAGTCTCCTGAAGGCGCATCGCAAGGAGCTCGATGCCCTGGTCGACGCCTTGCTCGCGCGCGAGACGCTGGGCGAGGAGGAAATCCTCGAGGTCACCGGACTGCCGCCCGCGCCTCCGCTGGAGACCCGTCCCCTGGCGATGGCCGGGCGAGAAAAATGAGCGCCGCGCCGGTTCGGATACCCGAGACTGTGCCCTATCGGCTTCTGCAGCAGGCGTTTTCGACCGTGGCCTTGAGAGCGGGCGACCGGCTGCGCTGCATCGCGGTGGCGAGCTCGGTGCTGTGGCTTCGCGAGTCGAGCAAGCTGATTGCGCACGCGACACATCGAATGGGCGATGCGGCATGGATAGCAACTGGGCAAAACGTGCGTGAGTAGGCGCATCGGTTTTTTCATTCTGGCGTTTGGCCTGGTCATAGGCCTTTTTGAGGGATACAGCACTTTGCCGTTACTGGAAAACCGCAGCGTTTCGACCGCCCTGGTCGACACCGACACCACCCGGCTCGGGCGGGCGATCTCCTCGGCGGTCGCCGCGCATCCGGGACAATCCGGCCTCTATCCGCTGCCGGATTCGCGCGACGCGTTCGCCGCGCGGATGCTGCTCGCGCGGGCCGCGGAGCGCTCGCTCGACGTCCAGTACTACATCTGGCGCAAGGACCGGTCGGGCACCTTGCTGTTCGAGGCGCTGCACGCCGCGGCCGAGCGCGGCGTCCGCGTGCGCCTCTTGCTCGACGACAACAACACCGCCGGGCTCGATCCTACGCTCGCCGCGCTGGACGCTCATCCGAACATCGAAGTCCGGCTGTTCAACCCGTTCGTGATCCGGAAACCGCGCCTGATCGGGTATCTGACCGACTTCTCCCGGCTGAACCGGCGCATGCACAACAAGTCGTTCACGGCGGACAATCAAGCCACGATCATCGGCGGCCGCAATGTCGGGGACGAGTACTTCGACGCCGCCGAGGGTACGGTGTTCGTGGATCTCGATGTGATGGCGGTGGGGCCTATCGTCGAGGACGTGTCGAACGATTTCGACCGTTACTGGGCGAGCGGTTCGTCCTACCCCGTCGGCCTGTTGCTGCCGCCGGCCGACCCCGCGCGGCTGGAGCAGCTCGCATCTCAGGCGTCGTTGGTCGAGCGCGACCCCGCCGCGGCGGCTTACATGGCTGCGATACGCCAATTGCCGTTCGTGCGCGAACTGACGGAAGGCCGCCTGGCACTGGAGTGGGCTCCCGCCCGCATGGTCAGCGACGACCCCGCCAAGGCGCTCGGCCGGGCCGAGTCGGACGAGCTTTTGCCCCATCAGATGAATGAGATCATCGGCGAACCGGCCACAGATGTCGAACTCGTATCGGCTTATTTCGTGCCCACCGCCGCGGGTGTCGAATCATTCGTCGGCATGGCGGAACGCGGCGTGAACGTCACGATACTGACCAATTCGCTGGAAGCCACCGACGTGGCAGCGGTGCATGCCGGGTATGCGAAGCGGCGCAAACCGCTGCTCGAAGCGGGCATTACGCTCTATGAATTGCGGCGCTTGTCGCCGCGAACGAACCGACGCGCGGGACTGCCGGGCAGTTCCGGCAGCTCCGCGTCGAGCCTGCACGCGAAAACCTTCTCGGTGGACGGTTCGCGCGTTTTCATCGGCTCGTTCAATTTCGATCCGCGCTCGGCCAAGCTGAACACCGAAATGGGCTTCGTCATCGACAGTCCGGCCCTGGCGAGGAATATCTCCACGGCGTTCGACAGCCGCATTCCCGCCAACTCATACCAGGTGCGCCTGTCAAACAATGGGCAGTTGTACTGGACCGAGCACCGGTCCGGGGAGTGGGTGCGGCACGACACGGAACCCGGCACGAGCTTCTGGCTGCGCGCCGGCATCCGGTTCCTGTCGGCCTTGCCCATCGAGTGGCTGTTGTGAGCCGCAGTCGATCATGGCGATCACATCCGATCGAGCGGACTGACCACGCCTTGTCCGCCGCGATTCAGCACATGGGTATAAATCATGGTGGTGCTCACGTCCTTATGTCCGAGCAGTTCCTGAACGGTTCTGATATCGTAGCCCCCTTCGATCAGGTGCGTGGCAAAACTATGCCGCAACGTGTGCGGCGTCGCCGGCTTGGCTATTCTGGCAGCCTGGACGGCTTTTTTCATGGCCCGCTGCAATAGCTTTTCATCCACATGATGCCGCCGCTCGCGGCCGCTGCGCGGATCGCTCGAACAGCTCCCGGAGGGAAACACATACTGCCAGCCCCACTCTTTCGGCCTTTGAGGATACTTGCGCGCCAGGGCATCGGGAAGATACACCTCGGATTTCCCCTCGGCCGAATCCTGCTCATACAGCTTGCGGCGCTCCGCAAAGTGAGCCTGCAACGCCACTCTTAAACTCTCCGGCAACACGGTCACCCGATCCTTGGCTCCCTTGCCATCGCGGATGAGAATTTCACGCCGTTCGAAGTCCACATCCTTCACCCGCAAGCGCACGCATTCCATCAATCGCATACCCGTTCCATAGAGCAAGCGCGCCATCAGCCCGTAAACGCCATCCATCCGGGCGAGCACCGCTTGAACCTCGGAACGGGTCAGCACCGTCGGCAACCGCGCCGGCCGCTTAGCGCGTTTTCATCGCGCTCGTACGGTAGAACCGGCTTGGTGGACGTCGTTGGCGCCTTCGGCTCGGGTGAATGGATTCAAGCATTCGTAGGTCGGCAATCCTTTGCCGACGAAGACACTCGGCCGGGACGTGGTGTCGGGAAGGGGGGCTTCGGCGCTCCAATCGCCGTTTGCGATTGGGAAGGGATTCCCGGCCTACTCGCGAGTGCCCGTACAGTAGATATGAAAATGCTCTAGCCCGAACTACGTCCTTCAGTCCCGGCAAGTCGAGGCGCAATACCTCTCGATAGAGAAATAAGAGCGCCGCCAAAGCTTGATTTTGCGTCGAGGCAGACACCTTGCTTTCCACCGCGAGATGCGTCAGAAACGCTTCCACCTCGACGATACCCATGTCACGGGGATGGCGTTTGCCGTTAAAGAGAATAAAGCGCCCGATCCACTGGACATATTGTGTTTCCGTACGAATGCTGTAGTGTTTGGCCCTGACGCGGGCACGCACCTGATCCAGCAGTTTCGGGCTACCTGCGGCAGGCGGTGTATTTGCTTCAGTCATGAGTCCTGTCTACATGAAACTAGTTTATAAAATACAAAAGTTTAGGACAGAACATCCCGAGTTATACACCTCACTGCCGGTGTTATACACCTGGGGTAGGTGTCTAATACAAAGTTAGGCGCTAGAACATGAAAGAGGAGTGCCAAAAATGTGCAGAACTCTCCGTGCGCCACGAGATTCTCTCGCCTGCTCAGCTGACGAAAACAATCCGGGTGTTGCGGGCCAATGTGGCAGATGGAACGTTGGTCGATATCACGCAACCGGCGCACAGCCCATCCGGCGAGTTCAGTGAGCTTAGCGATGTCGCGCCCTGGCCAGACTATGTCGAACACTACTTCCGATGTACTGCCTGCGGGCAGCGCTTTCGACTGTCGGCTGACACCTATCACGGCGCCGGTGGAGAATGGGAGCTGTTTTAGAGTGAAGCCTAGCGCGTCAACGTCAGTGGAGTCGCCTAACAACACGCTCAACACCGACCGCCCAAAGGCTAACGCCTTTGGGTTCGCACCGCGCGTGCGCGGTGCCGGCGGGTTAGCGTGAGCGTTGGGCATGAAGCGATGGGTAAGCCAATGAGCTTGGAGCAGCACGTTCGCGAGATGGGGGAATGGCACGCCATTGTCGGAAAAGCGATTGTTGGTTTTGGTGAGCTCGAGCTCATCACCTACAAGTGCCTGGCGCATCTGCCGAACGAGAAGATCGCAGATACATCATCAAGGCTAGGCTTCGCCCTTCGCGTCGATCTGATCGTTGAAATGTTGGAAGGTCGCGAGAAGCAATCAGCGCGCATTGCGGAGTTCATCCGCATGCTGAAGCGTGCTCGAGTCCTTGCGCAAACACGCAACGACATCGCGCACAACCCCGTGATGCTAAACGTGTTCGCCCACGAAGCATCCGGGGACTTTGCTCTCGAGCGTTGCATAGCAACTGCTCGTGGCGGTCGAATCATAGATCTAGCTGCTGCGAAGGAGTTTGCGGATGAGGTGGAATCGCTTGCGGCGGAGATGTGGCTGGAGATTGGTAAGCTCGCGGAAGGGGAATCTTGAGCCAAGTACGACAAATGCCCAACAACGCGCTGCAGGCGACGTGCGGGACGCACGCGCCTGAGCGCAGACGTTATGTTTCATACCGCCGATGAAGTGCTGGGTCTGTGGTGACGAAGCTCGCACAGGCGAGCACACAATTAAAAAGTCGGACTTAAGCGCGATCTTTGGTCACGTCTCTCAAAATCGCCCGTTGTATCGGCATGCCGCGTCTCAAAGAAACGTTCCAGTCAAAGGGCTAAACGTAAACCTATTGAAATCCGGTGCTCGACTGTGCTCTCTGTGTAACAACCAGCGCACCCAACCTTTTGACCGTTCGTGGGAGCGTCTCTCCGCTGCTCTGCGGGCCAAGACTGCGCTTCGCCCTGCACCGCCACCGGGGTCAGGTCTTGCACGCCCACACCCCGCTCTGTCATCTCCCCCCACATCACGTCCCGTGGCGATAGGCGCGAGGACATTCAACGGCGGCCGTTGGCGAAGCCCTTGGCGCATTATCGAACGGAATATGCCGGCGATCCGCGCACCGGCATGGCGCTGGCCTATCTCACCGGCGATTATGCGATGAAAGCCATCGCCCGGGAATTTGGCGTGCACTACGCCACCGTGAGTCGGGCGGTGAAAGCCTACGAATCCATGCATGGGGAATGATGTGACTTTGCAAGACCTGACCCTGATTCTACGCCTTTGTTGCGTTAAGTGATAACACCACGACGACGGTGACTTACCGTCCCAATGGGTATGCGGATGTGGACTTCGAGCGCTTTCGGCCATAGATCGCCCAACAAGGCGCTTGAAGCGACGCCGGTAAGCATTGCGCCCATTTCAGGCCGCGGCAGCGGCGCGCTCCAGCTTCATCGTTAGGCCATGACCGAATCTATTCACACTCGTAAGGAAATTTTCCACAATGGATATTCCACGCATCTTCAACATCACCGAAAGTGCTCACCGCATCCATAACCCGTTCACACCCGAAAAGCTTGCCACTCTCGGCGCGGCGCTGCGTCTGGAAAGGGGGACCCGAGTGCTCGACCTCGGCAGCGGTTCGGGGGAGATGCTGTGCACCTGGGCACGCGATCACGGCGTCATCGGCACCGGCATCGACATGAGCCAGTTGTTCACAGAGCAAGCGAAATTCCGTGCCGTAGAACTCGGCGTCGCCGATCAAGTCAAGTTCATCCATGGCGATGCTGCGGGCTACGTCTCCAACGAGAAGGTCGGTGTGGCAGCCTGTGTCGGTGCCACTTGGATCGCCGGGGGAGTCGTCGGCACTATCGAGCTTCTGGCGCGGAGCTTGCGCACCGGAGGGATCATCCTCATCGGCGAACCCTACTGGCGGCAGTTACCGCCGACGGAAGATGTTGCCAAGGGGTGTCTTGCCAACTCAATCTCCGACTTTCTCATGCTTCCTGAACTTCTCGCGTCTTTCGGCCATCTTGGCTACGACGTCGTTGAAATGGTTCTGGCTGACCAAGACGGCTGGGATAGATACGAGGCGGCCAAATGGCTCACCATGCGCCGATGGCTTGAAGCCAACCCCGACGACGAGTTCGCGAAAGATGTTCGAGCCAAACTGACATCGGAACCCGAGCGCTACGCCGCTTACACGCGTGAATACCTGGGCTGGGGTGTGTTCGCGCTGATGCCGCGGTGATGCGTTGGCGTCTTGGTCGCCGTATCCAACTTTCGCGCAGCACAGAAAGGCAAAACAAATGCTTGATCGCCGTCTCGCCAGCGCCGGCTTTTGCGCTTTGGGCTATCGGCCTAATCGGGTAACCAGGGGTTTCTAACCCCCAGTCCCCACACCACCACGGCATGCGGGTCCGCACCGGGCGGTTCACGAAAAGGGAGCACACGACGATGTCAGGTGTAGCCATGGGCCTTCATCCAAA
>Ga0196976_1001048_pt1 | contig 13964 bp, 17 predicted proteins | sample S3v_513CmetaG_FD_148644 | JGI IMG/M metagenome (GOLD analysis project Ga0196976, IMG submission 148644) | Soil microbial communities from Anza Borrego desert, Southern California, United States - S3+v_5-13C | ecosystem: Environmental > Terrestrial > Soil > Desert | place: USA: California...
CCAGCGTCGCCCCTCACCCTGACCCTCTCCCCGTGCGACGGGGAGAGGGGACAAGGCGCCTGCGGAGGAAAGCGGCGGCTCGGGCCGCCGCACTCCATACGTTGACTCGCTTGCCGTCGCGCAGGGCGTAGGTCACCTTTCCCAGCACTTGCGACTCTTCGACCGGATCGTCGGGCGCGGGGGCGTTGTCGCCGCGGAGGATGAGGGTCGTGCCGCGGCGGGAGACGACGCGGTGCGCGGTCAGGCCGCGCTCGGCCAGGACGAGCACCACGTCGCCGCGCGCGAAGTCGCGCACCGGCTCCACGTGCAGCGTGTCGTTCTCGCGAATCACGGGATACATGCTGTCGCCGTGGACCTGGAACTGCACGGCGTGGCCGCGGCCGAGCAGGTCGACGATCAGCTCTGTGGCGTCCATAACACGAGGTCCACCACGATGCGGTCGCGCGTGAAGCGCAGCTCGCGCACGGGCACGCTCGCGGCGATGCGCTCCAGGAACGAGAGCGTGAAGTCAAGCGCCGCGGCGTCGTGGAAGAGCGGGAACGTGCAGCGGAAGAGGCGCGCCACCGCCTCCGCCGGCTCCAGCGCGCGGAGCTCGTTCGCCTCCGCCTGCACGAGCAGGTAGACGCCGCTGAGTGGCGCTCCTCCCGGCATCGACAGCTCGGCCTCGCCGTGCCACGGCGTGCCGAACATCCACATCGCGCCGTCGCGCTCGCGCACGATCACGCGGTCGTCGCTGACGATGCCGCTGGCCCGGCCGTCCCACAGCCGCGCCGTGGTGGTCTTTCCCGCGCCGGAGACGCCGACGAAGAGATGTCCGCGCCCCTCGTGGTCGATCACGCCGCAGGAGTGCAGCTCCACGCCGCGTCCGCGCGCGAGGAGATTGGAGATCAACACTTCGTCGAGCGGGTACTCGAGCGGATTCAGGTGCGCGAGCTGCGGCAGCATCTCGATCGTGCCGCGGGTGAAGTCTTCATTGAAGGTCGCGGTCTTGTAAGGGTCAGGACCGAAGGCCTCGGAGCGGCATTCGATGCGGTAGCCGTGCTCCTCGCGGAACAGGCGCCAGACGGCGCCGCTGTCGAACACGAGAGAACCACCGGGGGGACGGGCTGAAGCCCGTCCTACGTTGAGCACGATTTCGGCGTCGGTGGGAGCGACCAGGAAGCGCGATACCGGGTCGTCCCACGTCCATTGCGGATCGGGGTCGTGGATCGCGAAGGTGATGCCGCCGATGGAGAGATACGACTCGCGCGGCAACCTACGACCCGCCGGTGAAGCACTGATCCTGGCCGCGGCAGCCGAAGGCGGCCGGCCCGGTCGACGCGCTCGTCTTGCAGAACCCGAGGACCGCTTCCTCGGGGCGCAGCGGAAAGCGGCGCACCACCGGTTTCTCGTACGACTTCTTCGTTTGTTCGTTGTCCTTCTTCATGGTCTTCCCTCCCGATCATCGCACGCTGCACGAGCCGCATGCTCCCGACCCGCAACCGGCGCCCGCCTCCGCTGCCGGCACCGCGGCGATCACTTCCGCCACGTCGGCACCGGTGCGCGAGTGCACCTTGTGCACCATCTCCAGAATGACGCCGCGCTGGTCGCCGCAGTATTCGCAGTCCCCGTGCGACGGAACCTCGACGCCGAACACTTCCGCGCGCAGGTGCGCGACGCGGCATAGGAAATCGACCGGCGCCTCGGGGTCGCCGTTCTCGAGCTCTCCTGTCGCCGAGCACATGCCGCACATCGAGCGGATCGCGCACGTCGTGCACTTCGTGACCTTGGTGACCTTCCGGGCGCGGACGCCGCGGAGGAAGTGCTCCCACCCGTCTCTCACCGAGCCGTCGCGCACGTTGTACTTGTCGAAGTGCGACAGCACGCAGATGGTCATGTCGCCGTACGGGTCGATGGCGAACGAGTTCACGCCGCCGCCGCAGTGGTAGAGACTGGCGGTCTCCCCCTCGCGCGGCATGACCGGCGTGCACTCGGTCGCCAGGCGGCGGAACTCGGAGACGCGCTGCTCGTCGTCGAGGTCGAGCGAGACCACGTCCGCGGGCGTGAGACGCACGGCCAGCGGGCTGGCCGAGCAGTCGATGCGCGGATTCATCATCGCGTCGAACTTGAACTCCACGCCCAGATCGTGGGCGAAGCGCTTCATGGCCGGGATCTCGTGCTTGTTGATCGTGAGCCCCACGGTCTTGAGCTTGAGCGGCAGCTTGCGGTCGAGGATCAGGTGGATGCCGCGCAGGCACTTCTCGAACGAGCCGGGGATGCCGGTCAGCGACTCGTAGGTGGCCTTGGTGCGGCCGTAAAGCGTGACCTCGATCTCGAACGGCGGGTGCTGCGCGAGGAAGTCGGCCACGCGCTCGGTGATGAGCGTGGCGTTGGTGAAGAGCGTGATCAGGAAGCCCTTGCGGTGCGCGTACTCGTAGATCTCGAGGAAGTCGGCGCGGGCGAAGATCTCGCCGCCGGTGTAGAGCAGCCAGAGGCAGCCGAGGTCGAAGAGCTCGTCGACGATGCGCTTGTGCTCGGCCGTGGTCAGCTCGCGGCGGCGCGCATTCACATCCCCCATGGGGAGATTGTTGTAGCAGTGCGCGCACTCGAGGGGGCAGCGATTGGTGATCTCGATCGTGCCGTTGGCCGGGACACGGAGCGGTGAGACGGCCCCGTGGACGACCATGCTGAAGTCGCTGTAGGTCTGCGTCTCGATCATGACACCCTCGACAGAAGCGAGACTCCGGCCAGATCGCTCACGAGCTCGGCGAGGTCAGCCATGACGGTGTCGCGGTCGACCTCGTACTCGGCCATGATCGCCTCGGCCACCTCGTCCGCGGTGCGCACCCCGTCGAGCAGCGACCAGATCCGCGCCGCGACGGGCGAGAGGGTATAGACGAAGTCGAGGTTGCCGACGTTGTTCCGGATCGGAACCAGGATCGATTCCCGCCCCACCGCACGGCAAACGACGTCATCCGAACGCCGGAATACACTGCGGCCATCGATCCCCGTGAGCGTTGTCATATCAGACCTGAAGCATGATGCCACAAGTGGGGGGTGGGACCGAACGAGAAAGGGCCGCCGCGGCTTACCCGCGGCGGCCCGTCATGATGAAGCGGGATCGGTGACTACTGGACGCACGGCAACGGATTCGTGAACGACTCCGTGATGGTGGCGGTGCCGTCGCTGTTGGCCACGCCCTTCGCACCCTGGCCGACGCCGTACTTCGCGAAGGCCGTCCACACCATGCACTGGCGGTCCGTACCGGCAGTGGCCTGCAGGACGCCGTCGCGCATCTGCTCGTACGTCGGCCGCGCCGGCGTGTAGTTCATGCCGCTCACCAGGTCCCTCAGGATCTGATCCTGGGCAGCCGTGAGGCCCATGCGCGCCTCGTACTGCTTGAAGAGGTTCCAGCCGATCGCGCCGTACACCTCGCCGTCGTAGTGGACGCCGTTCGTGCCGTTGACGTGGCCGTACGAGCGCGGGAACGCACCGTAACGCGCCGAGCGGATGCCGTTGCTGTTGCGCTCCGAGTACTCGCCCACCGCGTCATCGTTGTTGATGACGATCGAGAGCACGTCCGCCATCCCCTCGCCGATGGCGCCGGAGATCGGGCCGCTCATACTGCCGATCATGCGCCACGTCAGGCCGTGGCCGTACTCGTGATGGACGATGTCGGAGTCGAGATCGCCGTCGCGGAAGATCGGGTCGATGCGAAGGGCGCCCGTGCTGCCCGCCTGCGTCTTGATGGCCACGCCGTGGGTGTAACCGACGAACGCCGATGGGATGGAGATCGTCGAGTCCGTACCGCCCATGTTCGTGATCGCGTCGCCGCCGGTGGCGTGATTGGCGATGATCACTCCGCGCGCGCCCGCAGTCTGTGCATTCTTCACCTTCATGACGAAGTCGCACGTGCCGCGGTCGATCACCGCGATCCTGCTGGTGAACGTGCCGGCCGGGAACGCCACGCATCCCTCTGCATTGCCGACCGGAGCGATGGCGATGACGCCGCTCACGCCGGTGGTCGTCAGCGCCGCGCCGAAGTCCGCGGTGCCGATCGGGTTGTAGCTCGTCGCGCCGATCGCCACCTCGGGGTGGCGCCAGAGGAACATCTGCATGCGCGGATTCCCCCCCTCACCCGGCGTGGCGAAGTTCGCATTGTTGTAGTCGCTGCCGTCGTGCGCCTCGGCGTTGACCGAGTCCGAGCCGGAGCCGCCGCGGCCGAAGTTGTTCTCCTGGAAGTTGGCCTCGCTCTCGACGAAGCCGGCCTTGTAGAGAAGGTCGTGCGTGACGTTGTTGAGGTAGAAGAGATTCTGCACCGCCACGGCCCGGTTGGTCGTGGTGCTGGTCAGCGAGGTTGGGCTGAAGACGCTGGTGAAGTTGAAGGGGCTGCTCACCGTCGTGCCGCCGCGGTCCGCACGGTTGTTGCCGTCGACGTCGAGATAGCTGTGAACGTTGTTGCCGTAGATGTCGGTCGTCTTCTGCGCCAGCGCCGTGTTGATCCAGCCGCTCGGCGACGGAGTCGTCCCCGCCACGCTGACCGGAGCCGGGCCGGCGACGAGGGTCTGCACGCTCTTGATCGGATCGATCTTGAAGACGTTGTACGAGTCGGTGTTCGTCCGCGTCTCGACGAAGAGCACTTCGCCCCCGCCGCTGACGAGCGTCTCGTGAAGCAGGTTCTTCTCCTCGCTCCACGTCTCGACCAGGTAGCCTTCCTCGAGCGAGCCGTCCGCCATCGGGATGGCGACGCGGGTCGCCGACGGGTCGGCATGGAAGAACGCGCCGCGCGCGAACGTCGTCGTCTCCCCTTTCCGGCCGGAGACGGCGAGGTCGGCGCCCATGCCGGGGTAGAGCCGGCCGAGGGCCGCCGCGAGCGCCTGGCGCTCGTCGATCGTGGCACCGGCGACACGACCCGCCGGAGCGAGATTCTCGATGAGGTGCACGAGCTCGCCGCGCTCGTTGATCGAGGCTTTCACGTACGAGCCGTAAACGGCGAGGCCGTTCACGCGCTGCTCCATGCGCGAATGCGCTACACCGTTGCGAGCGCTCCCCTGCGAGACGGGCGCGAGGCTGCGGAGCGTCGCCGCGTCACGTCCGCGGGCGCCGAGGAACTGCGCGACGATCGCCGTCGGCGAGGCCGTCGACGGCAACGTCAGAGCATGAACTCCCTCGGACCGGTAAATGTTTGCGGAGCGGCTGTTCCAGCGTCCGTTCGTCTGTCCCATCGCCGGAAACGCGGCGAGGGCTGTCACCAACACGGCTGCAATCAATCGATTCTGTCTCAATGGTTCTCCCTGGGTATCTTGTGCGGCTTTGCCGGGCCGCATCCACTGCAGGCGTGCCGCCATCTCGCAAGTTATTGAGAACAATGAAAAGGAGTCCTGGAGAGGGTCAATTGATACGCCAAAACTGGCAAATTCGAGGGTCAGAAGCTGCTCGGCGGGAGCAAAGCTGACCCTTTTTGGTGGGTGCATCGTGAGACGATGCCCGCCAATGAACAAACCACCAGCGATCTCACCAACAAAACCGCCCTGATCACCGGCGCCTCTCGTCCAAGGCCGGCATGGTCAACCTGACGCGCTCGATCGCCCGCGCTGCGCGAAGGACAACATCACGGCCGCGTGCGTCACCCCCGGTTTCGTCGACACCGACATCGCCCGCGCGGCGGTAGTCCTCTTCCTCGCCTCCCCATGGCCAGCTATCTCAACGGCGTAACCGTTGACGTGAATGGGGGTTCCTGGTTTCATTAGCTGTGGCAGCCTGTTTGCTTCGCAGGACCCAACGGAGGTTTTGTTGTCGGAGCAGTATCCCAAGAAAAAGATCCTGGTCGTCGATGATGACGATGCGATTCGAGCGATGGTCGAGCGGGTTCTCAAGCGTGAGCAGTACGAGGTGGAAAGCGCCCGCGACGGCTACGAGGCCATCGAGAAACTCACTCGGAACGATTACGCCACGGTCCTTCTCGACCTGATGATGCCGCGCGTGGACGGCCACGGCGTGCTCCGCTATCTCGAGGAAAACCACGAGGTGCCGAAGCCGTTCGTGATCGTCATGACCGCCAACCTGCAGGGAGCGTCCGAGACCGCCGCCGCCCGCCCGGTGTTCCGCATCCTCTCCAAGCCGTTCGACATCCGGCAGCTGGTCGACCACGTAAAAGACTGCGCGTAATGTAGGTCGGGCTTCAGCCCGCCTCCCGCCCGAGAGGGTCGGGCTGAAGCCCGACCTACGTTCAGACCATCCGGCGGAACAGCCTCTTTACTCCCCTCGCCCCCCGTTTCGCGTAGAGCCACGGCAGCGCTCCGCTGCCGAAGGTCTGGCGCATGTACGCGGGCGGCGGGAAGGCGAGCTGCCAGAGGCGCTGCAGGCGCGCGGGCCAGGGCAGCGCCCGCAGGTTGGCCAGCATGACGTCGCCGTAGCGCAGGCCGGGATCGAGGAAGGCACGGGAGGGCTCGTGGCGAGTGAGCTCTTCGCGCGTCAGGAACTCTTCGACGGCGGGCTGAAGCCCGCCGCTCCACTCGGCCGCCAGCTCGATCGACCGGATGCAGATGCCGACCACGCGCGCATCCGCGGCCTGGCGCCAGAAGCGGGCGTGCTCGTCGCGCGACATGCGGGCGCGCAGCAGGGCGATGTCGACCAGCCAGATCAGGCGCTCGAGGTCGTGGTGATGGGCGACGCGGTGGATGCACGCGAGGAGCAGCGCATCGGGATGCGAGAGACCGCGCGCGTGCTCGCCGAGGCGCGGAAGAGGGATGGCGTGCAACTGCTCGAACGAGAGCACAGAGGCAAAGAGCGGCGAGTTGGCGATGTCCCAGTGCAGATCGTACTCGTGGCCGCCGCGCCGGAGCGTCACCTGCCGGACATTGTGCTCGTCGCCGCTGGTGAGCCGCGACGTGAAGCCTAAGTCCCGAAACAGCTCGATCGCGGCCTCGGCCTGCTCGCGCGGCACGAGGAGATCGACGTCGCCGCGCGGGCGCAGCTCGGGCGCGGCGTAGACGTCGTATGCGAGGGCAGTCCCTTTGAGGATGAGCACGCCGATGCCGCGCGCGGCGAGCGCGGCCAGCACCTCGCGCAGATCGGCGGCGCGGAGCGGCTCGAGCGCCGCCGCGTGGATGGCCGCGTTGCGCAGCGGTTCCAGCGGCTGGGCCGCGTAGACGAGCGGGGCCAGGCCATGGTCCACCAGCGTGCGTACCTCGTCCTCCGAGAGCGACGGCCAGGCAGCCGTTTGGCCTCGCAGCGCGGCGCGCAGCGGCTCGCGCAAGTGCATCGGGATCGGCGATACCTGAAAGGCTTCCATCGGCAGGGCGTTTGCTCTTATCAACCTCGAAGGAAGGGCCCGATGTCAGTCACTACACTCATTCTGTTAGCACTTGCGCTGGTCGTTGCGGTCGCCGTCGCCCTCGGCCTCGCTTACCTGCCGATGCGCCTGCTCCTCGGCCGCATGGCCGCCAACATCACCACGTTCATCCAGCGCCAGCGGGACCGCCGCCGCGTCGAGCGCGGCACGCCCGATCGGAGGCACACCGAGGTCTAGAGCGCCTTTTCGATGGCGCTCTTCAGCTCCTCGTCGCCTTCGAGGATCGCGCCGACCTTTTTCCAGACAATCTTCCCGTCGCGTCCGATCAGCACCGACGTCGGCAGCACCGACGCCTCCAGGACGTTGGCCAGCTTCCCCTGCGGGTCGAGCACGACCGGATAGGTCATCTTGTTCTCGCCCACGAACTCGCGGATCGACTCGATCCCGCTCTCGTCTACGCTCACGCCCACCACCTCGAAGCCGCGCCTGGAGTATTCGTCGTGCATGCGCTGCAGCTCGGGGATCTCGTAGCGGCAGGGGCCGCACCACGTCGCCCACAGGTTCAGCAGGACCACTTTGTCGCGCCGCGTGGCCAGCTCGAACTTCGAGCCGTCCAGGTTCATGGCCGAATACTCCGGCATCATCGCGCCCGGCTCCGTGCCGGTCGCCGTCTGCGCGGGGGCGGTTTTCTGTTGTTGGACTGCCGTCTCGCCGCGTTTGCATCCCGCGACCACCACCACGAACAGAGCAACCAGCAACCAGCAACGCTTTCTCATTTCACTCCTTCGAGAAGCTGAAAGTGCACGCCATCGTCCGCGGCCCAGACCACTCCGACATTCTCTTTCGAAACGGCCATGCGCGGGAACCCGCCCGCGGCCGCGACCCGCATCGGCGCGCCCATGGTCCCGTCGCGCGGATGCGGCGTCGTCGCCTTCGACCACGTCGCGCCGCCGTCGCGCGACTCGGCGAGATGGATCACCGTGCCGTGCCCGTTGCGCGTCGACCAGCTCGCGAGCAGCCGCTTGCCCTTGCCGTTTTCCACAAGCGCGATCGACGGATAGTCCGCGCTGTTCACGAGCAGGTTCGCGTCGCCGGAGATGGTGCGCGCCGGAGACCACTTCCCGTCGCGGATCTGCGCCACCTGGAACGCGCCGTTGGCGCCGACGTGGCTGACGTAGAAGCCGCCGTTGCCGTCGGCGACGACGAACGGCACTTTCGCCTTCGGCAGGACCGCGGCCAGGAGGAGCAGGAGGGTGAGCTTCATAACGAAAACGCCCCGCGGGTTGCGCGGGGCGTGGGATGTACGATGGCTCGAAGACTACTTCTCGTCCTCGGGCTTGCCCTTCTTGATGACCTCGGGCTCGGCCGTCGCGGCGTCCGCGGCCGCATCGGAGACTTCGGCGCGGGCAACCGTCACGCCGACCACCACGCGCTCCGGGTCGTCGAGCACGCGCGCCCCCTCCGGGAGCTGCAGGTCCTTGATGCGGAAGTAGTCGTGGTGGCCCAGCGACGTCACGTCCACTTCGATGGAGTCGGGAATCACGGTCGGGAGGCACTCGATGTGGAGCTCGCGCACCTGGAAATCGAGCAGGCCGCCTTCTTTCACGCCGATGGCCGTGCCGTTGAGGTGCACCGGCACCGTGACCTTGACCTTCTCATCCATGACCACGCGCACGAAGTCGATATGCTTCATGCGGCGCGTGAGCGGGTCGATGGTGATCTCCTTGATCATCGCGTGGCGCTGCTGGTCGGTGCCCGCCATCTTGAGCAGGAACACCGAACGGATCCCGTGCTCACCCTTGGTGACGAGCTCCGAGACCGCCTTGCGATCGACCGTGATCGCCACCGGCTCCTTGTGGCCGCCGTAAACGACCGCCGGGACTTTTCCTTCGCGGCGAAGCTTCTTCGCCTGCTCTTTGCCGGTGCTCTCGCGCTTGGTGACTTCCAGTGTGACTTCAGCCATGGTGCTGACTCCCTAAAGTTTGGTTCGACACGCGGCTAACTGATTGAGAAGGTGGGGTATTCCCGCGATGACCAACGTAGGGCGGGCTTCAGCCCGCCTCCCCGGCGGGGGTGGCGGGCTGAAGCCCCGCCCTACATCTCGAACAGGCTCGAAACCGAATCCTCGCTATGGATCCTCTTGATCGCCTCCGCCAGCAGCGGTCCGATCGAGAGGGTCTTCAGCTTCGGGCAGTCCGCTTCCTTCTCGTGCATGGGGATGCTGTTCGTGGTCACGACCTGCGTGAGGTCGGAGTTGTTGATGCGTCCCACGGCCGGGCCCGACAGCACCGCGTGCGTGCAGGCCGCCGAGATCGACCGCGCCCCCGCGTCCTTCAGTGCCGCCACCGAGTGGATCAGCGTCCCCGCCGTGTCGATGATGTCGTCGACGATGAAGACGTTGCGCCCCTCGACCTCGCCGATGATGTTCATCACCTCGGTCTGGTTCTTGGCGAAGCGGCGCTTGTCGATGATGGCCAGCGACGCGCCGAGGCGTTTCGCGTAGGCACGGGCGCGCTCCACGCCTCCCGCATCGGGCGAGACGATGACCAGCTCGCCGCCCGGATCGACGTCCTTCAGATACTTCACGATCACCGGCGCGGCGAAGAGGTGGTCGACGGGGATGTTGAAGAAGCCCTGGATCTGCGCCGCGTGCAGGTCGAGCGTGAGCACGCGGTCGGCGCCGGCGGTGCTGATCAGGTCCGCCGCCAGCTTGGCCGTGATCGGCACGCGCGGCTTGTCTTTGCGGTCCTGCCGCGCGTAGCCGTAGTACGGCAGCACGGCCGTCACGCGCTTGGCCGACGAGCGCTTGAACGCGTCCAGCATGATCAGCAGCTCCATCAGGTGATCGTTCACCGAGGGAGGACAGGTCGGCTGGATGATGAACACGTCCGCGCCGCGTACGTTCTCGTCGATCTGCACGTAATGCTCGCCGTCGGAGAAGCTGTAGAGCGTGACGTGACCCTGCTCCACGCCCAGGTGCGCACAGATCTCGCGGGTGAGGGATTCGTGGGATCGACCGGAAAAGACTTTGAGGTCGCGCAAAGCGGCGGTGATTATAGTCTGAAGAAACCGATGTCCACGCTCGTCGAAGCGCTGCTCGAAACGGTAGGCGATCCGCTCTGGATCGTCTCGCCGGAGCTTGCCGTGACGCGCGGCAATGCGCCCTTCGCGGCGCTGCAGAGCGGCGGCTTCGACCCCCTCGCGCCGTGGTGGCGCGACCTCGCCCGGCGCGTGCACGGCGGGCGCGCCGTCAGCGCCGACGCGCGCATCGTCGTCGACGGCGTGGAGCGCGCCTTCCGCGTCACCGGCACGCCGGCGGGCAGCGACGGCGCGGTCTTCCTGGCCCGCGACGTGACCGACGTCAGCCGCGGCGAGCACGAGAACCGGCTCGAGCTCGCCGTGACGCGCATCTTCGCCGCCGACAAGCCTCTCGAGGAGGTGCTCGACGACGCCCTGGCCTTCATCGGCGAGAGCGACGGCTGGGACTGCGCGGTGATCTGGCTCGTCGACCCCACCGGCACGCTGCTCGAGCCGACCGCGCTCTGGGCGCGGCGCGGCATCGACGCCTCGAAGTTCAACGAGCGCGTGCGCGAGCTACGCTTCGACCGCGGCCGCGGCATCCCTGGCAAGGCCTGGGCGCGCGACGACGTCATCTGGGTCGCCGACCTGTTCGAGGAGACCGGCGTCATGCGCGGCGAGGACGCGGCACGCGCCGGACTGCACGGCGCCGTGGCCGTGCCGCTCCGCGAGACCGAGCGCATCGTCGGCGTGATGGAAGTGCTCGCGCGCGCCGTGCGTCCCATGAGCGAGCAGCGCCGCCGCGCGCTCGTACGCGCCGGCGCGTCGCTGGGACGGCTGATCGTCCGCCGCCAGTTGCAGGAGCTCATCGAGCGCAAGGGACAGGAGTGGTCGCTCACCTTCGACGCCATCGAGCTGCCGGTGTTCATCACCCATCCCGACGGCACCATCGCCCGCCTCAACCGCGCCGCGCGCGACCTCGCCGGCGGCGAGTTCCTCGACGTCCTCGGCCGCCCCATCCGCATGGCCGAGCGCGAGCCGTGGGTCACCCTCGGCGACGTCGTCTCCGCCGTGCGCGACAGCCGCACGCCCTGCAGCGCACAGATCTCCGTCGGCGAGGTGCACTGGGACCTCAGCGCCAGCTGGTACCGCTCGGCGGCCGATGAGGAAGAGCGCGTGATCGTGGCCATGCGCGACACCACTGAGCTGACGCGCCTCCAGGAGTCCGTGCGCCGCGGCGAGCAGCTGGCCGCCCTCGGTGAGCTCGTGGCCGGCGTCGCCCACGAGGTGCGCAATCCTATCTTCGGCATGGGCCTCACCGTCGACGCCCTGCAGGAGCTGCTGCCGGACGATCCGAGCGTCATGGAGCTCTTCGGCATCCTCCGCATCTGGCTCGACCGCCTGAACCGGCTCATGGAGAGCCTCCTCGAGTACGGCAAGACCTGGTCGCTCGACCTGCGCGAGGGGACCATCGACAGCGTCCTGGCGGGCGTCGTCGACGGCTGCCGCCAGATCGCGGCGCAGTCGTCCATTGCCGTCGACGCGGAGATCGAGCCGGGGCTGCCGATGCTCATGGACGCGGCCCGCCTCGCCCACGCCTTCGAGAACCTCATCAACAACGCCATCCAGCACTCCAAGCCGGAGCAGCGCGTGCGCGTGCGCGTCCGCGCCGCCGGTCCCACGACCATCGAGTGCGAAGTGCGCGACCATGGGCCGGGATTCGACGCCGTCGACCTGCCGAAAATCTTCCAGCCATTCTTCACGCGGAGGCGCGGCGGCACCGGCCTCGGCCTCTCCATCGTGCAGCGCGTCGTGGATGAGCACGGTGGCACCATCGCTGCACGGAATGCCGATGACGGCGGAGCGGTCGTGACCATGCGCTTCCCGGTCTATCGAAGGAGCAGTATTGATGCGGAGTGATGGGGGAGCGAGGTCCGAGCGGATTCTCATCGTCGATGACGAGGAGCTGATTGTCGTGGCGATGCGCCGGTACTTCGAAGGCCTCGGCTACACGGTCGATTCGGCACACGAGCTGGAAGAGGCACAGGCGCTGCTCGCGAAACGCCGCTACGACCTGGTGATCTGCGACCTGCGCCTGACCGGCATCGGCGGCGTGGAGGGACTGCAGATCGTCTCCGACATCCACCAGCGCTCGTCCGACACGCGCGTCATCCTGCTCAGCGCGTACGGCACTCCGGAGATCGAGCGCGAGTCGTACAACCGCGGCGCGGACGCGTTCCTCCACAAGCCGAAGTCGATGATGGAGATCGCCAACGTGGCCGTGAACCTGCTGGATCAGCGATGATCGAGTCGGCCCTGAACCGCATCCTGCAGCCCGGCGCCATCACGCCGGTCTATCAGCCGATCTTCCGGCTGAACGGCGGCACGCCGCGCATCGACGGCGTGGAGTGCCTCTCCCGCGGCCCGCGCGGCACGAACTTCGAGGCCGCGGACGTGCTGTTCGAGTACGTGCGCCTCAAGCGGGAGGAGTCGCTCGTCGACCGCGCCTGCATCGCCGCCGCCTTCCGCGGCGCCTCCACCCTCCCCTCCTCGCTGCGCCTCGGCGTGAACGTCCACGCCTCGACGCTCGGCCGCGACCACGGCTTCATCGGCTTCCTCGAAGGGACGGCCGCGGCCACGGGGATTGCGCTCTCGCGCGTGGTCATCGAGGTCATCGAGCACGCCCCGTCGTGGGACGGCCTCAGCTTCCAGTCGACGCTCGAACAGCTCCGCCAGCTCGGCATGGCCATCGCCCTCGACGACGTCGGTCTCGGCCAGTCGAACTTCAAGATGATCCTCGACGTGCGCCCCGACTACCTCAAGCTCGACCGCTACTTCGTCGACGGCTGTTTTGCGGACCCGCACCGCCGCGCGGTGATCACCGCCCTGCGCACCCTGGCCCGCGACTTCGACGCCGAGATCGTGGCCGAGGGCGTCGAGACCGCCGACGACGCCGCCACCCTCCAGGGCCTCGGCATCACCCTCATGCAAGGCTTCCACTTCGCCCACCCCCTCCCCCTCGACGCCCCCTTCTGGAGTGCGGCAGCGCCCAGCTGCCACTCTCAATAGCCGCAGCGCCAGCTGCGGCGGGGGCGGGAGGCTGGCGCCTCCCGCATTGAGAGCGGCAGCTGGCCGCTGCCGCACTCCAGATCACCCCGAGACGACAAACCTCCCCCGCCCCTGCCGCTTCGCCTCGTACAACGCCTCGTCCGCGCGCCGCTTCAAGCTCTCCGGCGTCTCCGCGGGCGATGCGCAGGCCAGGCCGAACGAGGCGCTGAACTTTCGGGTCGCGTCCTTGAAGCGGAACGGCGTGCGGGCCAGGCGGTCGTAGATCGACTCCACCACCTTCACCGCCCCCTCCAGCGGCGTGCGGGGGAAGAACACCGCGAACTCGTCGCCGCCGAGGCGCGCGAACACGGCGCCGGGATCGAGCTCGTTGCGCACCAGAGACGTGAACGTCATCAGCGCCGCGTCGCCGGCCGCGTGTCCCAGCTCGTCGTTGATCGGCTTGAAGTGATCGAGGTCCAGCAGCGCCAGCCCCCTCGGACAGCTCGCTCGACAGCACCGCGTCGAAGTGGCGCGTGTTGTAGACGCCGGTCAGTGCGTCGTGCGTGGCCAGGCGGCGCAGCTCCTCCTCGCCGGCCGCGTTGTGCAGCGTCAGGATCGTCGACGT
>Ga0196976_1001049_pt1 | contig 13952 bp, 7 predicted proteins | sample S3v_513CmetaG_FD_148644 | JGI IMG/M metagenome (GOLD analysis project Ga0196976, IMG submission 148644) | Soil microbial communities from Anza Borrego desert, Southern California, United States - S3+v_5-13C | ecosystem: Environmental > Terrestrial > Soil > Desert | place: USA: California...
TAGGGGGGGCTTCAGCCCGCCTCTCGGGCGGGGGGGGCGGGCTGAAGCCGCGCCCTACGTCAGGCCCATTCGTGGCAAGGGCCGGTGCGGTGCCGCGATGATTCGCGAATCGCCGGCGCAGCTGTCTCCTGCTCGGCTGCGCTGAAATTTTGTTCCGCCGGAGCAAATGGATGATGGTTGCGCGCCGGCATTTGATGGCGTCGACGTATTGCCAGCTCGCCGGGAGCTGGACGGCGGTGTTTCGCAGCAGAATTCTGTTCGGAACGTGCTGCGCGTCGATGGACTCGTGCTGGTCCGGGCAGCTTCGCTGCATTCGTCCAGCGCGACTCGAGCCGGAACGATCTCGACGCCATCAAAGCGCAGCACGCGCGGAACGAGCGCCAGCTCGGAGCGAACAAACATGTTCAGCGTGGCGCATCAAATCGCAGCCCGGCCGCAGCTGGCATTTGCCCGGCGCCAGCAGATTCTGAGTGCATTCCTACTCATCTTTGCTACCAGTCTGCTCACGGCATCAGTGATAACGTCCGCGCCATGCTCACCGTGCTGATCGTCGACGACAACGTGGGCTTCCGTGCGCAGGCGGCGCGGTTGTGTGCGGCCGAGGGGTTCTCGACCGTCACGGCCGGCTCGCTGTCGGAGCTGGCCTCGGTGCTCTCCTCGGTGACCCCCGACCTGGCGCTGGTGGACATCGAGCTGCCGCAGATCCCCGGCCATCGCCTCGGTGCCTTGATCCGCTCGCGCGGCAGGGTGCCGATCGTGCTCGTCTCCGCGCTCGACGAGTCGCACGTGCGGCGCCTCTTCGAGGCTTCCGACGCGGACGGCTGGATCTGCAAGCCGCTCACGCGCGACAAGCTGATCGGCGCGGTGACCCGCTTCGTCGTGTCGCGCGGCCGTGCGCCGCAGCCCGCGCCGGCCGAGGAGGGAGGTGCGTCGAGCGCGAAGCGCGTGCTGCTCGTCGAGGACGAGCCGATGATCACCGACCGCATCGAGTCGGCGCTGTCGTCGTACGCCGTAACCGTGGCCGCGGACGGCGAGTCGGCCATCCAGCGCATCGAGAGCGGCAACTACGACTGCATCCTCCTCGACCTCATGCTCCCCCACCTCTCCGGCTTCGACGTGCTCCGCCACCTCATCCTGCGCCGCGCGGATCTCCTGAAGCGCACGTTCATCATGACCGCCGCGACGGACGAGTCGCTGCAGTTCATCGAGAAAGAGAGCGTGGCGGGCGTGCTGCGGAAACCGTTCGAGGTGGGAGCGCTGCCGGAGCTGGTGGCGCGGGTTTAGGGAGTTGTTGTCGGTTGTCGGTTGTCGGTTGTCGGTGATTCAGCGCCAGGCCTCACGGACAACGGACAACCGACAACCGACAACACCCTTTGGTATTCTGCGCCGCCATGGCCGAACAGTCCCTTCGCGACGTCCGCATCGAGAAGCGCCACCTCCTGGAGAAGGAGGGGATCGCGGTCCATCCGGATCGCTTCGCGCGGACGCACACGCTGCGCGAGATCATGTCCCTTCCCGACGGGACGCCCGTCCGCGCGGCGGGACGCGTGGGACAGCTCCGCAAGTTCGGCAAGCTGACGTTCGCGACGCTCGAGGACTTCGACGGCCACATCCAGATCGCCCTCGTGCGCGACGCGCTCGATGCCGATCCCGAGGTCTCGAAGCGCAAGTACGAGCTCTTCTCTAAATCAGTCGATCGGTGGGATTTCCTCGGCGTCGACGGCGAGATGTACCACACCGACAAGGGCGAGCTGACGATCCGCGTCCGCGACTGGACGTTCCTCGGCAAGACCCTGCAGCCGCCGCCCAACAAGTACCAGGGCGTGAAAGACGTCGAGACCAACTGGCGCAAGCGTTACCTCGACCTCGTCTCCAACGAGGAGACGCGCGAGCGCTTCCGCATCCGCACCAAGGCCACGCAGGCCATCCGCGAATTCCTCAACGGCCACGGCTTCGTCGAGGTCGAGACGCCGATCCTGAACACGCAGCAGTCGGGCGCGCTGGCGCGGCCGTTCTTCTCCCGCCACAACGCCCTGGACATGGAAGTCGTGCTGCGCATCGCGCCGGAGACGTATCTCAAGCGCCTCGTGGTCGGCGGCTACGACCGCGTGTACGAGTTCGCGCGCTGCTTCCGCAACGAGGGGCTGGCCGCGTCGCACCTCCAGGAATTCACGATGCTGGAGTTCTACGCGGCGTACTGGAACTACGAGGACTGCATGTCCTTCACCGAGGAGCTGATCCGGCATGCCATCCAGCAGGCGATCGGGACGCTGCAGATCGAGCGCGGCGGACGGACGATCGACTTCGCGCAGCCGTGGCCGCGCCGCCGCCTGAGCGAGCTGATTCTCGAGCACAGCGGCATCGACATCGACCAGCACCACGACGCCGCGTCCCTGCGCGCGGCGATCTTCGCGGCGAAGGTGGAGCTCGACAATCCCGACGCCGGCCGCGGCTCGCTCATCGACCAGCTCTACAAGCGCACCGCGCGCCCGACGCTGGTCCAGCCGACGTTCATCGTCGGCCATCCGGTCGACCTCTCTCCCCTGGCCCGCCGCAACGACGCCAACCCCGACGCCGTCGACCGCTTCCAGCTCGTGGTCGACACCTGGGAAGTGATCAACGCCTACTCCGAGCTGGTCGACCCGCTCGACCAGCGCCGGCGCTTCGAGGAACAGGCCGCGCTGCGCACCGGCGGCGACGACGAGGCCATGCCGCTGGACGAGGATTACCTGACGGCCATGGAGTTCGGCATGCCGCCGATCTCCGGCTGGGGCATGGGCATCGACCGCTTCGTGGCCCTGCTCACCGACGCGCCGAACCTGCGCGACGTGGTGTGGTTCCCGCTCATGAAGCCGGCGTCGGACGAGGAGGGCCAAGGCTCATAGGCGCATAGGCTTATAGGCGCATAGGCTCATAGGCACATAGACTCATAGGCACATAGGCACATAGGCACATAGGCTCATAGGCACACAGGCACATAGGCACATAGGCTCATAGGCACACAGGCACACAGGAGCACAGGAGCACGAGACCTGAGCTGCTATGAGCCTGTGAGCCTATGAGCCTGTGAGCCTATGAGCCTGTGAGCCTATGAGCCTGTGAGCCTGTGAGCCTATGAGCCTGTGAGCCTATGAGCCTGTGAGCCTACGAGCCTGTGAGCCTACGAGCCTGTGAGCCTATGAAGCCCGCCCTACGTCAGGACGCCGCCCCCAGCACGACGAACGGCGCCCAATACAACGGATCCTCGTACCGCACATCCCTGCGCAGCTCGAGCTGCGCCTTGCGCAGCGCCGCGGCGGGGGAATGGCCGGCGACGAGGAAGCGGTGGAAGGCGATCATCAGTTTCGTGGTCGCTTTCGAGTCGGCGTTCCACTGGCTGACCACGACCTGCGGGACGCCGCGCGACAGCAGCGCCCAGGCCAGGCCGACTACCCCTTCGCCGCTGTAGCTGCGGCCGCGCGCGGTGCTGCAGGCGGAGAGGACGACCAGCCCCGCCTCGAGGTCGAGCGACTGGAGCTCGCGCGCCTCGAGCAGGCCGTCGTCCTGCGCGCCGCCGGCGGCCAGCACCAGTCCGGAGTAGAGCGGCTGCGCCTCGTCGATGAGTGCGTGCGTGGCCAGGTGCACGACGTCGTGCCGCGCGATCTCCCCTTTCAGCGACGCCTCGTCGGCCGCCTTGCCGGTGAGCACGCGCGAGTGCGGATAGAGGCGGGCCACTTCGCGCGCCTCGCGCGCGGCGTCGGGGAGCTGCCCGAGGGTGCTGCCGGGCACGAGGGAGCGAAACAGGGCCTGTCCGGCGCCGCTGATGCGCGGGTCGCCGAGGGCCAGGATCGATTGCGGCCTGCCCGCGGGCGCGGCGTCGCGCAGAGACCAGGCCACCGAGGGCGCGTATTGCAGCTCGAAGTGCGCGAGCAGCGGCACGCCGCGGGTGTCGAGCAGGGTCTGGAACGGCAGCGCGCCGAGGGGGCCGTCCGGGACGATGGAGAGGCGCTCCACCCCGCGCAACCGGCCGGCCAGCGGCGCGATGAGGAGGTCGTGCAGCTTGCGGGCATGCTCGCGGTAGCGGCTGTCGCGCGCGCGGATGCGGTCGAGCAGCGCCTCCACGCGCGCCTGCAGCTCCGGCTCGCCCGCGGCCACGACATGCGCGGTGACGCAGGGCCCGGGCGTGACCACGAACGCGGTGGTCCAGTTCCGGCTGACGAGGTAGCTCACGATGGCGCCGTCCGGCGCGACCCGGGAGAGATCGAGCGCCGCCGGGACGTCGTGCGGGTCGGGAGCGGTAGCGGCCGCGCGGCGCATGCGCAGGTCGTCGAGCTGCAGCCGCGCCGCGGCCAGCCGCTCGCGGTTGACGAGCAGCGCCGGATCGCCGGGATGCGCCGAAAGGATGGTCCGGTTCAGCTCGACCACCGCCCGCTCCGCGCGCTCGATCTCCGGCGACAGCGGCGGCCGGGCCGCGGCCGGCATCTGCACGAAGTCCTGCAGCGTGCGTGCGGTGCGCCGGTCCGCCTGCAGGAGCGCTTCCTCGTTCCGTCCCGTCTCCACGAGCAGGTCGACCAGCGTGTGGTGCAGCGACTGCCTGCCGAAGTACGCCTGCCGCGCGCGGATCTCGACAGGCATGCTGGAGCGGTTGCGCTCGAGCACGTCGACGCCCTCGCGCAGCCGGACGATGGCCTCGTCGTGGCGGCCGAGCATCCGCAGCGCCAGCGCCGCGTACCCGCTCCACCACGCCACGGTGTTCAGTTCGGGGCGGGTGTCGAGGAGCGTCCGCGCCTCCTCGATCACCGCCAGCGCCTCCAGCGGCCGCTGCTCCCGGATCAGCGTGTAGGCCTCGACGAAGTGCACGGTGGCGTGGATGCGCTCGTCGACCGGGGTGCGGACCAGCAGGCCATGGGCCTCGGTCAGGAACGCGTGCGCGTCCTCGAGGTCGTTGCGCTCGAGCGCATCGTCGGCCGCCAGCACGAGCAGAGGGGTCCTGTAGACGTTGCCCGGCGCGCCCATGCAGTCCGCCACCTCCTGCGCGCGGCGCAGGAGGGCGGGAGAGGGCGCCTCGTCGCCGTCGAGGCTGGCCAGCGTCCCCAGGATGGACAGCTCGGCGACCAGGGCCGATGACTCGCGCGCGACCTCGGCCGCCCGTTCGTAATAGACGCGGGCCAGCTCGCGGTCGTTCGACTGCGCGAAGGCGCCGGCGACGGTGAGCGCCGCGTTCAGCCGCGCCGAGGGATCGCCGCTGAGCTCCGCGTACCGTGAGGCAACCAGGGCGTAGCGGAACGATTTCCCGCTCTCGCCGCGATCCCCGCACATCCAGGTGAGCTGCGCGGCGGCCATGGACACGTTGACGGTGTCGGCGAGCGAGTCCGCCCGGTCGACGACGCTCAGCAGCACCGGTTCGGCGCGCTGCAGGTCGACCTGCTCGAGCGCGCGCGCCAGGTGGACGCGCGCCCCGGCCACGGCATCGGGATCGCCGGAGCGCAGCGCCAGGCGCTCCGCTTCCTCGGCGTATTGGACCGGGCGGGGGTCGCCCACCGGGACGTTCCTCCGCAGATGCACGCTCTCCGCGGCCAGCGCGGCCGACCAGGCCGCGTCGCTGCCGGTGAGGCCGGCCACGTCGCGGGCCATCTCCAGGAACGCCTCCGCCTCGGGATTGCGCTGCCGGCTGGTCAGCAGGATGGCGCGGCGGCTGAGGGCCTTGGCCAGGCGCGGGGTGGCCAGTCCGCGGTTCGCGGCGAGGAGCTCGGGACGGCGGGCCACCGGCGCCTGCATCAACGCGTCGGCGAGCCGCTCTTCGCGGCGCTCGAAGCCGGTCACTCTCCAGCCGTCCGGCGTGTCCCGCAGCTCGACGACGTAATGCTCTTCTTCGACGCGGCCGCGCTCCACGACGGCGTCGACGTCGACGGCCGCCGTGGCGGCCTGCATGGAGGAGGGGCGCAAGGCGACGCCGAGGACGCGCGCGCAGCGGAGCTCCGTCTCCCGCTGAAAGACGGCCCGGAAGCGGTCGGCGCGGCCGGGCTGCCAGTGCGCCACCGCGGCGGCGACGTCGCCGCGCGACCAGGCATCGACGAACGACCGCGCCTGGCGCAGCGGAGTGGCGAACGCGGAGCAGGAGAGCAGGACGGCGACGACACCGGTCAATCCCGACCCGACAACCTGGAAAGGACTTCTTTTGAAATCGCTCAAGCTTTGTCTCCGACCGCAGGTCGGGCTGAAGCCCGACTGGTCGGGCTGAAGCCCGACCTACGTTTTGCGTCACGGGAGTTGCCGGAGGAGGCGTTCCGCCAGCGGGTCGCGGCTTTCGCGTTCATAGGTCTGCAGCTCCCGGCGCGCCTCTTCGACGAGACCCGCGCTTGCATACAGTAACCCGCGAAGCAGCCGGTCGCTGTCCGCGTCGTCGATGGCCCTGGTCAGCGCTTCGTGCTCGCGCCTCGAAAGAACGCGGAAGATGGCCGGCGGCGCGGGAGGGGCGGGAATCACCAGCGATTCCTCTCCCCGCTCGGCGCTCACCTGCCAGCGGTACGTCGCGCCGCGGCGCAATTCGGGGGCACGCCACCGCGGACGGGTGAGCGGCCCGCTGCGCGCCACTTCGTCGCCCTGTACTCCGAGCGAGACGACGAAGCGTGCACCCGGCATCGCCGGCCAGCGCAGCTCGGGGCGCGTCTCGGCGACCGCGGTGGCGGCCGGCCACACTTGCTCCTCCGCGCGGCCCTCTTTCCCCCCGCCGCGAAACGTATCCCCCTCGGCCAGCGCGCGGATGTCGGCGGGGAACGGCAGCACGCTCGTTTTGCGCACCTCGGCGATCAGTGGATGAACGACGCGAGGGATTTCGGGCGGTGGAACGTGGGGACGGGCTTCAGCCCGTCGCGGGACGGGCTGAAGCCCGTCCCCACGCTCGGCCCGCGGGAGGAAGAAGAGAACCGCCGCAATGACCGCGGCAGCAGCCAGGCTTATCCAAATCCAACGTCGGGATGGGGTTTCCTCCTCCACCGCGAGCGCCGCCCGGAGCGCGGCCGCGCTGTCGACGAGCGACAGCGCCCGCCCCGCCAGCGCCTGGCACTCCGCGCACTCCGCGACGTGGCGTCCCACGGCCGCGGTCTCCGCGGCCGAGGCCGCGCCGCCGCGGATGCGCTCGAAATCGGTGCTGCTGCAATGCTTCACTTCCATGCCGCCATCCTCCGGCCCAGCCGCTCGCGCGCGGACTTTCTCAGGTTGATCACCTGCTGGCGCCGCAGCCCGAGGTGGGCGGCAATGCGCAGATCGTCGAAGGGCAGCTCGTCCCAGATCGCGGAGAGCTCCTCTTCCGAGAGCTGCACCGCCTCCGCGATCTCGTCCAGCGTGGCGATGCCCACCGCGACGAACAGCGTCACGGCATGGCCGCTGCCGGGCTCGCGCAGGTTGAGCAGCAGCGCCGCGCGCTGCTTCGGCGGCAGCTCGCGGATCTCCCGCCAGAGGACCTGCAGGTACTGCCGCGCCTCGAACGCGTCGCGCTGCATCTCGTACGCGGTGTCGACGGGCTGCTCCTCGCGCGACCGGCCGTCGGGGACGAGCACGGAGACGAGATCGGCGAGCCGCACCGGCCTCCCCAGCGCCGTCAGCGCGGCCACCATCCCCTCGCCGGAAGGCTCGGGCCAGAGCACCGCCCCCGCGCTCGCGTGATCCTGGCGGTTCTTCCACGACGCCAGGCCGCACAGCGTCACCCCCTCGGCGCTCCAGAGCGCCAGCCGCCGGTCGTGCTCGAACAGGTAGCGCAGGCGGCTCTTGATGCGCGTCCGCTCCGGCGAGCGGCGGCGCATCACGTCGCGGACGGCGTTCTTGGTCACCGTCGTGACGTAGGCGTCGACGTCCTGCACGCTCTCCTCCTCCAGCACCGTGGCCGCGCGGAGCTTGCGCAGCACGTGCAGCGTCACCTGCCCGACGATGTCGTCGATGTCGTCCGGCGCGATGGGCCAGTCGGAGCGCACGTAGGCGCCGACCACGGCCCGCACGCGCGGCTGGACTTCGTCGGCCAGGATGCGCTCCAGCTCGCGGCCGCGCACGCATTCGTCCCCGGCCGTGAGATACGCCGCCAGCCGCGGGTCGTTGATGGTGAGCAGCATGGAGCGCCGAATAACCATGTGTGAGATGCGTGCATCAGTAGCCGCGGAAGGGGATGCAATCACAAGCGGGAACGCACCAGTGTGCCCGATATTACCGCCGCCCGGATCGAGGCCTCCTTCGATACAATTCGCCACCTTTCGATGATGTCCACCGAAGAAACACTCCACTCCTTCCGCACCGAGCTGGCCGCGGCCTCGACTCCCGAGGCGCTGGCCGCCGTCCGCACCACGTACCTCGGCAAGAAGTCGTATGTGAAGACCGCGCTCAAGTCGCTCGGCTCCATGTCCGCCGAGGAACGGCCGAAGTTCGCCAAAGAGATCAATGATGCGGCGGCGGCCATCGAGCGGGAGCTCGACGAGGCCTCGGCGCGCATCGCCGCGGCCGCGGTGGAGAAGCAGATCGCCGGCGAGTGGCAGGACCTGACCATGCCCGGCATCGCGCAGCAGCGCGGCGCGGTGCATCCGCTGACGCAGGTGCACACGAAGGCCATGAACGTCATGCGCCGCCTCGGCTTCACCCTGGAAGAAGGCCCGGACATCGAAACGCCGTACTACAACTTCGACGCGCTCAACATCCCCGAGAACCATCCCGCGCGCGACATGCAGGACACGTTCTGGCTGCCGAACCGCATGCTCCTGCGCTCGCACACGACCACGGTCCAGGCGCGCGTCCTGGAGCGGAAGCCGCCCCTCCCGATCAAGGTCGTGGCCGCGGGGCGCGTCTACCGCAATGAGGCCGTCGACGCCACGCACCTGGCGATGTTCCACCAGTTCGAGGGGATCTGGGTGGAGGAAGGGCTCACCTACGGCGACCTCAAAGGGACGCTGCTGGAGGTGGCCCGCTCCATCTACGGCGACGAGTACGCGTTCCGCTTCAAGCCGAAGTACTACCCGTACACCGAGCCGTCGGTGGGCATGGACATGGAGTGCACGGTCTGCCGCGCGAAGGACGAGAAGTGCCCGACGTGCCGCGGCGCCGGCTGGATCACGATCCTCGGCTCGGGGATGATCCATCCGAAGGTGTTCATCGAGTTCGGCTACGACCATACGAAGGTCAGCGGCATCGCCTTCGGCATCGGCTCCACGCGCATCGCCTCGCAGGCGGCAGGACTGACGACCCTCAAGCCGATGTACGAGCAGGACCTGCGCGTGCACAAGATGATGCACCGGGGTGGCATGTGAGGGCGCTCTACGTAGTGGACCGCCGGCGTCCCCGCCGGCTGTCCGCGCAGGCGTCTCGCCTGCGCTCCGGGGGGCGGCGGGACGCCGCCCGAGACAGCCGGCGGGACGCCGGCGGTCCACTGGGCGGGGCTGGGGGTGCGCGATGAAGTTTCTGCTCGAGCACCTCCGCACCTACACCGACCTCCCTCCCGCCACGCACGAGGCGCGCGAGCTGCTCGACGAGGTGGGGATCGAGGTGAAGACGGTCGACATTTCCTCCCTCGGCACGGTCTTCAACTGCGAGCTGCTGGCGAACCGCGGCGATCACTACTCGTATGAGGGCGTGGCCCGCGAGGTGCGCGGACGCACCGGCGGCGCGCTGCGCTATCCGAAGCTGGCGAAGCTGAACGTCGTTCCCGCGGACGCGACGCGCGTGCGCATCGAGTCGCCGCTCTGCCTCCTCTACACGGTGACGGAGCTCTTCCGCGGCGATGCCGCCGGCGTCCTGCCGTCCGAGGTCCTGGCGCCGCTCATCGCGGCGGACGTGCACTCCATCAACGCCCCCGTCGATGCCTCGAACCTGACCAACTTCGACGTCGGCCAGCCGACCCACGCCTTCGACGCCGACACGATCGCCGGCCCCATCACCATCCGCACGTCGCGCAAGGGCGAGAAGGCGTGGATGCTCTTCACGGCCGAGGCGGTGGAGATCCCCGAGGGGACGCTGGTCATCGCCGACGACGAGAAGATCCTCGGCATCGCCGGCGTGATCGGCTGCGTGGAGTCGGGCATCACGGAGCGGACCACGCGCATCCTCCTCGAGTCGGCCTGCTTCGACCCGGTGACGGTGCGCATCTCCTCGCGCAAGCTCGACCAGAACACCGACGCGGCGGCGCGCTTCATGCGCGGCGGCGACCCGACCGCGCCGCTGATCGGCGCGGCCCGCGTGGCCTATCTGCTGGAGCAGCACTGCGGCTACCGCATCGGCAACGCGTACATCGCGGGCGACTGGAAGGATCCGCTGCGGAAGATCGAGGTGGACGTGGCCAAGACGGCGCACTTCATCTCCGCGCCGCGGATGCCGGCGATGGAGATGGCCGAGCGCCTGACGCGCTACGGCTTCACCGTCGAGCCGAAGGTCAACACATTGACCGTCCAGGTCCCGCCGCACCGCCTCTGGGACGTGCACTTCGAGGCGGACCTGGCCGAAGAGGTGCTCAAGTCGGTCGGCTACAACGCCACCGCCATCACCCTGCCGCGCGTGGAGATGGGCGCGCTGCCGTCGCACGCGGAAAACGTCGCCGGGCGGGTGAACGAGATCCTGGTCGCGGAAGGCTTCTACGAGATCTTCACGGACAGCTTCTACGGCCGCGGGCTGCGCGACAGGCTCGGCCTCGACGAGAGCGATCCGCTCTGGGCGCACGTCGAGATGCAGAACTCGATCGAGCGGAACTACTCGCTCATGCGCAACAACACGGTGGCACAGGCGCTGGACGCGCTGGCGACGAACGTGAACCTGAAGAACGCGAACCTGAAGATTTACGAGTGGGCGCGGGTCTACTTCCCCGACCTCAGCGAGCGCGCCGTCCTCTGGGCGCTGGCGAACGGCCGCGACCGCGGCCCGTTCTGGGGCGACAAGGGGCGCGCCGCCGATGCGATTTACCTGAAGGGGATCCTGGAGCAGGTCCGGCTCGACCTGCGCGTCGACCTGCGTCTCGGCGCCGCGGAGAAGCACCGCCTCGCGCAGTTCTTCCACCCCGGCCGCCGCGCCGGCATCTTCCTCCGCGACCGCATCGTGGGCATCCTCGGCGAGCTGCATCCGACGCTCGTGGCCCGCTTCGACATCAAGCGCCAGCGTCCCGTCTATCTGGAGCTGGAGACGGACGCGCTCCTCGCGCCGCCGCACCCGCGCGTCTACACCGACCCGCCGTCGCGGCAGCCGGTCGTGCGCAATGTGGCCTACGCGCTGCCGAGCGGGATTACCGCGGACGATGTGCGCGGCGCCCTCGAATCGGCCGCGCCGGAGTTCCTCCGCGAGATCCGCGTCGTCGACCTGTTCGAGCTGCCCGAGGCGCGGGCGATCACGTTCGAGCTCGAGTACCTCTCCGACGAGGCGCTCACCGGCGAGACGATCAACGCGGCCACCGAGGCGATGATGGCCGCCGTGACGGCGCGGTTCGGCGAGCGGGTCACGCAACGGGTGTGAACGCCGCCCACCCGGGGCGCAGGCGCGGGACGCCTGCGCGACAGCCGGCGGGACGCCGGCGGTCCCCTGCGGAGCGCCGGCGTCCCGCCGGCTGTCGTGGCGGCGTCCTCGCCGCCACCCCGGGCGGGGGGCGGCGTGACGCTGACATATTTCCGCGGCCGCGCGCGGTTCCGTTCTCACGATGAGACGGTTGCTCCTCTTGCTGCTGCTGGCCACTTCCGCCCGGGCGTTGGATGTGACGGGGTTCGTGTATCGCGAGGACGCCGTGGTGGCCGGGGTGCCGGTGACGGCGTCGGTTGCGGGGAACGTCGTGGCCCGGGCGGTGACCGGCGACGACGGAGGGTTCGTCTTTCGCGGGTTGCCCGACGGCGTCGTCGAGATTGCCGTCGAGGAGTCCTCGGCGCTGGTGTTCACGAACGACGTCGTCTCGTTTCAGCTCGGCCCCTCACCCGGCGCTGCGCGCCACCCTCTCCCCGCGGTGCGGGGCGAGGGGAGAATCCGAGGGGTCATTACGCTGAACGGGAAGCCGCTGGCGCATGCGCCGGTCGTGCTGCAGGCGATCACCGAGGAGGCGGCGGCGCCGCTGCGCGTCTACGCCAACGCCAAGGGGGAGCTCGAGGCGAAAGGCCTCGGCGCGGCGCGGTACGCGGTCATGCCGGATGAGCGGCTGCGCGTCCGCGCGCGGGAGCCGTCCATCGTCGACCTCACCAAAGCCGCCGAGGCGGCGACGAAGCTCGAGCTGAGCGCGGCGCCGGTGATCCGCGGGCGCGTCCTGGACGCCGAGGGGAAGCCGGTCGCGCATGCGCGCGTGCAGCCCGTCATCGCCAGCCGTCCCGTGCTCGACTTCCTGCACGAGGCGTTCGTGCGCAGCACTCCCGAGGGGCGGTTCGCCCTCACCCTGCCGGAGTGGGACCCGAACGAGAAAATGAACCTCGCCGTCACCGCGCCGCTCCATTCGACCGTGCGCTCGAAGAGCTTCGCCGCCGGCACCACCGACCGCACGGTCGACGTCACGCTGCCGAAGTTCGAGAGCGTGCGCGTGCGCGTCACCGATCGCGCGGGCAAGCCCGTGCCGAAGGCGCGGGTGGCCTTCACCCCGCGGGAAGAGAACGAGAATCCCGACCTGCTGCTCTCGGTCGCACGGCGCGGAGCGCGGGCTGACGAAAACGGCCAGCTCGCGCTGCAGCTCGCCCCCGACACGTACGACTTCGCCGTCGACGGGGACGGCTTCCAGGCCGCCACGGCCACCAAGGCGGTCGACAAGGCCACGAACGTGGACGTGGTGCTCGAGCGCGCGGCGCTCCTGCGCGGACGCGTCCACCGCAACGGCAAAGGGGTGGCGAACGTGAACGTCATGGTCTCCGGCGGCACGCGCCGGCGTCCCGACTCGCAGACGACCACGGACGCGGACGGCGCGTTCGCGCTGCAGGGCCTCGCGCCGGGGACGTACCGGATCATGCTCTTCCACGCCGAGGAGCTGATCGAGCGCAACGTCGAGATCGAAGCGCCGGGAGAGCTCGACGTCGCGCTGCCGCCGGCGGGCACGCTGCGGGGACGCGTCGTCGACGCGGCCACCGGGGAGCCGGTGACCGCATTCGCCTTTCACGTCGTGCCGGCCGAGGGGCGCGCACGCATCGCGCGGGGCGAGCGGAGCGAAGACGGCACCTTCAGCGTCACCGTCCCCGTGGGGATGTACCGCGTCAGCGCGGCCGCGGACGGCTACACGACCTCGGAGACGATGGAAGTACGGGTCACCGAGCGCGAGCCGGCGTCGCTCGAGCTCCGCCTCGGCCGCGGCGTGACGATCGCCGGCCGCGTCACCGACGAGGCGGGGACGCCGGTCGCCAACGCCGAGGTGCTCGTCATGAGCAGGACCATGGAAGCGATGCGCTCGCGCTCCAGCGTGCGCGTCGCGCCGGGAAACGCCAGGAGCGCCGAGGATGGCTCGTTCACCATCACCGGCGTCGACCGCGGCGAGGCGGCCATGACGGTGCGCAAGGAAGGGTACGCGCCGTTCCGCAAGGCCATCGACGCCGACGGCACGATGCACGTCGACGTGCGGCTGTCGCGGGGGCTGTCGCTGCCGGGGATCGTCACGCGCGGCGGGAAAGGCGTCGCCGGCGCGCAGGTCTCCGCGAATACCGCGGCCCTCGGCGGGGAGCACCAGACCGCCGTCAGCGGCGACGACGGCCGCTTCGTGCTGACCGGACTGGTGGCCGCGCGCTACAGCGTCAACGCCAATGCCGGGGAGGCGCACGCCGAGGTGCGCAACGTCGATCCGTCGAAAGAGAAAGAGCTGGTCATCTCGCTCGATCCCAAGCCGCGCGGCGTGGTGTTCGGCAATGTGGCCGGCATCCCCCCCTCCCTCGGCGGCAAGTACGTGCGCCGCGTGGTGCTGGTGCAGTCGCCCGAAGGGGGAGCGGAAGGAGCGATCGACGACGCCGGCAATTACCGCATCGAGAACGCGCCCCTCGGCGAGGTGCACGTGATCGCCCACCTGC
>Ga0196976_1001050_pt1 | contig 13950 bp, 7 predicted proteins | sample S3v_513CmetaG_FD_148644 | JGI IMG/M metagenome (GOLD analysis project Ga0196976, IMG submission 148644) | Soil microbial communities from Anza Borrego desert, Southern California, United States - S3+v_5-13C | ecosystem: Environmental > Terrestrial > Soil > Desert | place: USA: California...
GCCGGGGACGCCAAAATTCTCCCAGTTCACAGTTCTCGGTTCCCAGTTCTCACTAGAAGCAGTTTCGAGTTTCAGGTTTCGAGTTTCGAGCGCGCGCTGAAATGTCACCCTGAACGCTTGCGTTCAGGGTCTATGCATTTTGGGGCGAGAGCGAACCGTTGCACGAGATATGGTCTTCACCTTCGCTTCGCGAGCAGATGTGGGCCACCTTCCTTCAAGAACTCATAGCGTCCGTGTCCGGTGTCTATGACGAAGCGGAGAAATCGCCGAAATCTTCGTCCCACGTGTTCGTGACGAACGGATGCGCTCCGATGTTCGTCATCTGCGGCCTGCTGCTCGTCACCCCACATCCACCGTTCGTCCCAATCTCCGCAGCGCGGTCTGTGCGGGCACTCCAAGTGCCTCAGTAACCGCAAACACCGACTTCTGTCGGTAGGAGATGGGAAATGGCAGCTAATGGAAAGAGGGTTGGAGGCGAGGTGCAGAGCGCAAGGTCGCTTGCGATTCGGTTCGCGGTGACCTACGCCATGGCCTTCGTTTTCCTGCTGATCGCGGTTGGGGCGATGCACGCGCAGCGCGCAATGGGTAGTTTGCGCGGACTGGTGCAAGACCCTGGCGGCGCGGTGGTCGCGGGAGCGACCGTAACTACGACCAACGAGGCCACCGGCGTGGCCGACAAGACGGTGACGACCAGCGCGGGCACCTTCGAGTTTCCGAGCCTGTTGCCCGGCAGCTACACGGTGCGAGTCGAGGGCGCGGGGTTTGCACCCACGGCGAGCAAAGGCATCGTCGTGAACTCGAACCAGGTGACGGACTCGAAGTTCGCCATGAAGGTGGGCTCGGCCTCGGAGGTGGTGGATGTCTATGCCGATGCCGAGACCGTGCAGACTACCACTTCGACGCTATCGAATAACTTCGGTGGCTCGCAGGTCATCGATCTGCCGAATACCGCAGCGTTGAACGGCGATGTCCGCAACCTGGCCGTGCTGACGCCGAACACGACTGCTCAGCCTGGCGGCGTGGAAGGCCAAGGCGGATCGATCGGCGGCAATCGTCCGCGAAACAACAGCTTCAACGTTGACGGTGTGGACGACAACAACCTCAGTACCACGGGCTACAACTCGACCGTGATCCCCGATGCGGTTGCCGAGTTCAACCTCGTGACTAACCAGTTCAGCGCTGAGTACGGACACTCGACCGGCGGCCAGTTCAACGTCGTGACCAAGAGCGGCAGCAACGACTGGCACGGTTCCGCGCAGTGGTACATGCAGAACCGCAACCTGAACGCGTTGGACAACCTGACCAAGCAGGCGATGGCGTCGGGCACGTTCGACCATGTGCCGCGCTACGACAACAATCGTGTTGGCGGCACGCTGGGTGGCCCGCTGGTGAAGAACAAATGGTTCATCTTCGGCGCGTATGAGTTCACGAACATACACGGCGAAGGGAATACGACCTCGCTGATCGCTCCTACGGCGCAAGGACTCTCGCTGATGCAGTCGCTGGCGGCAAACCAGACGGTGCGCGAGAGGATCGGTCTGTTGCCCGTGGCTCCGGCGGCGAACCAGGATCCAATTACGGTGAATGGCGTCTCCATTCCGCTCGGCGACCTGATCCTTGTCAGCCCGCTCAAGCAGAAGGAGCACGACTACATCATCAACAGCGACTTCACGACCTCGCGTCATCACTTCGGCATGCGGTACCTGTACAACAACGCGGACTTCATCTCCCCCGTTGCCGTGCCGCAGGCTGAGTTCAACCAGGACCAGAAGCTGATCAACCATAAGGCGGCGCTGTCCGACATATGGACGATCACGGACCACGTGATCAACGAGTTGCGGCTGTCGTACTCGCGCTATTACCTGGCGAATACGAACCGGCCCGGCTTTACCGATGTGGCAAACGTCAACCTTGTTGACATGGGCATCTTCGGACAAGGCACGGCCGATCCGCAGGACCAGACCCAGAACACGTACCAACTCATCAATAACTTGAGCTGGGCGAAGGGCCGCCACACCTTCAAATTCGGAGGTGAGTACAGACACTACATCGCGCCGTCGTTCTTCCTGCCAAGGAGCGTGGGAGACTACTACTACGCGACGACGGAAGACTTCGTGAACGATCTCGTCCCGACGGTTCCGGGCCGAAACCTGCGGGGCGCAGGTTCAGGAACGTTCCTCGGAACGCAGAGCGGGTTCTTCTTCTACGGGCAGGATGACATCAAGCTGCACCCGAGGTTCACCCTGAACCTTGGCCTGCGTTACGAGTACTGGACGAACCCGGTGGGCGTCGAGCAGCAGAGGCTGAACGCGATCTCCAACATTCCGGGCGTGATCGAGTTCAGGGAGCCTAAGACGGACAAGAACAACTTCATGCCTCGCGTGGGCTTCGCGTGGGACATGTTCGGTGACGGCAAGACGTCGCTGCGTGGCGGATTCGGCGTGGCTTACGACGTGAAGTTCCATAACTTCGCTTCGATCTCGCTGCCGCCGCAGGTTGCGACGGAACTCTCCACGGAGTCGGCCTGCACGCTGAACCCGCCTCCGAGCTGGTGTGCAACGGGTCGCGACTTCCTGGCAACGGGCGGACTGCCGCAGGCATTCCTGCCTCCGACGACGGCTGAGGAAGCGCGAGCACTGACGGCCAGCTACATTGACGACACGGTGCTGCCGAAGGTCCTGACCTGGAGCCTTGGTGTGCAGCGTGAGCTGTATCGCGGTGCAAGCCTTGAGGTGCGGTATCTCGGAACGCGCGGCTTGTCGCTGCCGATCCAGTACCGGTTGAACTTCCGCAGCGCGTTCTCGCAGGGATTCCAGCCGTTGCCGACATACTTCAGTGCTTCTGAAGTGCCGGCGAACGTGGCTGCTCCTACGCACACTACGGAGGACTTCGAGGCGTTCTCCGTCAACGATGGTCCCTATGCGCTGACCGGTGCCAACGCTTATGCGCAGTACGGGTTCCTGGGCAACATTACCAGCAACCCGCCCAGTGCGAGCAGCCGTTACCACGGCATGTCGGTCAACTTCACGCAGAGGCCCATTCGTGGTCTCTACGCGAACGCCAACTACACGTGGGCGCACACGCAGGACAACGCGACTAACGAGTTCTTTACGAGTTCGCTGAACCCGCGTCGCGCGCAGGACGCGAACAATCTTTCGGCAGATTGGAGCGACTCCGACCTGGACGTCCGCCACAAACTTGCGTTCTCGGTCCTTTACGACCTGCCCCAATTTGTCGCTCCGGCGAACAGGTGGATGGCAGCTCTCGTGAACGGATTCTCTATCAACAGCACGTTCCTGGCGCAGACCGGGCAGCCGGTCACGATTCAGTCGGGCACTGACGCGAACGCCAACGGTGACACCGCGGGTGATCGTGCCGTGCTGAATCCGGGAGCTACTGGCCGCCTCGGAAGCGACGCCTTCGTCGTGTGCCGCACGGCAGCCACGGGCGGAACGTTCATCTCCAGCGATACGGTCTCGAACGGCGGAGTGTGCGGCGCCGGAGCGGCCGGTGTCGGCTATCTCGCGGCCGATCCGACGGCGAGGTACGTTGTTGCCGGTCCTGGTGCGCTCACCACGGTGGGACGCAACAGTTTCCGGTCGCCGGGATTCGGAATACTGAACCTGTCGCTGTTCAAGGAGGTTCGCCTGACGGAGTCGAAGTACTTCCAGCTCCGCAGTGAGTTCTTCAACGTGCTGAACCATCGCAACTACACCATCGGCAACGGCAACATCTCGAGCGTTGCCAGCATTCCGGTGGCGCAGGGCAACGGACAGTACGTGCAGGTTGCCGATCCGCAGTTCCTGAACGAGAAGGTGTTCAGCGGCGGCAGCAGACAGGTTGTGCTTGGATTGAAGTTCATCTTCTAGAACACCCGTTGTGGTGTGCGCCCAGCCGGACATCTCCGGCTGGGCGCTTTCTTGTGTGCGTCGGTGCGAGGGCCTCCGATAAAGAGTAGGGAGCTGTACCGAAAAACATATTGCCTGTCCGCCGCGTCCTGTGTGCTAACCCACTGACATGTTGTGCGTCCATTGACCAATGTCTTTCGCGACTCCGTACGACTGAGCCGCGGACCACAGGGGTGAACCCCGCGCCGGCGGTGACGAACGGCGCGGTTGACGGGACGGGTTGGCTTCACGCGTGCTCATCAGGCTGCGGAGGCACAGGACATGGCACTACACCGAGTGGCGAAGTACTTTGGCATACTGGCCATCTGGTGCGTCTCTGCGGCTGTGGCGACCACGTTCTCGTACGCATCATGGCTGAAGGCCGGAATGGATGCGGACTGGTCGCTCATCGCCCGCCGGCAGTTCGCGACTTACCTGATCTGGGGAGCGCTGCTGGCTCCCGCGGTCCTATGGCTGTGCCGGCGCTATCCGATCGACAGAACCAACTGGCGGCGCAACGTGCCGGTCCATATCGCCGGAGCGTTGAGCGTGGCGGCCGTGCATGCGCTTTTCCGCACAGCGCTGGACCCCTACACCTATCCCGATCAGAGGCACGAACGCTCCTGGAACCTGGTACAGGGTTATTTCTTCGCGAATTCCATCAATGACCTGTGGATGTACGGGTTGTTCGCGGGTCTTGCATTCTCGATGGCCTACTACCGGAAGTTCCGCGACCGGGAGCTCCAGGCCGAAATGCTGCAAACGCAGCTTGCGCGCGCCGAGCTTCAAATGCTGAAGATGCAGCTTCAGCCGCACTTCCTCTTCAATACCCTGCACTCAATCTCCACCCTCATGCACCGCGACATCGCCGCGGCAGACCGTATGCTTTCGCAGCTCAGCGACCTGCTGCGCATCACGCTCGACTCTTCGGCGCAGCAGACCGTGACGCTCAAGCGCGAGCTGGACTTCGTCAGCGGCTACCTGGAAATCGAGAAGACCCGGTTCCAGGACCGGCTGACGGTGAATACCGAGATCGACCCGGAACTGCTCGACGTCCCGGTGCCGCTGTTGCTGTTGCAACCGCTGGTCGAGAACGCCGTCCGCCACGGAATCGCACGAAGGTCCGGCGCGGGGCAGATCGATATCCTGGCCGCGCGGTGCGGCGGCGACCTGAAGGTCAGCGTCATCAACGACAGCCCCGGGCGCGACGGACTGCCCGGCACGCACGGCGTCGGGATCGGACTGGCGAATACGGTCGCTCGCTTGAAGCACCTGTACGGAGATGCGTATCGCTTCCGCATCGACGGCTACAGCAATGGCCGTTTCCGGGTGGACGTTGAGATCCCAATTGCCGCGGCCGGCACGCTCAAGCCCGAAGCGAGGGTGCCGCTCGCGACGGCGAGTTGAGCAGGCTCAATATGATGATCAGGACGATCATAGGAGACGATGAACCGCTCGCGAGAGAGAGGATCCGCACCTTGTTGTGCGAGCATTCCGACACGGAAGTTGTGGCGGAATGCCGTGACGGCCGGGAGGTGGTCTCGGCGATACGCTCGATGCACCCCGACCTGCTGTTCCTTGACGTCGCCATGCCGGAGTTGGACGGATTCGGCGTGCTGACGAACATCTCCGGAACGCCGCCCCCAGCCGTGATCTTCACCACCGCCTACGACAGCTATGCCATCCGTGCCTTCGACACGAACGCACTCGACTACCTGCTGAAGCCCTTTGACCAGGCGAGATTCCTGCGAGCCATGGAGCGCGCCCGCAACCACATCGAGCAGGTCCGGAGGGCACAGATGACGGACAACGTCGCCGCTCTTGTGAAGGGGATGAGGGGAACTCGCGCCGGACTGGACCGCCTGGTGGTCAAGTCGGGCGGGCGCATCGTGTTCCTGCGCGCCGAGGAGATCGACTGGATAGAGGCGGCAGGGAACTACGTCAACATTCACGTGGGCAAGGACGCGCACCTGCACCGCGAGACGATGAACTCGTTCCAGTCACGCCTGGACAGCGACCGGTTCATTCGCATTCACCGTTCTATTATCGTGAATGTCGAGCGCATCCGGGAGGTGCAGTCGTGCAACAACGGTGAGTTCGTGGTGATCCTGCACAGCGGCAAAGAACTCTCGCTCGGACGCACCTACCGCAGCGTGATCGACCGGCTGCTCTCGACCGGGGGTTTCGACCTTCGTCACTGAGAGGAGCCCAAGCGGTGTTAACGCGCGCGCTTGAGTTCGGCGACGATCTGGTCGGCGACGTTGGTCATCGCGCGCTTCTGTACGGATTGCTGGCTGCCGCCGAAGAGCCCGGAGGCGTGCTTGCCCTGCCTGGTGAAAGCCAGCAGGGGCTTCTGCGTCGCGGCATCCACGAGCACAACCCTGACCTTCATCTTGGAGCCTCCGCGAAGGCCCAACAATTGCCTCTGAGCGCGGTTGCCGCGGCGGTACTGGAGAACCGAGGCGCGCAGTTCGACCGTCGGCCCGGAGGACGCACTCGCCGAGAGATAAGATTCCGGCTGCTCCGCGCCGTTCACGACGTCGCGGAAGATGTTTGCCTTCTGCAATCGCGCAAGCAGGATGTCGTGGAGTGCGGAGCTCTCGCCGCCCGCGATCTCCGCCGTATCTTCGCCATCCATGACCGGGATATCGCGCACGACCACGCGCTGGTAATCGCGTAGGATGTTTTCTTCCCGGCGAGCCTCCTCTTTCTCCTCCTTCCCGCCGCTCTCGTCCGCGGGTTCGCCGGTGACTCGTGCCGCTGTCTCGCGCACGATATCCTTCAGCTCCGAGGTGCCGGCGGGGAAGAAAGCTATGCCCCCGGTATTCGCCGCGAGCTGTTGCAGGTCTTCCTGCACGTTCCACTTGCTCTTCGGCGCAGCGATGACGTAAACCGGGATTGGACGGCCTTCCTCCACGGTGACACTGGGCTCGTTCGAGCCGTGCTGCGCGTCCAGGTTGGTGGCGAAAACGACTACGGACTTCTCTCCGCCGAGTGCGTCGCTCGCCGCGTGGCTTGACGCGAACCGGACTGCTTCGCGCAGCGCAACCCCGGTCTTCTTCTTCGGGCGAAGCTTCGCGATCTGCTTGACAATGGTTTCGGGCTCCGACGTGAAATCCGCAACCAGCGTCGGAGCGGCGCCGGCGCTCACGAGAGCTATCTCGTAGTCCCCTCCAACGGTCTCAACAAACTGCGAAGCCGCTTTGCGCATTTCGTTGAATCTCCGCGCAGGTATTTCGGAGGTGTCGAGCACAACCACGACCGAAGCGTCCCCACCCGCGTCCCCGGCTACGCCTGTCTGGAGTGGAGGAGGTTCGGAGTCCTGGGCGTGAACCACGGGCGCGACAGACGCGACTGCAGCAACAAGGAAGATCGACAGCAAGGGCCTGGGCCGAAGCATGGGGAACATAACCATCTCTGCATTTCGGACGTTCCGGCACTTAGATTCCGTGGGGTGCAGCAGGATGCCTCTGCCAAGGTCCTCCGCGCACGCCACGCCTGCTTTGGCCCCACTCGCGGAAGGAACTCAGGCCTGCCAGACGGGCGAAGAACCCAAGCTTAGTTGCTTTCGGCTGTCCGTATTCGCAAGCGCGGTCTCCGCGCTAGACCGCCACTGCGATTTGTGAGTTCCGCAGCGCGCGCCTTCGCCTGCTGAAACTCGCTGCTGTCCACGACTAGCCCTGTAGCGTCTGCCGGGATGAGCAGGAGCAGAGCCGCGGTCGTGGAACGAATCCGTTCCTGGCTGTCGGGGTGTGTGCGAAGCAGCTTGTCGAATCGCGACCGGTCTGCCGCCGGAGACGGCTGCGTCCGGGCGAGGAACTTCATCAGGCCGTTGTGATCGTAGCCGGCGAGGTAGAGATATTCCGATCCGAGAATATCTGCTTCGCTTTCGGATCGGCGGTCGAACTTGAGCGAGAGCAGGGAGCCGGCAGCTCCCGCGACCTGCGGCGCAACGAAGCCGGCAACTCCTCCGCTGAACATCGAAGCCGCAACCGACGCGACATTCCACAAGAATCGCCGGCTCATGCTGCGCGCGGCGTGGTGTTCGGTGACGTGAGCGATCTCGTGCGCGAGGACGCCTGCCAGTTCCGACTCGTCATCGGCGGCGAGCACCAGGCCCGTGGTCACGTAGATCGTTCCGTTCGGCAGAGCGCTGGCGTTGACTTCGTTGCTTTCTACAATGCGAACGCGAGGAACGTCTCCAACGCGCGCAGCCGTGCCGAGCTTCGACGCCAGGCCGCCGAGATACCGGTCCAGACTTTCATCTTGCAGGAGCGTGGTGGTGGCCTCGATCTGCTCCGCCACGGCGTCTCCCAACGCCCGCTCGTCCTCCATGTCATAGAGGCTGAAGCCATGATTGGCGGCGCGGCGTTCCAGGCCGGACAGACCGAAGTCCCTCAGCAACCTCAGCTCACTGCGGCTCAGCGCGGGACCGCGTGTTGCGGTCTTCGCCGCCGGGGCCGCTTGCGCGCCCACGCCCAGCGTGAGGCCCAGCAAGCTGACCGCCAGTGCAAATGTCCGTCCGGCGCCGTTCATGGCGTGAAGAACGGACGATCCGCGCTTCAAGTTAACGCTTCGCTGCAAATCTTCCCGGTTGATTTCCTCGGCCTGACGCTCAGGATCCAGAAACCGGAGGTGCCCTTAGTGACGTACTTAGGGTTACCGAAGTTTCAACTCACACCACTTTTCTCCGATGGCGCTGTCGGCGTTCTGCCCTATCTTGTAAAGCAAGCCTAAGTACCTGAATTCGTAAGGCCAACGGCTGAGCTGAACAGGTTCGAGACCGTTGGCGGGGTGAACACGAACTCAACTTAGGTACGTTGTTGCAATTCCCCCTAGACAAGCACCCGCAGCCAACCGTAACGCGACGCGGCTCCCCCATAGGAGACGCAGCCACCTTTGCGTGTGGCCGGGCGGAGACGACTACATGAACAAAGCAGCAAAGACAATCCTGCTGGTTGCAATGACCCTGATGCTGTCGAGCCTTGCGCTCGCGCAGGTGAAGGTGTCGCTCACGGCGGTGAAGATCACCGTGGAAAACGGCAAGGAAGCGGAATCGCCGGCCGACAAGGCGAAGCCGGGCGACCTGATCGAGTACCGCGCCGAGTATCGCAACGCCGGCGCAAAAGTTCAGAACAAGGTGGTTGCCACCGTTCCGATCCCGTCCGGGATGGAGTACGTCGCCGATTCTGCTTCGCCGCAGCCTTCGCTCGCCAGCACGGACGGCAGGACGTTTGCCGCCGTGCCTTTGAAGCGCACTGTGCAGCGGGACGGCAGCCCGGTCGAAGAGATCGTGCCGGCATCCGCGTATCGATTCTTACGCTGGAATCTTGGAAAGCTCGCTCCGGGCGCGAGCGCGACCGTCAAGGCTCGCGCGCGCATTGCCGCGGCGAATGCGAAATAGGTTTTTGAACTGAGATACGGGCCCCATTGTCTATTTGGCAACACTGAATGTTTTGCGAGAGAGGACACCTGAAATGATTGCAACCAGAGGAAGCCGCGCACCGCGGCACCTGTGGACTGCTTTGTTGCTCATGCTGCTTGCGATCGCAAGCAGCATGGGCGCGAATGCGCAGTACAACAAGTTCGGCGCCTGCCGGCACGGTAATCGGTAATACCGCGACCGTCACGTTCACCGACGAGGAGGATGTAACTCGTACCGCGAACTCGTCCGCGGTCTACACCTACGTACAGCAGATCAACGCGTTCACGCTGACGCCCACGTCGTACACGGTTTCGGCCGTGGCCAACGAAGACGTCAACATCCAGTACACGTTGACCAACAACAGCAACGGTACGGACGTGATCCGGCTGTCGCTTCAGAACCTTGCTGCGACCGACCTGACCAACGCTCATATCTATCCGGACAACGGCTCGAACGCTCCGAACACCGCGGCGACCGACCTGAACGGACAGGACGTAACCGTGGCGCAGGGCGGTGTGTACCGCTTCTGGGTCGTGGGACGCATCTCGGCGACTCCGAGCAACAGCGGCGGACAGTTCCAGGTGCTCGCCATCGACCAGCCTGCCGCGATCACGCTGCCTGCCAACGTGAACCAGCCTGCCGCGTACAACACCGTGGCCAGCCCGCTGAACGGCCAGGGCACCGTGACCGTAAACATCACCACGGCCGCGGTGATGAACATCACGAAGTCCTTCGACGTGACGTCGGGCCCGACCGGCCAGACGCTGAACGTCACCTTGCAATACACGAACGCAGGCTTCCGCACCTCGGGACTCGTCAGCATCCTTGACGATCTGAGCGCGAACGGCTTCAACTACGTTCCGGGTTCGGCAAAGTGGAACGGCGTTGCCATCGCTGACGCGAGCGGCACCTCCACTGTCGGCGGCGTCACCGCGACGTGGAACTACAACACGGTCACCAAGCAGATTGCCGCGACGCTTGCCGGTGTTCCTCCGAGCAACGGCACGCTGTACAACTTCACCTTCCAGGTGCAGGTTGCCGCGACGGCTGCCGGTGTCTACACCAACACGGCGCAGTATTCCTATAACGATGGCGGCCCGCTCGGCGGAAACCAGGTTCCGAGCTCCGGCACGAACCCGACCTCCGCGACCTACCAGTTGCAGCAGTTCTACACCGCAACCCTGGCGACGACGAGCGCGAACCCGGTGGCGACCGCTACCTCGGCGCAGCCCATCTACTTCCAGGAGCGCGTCACGAACACCGGTAACGGTACCGACAGCTTCGTCCTGTCGAACGTGATCGGTTCGTTCCCAACCGGCACGACGTTCACCTATTACGTGGACAACGCCGGAGTTCCGGGCGCGCCGCTGGCGGCCCAGTCGGGCGTGGCTGGAGATCCGGGCGCGACCTACACGACGGGGCCGGTCGCTTCCGGCGCTACCTACGACTACATCATCGCCGTGCAAGTGCCGGCGTACACCACCTCGAACGGCGCGTACGGCAACAATGGCGGAGCAGGGTACAGCTTCACGGCGAGTGCCGCACCGCAAGCCGGTGCGAGCGCGGCCGTAACGGTTGTCGATACGCTCTCCGCGATCGCACTGCCGGTTGACCTCACCACGGCTGCCACGTCCGGCACTCCGGTGTTCGGCGCGGGACCGGGACCGGGCGCGAGCGCCCTGGTAACGAGCCCGGGCATCAACCCCGGCACCAGCTACACCTTTGCCCTGTTCTTGAAGAACAACACGACGGCCGCGGATACGTTCAGGGTCGTCGCCTCCAACACCAGCACGTTTGGCGGCACGGACACGCTGCCCGCGGGCTGGAGCGTTGCCTACCACGCCTCTGCCAATGGCACGGACTGCTCCACGGCCGGCGCCGTGGTTGCGAACACGAACGTTGCGGCCGGCGCGAACGGCCTCGTATGCGCGGTCGTCACGGTTGCGGGCACGCAGCCTCAGAACGCGAGCCTGCCCGTTTACTTCCAGGCGATCTCGACCACGGCTCCCGTCGTTCAGGACTCCGTGTACGACGCCATCGCCGTCAACGAACTGCGACTGATCACCGTCAGCTCGAATGCCGGCAACGTCCATCCGGGCGCCAGGATCGTGTTGTCGAACGTGATCACCAACGCCGGCAACGTCGCCGAAACCGTGACGTTCACGGGTTCGTTCGTCACCGACAATCCGACTCCAGGAAGCACCTTCACCTCCGAGCTGTGGCAGAACTACGCAGCCAACGCGGTGAGCAACCAAATCACCAATGGCACGTCGCTGGTGATTGCTCCGGGCGCAACCGTCACGATCTACGCGCGCGTTTTGACCAACGTGGCGAACGCTCCCGGCACTCAGAACGTCACCACCATCACGGTGACCTATAACGGCAGCCAGACCGCTGTGGGCACGGACACGGTGACAACCGTGGCTGCGCCTACCACGATCACGGTTTCGAAGCTGCAAGCCCTGGATGCGAACTGCACCGGCAGCGGCCTTACGTTCGGGACGACCGACGTGAAGGCGGCTCCCGGACAGTGCGTTGCGTACCAGATCACGGCAACGAACGTGAGCGCCGCCCCGGTTACGGGCGTGTTCATGATCGATCCGCTGTCGGCTTACACCACCTACTGCGACGGCACGGCCGCAACTTGCGGCGCGAGCGTCCTGGCAGGCCGGTGGACGGCAACGGCGGGTGCAACCGAGTCCGGTGCGACCGCGCTGAATGCGGGCACGTTGACCTCGACAACTCTGAACACGATCGGCGCGGGCGCGTCGGCGACCTTCACCTTCGAAGTGAAGATCAACTAGCGCCTCGCATGAGCGAATCCCTGCGGCGGAGTTGAACCCGGCGCAGGGAGTCAACCTTGTTCTTGGAAGTCGGTACCAGGGTGGAGATTTGAGAAGAGCGATCATCATCTGGATTGCCGTTTGGCTGGCAATCCCATCGATGAATCTCGATGCGCAGAAGCTTTCTGCGCCGGCGGGATCGCTCATTCAAAATACGGCCAATGTGACGTTCACTGGAACCGATGGACAGGAAACCGGCGGTTCGAACACCGTAGTAGTCCAGCAGCAGGCACTCGAGGCTTTCGAACTCACGCCCGGCCAGTCGGTCACCGTGAGCGCAGGATCGAGCGCGACATTCGTTCACGAGGTGAGGAACACGGGCAACCTGCCTACGCAGTTGACCGTGGACGCCCGCAACCTGGGCGGCGACGAGATCGAACTCGCATCGCTCCAGATCTTCGTGGATCTGAATGGAAACCGTGTTGTAGACAGTGGTGACTCTCTCGTAATGGCCGGCACCCCGGTCACGGTGCAGGTGGGTCAAACCGCCGTGCTTCTCGTGATCGGCACAGTGCCGGCCACGTCCCTTCCCGGCAACCAGGCGCGCGTCGAACTCGACGTCCGCAACGCCGACCAGGCGTTGTCGGCGAAGAACATCAACACCACGGTGGTCGCGGGTGTCGCCGTCCATATCCAGCAATCCTCCACCGGCAGCGCTCCGGCGAAGCCCAACGATGTTGTTGTCCTTGCCACGGCAGTTTCGAACACGGGCGGCTCGCCGGCCCAGGGCGTCGCGGTCGCCGTTGACGGGGTGAGCCAGACCATTGTGATGGTTCGCAACGCCATCCCCGCCAATACGACCTTCGCCAGGTTCGTCGACTTCGCATCGTTCACTCCGCTGTACCACCTGGCGGGCGATGCGCAAGATTCCTATGTAACCGTTGCGCCTTCGGACCTCTCGCGCGTTGACGCCGTTGCGTTCAGCACGACGACGCTGGCGGCAGGCGCAAACGCGATGCTGCGCTTTGCCGTCACGCTGCACTCGAATGCGTCCGGCTCGATCAAGAGCTCGGCGCGAGTCGCGTTCAACGACGGACAGCCGCAGCAGCGCGAGTCCAACATCGTCATTCTGCCCGTGGCCGGGGGGACCGCGGCCGTCGGCTACTACAACAAGACCTTCACCACGCCGGTCACGGTCGGAAGTGTTGGTTATCCGCTCTATGTCCAGGCGACCACCGCGGGCTGCAACCTCGACCCGCTGAAGGTCGAAACGCAGAACATCCGCATCATCTCCACGGTTTCAAACGACGACGAAACCTTCGCTGCGATCGAGACGGGTCCGAACACGGGTTTCTTCCGCATCGACCCGGCGATCGCAACCCACGACGCCCGCACGACGGCGGTCGCCATCGGCAATTCGACGTTGGAAGTGGGCCGTGACGATCGTCTGAACGCGACGGCAGAGTGCGACGGCACGGCGGTTGCCGCGCAGCTTTTGATCGACCCCATGGGCGTTGTCTTCGACAGCGCCACCGGAGAGCCCATCGCCGGGGCGCAGGTCACGCTCATTGACGTCAACGGCACTGGCAACGGCGGCAAGGCGGGCCAACCCGCGGCCGTGCTGCTCGCCGATGCCGTGACTCCCGCGCCCAGCACGGTCGTAACCGGCGCCGACGGCCAGTTCCAATTCCCGCTGGTGGCTCCTGGCACCTATCAGCTTTCGGTGCGTCCGCCGAACGGATACACGGTTCCGTCGAACGCCCCCGCCAGTTCGCTGCCGCCGTCGCGCAGGATCGAGCCGGAAGGTTCGTACCTGAGGCCGTTCCTCGTGTCGGCTCTCACCGGGACGGTACTG